>FWPV01002956.1_pt1 | contig 39923 bp, 36 predicted proteins | sample 2228371 | NCBI WGS metagenome assembly FWPV01 (sample SAMEA103939776, study PRJEB20133) | metagenome
CCACCCACGCCTACCCCAACCCCCCCCATCGCCGAGACCTTGGCGTGCCGCGGGGGCCTGCGCTTCAAGGTCAAGCCCAAGGAGGCCGTTGTGACCATCAACGGCGAGGTGATCGGCCGCGCCCGCACCTTTGCCGAGAAGGCGTTCGAGTTACCCGAGGAGGGCGCGTACTACGTGCGCCTTGCCGCCCCCGGCTACGAGGAGTTCTGGTGCAAAGTGGTGGCGAGTCCCGACGCCGAGCACACGACCGTCACCATCGAAGCGACCCTCGTCAAGGCCAAGGATTGAACGGGCCGGCCTCGCCGGGCCGGCCGGAGGGAGGGATGACCATGCAAGCTCTCGCACGGGTCGTTGCGTTCGCGGCGGCGGTGCTGGTGGTGGCTGTCGCCGTCCCGGCGGCGGCACAGGAACCGCTGCCACAGGCGACGACGCCCCGGCCGCCGAGCCGGGGGGTCCCGGCCATGGTCGCACCGGCCATGCCCCCGGTCGACCTGGTGCCGGCCTTTCTCGAAAAGGGCAAGGTGTACACCTTCACCCTCGTTCGCAAGGAACTGAAGGGCGAGGTCGTGGATGTGGACCCGGCGGGGTGGGTGCGGGTCAACGTCCTGACGGACGACGACGACTTCGACGGGATCCCGTGGCTCAACCTCAACCACGTGACCCTCATCCGGCCGGAAAAACCCTCCGTCAAACCGGCCAAGAATTGATGGCTGCCTGGCTCCTCTAGCAGGGGGCGATCACCCGGTCGGCGCTGGCGAGGAGCTCCACCGTCTGCTGCATGCCACCCACCACCCCGATGGCCAACGCCTCCTTGCGACCGTGGTACTCGAGACAGGTGCCACAGGTGGCGATGCGGGCGCCTCGGGCTTGGAGGGCCTCAAGACTGTCCAGCACCTCGCTGCCGGCGGTGGTGAGGAAAACGCCGTTGTTGAGGCAGAGAACGAAATCCACGTGCACATGGGAAGCCACGAGTTTCTCGAGAAACAGCTTCATGAGCTTGCGGCCAAGGGCCTCGTCGCCCTGGCCGATGGCGTCGGAATTCAGGTAGAGAACTGTCATGACCCCTCCGCAACGTACACGAGTATCGCACGGGGCGCCAGCGTGCCCCCGGTCGAGCGCGGACGCGCCGCTCCCCCCTACGGCTGGGCGCCTTCCTCGATCCAGCGTTTGATGAGGTCGAGCTGGTCGGGGGGCAGCTTCTTGGCCGAGAAGATGGTCCGCGGCATCCCCTTGCCCTCCTTCTGGCCGTGCTCCAGCTTGATCCACAGGTACGAGGCTTGGGGATCGCCGGCCACCAGCAGGCGGTACTCCGGCTCCATGCGCGAGGGGACATCCAGCATGTGCTCGCGCCCACCCTCGGTCAGGACCAGCCCCTTCTTCGGGCGGCTGGTCCCGTGACACTCGCCACAGGCCGCCACCAGAATGGGTTCCACGTCCTTGCTGTAGGATAGCGGCTCGCCAGCCCACAAGGCCGCTCCCCCGACGACGAGAAGACCTGCAAGAGTTGCACCTCGCCAACGCATCGTGCCTCCCGTGCGTTTCCGCGCGGTCCTGCTCGGACCCGTGTACGCACCAACAGCGCCCAGCCCGAGGGCATTCCCCACTGGGTTCCGACACCTTACTGCCGCGGCGTTGGCCCCTCCCCCCGGCACGGGCCCCGCCCCAAGAGCTCTCGGTCCCCGCAGCCCCGGACCTCCGGCTCCAGGGTGGCATGGGTGATGGACCAGCGCTCGTGGAGGAACGCCTTGATGGTCCCGAGAAGCCGCTCGATGGCCGCCCCGTCGAGGGGACCGGCGAGGGCCACGTGGGCGGTCAGGAGTAGCTCGCCGGGGCCGTTCTGCCAAAGGTGCACGTGGTGCAGGGAGGCGCCGGGGAAGTGCCTGGCCACCTCGCAGACGAGACCGGCCAGGTCCACGCCCGCGGGGGCCCCTTCCAGGAGGGTCGAAACCGTCTCCCAGACCAGGGACCAGGCGCTCCGCAGCACGAGCAGCGCGATGAGGATGGCGGCAGCCGGATCCACGAAGAGGCCGACGCCGGTCCTGGCCAGGAGCGCCGCCACCACCACCGCCACCGAGGCGACGGCGTCCTGCAGCAGGTGGAGGAAGGCGCTCCGCACATTCACGTCTTCCTGGCGGTGGCGCCGCAGCAGCCACACCGACGCGGTGTTGGCCACGAGGGCTGCGAGCCCCGCGGCGAGCATGAGCCCCGCCTGGACGGGCTGCGGGTGGAGGAGCCGGGCGACGGCTTCCCTGGCAATGAGGACGCTGGTGCCGATGAGCACCAGGGCGTTCACCAGGGCGGCGAGGACTTCGGCGCGCCGGAACCCGTACGTGTGTCGCAAGGTCGGCGGCCGGCGGCCGAGGCGTCGGGCCACCACCGCCAGCACCACCGCGGCCGTGTCCCCCAGGTTGTGCACGGCATCGGAGATGAGGGCCAGGCTGCCGGCCAGCACGCCGGCGACGAGCTCCGCCACGGTGATGGCGGCGTTGAGGAACGCGCTCGCCCACAGCCGCGCGTCCACCGAGGCCGCTTGCCGCCCTGTGTCCACGTCACGATGCCCCACATCTCCCCCCGGCACGGTGCCATCCGTGGCCGATCCCTAGGTTGTCAACAGCGGCGAACGGCTGCCCCTTCCCCGATCAGGATGCCATGAGGTAGAGGCGGGTCACAAGCCAGTTGGCGAGGAGGGTCGCAACACCGAACAGGAACATCCCCACGCTCATGAGCGCCCAGCCGGAGAGGATGTTCCCTACCACGCAACCGCTGGCGAAGGCGGCGCCTACACCGACCAGCACGCCGCCGAAGAAGGCGGTGATCACTTCGTCCGGCGGTTTGGGCCGCAATCTGGCCTGCCCCGAAAGGCGCGCCGCCACCCACGCCCCCGGCACCAGCGAGACCACCACCAGGATCAGCCAGGCGCTCACCCTGGGAGGGGGCGTCGTCGTTGTCGCCGATGCCGCCGGGGCGGGCTGTCCCGTGTCGATGGTCACGGGCGCGGTGACGAGCTCGTAGGCGTGGAGCACGCCGTGGGTCACGCCCAGGGGGTAGCTGCGACCGCTCGCCACCGCCGACAGGAACGCGAACACCGCCAGCACGCCCATGCCCACCCCCGCCTGCCACGGCTTCCACGAGCGACGCAGCAGGCGTGGCGCGAGCGGTTCGTCGCCGGTTCGCGGTTTCGCGCCTCTCCTCGTCCGCCCGGCGGCCGCCAGGGTGGCGCCGGCGAAGCCGAGCGCCAGCGCCCAGTACGGCAGGCCGGTCACCGACATCAGCGTCACCGGCCCGCCATCGGCGGCCTGGATGACGTACTGCCGCAGCCATCGGTGCACACCGTTGAGGATCCCGTGTTCCACCATGGCGATGCCGAGGGGCATGCCGATGAGGGCCGCCATGGAGTTGAGGTTGCCGGCCCCCGCCTTGTACAGGCAGCCGGAGATGCAGCCGCCGGCGAGCACCGTGCCGGCACCGAAGATCGCGCCGCCGACGATCCAGCTCGCCCACAGCAGCGGCTTGGGCTTGAACGTCACCCAGCCGAGCCCCTCGATCACGGCAAATCCCAGCATGGAAACGACGATGGCCACCCCCAGCCCGGCGAGCTTGCGGGCGTCACGAAACAGAAGTACCTCGCTCATGGCCGAGGCGCCGCAGAGGTCCCCCTTCTGCAGGAGGAAACCGAAGAGGAAGCCCACCGGGATCGCCGTCCAGAACCAGGCGCCGCTCCGCCAGGCAGCGAGGGTCGGGAGCAGGATCACCGCCAGGCTCACGACGGGCAGCCACCACGTGCCGCGACCTGCCGTGTCGTGCATCGTTGTCTCCTCACGAGCCTGCCAGGGCGCCGAACGCCAGGCCCGAAAGGGTCGCCATGACGACTACGAGGGCGCAGTAGGCGACGGTCTTCTTCGGCCCCAGGTAGGAGTTGATCACCAGCATGTTGGGCAGGGAGAGGGCCGGACCGGCAAGGAGCAGCGCCAGCGCCGGGCCCTTGCCCATCCCCGCCCCCATCAGGGTCTGGAGAATGGGAACTTCGGTCAAGGTGGCAAAGTACATGAACGCCCCCACCACCGACGCACAGAGGTTAGCCGCCAACGAGTTGGAGCCCACGGCGGTGGCCACCCACGAGGCGGGGATGAGCCCCGCGTCCGCCCCCGGGCGGCCCAGCAGCCACCCCGACACCAGGACACCGGCGAAGAGCAGCGGGAAGATCTGCCTTGCGAACCCCCAGCTGGACTCGACCCAACTTTCGAGCTCGGCCTTCTCGTACCAGCGCCACATCATCCACGCGAGGCCGACGCCCAGGACCGCCACCAGCGGCCAGTGGATGCGCCCGATGACGGCGAACAGCCCCACCTCGCGGTTGGGCGCGCCCCAGTTGGCGAACACGAGCATCGCAAGCATCACCGCCATGAAGCTCCCGTCCTGCCAGCCCGAGCGGCCTGCCCCGCTGCCCTGGTCGGCGAAGGGATCGGGGCCGCCCGCCTGGCGCTCGCTCTCCTCGCGTCGAAAGATCATCGCCATGGCGAGACCGATCACCACGGCGAAGACCAGCGCGCCCACCGCTCGCGCCACGCCCAGCTCGAGTCCCAGCACCCGGGTAGTGAGGATGATGGCCAGCACGTTGATGGCCGGACCCGAGTAGAGAAACGCCGTGGCCGGCCCCAGGCCCGCGCCGCGCTTGTAGATACCCGCGAAGAGCGGCAGCACGGTGCACGAGCACACCGCCAGGATCGAGCCCGACACCGACGCCACCCCGTAGGCCACGGCCCGCGGGGCCGAGGCGCCCAGGTAGCGCAGCACCGCGCCCTGGCGCACGAAGACCGCGATGGCGCCAGCGATGAAGAACGCTGGCACGAGGCACAGGAGCACGTGCTGCCGGGCGTAGTCCTTGAGCAGGTAGAGTCCCTCGAGAAACGCCCCCTGCACCCGCGGACTCTCGATGGGCAGGAAGTACGCGGCGAGAAACACAGAGACCATGAGCAACAACGTGCTTCGTTCCCGCATGGGCTCTCCTCTAAGGCGCACGGTGCGCGCAGCGGCGGCCAAGGCCGCCGTCTACGCGAGCCCCAACGCCGTGCGGACCTCCTCCGGCGTCGGGATCCGGCCTGCCATGACCACCCGGCCGTCGAAGGCCACGGCGGGCGTGGCCATGATCCCCAGCTCGACCATCCGGTCGATGGACTCGACCTTCACCACCTCGCACGCGAGGCCGGATTCGGCAACCACGCTCGCGACCACGCGGTGCGTCTCCTGGCATCGCCGGCAACCGGGCCCCAGGATCTCGATGGTTGTCGGTGTTTCTGCCATACGCCTCACCTCCTCCGCGCGCCTGGCCTTACGGCCTTCGCGCCGACACCTGGACGCTCGCCACTGCCGCCGCCGCTGCGCGCACGTCCTCGGCCGACAACTCGCCGCTGAGCACGGCCGCCTCGGTGGCATCCGGGTTTCCCGAACCGATCTCGTAGCGGGACTCCGCCACCACCTCGACGTCGACGAAGCCCGCCGCCGCCATTGTCGCCAGGTAGTCGTCCTTGCGCATCGCCCCGGAGATGCAGCCGACGTAGGCGGCGACCGATCGTTGCACAGCGTCGGGCAGCGGCCGCAGCAGCACGAGGTCGGAGACCATGAGCCTCCCGCCCGGCTTGAGGACGCGCAGCGCCTCGGCGAAGACCTGGGGCTTGTCGGGCGACAGGTTGATGACGCAGTTCGAGATCACCATGTCCGCCGTGTTGTCCGCCACCGGCAGGTGCTCGATCTCGCCGAGCCGGAACTCGACGTTCGCAACACCGTCGCGGGCCGCAAGCTCCCGGGCCCGCTCGACCATCTCGGGCGTCATGTCGACACCGATCACCTTCCCCGAAGGACCGACCCGCCGCGCCGCCAGGAAGCAGTCGAAACCGGCGCCGGAGCCCAGGTCCACCACCACGTCGCCAGGCTTCAATGCCGCCAGCGCCACCGGGTTGCCGCATCCGAGGCCGAGGTTGGCGCCCTCCGGCACGGCACCGAGCTCGACGCGCGAATAGCCGACCTGCTGCGCGACCTGCTCTGCCGACCCCCCGCCGCAGCACGGCGACGGCCCGCAGCACTGCCCCGAGGATTTCACCAGGCTCGCGTAGCGCTCCCGGACCACCGCCCTGATCGTGTCGTCGCTCATTCGTGTCTCCTCGTTCCGCCGCGGCACCGTCAGGCGCCCGCCGGCTCGAACCAGCCGCGGGTGGCCAGGCACACCCGGCAGACGGACAGCATCACCGGCACCTCCACCAGCACCCCCACCACCGTGGCGAGGGCCGCGCCGGAGCCGGGACCGTAGAGCGCGATGGCCGTCGCCACCGCCAGCTCGAAGAAGTTGGAAGCCCCGATCAGCGCCCCCGGCGCCGCCACCGGGTACTCGACCTTGAAGAGCTTCATCAGTCCGTAGGTGAGGGAGGCGTTGAAGTAGACCTGGATGAGGATCGGGACGGCGATCAAGAGGACGTGGAACCACCGGGCCGTGATGTTCTCCGCCTGGAAGGCGAAGATGAGCACGAGGGTGGCGAGCAGCGCCACCACCGTCACCGGGTGGAACACGGCCACGAACCGCTTCTGGAACCACTCGACCCCCTTCCTCCGGATGAGCACCGCGCGGCTCACGGAGCCCGCGGCAAGCGGAATGACGACGAAGATGGCGACGGCGTACAGCAAGACCCGAAACGGCACCTCGAGATCGGTGGCGCCGGAGACCAGGAGCTTCACGATGGGCGCGAAGGCGACGAGCATGATGAGGTCGTTCACCGACACCTGGACGAGGGTGTAGGCGGGGTCGCCGTCGGACAGGTACGACCACACGAACACCATGGCCGTGCACGGCGCGGCGGCAAGGATGATGACCCCGGCGATGTACTGGCTGGCGAGCTCGGGCCCGATCCACGGCAGAAAGACGTGGTGAAAGAAGAGCCAGCCGAAGAACGCCATGGAGAACGGCTTGACGAGCCAGTTGACGACGAGGGTGACGGCGAGACCGCGGGGGCGCTTGCGGACGCCGAGGATCGAGGCAACATCGATCTTCAGCATCATCGGGTAGATCATCAGCCAGATGAGCACGGCGATGGGGATGTTGATCTGGCTCCCCGTGCCAAACTCGAGCCCGCGCAACGCGCCGGTGAGACCGGGTGCCGCCCTGCCGATGATCACGCCCGCGACCATGCACAGGGCCACCCATACCGACAGGTACCGCTCGAAGACGTTCATCCGCTTGCGCTCGCCGCTCATCGCCGCTTCTCCGTCTCGTCGGCTGGACAGCACCCCTGCCGCAGCGCCGCGAGGTCGAAGTCCGGCCGGCAGATGCGCTCCACCGGCTGCACGACCACCTGGGCGAGGATGCGCCGGTCCTCTTCGAGCTGGGGGTCGCCGCCCACCGCCTGCCAGAGGGCGGCCAGCGTCGCCTCGACACGTTCCCCCCTCGCCAGTCGGTAGTGCACCCAGCGCCCGGCCTTGCGCTCGGCGATGAGTCCGGCGTCCTTCAGCTCGCCGAGGTGGGCCGACATCGTGGACGGCGCGAGGCCGATCACCGCGTTGAGCTGGCACACGCACCGCTCGCCGCCCCGCAGCATGGCGAGGATCCGCACCCGCGTCGCGTGGGCGAGGGCCTTGTGCAGCTTGACGGCGGCGGACAGGGAGCCACTCATTTCGTCACCGCGCGAAATATGGTACTATTCTCCTCGGTTGTCAAGGGCTGGGAGGGAAGCATGGCTCGAAGCGACCACCAACCGCAACCCATCGGCACGGGGCCACGCCGACGCGTCCTGATCCTCTGCACCGGCAACTCCTGCCGCTCCCAGATGGCCGAGGGGTGGGTCAACCACCTCCTCGGCGACCGCTGGGAGGCGCACTCGGCGGGGACGCAGCCAGCAGCGGCCGTCCACCCCCTCGCCATCCAGGTCATGGCCGAGGTCGGCGTGGACATCTCGGGGGGCCAGCCCGAGCACGTGGCCCGCTACCTCGACGAGGCGTGGGACCTGGTGATCACCGTCTGCGACGCGGCGAAGGAGAGCTGCCCGCTCTACCCGCGCCCGGTGGAGCAGATGCACATCTCCTTCCCCGACCCGGCCACCGCCCAGGGGAGCGTCGAGGAACGCCTCGCCGTCTTCCGCGCCGTGCGCGACGACATCCGCACCCGCCTTCTGCCGGTGCTGGCCTGAGGCGGAGGCCCTCGGCGGCCCCGCGGGGAAGCCTGCCCCCGTCGCGCCGCTGTTCGCGCGTCGCCGTCGCTCCTCGCGCCGTGCTACCTCAGGCCGCGCTTGACGAGGAGCGCATCCACCTTCGGCTCGCGCCCGCGGAAGCGCTTGTAAAGTTCCATCGGATCCTCGCTCCCCACCTTCGCGAGCAGCTCCCGGAACTTCCGACCCGTGGCGGGGTCGAAGAGGTTGCCGGCTTCCTTGAACGCCTGGAAGGCGTCGGCGTCCAGCACCGCACTCCAGATGTAGCTGTAGTAGCCAGCCGAGTACTCGTCGGCCGAGTGGAGGAAGTAGGTCGTCCGATAGCGCGGCAGGATTTCGGGGATCAACCCCCACCGAGAAAGGCTCGCCTGCTCGAAGGCGGTCACGTCCTGCGGCTCGGTCGTGGTGAGGGTGTGCCAGTCCATGTCAAGGAGGGAGGCGGCGAGGTACTCGGTGTTGGCGAACCCCTGGTTGAAGGTGCGGGCAGCACGGATCTTCGCCACGAGCGCCTCGGGCATCGGTTCGCCGGTCTTGCTGTGTCGGGCGTACAGGGCGAGGAGCTCCGGCTCGAACACCCAGTTTTCCATGATCTGGCTCGGCAACTCCACGAAGTCCTGGGCGACGTTGGCACTGCCGCGGAAGCGGACCGAAGAGAAGAGGAAGTGGAGGGCGTGGCCGAACTCGTGGAACAGGGTCTCGGCGTCATCGACGCTCAGCAGCGCCGGCCCATCCCCAGTGGGCCTGGGGAAGTTGCCGACGTTGTAGACGAGGGGGGTGACGAAGGTGCCCCGGTCGATCCACTGGTCGCGGATGTTGCCGCACCAGGCGCCGCCGCGCTTGCCGGGGCGGGGGTGGTAGTCGAGGAAGAGCAGCCCCACGTGCCGTCCGTCTTGCTCCTTCACCTCGAACACCCGCACCTCGGGGTGGTAGACGGGGACGTCGGCGCGCTCGCTGAAGGTGACGCCGTACAACTTGCCGGCCAGGGCAAAGGCACCGTCGCGCACCGCATCGAGGGCCAGGTACGGTTTGATGGCTTCCTCGTCCAGATCGTAGGTGGCCCGCTTCACCTTTTCCGCGTAGAAGCGCCAGTCCCACGGCTCGAGGCGAAAGCCGCCGCCCTCGGCGTCGATCATGGCCTGGAGGGTCTCGGCCTCGGCGCGCGCCCGCGCCAGGGCGGGCCGCCAGAGGTCCTGGAGCAGGGCGTAGACCTTGGCCGGGGTCTTGGCCATGTACTCGGCGAGGACGTAGTCGGCCCAGGTGGGATAGCCGAGCAAGGTGGCCTTTTCCACCCGCAGGGCGGCGATGCGGGCGAAGACGGCCTTGTTGTCCGTCTCCCCACCGTGGTTGCAGCGCATGCTGTAGGCCGTGAGCAGCTCGCGCCGCAACGAGCGATCGGCAGCGTTCTGCAGGAACGGCCAGATGCTCGGCGCCTTCAAGGTGAAGACCCACGCGCCCTCGAGCCCCGCCTCCTTCGCCGCCGCCGCGGCCGCCGCCACTTGGTCCTCGGGAAGCCCGGCGAGCCTGGCCGGGTCATCCACTACCAGGCGGTAGTCGTTGGTTTCCTTGAGGAGGTTCTCGGAAAACTTCACCGTCAGCCGGGCCAGCTCGGCGTTGATGACGCGCAGGCGCTCCTTGCCGGCCGGTGGGAGGGTGGCACCGTTGCGCACGAAGCGGCGGTAGGTACGCTCGAGAAGCCGTGCCGACTCGGCATCGAGGGGGCGGGTCTCCCGGGCCTCGTAGACCGCCTTCACCCGGGCAAAGAGCCCCTCGTCGAGGTAGATGTCGTCCGCGTGGGCGGCGAGGCGCGGCTTTACCTCGGCTTCCACCCGCTGCAGCTCCTCGTCGGTCTCGGCACTGGTGAGGAGCTCGAAGACGTTGCGGATGCGGGCGAGGAGCTCCCCCGCGTCGTCCAGGGCGGCCACCGTGTTCTCGAAGGTGGGCGCGGCCGGGTTGGCCACGATGGCTGCGATCTCCCGCTTGTGGGCTGCCATGGCCGCCTCGAAGGCCGGCAGGAAGTGGGCGGCCCGGATCTCCGCAAAGGGGGGCACGCCAAAGGGGGTCTGCCACGGCCGCAGCAGTGGGTTGTCGCTCGCGGGTACTGCCCGTTGCACCAGGATGTCCACGATCTTCCACTCCCCGTTCACGTTCACCAGCTGCACCAGCTCGGTCCTGTCGGTCGTCGTCACCTTGACTGCCGCCACGGCGCCGGCAAGGTCGAGGAGGAACACCTCCGGCGCGCCGCCCGCCGCCGCCTCCCTCCCGCCCGCCTCACGCACGCACGCCGCGGCGGCGGGCGAGGCGCCCAGCTCCTGCCGCCCCGCCTCCCCCGTCACCTCGCGCCGCACCGCCTCGCTGTGGAGGAGCCGCGCCAGGCGAGGGGCGTCGCCGGCGCGGCACGCCTCGACAAAGGCGCGCACCGTCGTCTCGACCGCCGCCTTGGGGTCGGCAGCCGCCGGCGCCGCCGCGCTCCCAACGGCCGGCACGGCGGCGTGCCCGCCAACGAGGACAAAGAACAGCAGGGAACGGATGCTGGCCATGGGACCTCCGGCGGCCGGCCCTGCCGGCCGACACGCGCCATGATAGCCGGCTCTGGCACCCCGCGGCCCGCGCATCGCCATCCTCGTACGCGACGGGATCGCGGCCTGCGCGTTGCTCGAAAACCTTGTACGCCACGGGATCCTTCGGCCGCTGTGCGGCCTCAGGGTGACGGGCGGGCCTGCCCGCCCGTCACCCTGAGTGAAGCGAAGGGTCTCGACGCACGTCGAGCGCCGTCGCCCCGGCAACGCACCGATACTCGCGGCGGAGAAGCTGGTAGACTCGAGTCGAGACGAAGGGATCGCCACGTCCGCGAGCAGCGGACGATGAAGGAGGGCACTGTGAACACAACCGTGAGGCTGCACCCCATGTGGGTCGTTGCCATGGCCCTGGCCGTGGCCGTGCCTGCCCAGGGGCAGGTGACGCCGACCCCCACCCCCCAGGCGGAGCAGACCGGGCCGGAGGGCAAATTCGTCGAGGAGGTCGTGGTGACTGCCCAGAAACGCGAAGAGAACGTGCAGGAGGTGCCGGTGGCCATGTCGGCCCTCACCGGCGCGGACCTGGGCGTGATCATGACCGCCGGGCCCGACGTCCGCTTCCTGTCGGCGCGGGTTCCGAGCCTGCTCCTCGAGTCGTCGTTCGGTCGGGCCTTCCCGCGCTTTTACATGCGGGGTCTCGGCAACACCGACTTCGACCTCAACGCGTCGCAACCGGTGTCCATGGTGGTGGACGAGGTGGTGCTCGAGAACCCTGTGGTCAAGGGCATGCCGCTCTTCGACCTGGACCGCATCGAGATCCTCCGCGGTCCGCAGGGCACGCTGTTCGGGCGCAACACGCCGGCCGGCGTGGTCAAGTTCGACACCAAGAAACCCACCAGGGAGTTCGACGGGAGCTTCCGGGTGTCCTACGGCAGCTACGACACCGTGGACATCAACGGCGGCGTCGGCGGACCCATCACCGACACCCTGGCCTACCGCTTCTCGGCGTTGTACCAGTCCCAGAGCGACTGGGTCGACAACAAGTACACGGCGGGGCCCGAGAAGGCCCTGGGCGGGTACGCCAACTGGGCGTATCGGCTGCAGTTCCTCTTCGAACCCAACGAGGCGTTTAGCGCCCTGTTGAACCTTCACGGCTGGGAGATCGACGGCACCGCCCGGATCTTCCGCGCCAACATCATCAAGGCGGGCACCAACCAGCTCGCCTCCTGGTTCCGCCAGGACCAGATCTGGCACGACGGCAAGAATGCGCAGGACATCTCCTCGGCCGGTGCGGTGTTGAAGCTCGACTACAACCTTGGCGGCGCCACCCTCACCTCGGTGACCGGCTGGGAGCGCATCAAGGACATGTACAGCCGCGGTGATATCGACGGCGGTTTCGGCGCGGTCTTCCTCGGGCCAGGCAACTACGGCCCCGGCATGATCCCGTTCCCGTCGGAGAGTGCCGACGGCATTCCCTCCCTCGACCAGATCACCCAGGAGATCCGCCTCGCACGCAACGGCGACGGCCCGTTCCGCTGGCTCCTCGGCGCCTACTACTTCGACGAGGAACTCGCCGTCGACTCCTTCAGCTACGACTCCCTGTCGCCGGGAAACCCCCAGAACGGCTACGCCACCCAGCACCAGGACGCCACCTCCTACGCTCTCTTCGCCTCCGTCGACGTTGCCTTCACCGACCAGTGGTCGGCCAAGGCCGGGGTGCGCTACTCAAAGGACACGAAGGATTTCGTCGCGGACCGCCCGCAGCCCATCTTCCAGCCGCCCCTGGTCGCGCCGATCCGACGCTCGGTCGACGGCAGCAACACGAGCGGCGACCTCTCCGCCACCTACCGCATGTCCCGTGACGTCAACCTGTACGCGCGCCTCGCCACCGGCTACCGGGCGCCGAGCATCCAGGGACGGATCATGTTCGCCCCCGACTTCGACGGCGGCACCAACCCCGCCACCAACGGCGTGACGGTGGCCGACGAGGAGAAGATCACCTCCTTCGAGGTGGGCCTCAAGTCCATCCTCGCCGACCGACGGCTGCGCTTGAACCTCGCCTCGTACCTGTTCCAGATGAAGGGCCAGCAGCTCACCGCCGTGGGCGGACGGTACAACATCGCCACCCTCTTGAACGCCGACACGACCGACGGCCACGGCGTCGAAGTGGATCTGGAGTACGTCGCCACGGAGAACCTCTGGTTCACCCTCGGCGCCAGCTGGAACCACACGGAGATCAACGACCCCACCTTGCGGGTGGCCTCGTGCGGCGGCGGCTGCACGGTCCTCGACCCGGCAGCTCCCGACGGATCCGTCTACGTCCACGGCAACCCCCTGCCCCACGCCCCCGAGTGGATCTTCAACGGCATCATCGACTTCCAGTCTGATCCTGTCGCCAAGGGGTTCTTCGGCTCCCTCGACTGGGCCTACTTCAGCTCCAAGAACTTCTTCCTCTACGAGTCGAAAGAGTTCAAGTCCGACGGCCTGGAGTTCGGCCTGCGCCTCGGCTACGGCTGGAACAAGGGGGAGTACGAGGTGGCCCTCTTCGCCCGCAACCTCCTCGACAAGGTCTACGTGGAAGGGGGCATCGACTTCAACAACCTGACCGGCTATACCAACGAACCACGGATCATCGGTATCGAGTTCGTCGGCCGTTTCTGAGCAGCCGCCGGGCCGCCCCGGCGAACAGGGCAGGCCGCGCCCCGCGAGGGGCGCGGCGTTGCTTCGACACCCCGAGGTCGAGGTGTCGTCCGGGCCTGCGCCCCCTCGAAGGCGCCTCCTACGACGCCTTCCGGTCCTCCGCGCCCGGCCGAGGGGCCGGCCCTTCCCCACCGTCAGCGACGGGAGGCGCTGAGCCCGGCGGTGGTGCCTGGACCGAGAGAAGCCTCCCAGCGTCGGCGAGCTGCTGCACGGCGCCACGCAGGGCACTCGCGGCCCGCAGCCGCGCGTCCATCGCCGGCACCGGGATGCGGCCCAGGGCGCCCGCCTCCAAAAGCCCCGCCTTGACGCTCCGGTACTGGTCCTCGACCTCGCGCGCCGCCCCTTCGATCGCCGCGCGCACTGCCACGGGCGTGGCGGTGGGATCGGCGACATCGAGCAGTGCCACGGCCGCCCGGGCCAGCGCGCGGCCGCCGTGGGCCCCCTCCACCCACCACCCCTCGCCCTCCGTCGCTGCCTCGACGACACGCTCCGCTGCCGCCTCGTAGTGGCGGAGAAGGAGGAGGAGCTCGGCCAGGCGCCCCGCGCTTTCGGGCGACATGCGGGCCCGGTTGAGGCGGGTCACGAACTCGGCAATGGCGCGGTGGAGCTGCGCAAGCCGTTGGTGCCCTCGCTCCAGGGCCTTGGCCCCGTCCGACGAACAGGACACCGCCTCGCGCACGAGGCGCACGGCGACGCTCCCGACGTGCCGCACCTCGAGCTCGAGGGCGTCGAGGGCGAGGGACGGCACCTCCAGCACGGTCTTGTCGAGAAACCGTGGCTGCACCTCGTCCTCCTCGGCGCTGCGGAAGCGTCGCGCAAGTTCGGCCGTCAGCCGCCCGGCGAACGGCCAGATCAACAGCACCCCGAGGACGTTGAAGACCGTGTGGAAGAGCGCCAGCTTGGCGGCCGGCGCCAGGTCCAGGTGCAGGGCCTGCCGCAGCGCCCCAAGAGCCGGAACGAGCCACGGCAAGAGCGACAGGGCGACAACGCCGGTGAGCAGGTTGAAGGCGATGTGCGCGGCAGCCGCCCGCTTGGCGTTGGGGGTCGCTCCGATGGTGGCCAGCAGCGCCGTCACCGTCGTCCCGACGTTGGCGCCGATCACCACCGCTGCTGCACCGGTCGGCGCGAGAAGCCCTCCCTGCGCGGCCGTGAGGGCGACCGCGAGTGCCGCGCTCGAAGACTGCATGAGCACGGTAAGGACCACACCGACGAGCAACTGGAGCAGGGTGTCCAGCACGCCGTCGCCCGAAGGCAGCGTGACGTCGGCTGCTACCCCGGAGAAGGTGGCCCGCAACATGTCGATACCCAAGAACAGCACCCCGAAACCGGCCAGCGCCTGGCCCAGCGCGCCCCGCCGCGCGCCTTCGCCCGTCAGACGCAGAATCATGCCGAAGCCGACGATTGGAAGGGCGAGCAACTCGATCTTGAACTTGAGGCCGACGAGGGCGACGATCCAACCGGTCATGGTCGTGCCGACGTTGGCGCCGAAGAGGACCCAGAGCGCCTGCGAGAGGTTCAACAGGCCCGCGTTCACGAACCCGATGGCAGCCACGGTGACGGCGCTCGACGACTGCACCAGGGCGGTGACCAGCACGCCGGCGGCGAGCCCGCGCAGCCGGGTCCTGGTGGAGCGGGCGAGGAGCCGTTCCAGGGCCGGGCCGGCGGCCAGCTTCAGACCGTCGGTCATGAGCGACATGCCGAGCAGGAAGAGACCCACACCGCCCAACAGTCCGCCGAGCATCGCAAGCCCGCTCATCCAGCACCTCCCGGCCGGGAACACCTCCCCGGCGCCATGGACCGGTCAACCGACGCTTTGACGGTTCTCATTCTACGGGGACGTTCTCTCGTGCCCTCCGTGCGCTGGCGCCGCCGCGCGCTGCAGCCCTGAACAGCCCCGGCCACCTACCCGTCGCACGCGGCACCCATGTCGCTACCTCGACCGTCTGCCTCGCCAGGTGGTTGCTCGTTGGCCGCCGGCACCGGCTGGCGGCCAAACACTCGACGGCCGCGTCCCTTGCGGGGCGCGGCCTGGTGCCGGCGCGGTCGCGGCGAGGAACCGCGAGGGACGCGCTAGCCGGCCGTGCGCTTCACCACCTTGAAGACCTCCTCCGCCGGCAGCTTCTTCGTGCAGAAGAACCAGTCGTGGCAGGTGATGCCGCTTTCCTTGCTTTCCATTCGCTCCTTCGCGACGCCGCAGGAGCCTGCCGGCGGCACGATCACATCGTCGCCGGGACGCCAGTCCGCCGGCGTGGCGACGCCGAACGCATCCGCCGTCTGCAAGGCAACGAGCACCCGCAGGAGCTCGTCGAAGTTGCGGCCGAGGGAAAGCGGGTAGTAGATGATCGTCCGGATGATCCCCTTGGGGTCGATGACGAAGACGGCACGCACCGCCTTGGTAGAGCTTTCTCCGGGCTGGATCATGCCGTACTTGTGCGCCACCTCCATGGTGATGTCTTCGATGAGGGGGAAGGTTACCTCGACGTGCTTCATCCCCTTGAACTCGATCTTCTCCTTGATGGTGCGCAGCCACGCAATGTGGCTGTACAGCCCGTCCACCGACAAGCCGACGAGCTTGCAGTTCAGCTCGGCGAACTTGTCTTCGAGGGTGGCGAAGGTCATGAACTCCGAGGTACACACCGGCGTGAAGTCAGCCGGGTGACTGAAGAGGATGACCCAGCTTCCGGCGAACTGGGCCGGAAAGTCGATCTCTCCCTGCGTCGTCACCGCCTTGAAGGGCGGCGCCGGGTCGCCGATCCGCGGCATCGAGGTGGGGGTACTGGTGTCCATGGTCGTGATCCTCCCTTCGTAGTGTAAACCTCGCGGCTGTCAGCGGTGCGCCACGAAGCCGAGCGCCAAAGGGTCTCGACGCCACCCGTCACCCTCGACGAAGCGCGCACACCTGTCACCCTGAGGCGCACACCTCCGTCACCCTGAGCGAAGCGAAGGGTCTCGACGCACGGTAACCGCGTCGCCTGGTCAGGAGTGGTCGTCCGCGCCTCGCTCGTCACTCTCGGTCCCGACCACGAGGACTCTCCCCTCCAGAGTGCCGTTGACCGGGGCATGGGCCTGGAGGTAGTCGATGAAAGCGTCGATATCCAAAATTCCGGTGTCGACGCGGTAACGGGTGAGGCGGGGCACGCTCGCGTGTCCGTCGCCGCCGCTTGCTATGAAGCTCGGCAACGTGATCCGGTAGAGGGTCTCGGGCTCGACGGGCTTGCCCCCGACCACGAGCTGGGTGACCCGGTCCCCCGCGGGCCTGCGCAGGTCGATGACGTAGGACGTACCCCGGGAGGGGCACAGCAACCCCGCGGCGCTCGCCGGCAACGCGCCGAGGGTCTCGTCGAGCATGGCCTTGAGCTCCGCCCCGCCCACCTCCAGCACCACCAGCGTGTTGTTGAACGGCTGCACGGTGAGCGCCTGCCCGTAGGTGATGGGTCCCGGCTCGATGGCCGCGCGTACCCCACCCACGTTGATGAACGCGGCCACCGCCCCCGCCTTTGCCGTCGCCGCCAGCATGGCATCGGCCACCACGTTGGCCATGGGGCTTTCAGCGTGGCGCGGCGTCACCCGCGTGGTGGCGATCCCGGTGTCGGAGCGGCCCACCACCTTGTCGCGGGCCGCCGCGAGGGGTCGCTCGAAGGCCGCTACCATCGACGCCACCACCACGTCCTCTTCCACCGATTCGTCGATGGGGACGGGGCCGGCCTCATCGCACCCGGTCACCCGCCCTCCCTCGTCGAAGTGCACCTGGATCCGGCCCAGCACCTTGCCCCAGTCCCAGGCCTGCACCACGAGCACCGTGTTCCCCTCGCCATCCTGGGTCACCGTCGGGTAGGGTCCGGCGGGCTGGGGCAGGTGCGGCACCGCCCCCAGGAGGGTGTGGGAGTGGCCGCCGACGATGACGTCCACCCCGCAAAGCGCGGGTGCCAGGGCGAGATCCTCCCGGTAGCCGAGGTGGGAGAGCAGCACCACCTTGTTCACCCCGCTGGTGGTGAGACCATCCACAGCCTCCTGCACGCTCGGCAACAGCTCCTTCGTGCGCACCGTCGGCCCCGGCGTGCTGATGCTCTCGAGGTCGGTGGGCGCGGCGCCCACGACACCGATGCGCTCGCCGCCCACCTCCACAACCACCGCCGGCTTGATGAGTTCGCGCAAGGCAGGCTCGTCCTCGAGGTCGAGATTCGCTGCCACGAGGGGGAAGCGAGCGAGGGCGGCAAAGCGCGCCAGCACCGCCGGCCCGCGGTCGAACTCGTGGTTGCCGACCGTCATGGCGTCGTAGCCCACGACATTCATGAACGCGAGGTCCGCAAGCCCCTCGTAGACGTTGAAGTAGAGCGTCCCCTGGAAGGTGTCGCCGGCGCACAGTACGAGCGGGTTCGGGTCGCTGGCTCGGAACCGCTCGATGAGCGTTGCTTGCCGGGCGTACCCGCCGAGCCTTCTGCCGCGGTACGAGAACGTCTCGACGTGCGCGTGCATGTCGTTGGTGTGGAGGATCGTCAGGGTGTACGTTGCGGCCGAGGCGGGCCATCCCCAGAGCGAGGTCGCCAGCGCCAGGACGAGTGCTGCGGACCAGAGCTTCCTCATGCTGCCTCCCCCCGCGGCGGCCGCCCCCCACCGGCCCGCGCCATCCGCGGCACGTGGCAACTCTAACCCTTCTCCGCCGCGGCCGCCAACCGCCGCCTTCGCACTGCCGGTGGGCGCGTGAAGAACCACGCGGCGCCGGCTCCTCGAGCGGCGGCGCGCTGGCGCACCCGTCGTGGCCGCTGCGGGCGCGGCCCGTGCCGCGCCGGGGCGCGTTCGTTCGGTCCCCGGTGAAACGGGGAACAGCGAGCGCGCTACCATGATGGCGCCGGCGGTCGTGCCTTCACGAGGCGCGGCACACGGCCGCCGGATCTGGGGGACGCAGCGATGGAAGGTGAGCACCACGTCTTCAAGGCCAGCCGCTGGACACGGGGCAACCTGTTCTTTCCGGTGCGCATCGAGATCACCGCCGAGCGGGTCTGTCGGATCAAGCCCCGCGTGTTCGGCGCCAGCGAGGAGAGCATCCCCATGGCCAAGGTCGCGTCAGTGAGCATCGAAGCCGGCCTCATCTGGGCCGACGTGCGCATCGACTCCACCGGCGGCGCCAATCCCATCCTTACCCACGGCCACAAGAAGCGCGACGCGTACCGCATCCGCGACCTCGTCCTGTCGCTGCGCGCCGCCGCACCGGCAACCGCAGAACCCGCTCCCGCGTCCCGTCCCTGAGGCAGCTCTTGCTCCGCACCCCCCGCGGGACGCGACGTCACCGGTGAGCATGCTTCGTTTGATAAGCCCGATTTGAATCCGCGCACACGGCCCCAAGTCCTCAACCGACCTCTAGCCGCTGTACTCACTGTCAACGCCGACGCTACGTGACCGCACAACTCCTCGGTGATCGCCTTGTCCTTCTGCGCCGTTACCCCGTGGTTGAAGACTTGCTCGATCATACTCGCAAGAGCCTTTTCACTTCGCTGGTACAGCTTGAATAGGGCCGACGAAAACCGCCACGACCGGTCCCGCCGCACCCCCAGTTTCACGTTACCAACCCTCCTCATCATGCCCGATACCCGCTCCGGTAGCCAACCCGCCCTCCTTTCCGCTCCCCCTTTGAAGCCACCACTGCCTCCTGCTTCTCCGCCTCCAGCGCCTGCTGCATCATCCCCTGCAACAACTTCCGAAGCGCCTCGTTGTCTGCCATCCTGGCTCTCCAGTGAATGGCATGCCGTGTAAACCTCTTCGGGCCATTGGTGGTTCCTAAGAGTCTCACCTCTCGCTCGACACCAACCCATCCGCGGAACCGAGTATCGCAACGACTCAGGTTCTATCCGCGACCCGACGGCTGGACCACAGACCACGCTCCCAACCCTGGGCAATCGGGCCGCCCACTACCGGGGATATAGCTGCCGTAGGAAACACGGACTAGCGCCCAACGGACTTTCGCGGCTTCTTCGCTCCGTACTTGATCAGCTCCTCGCTGACCCGCAAGCCGCCTCCAGGACCGTCAACGAGTCTCTCGAAGCGCAGTTCGGCGTGGCAAGAGAGACCCCCAGCCTCATGCTTCAAGCGGGAAGCTGCAATGCGGCAATACTCGCGATCAATCTCCACGCCGATACTGTGCCGTCCCCATTTCATGGCGGCGAGCATGGTGGTGCCTGTACCGCAGAACGGGTCAAGCACCGTGTCGCCCCAAAATGAAAACATGCGCACCAGCCTAGAGGCAAGCTCCAGGGGAAACGGCGCCGGGTGCTTCCGCGTCGAGGTACCGGTGATGGTCGAGATCTGGCGGAACCAGGTGTCGTAGCCCTCTTTGGCGATCATGGACAAGCGCCGCTGGGTCTCGGTGGGTTTCCGGTAGCCTCCTGGCTCTCTCTGCATCAGTATGAATTCGATGTCGTTCTTGATTATGGCATTAGGCTCCTATGGCTTGCCCAGGAACTTCGTCCCGTTCTCGACCTCATAGCTGGCGTTGGCGATCTTATGCTAGATGATAGGATTCAAATTGTTAAAGCCTAGCTTTCGGCAGATTACGCAAATGTCGCTATGCAGCGGAAAGACGACGTGGCGCCCGAATTGGCGCCGCGATAGGCATACGTCCCCGACAACACAGACCACACGACCGCCGGGGACGAGGACACGGTAACACTCCGCCCACACCTTGGCGAGCTAGGCGAGGAACTCTTCGTAGTCGGAGATGTGCCCGAGCTGCGCGTTGTTCTCGTTATAACGCTTGAGGTTCCAGTATGGCGGCGAGGTTACAACGAGGTGGACCGACTCGTCGGCAATAAACGGCATACGGCGAGCGTCGGCCTGGATGAGGCGGTGGGTAGTGGGGGGCTCGCTGAGAGTTTCAGCAGGTCTCATGTCACGACCCTCCACTGTATGCTGCGGCATGCGCCGCAAGGGAACGCATGAAGAGCTCGAAGGTGAGGTCCTTGGCCGGCTCCGAAAAAACGCCACTCTGCCCGGCCTCGCCTGGAGTAATGAGGAAGGACGCGGCGTTGTAGTGACGCTCACGAACGAGCTTGCGGCAGAACAGCTCGTAGCGTCTCGCGTAGGAGGCTATCTTGAATTCCGGGAAAACTTGAAAGTGAGGCTCGACGACACGCACCGGTGACCGGGACTTCTCGCAGTCCTCCAAGAGCAGTAGATAACCAAGCCACGGTCGGATGGTCTTGTTGAAAGCGCTCTCGCGGTACGCAGTCCACAGGTCGAGCGCGGTACCCATCGCCTCCTCGGTGCGGTTGTTGAAGTTGTTCCCAAAGGAAGGGCCGACTTGGGACTTGAGTTCGAGAGCAGCAATAAGCTGACCATGGCGGACCACCAGTAGATCCCACTCTATGGTCGGTCGGAAAAAGCCCGGCAGTTCCAGCGCCTTCTCGTAGTAAATGTGCCGGCGGTCAACGCCCACCGGGACCAAGAGATCCGTGATGAGCTTACTGAAACCCCCCATCTGATAACCGCCGGTCCACAGCTGCGCGGGCGCCCTGGTTTTTGAACCCCCGCCTTCGCTGGCGGTCAGTCTGCTGCTGCCGGGCTTGCCAGTAGAACGCAACCGCCTCAGCCACCCGCTGATTGAGATCGCTCACTCTCCACGTCAAGCTGCTTGTCCCCCAAGGCCACGGCCTCCTTGCCTTGGCCAGCACCACGGTCGAGCATCTGGGCAGGAAAGTCCAGTGGCGCTATCGGTGCATGCACGTGATGGGTCTTTCCCCTCGCGTGCGGGGGAAAACCACGGCCGGGGGAACCGGCGGCAGGCACCGTCGTGGCCGCGGCGCGGTCGCGGGAGCATGCGCAATCCCGGCACGCGAAGCCCACGCGACGCTCCCGGCCCGGCTGGCCGCACCGCGGTGCGGTCTTCGAGCTGAAAAGGAGGGGAGGCTAGGGAAGCTGGTCGGGACGGCGAGATTCGAACTCGCGACCCCTTGAACCCCATTCAAGTGCGCTACCAGGCTGCGCCACGTCCCGACCGGTACTGCCGCGTTGCTGTTGCCCCGTTGCCGATCCGCCTCCGACGGCCGCCTTGGGGTGGGGCAACCGTCACTGCAACATGCCCACGACTTCCTCGAGCTCCCGGCGAATGTCGGCGAGGGCTCGGCGGAGCCTTTCTACTTGTTCCGGCGCCTTGCTGTCAAGGCGTGCCTTGGGCTTGGGCCGCTTGTCGGCCAGCTCCTCGGCGAGCCGTTTCTTGGCTCCGGCAACGGTGAAACGCTCCTCGTAGAGGAGCTTCTTGATGCGCAGAATGATCTCCACGTCGCTCCTGGTGTAGGTGCGCTGCCCTCCCGCTCCCTTGGCCGGCGCCAGCTCGCTGAACTCGGTCTCCCAGTAACGGAGGACGAAGGGCTTGACGCCGACGATCTCGCAAACCTCGCCGATCTTGAACTCGTCCTTGTCGGGGATTGCGACCTCACTCATCGACGCTCTCCTGTTGCGGCACGAGGGTCAGGCGCAACTGCACGGTCATGCGCTTGCCGCCGATCCACTTGGCCGGGACGGGGATCTCCAGCTCCAGCTCGCGCACGTTGCCGAGGGCGGCCACGATGCGCGGTTCGAGCTCGCCCAACACCACCCGCTCGACCGGCGCCGGTTCGGCGGGGGGTGCGGGGGTGATGGCGAAGACATCGGCGCCGGCCACTGGCTCCGGTGGTGCCAGCTCGGGAAAGGGGGCCTCATCGAGGGGGAACGGTTCGCGCTCCGCCGCGGCCGCGGCCACGTCCACCGCCGCCACCGGCGGTGTCTCGAGGGGCACGGCCACCGCTTCCGGCGCCGGCTCGAGTTCGGGCGGTGAGGGCGCGGCAAAGGCGAAGCTCTCCGCCGCCTCCAGCTCCTCGACCGGCTGGCCGATGCACTCGGCCTCGCGCGAGGGAACGCCAGCTTCCACCGTCTCGCCGGCGGGCGCGCCCCTTTCCTCCCCGAAACGCACCTCGGCGAAGGCCGCCGCGACGGGGACGGGTGGCGTGGGCGGCCGGGCTTCCTCCACCGCAAAGGGCGCCTCGGCCTCGGCGGGGGGAAGCTCCCCGAAGGGACCTTCGCCGACCGGCGGTGCCGCCTCCGGAGCGGCTTCGAAGGCCGGCGCCGCCCCTTCCAAGGCCGCGCCCTCCCCCGTCTGTTCGGCGGCTGGCGACGGGAAGGGGCTCGCCCCCGCCTCCGGCAGCGGCGCGCTTGGGACCGGGACACCTTCCGGGGTGCGCAACGGTGCCACGATCACGCGCTGGGTCACCTCGGCCGGCACCGTCGCTGCCACGGGGGCAATGGTGGCGGCGTCGAGGCCTTGGGAACGACGCGGCGGCGGCACCACCACCGGCTGGGTGACGGGCGCTTCGAGGGCCATGTTGAAGCGATCGCGGAAGGACCTCACCACCAGCTTCACCACCGCCTTCAGGGTCTCCTCGACACCGATGCCGACGGTGGCCACCGATTCGAAGAAGGGCGCGTTGAACTCGTTGAGCAGGGCGTCGAGCTCCTCGACGGGGACGATGTTGGCGAGATCGCGCTTGTTGTACTGGATGACGTGCGGGACCTCGGCGAGTTCGAGCCCCTGCAGGAGCAGGTTCTCCTTGAGGTTCTCCCACGACTGCTGGTTGGCCCGCAGCAACTCGCGCTGGGAGTCGGCGACGAAGACGACGCCGTCGACGCCGCGCAGGACCACCTGACGGGTGGCGTTGTAGTGGACCTGGCCGGGCACCGTGTAGAGCTGGATGCGCAGATCGAGCCCGCGCAGCTTGCCGGCAAAGATGGGCAGGAGGTCGAAGAAGATGGTGCGGTCGCCGCCGGTGGGCACGACGGTCAACTCGCCGCGCGAGTCCTTGGGGTAGCCCTGGTAGAGGGTGCGCAGGTTCGTCGTCTTGCCACCCAAGGGAGGACCGTAGTAGACGATCTTGCCGATGACTTCGTGCGCCTGGGGGCGAAATTGGACCATCAGCCGCGAGTGCCCTTCCCGCGCATGATAAACCGAATCGGCACGCCGTCCAACGGGAAGGCGTCGCGCACGGCGTTCTCCAGATATCGCACGTAGGAGAAGTGGAGCTCGCCCTTGCCGCTCACGAACAGCGTGAGGCGGGGCGGGGCGCTCCCCGTCTGGGTGGCGTAATAGAGACGCGGCGGTCGCTTGCCCCCCGGCGGCGGCCGTCGCTCCCAGGCAGTGCGCAGCACACGGTTCAGCTCGCCCGTCGAAAGACGGCTCGCAAACCGCTGGCCCACCTCGAGGACGGCCGACAGGAGCGGCGCCACGCCGGTACCGGTGAGGGCCGACGTGAAGAGTACCGGCGTGCCCTTCAGAAACTTGAGCTTTTCGACGACGCGAAGGGCCAGCTCCCGCCGCGCCTCGACGCCTTGGCCGCGCAGCAGATCGGCCTTGTTGACGGCCACCACGGCCGCCCGGCCCGCCTCCAACACCAGTCCCGCCACGTGGGCGTCCTGGGCCGTGATCCCTTGGCCGGCATCCACCACGACGACGCAGACCTGGGCCCGCTCGACGGCGCGGCGGGCCTTGACCACCGACAGCACCTCCGGGCCGCGGTCGGTCCGGCCGCGGCGGCGAATCCCGGCGGTGTCAACGAGTCGGATGGTGCGGCCGTCGACGACCAACAGCTCGTCCACCGCGTCGCGGGTGGTGCCGGGAATCTCGGACACGAGCACCCGCTCGTCGCCCAAAAGACGGTTGAGGAGGGAGGACTTGCCCACGTTGGGGCGGCCGACGATGGCCACCGACAGCTCCGGGCTCGGCGTCACCTCCTCCTCGTCGGCGACCGGCAGGAGGGCGTCCAGCTGCTCCCACAGCTCGCCCACACCGGTGCCGTGCTCGGCCGAGAGGCTGACCACCGGGAACCCCCAGGCGGCGAACTCGCCACTCCCCAGGGCCCCGTCGCGGCGGTCCGCCTTGTTGGCGGCCACCACGACGGGCCGCCCCGAACGGCGCAGGAGGGCCGCGATCTCTGCGTCGGCGGCCGTCGCGCCGGCAGCGGCGTCGACGACGAACACCACCACGTCGGCGTTGGCCACCGCCACCAGCACCTGCTCGCGAACCAGACGGGGGATGAGGGCGTCGCTGGCCACCTCGAACCCACCGGTATCCACCACCACCACACGCCGACCGTCGGGCCGCTGGGCCTCACCGGCCACCCGGTCGCGAGTGACGCCGGGCAGGTCGTGGGTGAGGGCGCGGCGACTGCGGGTCAGCCGGTTGAAGAGCGTGCTCTTGCCCACGTTGGGGCGGCCGACGATGGCGATGGTGGCCGGCATGGCTAGTCCGGCGCCCGGGTGGGCAACGCCAGCCGGGGACCGGTGCGGGTCTCTTCCACCTCCCGGTAGAGGACCAGCCAGCGCCCCTCGATCTTCTTGAGCTGGATCGAGGAGTGGAGGACGGAGTGGGCGTCGTGGCCGACGAGTTCGCCCGTGAACGCATCGAACCGTCGCGTGTCCCAGACCTCCGTGCAGGTCACGTAGGCGTTGGCGTGGCGGAGAACCCTCATGGTGTCGATGCGCACCTCCACGAGCACCGGCTCCAGGCGATCACCGTTGGCCTTCAGGAGATCGATGTCGTGGCGGACACGCTCGACGAGGCGCGGCGCACCGATGCCTTCGAGGGGGCTGGGGTCCATGCTGCCGTAGGCGGCGGCCAGCTGCACGAGAAAGGTCCGGACGAGCGGTTCGAGGACGGCGCGCTCCTCGGCGGTCGGCACCTCTCGCTCGCAGGAAGCCGCGAGGACGGCGAGGATGAGGGCAAGGGTGCGCGCGAGCCGCTGCATGGGGCACCTCCCCAGGGCACGAGGAGAGTAGCACGTTTGCTTGCCGCCCACCGAGGCGACCGCAAGGCGCCCCCGCACGGCATGGCCCCTGGCACGGAAAAGCGGTCTTGCGACGGGGGCTATACTCGGCCCATGCCGTACCGGCTCACCGTCGCCGACATCATGAGTCGGGAGCTCGTGACCTTGACCGAGGAGGATACCCTGGCCGACGCCCGCGCCTGCATGGCCCGCGCCCGCCTTCGCCACCTCCCGGTGGTGCGGGACGGGAAGCTGGTGGGACTGGTCACGCACCGCGATCTCCTGGCGGCGTCCCTGTCGGTGTTCGCCGAGGTGAGCGCCCGCGAAGAGCGCACCCTCTTCGCCACCATCCCGGTGCGGGAGCTGATGCACGACGCCGTGACCGCGCCCCCCGACATGCCGGTGACGGACGCCGGTCGCATCCTGCTCGACAACAAGTTCGGCTGTCTGCCGGTGGTCGACGCGGCCGGCGTGCTCCTCGGCATCGTCACCGAGGCGGACTTCCTGCGCCTCGCCGTGCAGATGCTCGAGGCGTTGCAGGCGTGACGAACCTGCACGGGCGCCGTTTCGTTGAGGTGAAGAGGAGGTGGCCATGCACCGGAAAGGGTTCATCCTTGCGCTGCTCTCTTCCGTCCTCGCCCTCTCGTGCGAGCGCCCGCGCGCCGCCAAAGAGAGCCACAGCCAACACACCTTTCCCGTGCACCCCGGCAAGCTGGTGCGCGTCGAAGCGCGCTCCCTGGACGTAGACGTCCGTGTCGCCAATGCGGATGTCATCACCGCCGAGGTGCACCTGTCGGCACGGGCCACCTCCAGGTCCCAGGCGCAACGGTGGCTGGCGCGCCACCAGCCGGTGTTCGACGACAGCGCCGACACCCTCGTCGTCACCGTGCCCCGCCGCAGCTCTACCGTCTTCGTCGGCGGCGCCGTGACCAGGGGCACCGTTTCCCTTGCCGTGCCGCCCACCTGCCGTCTGGAGGTAACGACCAGCTCGGGCGATGTGACCATTGCCGGCGAGGCCGTGCTGGCCGAGGAGGTCCGCCTGGCCACGCGCTCCGGCGATGTCGCCGTCTTCGGGGGCGTGCGCGCACTGGTGGTCGAGAGCACCTCCGGCGACCTGGAGATCACCGGCCCCCCCCTCGACCTGGTGGACGTCCGCACCACCTCCGGCGACGTCGCCCTCCGAGCCGAAAGCCGCCGCACCCTGGCCGACAGCACCTCCGGCGACCTGCGTCTCGAGGCGCTCGCCGGCGAACTGTCCGCCACCACCACCTCCGGCGACGTACGCGCAACCTTCGATGCCCTCGCCCCCGGCCACCCGGTCCACGTGACCACCACCTCGGGCAACATCACCCTGCGGCTCCCTCCCGTCCCCTTGCGCGGCGAGGTGCGGACGACGAGCGGGCGGATCAGCTCCCGTTTCGACGGTACCTGGGAGCGGAGGCGGCGCCTGCTTACCTTTCACGCCGCCGAGGAGGCCGTGCACCTCACGGTGGCCTCGGTCTCCGGGGACATCGTGCTCGCCCGTCGCTGAGCCGGCCTTCCGGAAATTTGGACACCGGTACCCCTCCGTCCGGTTTTTCGTATACCATGGACGGTTGTGGGCGAGCGCCGCGGCCTCTGGAGTGACTCGGCGGTCTTCCCGGTCCCTCGACCGGGGTGGGAGAAGCTTCGCTCCTTCCGGTCGCTGGCGGCGTTCCTGCTGGTGACGGGGCTGCTGTCGGTGACCGCCGGCCTGGTCGGCGCCGTGCACCGGATCGGCCAGTTCCAGCGGCTGGATTTCGTCGCCGTCCCCACCCCGCAGGGGTTCTTGGTGGTCAACGTCGAGCCGCGGAGCGGCGCCGCCCGCGCCGGCCTGGCCTGGGGCGACACCATCCTCACCGTCGACGGGCACACCCCGCCCACCTACCCGCAGTTCGAACGCCTCCTCTACGCCAAGCGGGTGGTGGTCCTGGAGGTGGAGCAGCGCGGTCTGCGGCGGGAGGTGGTGTACTACACCCCCGTTCCCAGCATCGACGTCCGCTACCTCGCCGTGGCCTTTGCCGCCATGTTCACCCTGCTGGTGGCGACGGTGGTCTTCATCGGCCAGCCGAGCAACCACGCGGGCCGCTTCCTCGCCCTCGCCCAGGCGTTGTTCGTGGCAGTGGTGGTGCCGGCACCGCTGCCGCCGACCCCCTCGGCGCAGCTCCTGCTCCTGGCCCGCGACCTCGGCCGGCTGGCCCTCCCCCCGCTCCTCGTGGTGTTCTTCGCCACCTTCCCCCGCGGCGTGGCCGGTCCGGCGTTCCGCCTCGCCGCCTTCGTCCCGTCGGCGCTGGTGGGGGCGGGCCGCGTCGCCCTCGCCGCCGGCTGGCTGCCGCCGGTGGTGGGCAACGTGCTCCTGCCCGAGAGTCTCGACGTCGTCACCGTGGCCCTGGTGATGGTCGGGATCGGCGCCGCCGCCGCCCTCGGGGTGCGCTCGTACCTGGGGAGTCGCGACGACCCGACCCGCCGGCGGCAGGTGGAGTGGGTCGCCCTGGGGGCCGCGGCCGGCTTCACGCCCTACCTGGTGCTGTCCCTCATCCCGCAACTGGCCGGCGCCGAGCTCGAGGTGCTGTCGTGGCTCTCCCTCCTCCCCCTGGCCCTGGTGCCCCTCGGCGTGGCCTCGTCGCTGTTGGAGTTCCGTCTGTGGGACCTCGAAGACATCACCCGGCAGGTGCTGGCCACCGGGCTCGCCGTCCTACTGGGGAGCCTCTCCTTTGCCCTGCTGGCCTACGCCCTCACCGAGCTCGGGTTCCGCCTCGGCAACCTGCGCAACCTGGTGGCAGTGGCGGGAGGGGTGTTGCTCGCCGCCCTCACGGTACCGGTGCGCCGTCGCCTGATCCTCTTGTTGGAGCGGTTCCAGTACCGGGAACGGCTGGCCGCCCGCCGCGCCCTGACGACCTTTGCCGAGGAGGCGGTGAGCCATCGCGACCCGGGAGAGCTGTTGGCCCGTCTGCGCCAGCTCGTCGGCGACGCCCTCGGGGTCGACCAGGTGGTGACCTATCTGGAGGTCCAGGGTCGGCTGCAACCAGAGCCGCCCGACCCCCGCTTCCCACCCCTGACGGCGGAGGAGGTCCAGGGACCGTTCCCAACCGCCGCCGAGCGGCCCCTCCACGACAACGGCCTGTGGCATCGCTTCCTGCTTTCCCGCGACGAGCGGCTGGTGGGCCTGCTGTACTGCGGGCGGCGCCGGGGCCAGCTCCCCCTGGGCCACGGGGAACGTCGCCTGGTGTCGGCGCTCGTTGCCCAGGCCGCCCTCGCCCTCCAGAACACCTTGCTGCTCCGCGACCTCCGCCTGCAGCTCGAAGAGCATCGCCTCCTCGAAGACTACCTGGAGCGGGTCTTCCAGTCGTCGGCGGCGGCACTCCTCATCTGCGACGCCCGAGGCCGCGTCCTGCGCTGCAATCGCAAGGCCACCTCGCTGTTGGGGCGCGCCGAGAACGTCACCGTCGGGCGCGAGCTTGCCGAACTGCTCGAGCTCCCCGCCGAGTGGCGCACGGTGTTGCCGGAAACCGCCTCCGGCGTCCCGGTTCGCTTCCTGCTCGGGGAGGCGTGGCGCTCGGGCCTGGTGTCCATCGCCGCCCTGGAGACCGAGCCCGGCAACTTCGATGGCCGCATCGTCGCCCTCGACGATATCTCCGAACAGCTTTCCCTCGAACAACGTCTGGCCCAGCAGGAACGGTTCGCCGCCCTGGGCCGCCTGGCCGCCGGTCTCGCCCACGAGGTCAACACGCCGGTGACCGGGATTGCCTCGTACGCCCAGCTCCTGCGCGACCTCACCCCCCCCGACGACCCGCGCGAGCCGCTCGTCGTCAAGCTGGAGGAGCAGGCCTTCCGCGTCTCGCGCATCGTCACCAACCTCATGGAGCTGGCGCGCCCGGCCGGCTTCGAGCGACGGCGCTGCGACCTGGCGGCCATCGTGGCGGCGGAGGTTGCAAAGCTGGCGCCGGAGGCGGCCCGCCAGGGGGTGCGGCTGGCCTCTCGGGCCGACGGACCTGCGCACCTCGACGGCAACGAGGTGCAGCTCGAACTGGTCACCCACAACCTGCTGCGCAACGCCCTCCAGGCCACACCGCGGGGCGGTCTGGTGGAGGCAGCGGTGCGCCGCGCCGACGGCGCCGTCCGCCTCACGGTGACGGACACCGGCGAGGGCGTGCCGGAAGAGCTGCGCGAGCGGATGTTCGAACCGTTCGTCACCACCCGCCAGGGGCGCGGCGGGACGGGTCTCGGCCTCGCCATCACCCGCGATATCGTCCGGGCACACCGCGGCACCATCACGGTGCGGGCCCGCGAAGGCGGCGGCACGGTGGTCGAGGTCGTGCTCCCGGAAGGAGGGGAGATCCATGCGCATCCTGATCATTGACGACGAACCGGTGCTCCAGGACGTGCTCGGCACCTTGCTGCGCCGCGAGGGGTTCGAGGTGGTCCAGGCGGGCACGGCCGCCGAAGGGCTGCGGCTGGTCGAGGAGCAGGAGACCGACCTGGTGCTCCTCGACCTCATGCTGCCCGACCGCCCGGGTCTCGAGGTGCTCAAGGAGCTGAAGAAGCGCGACCCCGAGCTGGTCGTCGTGGTCATCACCGCCTACTCCTCGGTGGAGAGCGCCATTGCCGCCATGCGCGACGGCGCGTTCCACTACATCCCAAAGCCGTTCAAGAACCAGGAGGTGATCCTGACGGTGCGCAAGGGGCTGGAGCAGCGGCGGCTGCGTTCGGAAAACCGCGCCCTGCGCCAGCGCCTCGAAGGGATCGACAACCTGGTCTGGCGCAGCCCGGCCATGGGCGCGGTCATCGAGCTGGTCCGCCGGGTGGCGCCGTCACGATCCAACATCCTGATCACCGGCGAGTCGGGGACCGGCAAGGAGCTCATCGCCCGCGCCATCCACCAGCTCTCCCCCCGCGCGGCCGCGTCCTTCGTGGTGGTGAATACGGGCTCGGTGCCCACCGATCTGTTGGAGTCCACACTGTTCGGCCACGTGCGCGGGGCCTTCACCGGCGCGGTGACGGCGCGCCGTGGGCTCTTCGAGGTGGCGGACGGCGGCACCATCTTCCTCGACGAGATCGGCACCATCACCCCGCAGACCCAGGCCAAGCTGCTGCGCGTCATCCAGGAACGCGAGTTCATCCCGGTGGGCGGCGAGCACACGGTGCGGGTGGACGTGCGCCTCATCGCCGCCACCAACGCCGACCTGCAGGCCATGGTGGCCAACGGGACGTTCCGGGAAGACCTGTACTACCGCCTCAACGTGATCACCATCGAACTGCCGCCCCTGCGCCACCGCAAGGAGGACATCCCCGCCCTCGCCAATCACTTCATGCGCCGCTTCGGCGAGGAGAACGGCAAGCCCCACGTGCAGTTGCAGCCGGAGACCCTCGATGTGCTCCTCGCCTTTCACTGGCCGGGCAACGTCCGCCAGCTCGAGAACGTCATCGAGCGCGCCGTCGTCCTCGCCACCGACGATGTCATCGGCGTCGACCTGCTCCCCGACGAGGTGCGCAACCCCGCGCCGGCACCCCTGCCGGCCATGCCGGCGGAGGGGATCGACCTCAAGGAGGCCGTCAACCAGTACACCCGGGCCCTCATCGAGTCGTCGCTGTCGCGCTGCGGCGGCGTGCAGCGCCGCGCCGCCCAGATGCTGCGCGTGCGCCCCTCCACCCTCAACGAGATGATCCGCCGCCTGGGTATTGCCGTGTCCGAGAAGTAGGCGGCTGCTGGGACGACGCCTACTGCCTCTCGGTTCCCGCCGTCGTCGGCGGGGTCGGCGCTGGCGCGGCGAGGCTCGCCGGGTCTTCGAGGAGTTCAAACACGCGGGCCGCGTCGACGGCAAAGGCGCCGGTCCGGCCACCCACTACGGCGATCCGCTCCCCGGCCGAATCGCCGGGGAAGAACGTTACCTCGACGATCCCTCCCTCGCGAACCGTGGCCTTGACGCGTCCCACCGGCTCGCCGGCTGGCCTCGCGACATCGAAGCGCACCACCTTGAGATCGGCCAGGGTGTTGAGACGCCGCGACACGGCAGCCCCGTCCACTTCGACGCCGGACGCCATCCAGCGGCCGTCGGTGCGCTGGAGCTCGACCGATCCCCCTGGCGTGCCGATTTCGAACCCTTCCACCGCCCAGGTGTCGAGGCGCACCAAGTAGGAGGACCGCCACGCTTCGGGCGCCACCGCCGTGTGCGACACGGCGTTGGCGTCGACCCAGAACACCCGCTCCCCCCGCCGGCACGCCACCTGTCGGGCACCGTCCCGCTCCCGCTCGGCGCCGAACTCCAGCTTCAGCGGCGGCTTGTCCTTGCGCACAATGGTGATTTCGGTACGCGGCGGCACGAGCCCCAAAGGACCGAGCTCGGGCGCGGTGTCGAGGAACTCGCGGATGCGCGCCGCCGAAAGATCGCTGAGCAGGCCCTCCGCCCGCTCCCGGTCGGCGAGGTCGGCCAGCGGCTCGGTGAGGGTCCAGACGTTGCCGGCGTGCGCGAGGGCAACGCGCCCCGACGGGGCGACGACGGTGAGGGCCGCCACGTCGCTGGCGTACACCTGGACGAGCTGGTCGGAACGCCAGCCGGCGAGGTCACGGTCGAGGTCCGAGGCCACGTACTTGTTGATGATGAGCACCGAGCTGCCGTCGGTCATGGCGGCGCGGGTGTTGCCGAGGGGCAGCTCGCTGCCGACCCGCAGGGTGTAGCGTGCCCCCTTCTCGTCCTCCACGGTGACCGACAGAGGCGGCGGGGCGAGACCGTAGTCGGCCAGGGACAGCCCCTCCACCGGCAAGCGCCGCTCCACCTTCACGAAGCGCAGGGTCGAGAGGAGGCTCGTCACCGCCCCTTGGTTGGCCGCGTCGGCCACCGGGGCGATCACTCGCCACTCCCCATCGTGCTTCTCGAGCTCGAAATGGCCGTGGGTGTTGTCAATCACCACGCGGCGGGCAGCATCCTGATCGAGGGCGGCAAAGGGCTTGTCCTTGCGCTCGGCGAGCTCGTCGGTGGTTGGCTTGTGGCGCTCGACGAAGACGATGTAGGCGCCGAGGGCGACCACGACGAGGGCGAGCAGGACGAGTCGCGCAGGTCGCATGGGCACCTCCTAGCGGCGGCGACGCCACCAGACGACCACCCCCATGGCCACGGCGGCCAGGGGCAGGCCGACCAGGGAGAGGAGCGCCACCGTCCGCATCTGGCGCGCCGACAGGTAGAGGTGCACCTGCTCCGGCGTGCGCGGGGCGATCCCGAGGGCCTCCTCCCGCTTGACCAGCCAGTTGACGGCGTTGAGGGCGAGGTTGAGGTTGCCGGCGTTGACGATCTGCCCGTTGGTGACGAAGTCGGCGTCGCCGACCACCACCAGCCGCCAGCCGGTCTCCTTCTCCTGCTCCGACTGGGCCGCCACCGCCAGGGACACCGGCCCCGGCGTGTCCTTCTCGTCCTTGTCGATGGGGCGCCGGGCCAGGATGGCCTGGATGTCCGTCTCCCCCCACCCGTCGGGCGAGGTGACGAGGAGCTGGCTCGACAGCACGCCGCTCGCCGCAGTCGTGGTCACCGAGCGGGTCACCGGCAGGAGCACGGCGAGCCCCTGCATGCGGTCCACCACCGGGTGGCTGCGGAAGTCGCTGGCGTACACGGCCGACAGGTCGAAGAACGGCAGCCTTCGGGCGGGATCGAGGACCAGATCGTTCCCCACCGCCACGCCGTAGCGGCGCAGCACCTCCTCGAGCCCGGAGGCGCGCTGCTGGCCGCCGAGGACCGGGTCGAGGAGCACCAGGGCCCGCCCCCCCTTGTCCAGGTAGGTGGTGAAGGCCGTCGCCTCCACCCCCGTAAAGGGCGCCTGCGGGCCGGCGACGACGAGGAGATCGCACGTTGCGGGCACGTCGCCGCCGAGCAGCGCCACCTTCTCGACGGTCAGGTTGTCCCGTTCGAGGGCCGTCTTGAGCTGCGAGAGCCCCTCGGCACCGAAACCGTCGGGGTCGAATTCGCCGTGGCCGGTGACGACACAGAGCTTCGGCACCTTGGGGTTCACGACCCCGAGGATGGCCGAGGTGAACTGCTCCTCCCCCTTGTAGGCCTTGAGCTTCGGCCCCTGCCCGAACTGCATGCCGGTGTAGTCGTACTCGGCGAGCTGGTCGGAGGTGACGTACTTGGTCCTGCCTCCGGCGGCGAACACCACGGTATTGGCCGCCGCCACGCCGTACTGCTTGGCGAGCTGCTGGGTGCGCAGCGGGTCGCGGTCGGGATCGATGAACTCCACCTTGAGGCGAGGGCACGCCGCCTGGTAGCGAGTCAGGAGCTCTTTGGTCTCGTTGAAGAGGGGCGTCGCCGGCGTCATGAAGACGACGACGTCCACCTCCGTCATCACCCCCTTCAAGATGCTTCTGGTCTTGTCCGACAGGGAGTACACCCTGGATTGGGTCCAGTCGGCCCTGAGGTAGTGCCGGTAGCCGAGCCAGTTGATCATCCCCAACAGCGCCACCACCAGCAGGGTGGCCGCGGCGGTGGTGGAAAGGGCCAGGGCTTTGTCCTGTTTCACCGCTCACCTCCCCTTGGCGGCCTCGAGGGCCTTGGTGGCCAGGAACAGGCAGAGGGCGGCCACCGAGAGCTGGTACACCACGTGCCGCGTGTCCACGAGACCCCGGCCGAAGTCGTCCATGTGGTCCCACAGATTCATGTAGCCGAATACGCTCTTCAGCCAGCTCGTGGTCACGAGCTGTTCGAGAAGTCCGACGGAAAAGAGCACGACCAGCACGGCAAAGGCAAAGACCGCGGCAACGATCTGGTTCTTGGCGAGGGCCGAGGTGAGCAGCCCGATGGCAGCGAACAGCACGCCGAGGAGGGCGATCCCCAGGTAGCCCGCCGCCACCGGCCCGGGGTCGATGGCCGAGTAGCTGGCCAGGATGGCCACGTAGGTGACGGTGGGAACCCAGAGGAAGAGGTAGAAAAGGAGCGCCGCCAGGAACTTCCCCATCACCACCTGCCCCTCGCTCACCGGCGAGGTGAGGAGCACCTCGAGGGTGCCGGAGCGGCGCTCCTCGGCCACGAGACGCATGGTGATCACCGGCACCATGAACAGGAGGAAGAGCCAGAAGAAGATGGTGCCGCCGAAGAACAGCTTGAGCGGCGCCATGGCCTGGCTGCGCGGGTCGTTCAAGAAGGCGACGATGAGCCAGAACACGTACCCGTTGAAGAAGAGGAACGCCGTGAGGACCACGTAGGCGAGGGGCGACGAGAAGTACGCCACCAGCTCGCGGCGCACGATGGCAAGGGTCTTACGCATGGGCCACCTCCTCCGACGCCGCCTCCTCGGCGGCCAGGTCGCGGGTGGTGAGACGCAGGAACACGTCCTCGAGGCTCGGGGTGCTCTGGGTCAGCCCCAGCAGCACCCACCCCCGCGCCACCGCCAGCTGGAAGATGTCGCGGCGCAGGTCCTTCCCGCCCTCTACCGTGACCCGGTAGCGACCGTCGCCGCGGGGCTCCACCTGCCCCACTCCCGGCAGGGCGGCGAGGGCGGAGGCCACGCCGTCGGCGCCCGCCTCGATCTCCACCTCCAGCTCGGCGCTGCCGGACAGCCCTCCCCGGAGCTGCTCCGGCGTCCCGTCGGCCACCAGGGCGCCGCGATCGATGATCAGCACCCGCCGGCACACCTGCTCCACCTCGGGGAGGATGTGGGTCGACAGGATCACCGTGTGGTCGCGCCCCAGCTCGGTGAGCAGCTCGCGGATCTTGACGATTTGCCGCGGGTCGAGGCCGATGGTGGGCTCGTCGAGGATGAGCACCTTCGGGCGGTGGATGAGGGCGCCGGCCAAGCCCACGCGCTGCCGGTACCCCTTGGAGAGGGTGCCGCACAGCTGGCGGCGCACGTCGGCGATCATGCACCGTTCGCTCACCTCGGCGATGCGAGTAGCCACCTCGCCGCGCGGCACCCCTTCCACGGCAGCGCGAAAGCGAAGGTACTCCTCCACACGCATCTCCGGGTAAAGGGCCACGTTCTCCGGCAGGTAACCGATGGCGGCGCGGGCGCCGATGGGGTCGCGGGCCACGTCGATCCCGGCCACCCGCACCCGCCCGGCGCTCGGCTCCAGGTAGCCAGTGATCATGCGCATGGTCGTCGTCTTGCCCGCGCCGTTGGGACCGAGAAACCCGAGGACCTCTCCCTCGGGCACGAAGAAGGAGACGTTGGCCACCGCCTCCTTGTCCACGTATCGCTTGCTCAAGCCTTCCACTTCGATCACCACGCACCTCCGCTGTGCCGTGTCCCTGCCCGCGCGCCGCCGACACACCTCCGGCCGGACTGGCGCCAAGCTCCCCCGCTACCCTAGCAAGGGGCTTGCCATTCTACGCAACTCCCGCGGCGCCGGCACCCTCGTCATCGCGCCACGTTGGCGCGCACGAACGGCACCCGCCAGCACCCCCATACCTCGCGGCGCTGGCCCGGCAGCCGGTCAGCGCTTCATGAGGCGCCGAGCGCCTACTCCCGTCACCCCGAAAAGCCCTGTCACCCTGAGCGAAGCGAAGGGTCCCGACGCACCTGCAGCCCCGCCGCCCTCGCATTGCCCGCCACGTACGCGACGGGAACGTCGCCTGCGCGTTCGCCGAAAACCTCGCACGCCACGATGTCGTGTCCTGTGCGTGCCTCGAAATCCTCGCACGCGACGAGATGCTTCGGCCGCTGTGCGGCCTCAGCATGACAAGAGGGGCGCGGCCTCAGGATGACACCTCCACCCACCCCGCTGTCACCCTGAGGCGCGAAGCGCCGAAGGGCCTCGACGCACGTGCAGCCAGCGCCGACGAGCGTCGTCTGTGGCGGCGGGTGCTCGAGTTCGCCTTCACGAACAGGCGCAAGGGGAGGAAGCGGCAGGCGCAGGGCTCGGGCACATCATAAGGGTGCGCCCAACAGCGGCCGCGGTTCCAAGCTCCCCAGCGGGAACGTGAAGGGGAAGCGCTGGGGGGCAACTGGGAGAACCGTGAGGCGGGACCAGCCACTGGCCGTCTGGGGTCGATAGAGGACGAAGGAGAACCCGCCAAAGCGGACGGCAACAACATCGTGAAACCACTCGAGCATGAACCGCGAGTCCATGGCGAGCTCCACCACCTGCGCGCGGTGGGCGGCAGCCCACGCGCGAAGCGCCTCCCTGTCCATGGTCACGACCCGCGGCGAGCTGAGGAGGTCGAGGATGGGCGCGTAGGGCATCGCCGCCGCGTGCACGTTCCCACTGGTGGACCCCCGATCGAGTCCGTGCGCCGCGGGTCCCCTCGCCAGGTAATCCACCACATCTTCCCGGTCGCTGCGCTCGCAGCTGCGGCGAAGGTCCGAAAGTGGCAGGCGAAGACCGGTGAACACCGGCACGAGCTGACCCGCGGGGAGACCGTCCGGCGCCGACCCCTCTCCCGGCACGGCAATCTCGGGCACTCCCGGGCACCGATACGGTGCGTAGAGCAGAGCATCGACAAGAAACGGCTTCCCCTCCATCATCGCCGGTGTCGTCACCGGGCACGACCGGTGGTGGTCGAGACGCTCCTGGGGGGAGCCCATGTGCGGCGTCGAGCGCTGCGTGGACCCACAGCCAGCGCACAGCGCCGCAACGAGCCACAAGGAGTACCGCCAACAGGCTTTCCTGCACGACACCATGGAGACCTTCGCGTGCTTCCATGGTAGCACTTGACGCAGGCCACCGCTGCCCCCTCCACGGCAGACACCGAAGGTGCCTCCATCGTAATCACTCGCCGCGCCCCGTCGAGACGGGACCGGTCTCGTCGTCCAGACTTCGCCGCAGGAGGAGACGAGCATGGACCCGCGGATCGAGGAACTCCGGCTCGCCTTGGCCACAGAACGGTCGAACTGCACCGGCCGGCGGTGGCGCGCGACCGACAGCCTGCGCGCTCGGGTCGTGGCCGCCGTCGAGCACGAGCGCGCCCGCGGGCGAAGCCTCGGCCAGATCGCCGTCGCCCTCGGCGTGCACATCAACCTCCTGCGTCGCTGGCTCCGACGGCCAGCGAGCCAAAGCCCGGCCGCTCCGGCCTTCCACCCCGTGACCCTGCGCGCGCGTGACTTACCCCGCACCTCCGGCCTCGTCCTCGTGACCCCCGGCGGCTGTCGACTCGAAGGCCTGGACCTGCCCACCGCCCTGACCCTGCTCCAGACCTTGCCATGATCGGCTCGACCCGCGTCCCGCGCGTGTTCGCCCACGGCCAGCCGCCGACATGCGCACGGGCTTCGACGGCCTGTACGGCCTCGCCCGCACCGCCCTCGGCCGGAACCCCTGTCCGGCGACCTCGACCTGTTTGTGAGCCGCGACCGGCGGCGCGCCAAAGTCCTGCTGTGGGACGGCACCGGGCTGTGCGTCTACAGCAAGCGACTCGAGCGCGGGAGGTTCGCCAAGGTGTGGTCAGAAGGCGTTGCTGATGTATGTCTTACGATGAGCGAGCTGCAGCTCTTCCTGGAGGGGAGTCGGGTCGTTGGTCATATTGCCTTGTCTCCACCGATGTATCGTCGCATCCCTGATGCCTGAGTATTGAAGCGGACTGACATCGCACGTGACAGTTATTCCTGGTCGCCATGGAGCACGAGCAGCGTCCCGAGGTTCTCCGCCAGGTGGCCACTCTCCTGCTCCAGGAAAACGACCGCCTCGTCCGCGAGGTGAGGCGCCTGCGCGCCGAGATCGCCCGCTTGCGCGGCGAGACCCCCGGCGGCGCGCAGCAGGAGCTGGAGTTCCTCAAGGAACTGCTGGAGCGCAGGGAGCAGGCGCTGTTCGGCCGCAGCTCCGAGAAGCGTCCGGTGGTCACGCCCGAGGCGCCGGCCACCCCGCCGGCGCGTCCGCCGCAGCGGGGGCACGGTCCGACGCCGCAGCCGCGTCTGCCCCACATCGAGACCCGGGTCGAGCTGCCCGAGGCCGAGCGAGGCGGCCCGGCCTGTGGCGGTCAGCTCGAGCCGATGACCGGGCAGAGCGAGGACACGGAGGAGATCACGGTCGTTGAGCGGCAGTATGTGCTGCGCACGATCCAGCGCCAGAAGTACCGCTGCCGGTGCAACGGTGCGGTGGTGACCGCGCCGGCGCCCGAGAAGCCGAGGCTCGTGCCGGGGGGACGGTACAGCACGGAGTTGGCCACGCATGTGGCGATTGGCAAGTACGCGGTCACCTGCCGCTCGAGCGCCACCTGCTCCGCGTCTGGGGCCACGCTCTGCCTGCTCACCCCCAATTCCACCCTCTCCACCCACAATAACCGCCAGACCGCCACACCCTCACATGCCCGAGCCCTTCCACTCCCCAGACCCCCGCGACTTCGACGGGAACCTGGTGGGCTCGCTCTCCTCTCTTGACAACTCGTCGGCGCCATCATAGATATGGTCTTGCAACACGGAGACGGACGATGCAGCTCCCCCCAATTCCTCGGCTCCACACCACGCCGCGGGCCGTAGCAGTCCTCTGCGCGCTCGCGCTCGGCCTTGCGGCGCCCACGGCATTCGCCGGCGGCACAGCCACGTACGATCTCACCATCGAGGCCCCGCCGGGTGGTCACGCCGAAGCGGTGGTGACCATCGGCCTCGATGCCGGCGGGTTCGCTCCAAACGGCGCCGGTGTCGCGCTTGCCTTCGACAGCCGCGCGCTTGTGTTCGACCGCATCGAGGAGGTGTTCCCAGACAATCTCCTCGCGGTCGGCGAGGCGCCCGAACCCGACGAGCAGGATCTCGATCACAACCCCGACACCGACCGCCTCGTGCGGATCGCCTGGCTCGCGCCGCTCGGAGACTGGCCGGCCAACTCCACACCGACGACCCTCGCACTGATCGTGTTTCGCACGCTCCCAGCGGCGGAGGGGTCCATCGAGGACGCGCTCACGCTGACACCGCTCGGCCGGGGTGCCGCGAGGTCCACGGCCGTCGTGAGGCGGCAGTCGCCCGCCGAGCGCCGCGCGCAATCAAGGTCCGATTGGCTGCAGCATCCCACCGGGACCACAACAGCCGGAATCGCTGATGTGTCGGCGCGGAGCTGGAGCGAAGAGACGGAGAAAGTCCCGGCCTCCTGCACCCTGGACGTGGACGGCAACGCTTCCTTCGACGCGCTCACCGACGGCATCCTTATCATGCGCTACCTGTTCGGCTTCTCCGGCTCCACCCTGACCATGGGCGCGGTGGGATCGGGGGCGACGCGCAGCGACGCGACGGCAGTCGTGGAGTTCCTCGGTGACTCATCGTGCGCCTTGATGCTCGACGCCGACGGCAACGGCAGCAGGGACGCCCTCACCGACGGCATCCTCATCGCCCGCTACCTGTTCGGCTTCTCGGGCACCACGCTGACCGCCAACGCCCTCGGCAGCGGAGCGACCCGCACCGACGGTACGGCGGTTGGCTCGTTCCTAGCGGTGTTCAGGTCGTCGTTGCCTGCCCTCGTGCTGCAAGCCCCGTGGCTCGAGGCGCCGCTCGTGTCGCAGATCCCGGTGACTCTGCGGGTGAGCGCGGTCTACACCGGATCGAGCGAGGTGACCTACTCGCTGGCAATCGGTCCCAGTGGGATGACCATCGACGGCGCGACCGGCGCGCTTTCCTGGACGCCGCCCGCCTCGATGGAAGGCCAGCAGGCCAACGTGAAGGTCACCGCCACGGATGGAACGCTCAGTGCGGAAGTGACCTTCGCGGTCCGGGTGGCGGGCGGCACGCAGGTCACCACGTCCGTGTCGGGGAGCACGGTGACGGTCACCCAGTCCGGTACCCTACAGGGACTGGCGATTTCGCTGCCCGCACAGACCTCG
>FWPV01002961.1_pt1 | contig 39907 bp, 39 predicted proteins | sample 2228371 | NCBI WGS metagenome assembly FWPV01 (sample SAMEA103939776, study PRJEB20133) | metagenome
AGGTGGCAGTTACCGGTTCGGGAAATCCGATATTGATCTTTGATAACCTGCATGGCGATGACTATAATGGTGGTAATTATCCTTATCGCGGTAAGATCTATGTGTCAACTGCCTCAGGTGCCAACTGTATTGAGGTTGGCAATACAGCCACTGATGCGAAGAACTTCTATCCCACAGTTGCGGCGGGTGGTAATTATGTTGTTGCTTTGTTTGGTCAGCCCCGCAGTGGCACTGGTCAGTATACATTCTGGGATGTTTATTACAACTATTCAGCGGATAATGGTGTGACCTGGTCAACGCCAAGAAATCTGACAGCCGGTATCACTGATCACAATAACTGTCTCTGGCAGATTGCCAAGCGGGTTGATACACAAGGTAATGGACAGTTCTTCTTTGTATTTGGAAGTTCAATCCTTGACCCAATGTTAGACCTGTACTGGAATATCAACAATGGTAACCCTACTCCTGCCCGCTGGTATATTGGCCGCAATCAAATCGTGGGCATTGCCGAGAAAACAAATCACAACCAACCAAATACAAAACTGAAGATTATACCAAATCCAGTGAACAAATACTGCGATATCTATTTCTCAATTCCCAGACCACAGGAAGTAACACTGAACATTTACAGCAGTGATGGACAGCATAGAGGGACAATTGAAAAAAGATACTACACCTCTGGGCTTTGCCAGTTAAATCTCAATCTTGAAAAATATCCCTGCGGAACATATTTCGTAATCCTGAAAACAAAAGAGTGTAGCCTCTTTTCCAAAATAATGTTGATAAAGTAAACAAAGGTTGAACTAACTCTTGATTTACAATGTGCTTTTGATATAATCATTCAATGCTAAACCATAGCGAGTTTTATAAAATTATTGAAACGAAAATTGGAAAATTATGTATACTCTGGCAGTATGAGAACAAACGCACAAGAATAATACAAATCATCCTGCCAGGATTTTCGCTGAAGTCACTAAAGTCAAACCACCCAAAAATACAAAACAAAACAAACGGTATAATTGATGCATTAGCCAGCAAGATCAATAGGTATATTCAGGGTAAAACTGCAAAGTTCAAGTTTAACAAACTGCAATTACAAAAACTCGGAAATTTTCAGAAAAAGGTTCTAATGCTCACGGCAAAAATTCCCTATGGCTCTGTAAGCACCTATGGGGCGATAGCGAAGAAACTCGGCATCAAAAGAGGCGGCGCCCAGGCAGTAGGACAGGCACTGGCAAAAAATCCATTTCCCATAATCATTCCCTGTCATAGAGTGATTAAATCTGATGGCACATCTGGCGGTTTTGGTGGTAATACAAACCTGAAAAAAAGATTACTCGCAATTGAAGGTATTATTTTGAAATCATAAAAAATGAAATTTGTTTACTCTCCAAAATACTGTGTTGACCTGAAAGGCCATGTCTTTCCCACAGAAAAGTATAAACTCATATACGAAACACTGAAAAGAGAAAAAATCATAACTGAAAGCAATGTATTTGAACCTGAGATTCCGGGTAAAGAAGAATTGAAAAAAATCGTCATTCCTGAATATCTTAACGACCTTTTGAGTGCACGCACAACATTCAGAACCTGGACCAGTGAACTACCAGTGACAGAAGACATCATAAACTGGCAAATACTCGGATGCGGTGGGTCTTATCTTGGTGCGAAGCTGGCTCTTGAATACGGTGCCTGTTATCATATTGGCGGTGGATTACACCATGGCTTTGCTGACCACGCTGAAGGTTTTTGTTATCTTAATGATGTTGTTTTTGCAGGGGTTAAACTACTTGAGCAGGGCATAAAAAAGATTGCAGTAATAGACTGCGACCTGCATCAGGGCAATGGCACAGCAAAATTCTTTGAAAATGAAGACCGGGTATTCACCTTCTCCATTCATCAGGAACATCTCTATCCGAAAAAAGAGAAATCCAATCTGGATATCGGACTGGATTTTGATACAGGTGATAAAGAATATTGTGAAAAACTGCAGTATGCCCTGGATATTATCTTCAACGAGTTCAAACCAGAATTTGTTATTTATCTTGCTGGTGCAGACCCCTATATGTTTGACCAGCTGGGAAATCTGAAATTGACCATTGAAGGATTGACCAAGCGTGATGAAATGGTCATAACCAGGGCAAAGGAAAGAACTCTGCCAGTTCTTGTGGTGCTGGGTGGTGGCTATGCCCAGGAACTTGAGGACACCGTGGAAATCCACTGCAATACCGCAAGGGTCATGCACCGTACTTACGGATAGGAACTGACATGAATGGCTACGCTCTTGTTCTTTTGTTGTTCCTCGTGAAGGGAGGCAAAATGATTGATTTACCAGAACCACAATTCACAAATCTTTCGTTGGAACAATGTATACAGATAAGACGTTCAATTAGGAGTTTTGAGAATAAAGAATTGTCCTTACAGCAAATATCCAACCTGTTGTGGTCAGCCCAGGGAATCACTGATACTGTCAATGACCTACGTGCAGTGCCTTCTGCAGGTGCAACATATCCACTTGAAATCTTCATTGCAAAGAAAGACGGATTGTTCAGATATGTTCCTGCAGGTCATAGATTGAAAAAAGAAATTGAAGGTGATTTGAGAAAAGCTATTGCCCGCGCCTGTCTGAATCAAATGTTCATTGCCAATGCCGGTGCGGTCATAATAATCACTGCAGTCTTTCAGCGCACTGCCTGGCGCTATGGCGAAAGGGCATACCGCTATATAAACAATGAGGTAGGACACTGTGCCCAGAATATCCATCTTGAGGCAGTTGCCCTCGGGCTCGGTTCTGTTCCTGTTGGTGCCTTTGAAGATGCAAAAGTGAAAGAATTGCTGGGGCTCAAAGAAGAAGAACCGCTATATGTAATACCTGTGGGGTTTATAGCCAAATAAATTTCACCACAATTTTTAGCACAATTATCGAAAATTAATCACAACCAATAATTAGTAATTTTAAACGGGAATTTTTCTGATGAGCATTTGTATTTATTAATAGAAAAGGAGGTTGACATGAGAGACCATAAGAGAATGTATGGTATCTATATAAGGGCTGGCTTCCTGATTGCCATTGCAACAATCATTGTTTTCTTTCTTTCACTTCCTTATGCCGAACCAGAACCCTACAGGCTGAAACACGAGGTCGTGGGTTTGATAAATGAAATAACCATGCAGATTGATAAACAGATTGAACCCATTGATAACACTGCCCGACCAAAACCTCCACAGGCAGTAACACCAGCAGACAATCCTGACGAAGGTGAACTGACCATTGCACCCACAGACCTGATTGAACACATTATCCCAACAAATCCTGTTGGTCCTGACATTGAAATTGTACCCTATTACAAGGTTGAAGTAAAACCCCAACCCATATCAATGCCCGCACCAGTATATCCCATACTCGCTGTAAAAGCAGGAATTGAAGGAAAAACAGTGGTAAAAATGCTGGTTGACACTGATGGCAGCGTAATCAGTGTTGAAATAGTGAAATCCAGTGGTAATGCAATGCTCGACGAATCAGCAGTTGCGGCAGCAAAACAATCCCGGTTTACACCGGCAAAACAAAGGGATAAATTCGTCAGGGTCTGGGTTGTTAGACAGATTGAATTCAAATTAAAGGGTTAGTGATTATCCTATTTTGGTTCTGCTAAACGATTCTTGAGATAGTCAATCCTCTTTACAGGCATCGGATCAATACCTGCTCTTATTGCAAGGTGGTAACTGAGAAAATCGCCAAGCATTATTGTCCAGAATAAATGTTCAAATAAATTCCTACCAGCAGGACTAATGTCTATCATTTTCAGTCCCGCAATATCCTTGTTTATGATTTCTTTGATAATTTCAACGCGCCTCTTGTTGCGCGGGAAGGCAGCAGGGTCATTAAGAAAAAGAATAACCATGTGTTTATTGAACTTTTCGGGCTTGCCCAGACCGACAATCTCATTGTGATTCATCTCAGGAATGATGTTTGTATGACACAGAATCTTGGCATTCTCGTTTAACTGACACTGCCACCTTTTTGCCACCACACCGAAAGCCTGCGAATTAGCATAGATGACGGGAAGTTTACCTGAAAGTATCTTTGCCAAAGATTGACTGTATGTTTCTATGGAGCGGGCGCATTTATTGAGAAAAGAAGCAAGCCTCACAAGAACAAATTCGGGGTTTTTCTTCAACAGTCCAAATCGGTAGAGTAATAACGGAATAGGAGTAAATAAATAGCCCAGTGCTCCACGTGGAGGCAAACCAGCGGGTATTTGAATTTTCAGCAACACATCTTTCTTCAATAATTTACCATTAGAACTGATCGCCACCACTGGAATATGTAGTTTCCTGAGAATATGGTAATTACTTAAGGTCTCTTCGGTATTGCCTGAATAGCTCACGAGTATTGCCAGGGATTTCTTGTCTACATAACCAGGAATTTGATAATCCTTGTTGACCAGAATCCGTATCTCCGGATATAGTATCGCGGTGATGTCACCGCTAATACCTGAACCACCCATACCACAGATCAAGACTTCACGGTAATGTTTATCACTGACCTTCCAGTTTTCATTATTTGCCGTAACAGTCTGGAGCAAATGAATGGCGCCGGTAATCTGAGCCGGCAGTGAGTATATAATATCGCGCATTATCTTCTGTTTCATAGACTATTTCATAACATCTTCAACACCCGGAAATTTTTTTCGTACCATGCGGTTCAGAAACTTCTTCACTTCAAGTGCAGTGCGAAACCGTAAAACTTCATTTGCGATTTCCTGACACTGAGGAATGGTGAGTGTTCTAAGAACAAGTTTTGCCCTTGGTATTGATGATGGAGTCATTGACAGTTCATCAACACCAAGTCCTATCAAAAGCGGTATTGCCAGCGGGTCACCGGCAAGTTCACCACACAATCCAACCCAGATATTTGCATTATGACCCGCAGTCACAACCTCTTTAATGAGTTTGAGTACCGCTGGATGAAAATGGTCAAAAAGTTGACTGACCTTTTCATTTCCCCGGTCTACTGCCAGCGTGTATTGAGTAAGGTCATTTGAACCAATGCTGAAGAAATCAACTTCCTGGGCAAGAAACGGACTCATCAAAGCTGCCGAAGGGGTTTCAATCATAATGCCCAATTGTATTCCTTCATCAAAATCTATCTTCTTTGACTTCAACTCCTGTTTGACCTCATTGAAAATCAACTTTATGCGTCTTATCTCTTCATAGGTCGCAATCATGGGAAACATAATTTTGATATTCTTGTTCGTAGAAGCCTTGAGAATAGCCCTTATCTGTGTTTTGAAAAAGTCAACTTCCTGAAGGCAGACACGAATTGCGCGCCAGCCAAGAAAAGGATTTGCCTCGTGATAATCGGAGAAGATTTTGTCACCACCCAGGTCATAAGTTCTAATGATCACAGGATGGGGTTTCATTTTCTTTGCAAGGGCACTGTAAACACGATACTGTTCCATTTCATTGGGACTGCCACGCCGTACAAGATAGAGAAATTCAGTTCTAAAAAGGCCAATTCCCATTGCTCCATATTTCAACGCCTGTTCTGATTCAGCAAAAAACTCAACATTTGCAGAGATATCCACATGTTTGCCATCCCTTGTCTCTGGTGCAAGTTCTGAAACAGGCAAAAGTGCCTTTGCAAGTTGCTGAGCTTTCTTCTGCTCGGTTTCATAAAAACTTATCCTTCCTGCAGTTGGATGAACAATCACGATACCTCGTTCACCGTCCACAATGATATCATCACCGTTATGCACCTTGCTAACAAGTTCACCAATACCAAGGATTGCGGGTATCTCAAGAGCACGAGCAGTAATCGCGGTGTGCGAAGTCCTGCCACCCAGTTCCATGGCAATACCAATAACATTTTTCCGATTTATTAGTGTTGCTTCAGAAGGCGGAATATCCCTTGCAACCACTACCGAACCTTGTGGTGCGTCCAGAACCGAACCATGAGAGACACCCATAAGATTCTTCAAAACTCTATCACCAACATCCCAGATATCAACGACGCGCTCTCGAAAATAAGATTGCTTGCTTTCACCAAGCCTCCGGGCAAATTCACTTATTGTCTCATTGTATACATATTCAGCATTCTTCTTTTCGTCAAATATCCGCTGTTTAACAGTTTCAATAACTGATTCATCTTCAAGCATCATTATCTGGGCATCAAGAAACTGTCCAAAATCTTCACCAATTTCCCGATTAATTTGCTCTCTAATTTTGACCAAATCATTCTTTGTTTTTTCAACGGCTTTCTCAAATCGCGATATCTCTTCCTTTAAATAGATTGATAAAATAGGAGTCTGAAATACTTCAATTTTTTTCACCTCATAAATGAAAACCTTACCACGGGCAATGCCTTTTGAGGCAGGAATACCATGAAAAATTCGCTCTTTGGGCATCAGTCCTGACCTTCCAGAATCTTCCTCAAAGCTGCTAATGCTTCTTTTTCATCCTTACCATTGCAAATCAGAACAACTTTTGCTCCCTTTTCACAGGCAAGGGTGAGAATACCCATGATTGATTTTCCGTTTACTTTCACACCATCCTTTACCAGTTCCACCTTGCTCGCAAACTTCTCCGCTAATTTGACAAAGCGTGAAGCTGGTAGCGCATGTAAACCATTTTCATTAAGTATTGTTATTATTTCTTTTATCATTTTATCAATATCAGCAATATTATTATCAAAATTATAACAAAAGTCAAGACAAGCAATGGTGTTATTCGTTTCCAGAGAAAAAACAGGAATATACCGACAAAAGGCAGCAGAAATAAGGTATTAAAACTTTTCTGCAATAAAACTGGGACAAAACCAACGAGAAAGGCACCGGCCACCTCAAATATGCGTTGAGTCAACATTATTTGCTTTTCCTTTAATACATATATAACATCCCATCCCAGCCGGTAACCAACTGAAAAACCACGGATACGATGATATAAATGAATGATGTTGTAAACAATAAGAAAAACCAATGGTCCTACAATTCCAGCTTTAATACCCAGAATCACTGCCAGTATCAGAAGTGCTGGCCTTACTGTTTCCCAGAAGAGAGCATCTCCAGTTGAGGCAAAGGCAGACTGCCCGATCATAATGTGTTTACTGATATCTTCAGGATCTTCATTGGACTCGCACGCCCTTATCACTGCGCCGATAATATACCCTGACAGATAAGGATGGGTATTGAAAAAAATTCGGAACTTCTGCAATAATCGCTCACGATGTATTTTATCCAGGCCAATCGTTGTATTAAGCAAAAACCCAGGTGTTTGTGTTGAATAGAATGACCAGGAACACTGCAAAAAAAGATTGGTAAAAAATAGTTTTAGAATACGAGAAATGCCAATGCGCATATTAATCCCAATATTGTGTAATAATAAGAATTTCTTCTTACGAATAGATACAGGCCATTTGCCATACCCAACCCCACGATTATTATTTTAAGAAATTCAATGCTGAAAGAATCGGTAAGCACCGGAAAATACAAACTGCTGACAGTAGCAAACAGGGGCAAAAGTAAAATTATTCCTCCCAGGAAGGCAGTTAAGAGACCAGCAAAATGATAGAAGAACAGGCGGGACCTACTACGCAAAAAATGATAATACAATCGTCCGTTTATTCTTCGCACGATCGTATCAAGCAAACCACCCAGGATTGCAACAAAAATTGCAATCAGAATTATGACCAGAAGATTGGGCTCAAATGTACTTGTTTTCTTAATAATGAAATATGAACCACAGCCCGCAATACCTGCGCCCTGTGCATCCGGTGGAACATTTTTTCCTATCGGTAAATTGGCAATAAATACAAGCTGAACAAGAGCACCAATGTATATACCCATACGAACATCACCGCAGAGGGCACCGATTATTGCTCCCGAAACAACTGGCTGTGAAATGCCAAACTCACCAAATGCATATTTGTCAAGCAGTATCAATGCCCCGAGAATACTGAGTCCAATAACAATCATGTCGTTATTTCTATTTCTGGTAATCGGTCAAAAACAAGCAACAAAGAGCAACCCTGGAAAATCTTCTCAAATCCTGATTCAGAGGATGAAATGGTTTCAATGGGATAGGCAAGCAAGTTGAATTTCTCTGTTGCATGAATTATAATCGGTTTGAAGTTATCGCCGCAAATCTCAAAACTCCTTATGTCGTGATGTTCCTGAAGTTCATAGAGACTCCAGTTATTATTAATACTGAGGTTACTATTAAAAATCCCAAATGAAAACTCCACACCCAGATTCTGATTTTCTCCGTGATAACTGATTCTTATTGTTGAACGAGTGTCATCAACCATTATGATTTTTTTCAAACCCCAGGATTTACTTTCCCAGTTAAATGAGTACTGCTGATTGTCCAGCAACCTGTACTCAATAATTTCTCCAAAGACTTTATGCCGGTAGAAATCATCCTTTGAAGGTATCCTGTCGAGTCTATGGTCAAGACCAAACCCTCTTTCGTATCTATCAAAAATCAGATATTTATCAAGGTCCTTGCCCTTGGTACGAATAACCTCATGAATTGACTTAACTTCCTCTTCATCTGTTGATTGAGGAATTAAATCATGATACTTCTCTTTTCTTCTACCGAGATAGTTCAACATATTTATCTTCCTGTTACGATCATCCAGCTCACAAAAACTTGCTGTATCATTTCTTATGATACCGAAGTAGTTCCTGGTGCTAACAACCAATTCTTTACGACCATCACAATCAAAGTCAACAAATTCAACACCCTCTTTAATATTAGATAACTCCGCCTCAATCAGATTGCGATATACTGCCTCACGCAAATGAGGTAAGTATAGGCCACCAAATATCCCGTGCCAGTAAGCACAAGAACACTGACCGCGCCATAGACTGAGTTTGGCTTGTTTTTCATGCATGATGTTCCTTGAGATATAAAGCATACGTTTGTGCATTGTGTTTGCCTCTGGATAGCGACTCAAAAAATTCTTGAAATATCCACCATGTATCAAATGGTAGTATTTTGGATCAATGCTTCGCTTCAATTCAGCATATTCCTGCCCAGCCCGTAATGGTAAAACCCACTCACCCATTTCTTCATAGGATGCGGTAGGGATGTAGACCCTACCTGCAGGTGGTTCATTGTTTATGATATCGTTTAAGTGTACTGTCTTTATCCACTTTTCATTTTCAATTGAATTTAGAAATTTTTCCAGCCATTGTTGTTCATATACCCAGTGGTAGGTACCAGGCCAAACACCGAACTTCTCACCATCATCGCCAAGTACCTTAAGGATGTTATCCTGCTTTTTACCTTCCTCGGCCAGATACGAAACTACTTCATTAACCGGGTGGAATGGTATCAAATAACGGAGCTTCATTGATATCGGAAATAATCTCAACATCTTTCCATTTTCTTCAGTGATAAAATAATTGGTAAGTTCATCAGGTTCTAACCCAGCATAAAGAAAATGCGTATCATCGAGGAGGGTATATTCAATACCGGCATCAAGAAGTGCCGGAATCAAACCCGGTTCCCAGACCCGTTCAGTCAACCATAGTCCTGAAGCCTCATAACCAAGCAAGTTAAAAAGGTACTCCTTGAAATATTTTATCTGCTCAACAATATCCTTCTCCGGTATTAGAGACAGTATCGGCTCGCCATAAGCAGAAATGATTATTTCTGCTTGATGATTCTTCAAGGCTTCCTTCAGGTAATCAAAGTATTCGGGATGTTTTTTTATCAACCACTCACACAAAGGTCCGGAATTGTGAATACCAAATTTTACTGAAGGATGGTTTAATAATGTTTTTATTAAAGGTAAATAAGAATGCCCGTAGGCAAATTCAAAAACCTCATCAAAATTTCCAACGGGCTGATGATTGTGAAGATAAAATGCCAATCGTGTCATTTATTATACTCCTGTAAGTTTCTTTATCACATCAACTGGTTGTGAATTGGGTAGCTGTTTTCCAATAATGTTGATACCCAACTCGTGAATTTTGATTAAAGCCTCAATATCTTCAGGGCTGAGATAGATAAAAGAAGCAATAGAACGCGTGCCACTACGATATCCCAGGCCACCAATATGTATTTCTTTTACCGCCACATCCTTTCTTACCAGATTATAGGCATCTACTGGTTTCTCAACAACAGTCATAATACGCTTTTTGTTTACTACATTCTTCAAGTGCTGCGCACAATTTTCAATATCAAAACATTGAAAGACAATGTTCTCAGGAACCGCAAACCTGAAGGCATTACAAGCCCAGGGATCTTTGCTGATGGTATCTGAAGCAAGAATCAGTTCCTCAATACCAAGCGGCCTTACCCAACCAGCAACGACCTGCCCGTGTATCAAACGGTCATCAATCCGCAAAACAAACATATTAATCCCAGAATTCCCATTTAACCTCAGCCCCGAATTTGCGGCGGGTCTCAGGAAAATCAATCAATTTTGTATCAAGAATATTATCAAATAACATACTTGCGCTCAGTGTTAGAAATTTTATTGATATCCCTGGCGAAATAATCCATACCTGTTCATGTTGATTACCTGCAACATCCTTACGCTTGCCATAATAGTGCCAATAAGAAACCATACGAATAACTGAGCGAGCAGTAATTCTGTTCCAGCCCAGTATAAACTTGAAATTTTCCCTGGGGAAAACTGAAAACTGCCCCGGTTCAATCAAATAACTTGAGGCAGTTCCCAGCAAAACACCCTTTAACGGGCATAATTCAGCGAGAAATTCAATTCCATAGATTGTGTTTTCAGGGATATTATAAGCTGAATAAAAATCGGCGCTATCCCTGCGCAAGGCAATCTGTTGTGCAGTTGTCAGGTGATAAAAAATTATGGAAGAGTTCTTGATGCGCAGACCGATTTCCTTATGAAAGCGACTCTCATCCCGAATATCGGGATTCCCTTTTATCTTCAATTCTCTGTATACAAAATTATCATTACCATACTCTGACACAAAATCTGCTTGCTTATGCAAAAGTCCTGTCAAAAGGAACATTTCAAAGTCTTTTGAAATAGCACAGGACAAGTTTGCCTTTGGCGAAAAATAGATATTATCTTTAACCCGGTACCCCAGATAGTAACCAATTCCTGCTTTGAAGCGAGAATGTGTATGACTGAACTCATGGTACAGAATCAGACCACGGTTATCGTAAACGCTGACCGTATCATATTTAAATCCTGAGAGTCTAACATTAAATCCAATCGTGTTCTCAGTCTTCATAAAAGGAAAATAGATACACTGATCTATGCCATAGCTCTTCAAATCATTCAGATAGGTATGGTTAACTAAAGTATCAAGATATTTGCTGTAATCGGCAGTATGGTGAACCATGATTCTATACCCACCAAGTCCAGCAGTTACTGCAAGGTCAACAAAATTTGTGCTTGTTAGAGTACCATAATCATTTTTCAATACAAGAATATCCACTCGTGAAGGTAGAAACTGATTGTAGTATAGATTTGCCGAACCTGCCTGAGTACGTAGATAGTTATCTTCAGACATCCTGTATAGATACGAATACAATCCACCGAGATAGAATCCAATATCAGCATTGAGCGCACGGGCAAAATCAAAATTATAAGTAGAATTTTTCGACAATAGGGTAAAATATATGGAAGAAAATGGTCTATCATAAACATTGACTTTATTGAGAAGTTCCAGGGAATGGCTACTTCCAAGACGGGGGTGTCTCTGAAATTTCACTGACGAAAAAAAATGAAGGGGTAACAGGAAAAGATTGAACTGATTCAGAAAGTAATCATCTAGACCGTGACAATGTAATTTTAATTCCAATGGATATGGCGTATGCAAATAACTCGCATCCGCTCTCTCCTTGATAATGTATGGCGTAAATCTGGTAATCTCCTGAAAACCATTGATGAAAAAAATCGGGGTGATTATTTCGACGCGACCAAGTACGCTGTCAGTGGAACTGGTCTTAATAAAACTTATAATGCGGGGTACTTCATATTTCCCGGCAGAATCAATCGCAGTTGAATCCACTTCAATATCACTCGCACTCAAAATCAATAGCCAGAAAAACACGCTGGATTATAGAATAAAATAATTGCCTTGTCAACATGCAGAAATATCGCTGCCATTTTCGGGCATATGGTACAATGCAAAAATCCCTATGTTCAAATTCGTCTGGCTGGTAGACTAAAATAGAAGTATTGACTTCGTTTGATTATTACATAAAATCAGTCATGGCGCTGCTCAATGATTTGATTGAAAAACTTCAATGGCTACCTGGCATTGGCAGAAAAACTGCTCAACGCCTGGCGTTCTATCTTCAAAAAATGGAAGTATCCAGGGTCAGGGAATTAACCGATGCCATCCTGCGGGCACGCCTTGAGTTAAAAGAATGTTCAATCTGCCATAACCTTGGTGAATCCAATCCCTGCGAAATATGCTCGGATTCTACACGCGATAAAAGACATATCTGTGTGGTGGAACAACCAGCAGATGTCATGGTCATTGAGAAAATTGGTGAATATCGTGGGGTCTATCATATTTTACATGGGGTAATATCACCCATTGATAATGTTGGTCCGGATGATCTCCGCATAAGCAGTCTGTTTGAACGCGCACAAACTGGCGAAATTGAAGAAATCATTATTGCAACAAATCCAACAACTGAGGGTGATGTTACGGCACATTATATCGCCAGATTACTTAAACCACTAAACATCAAAATAACCCGTATTGCCCGGGGATTACCCATGGGTAGTGACCTGGGACTTGCGGATGGAACCACAATCCTGCGGGCATTTGAGGGACGCCGGGAAATATCGGATTAAACATTCAGGTATTGACTTTTGTCTAAATTTGTGTATGATTGGAAGTAAGAAAGCAAAGGAGTATAAGACATGGAATTGTTGTTTGCACAATCATCTGGTTCGGGAACAAGCAATCCACTTGTAAGTCTGTTGCCGTTGATATTGATTTTTGCTGTTTTCTATTTTCTGCTTATCCTCCCACAGCAGAAAAAACAAAAACAGCATCAGCAATTGCTTAATTCTCTTAAAAAGGGCGATCGCGTAATCACCTCTTCAGGAATATACGGAACGATTTCAAATATTAAAGACAATAATGTTATTAGCCTTGTGATTGCTGATGGAGTTAAGGTGGATATTGAAAAAAGTCATATTTTAACAAAAATTGGTTCCGTGGAGGAAGGCAAGTAGCGTCTGTTTGTTAAAAGAATATGCGAATCTTCGCACTCAGTTTTTTCGAAGGTGATTAGAAAACCATAGATGTCTGATTTAAGTAAGAGAGGAAAAAGTTAATGACGATAATTAAGTATCCAGAAGCAGTGTTGCGACAAAAGGCAAAATCTGTGAATAGAATCACAAGCGAGATTTTTAACCTTGCTGAATCTATGATTACCACAATGCTGGAAAATGATGGTGTGGGGCTGGCAGCAAACCAGGTAAATTCGCTATGGAGAATTTTTATCATCAATCTCCGACCCGGTGAAGATAAACCCGAACCAATAGTTGTCCTTAACCCGCTGATAGTCAAAACTGAAGAGGATGTTGAAGATGAAGAAGGATGTCTCAGTTTTCCCGGGCTTTATCTCAATGTTCCACGCTTCAATAAGGTGACCCTTCATTATCAGAATCTCTATAACGAAAAGGTTATAATTGAAACAAGCGGACTCGTTGCCCGTGCAATCCAGCACGAATACGACCACCTCAATGGAGTTCTCTTTATTGACCATGTTACTGAAAAAGATCGAGAAAAACTCAATCAATATCTGTCAAACCTGAATAAACAAATATGAAAATAATATTTTTTGGTTCAACTGATTTTTCACTGCCTATAGCACAGAAAATTATTGAAAATCACGACATACTTGGGGTTGTAATATCAAAACCAAAACCAAAAGGCAGAGGTTTAAAAATAGAACTGCCCGCGTTAGGGCAATGGGCGGTAAGCAAAGGTATTGCGGTCTTTGATCCAGAAAATCCAAATACTCTGGAGTTTGTTCAAAAACTCTCATCACTCCAGCCTGACCTATTTATATTGTCTGCCTATGGTCATATTCTCAGCGGTGAATTACTGGCAATTCCACGCCTGGGCGGAATAAACATCCACCCATCGCTATTGCCAAAATATCGCGGTGCAGCACCGATTCAGCGTTCAATAATGGCAGGCGAAAAGACAACCGGCATTACCATTTTCTTTATGGATGAAAAAATTGATCACGGAAAAATTATCCTGCAAAAAGAACTCACAATTGACAGCAAAGATACTTATGGCACTCTGTCACAAAAACTATCTTCACTCGCTGCTGAAATTATCAACGATGTATTAAAAATGATTGAAACAAACAGTTATCAGGTAATTGAACAAAAAGAGTCTGAAATGACATACGCGAAAAAAATAAAAAAGGAAGAAATGTATCTGGTCTGGTCAGAAACGAGTGAAAAACTTTACAATTTGATTCGCGCTCTGAATCCCGCTCCTGGCGCAAGAACCCTGTTTCGCAATAAGGAACTTATTATTCTTGAGTCTGAGATCGGTGATAAAAAAATCCCTCCGGGAACCATTTATGTGGAAGGCAAGAATCTATATGTTGGTACAGGTAATGGTTCGCTGATTATAAAGAGATTGAAACCCGAAAACCGACGCGCGATAAGCGCTCTTGATTTTATAAATGGTTTTCGTATAAAAGAAGGAGAAAGGATTGGAATATGAATGCACGTGAGGCATCGCTCATTGCACTCTGTGAATTAGATGAAGGCACTAATCTGAAAGATGCCCTTGGAAAAATTTTTGAAAAAGATGAGTTATCTGAGGAAAACCGTGCCCTGGCAAATGAGATAGCCTTTGGAACCCTGCGCCATCGTGAAGATATTGATCAAATAATAAGAGAGACTTTTGTCGGTGATTTTAATGCTACAGATGTAGTTTTGAAAAATATACTCCGCATCGCAGTCTACCAGTATCTATTCCTTGACCGCATTCCTGTCTATGCTGTAGTAAATGAAGCAGTTAATCTCGGTAGAAGCGTCAAGGAAAAATCATTGATAAATGCAGTACTCAGGGGTGTAATCAGAAATAAGAAAGTTCAATCTTTCCGTGAACCACAAGTATGGGTTTTGCGCAAGATTATTGAAGCATATCCTGTAGAAGGTGAAAAAATCATTGAATCTTTCAAAATAAGACCCATACCGTATATCAGAATAAATATGCTCAGAACCAGTCCTGAGGTTGTTGAGCAAAAACTTCAAGAGATGAATATTGAAACCAAACCTGCAAACTGGCTTGGGGAATTTCGCCGTATTAATCGTCTTGGCACACTGATCAACAACTCGCTATTGAAACAGGGACTTATTTCAATCCATGATGAAGCCCAGGGCATGATCTGCCGGCTTTTGAATCCTCAGCCAGGAGAGCGTATTGTGGATCTCTGTTCTGCTCCGGGGAGCAAAACAACCTATATGGCTGAATTAATGAAAAACAAAGGCACGATTGTTGCCTGTGAAGTAAGCAGTACCCGACTCAAACTCGTTGCAGAAAATGCTGAAAGACTCGGTTTGTCAATTATCAGCTATGTGCTCGCTGATGGTCAACGCTATTTTCTGGAAAATTTTGACAAAGTCCTCGTTGATGCTCCCTGCACAAATTCCGGTGTCATTGCAAAAAGACCCGAGGTTAAGGAAAGGGTTAACAAGAAAGTACTGGCAAGGCTGAGTAACCTGCAGTTAAACCTCTTGACGAACGCTGCCAGATTTTTGAAAGTTGGCGGCTCCATTGTATATTCAACATGCAGTATTCTGCCACGCGAGAACGAAGAAGTTGTGGAAAAGTTTCTGAACCAGCATGAGAATTTTATCCTTGAACCGGCTAAGGAATTTGTTGAACAGGCGGATTCATACCTGAAAATTCTGCCGGGCTTTTATAGTACTGATGGTATCTTTGCCGCACGATTAAAACGGATAAAATAAGACCTCAAATATCTTATTGACTTTTTCAGGGATTTCTATTATAATTCGTTGTGGAAAAGTCTATATCAACAATTACATTAACAAAATCAGATATTGAATCCCTTGAGAAATTAATCAATGAATTTTTTACAAATGCAAATGTCCTGTGGTCAATTTTGATTACCAATACCGGACATGTCCTTGTCCAGAGAGGGTTTACCCGGTCATTTGATGTTTTCACAATTGCAGCCCTTGCCTGTAACATCTTCAACTCAACAATGGAATTGGCACATATTGTGGGCGAAAAAAACTTTTCTGAATTTTTCCAGGAAGGCAAGAGGGCGAGTATCTATTATGTCTCGGTTGATGGCAACTATCTTCTCGTTTCGCTTTTTGATGATCGAACGATTCCCGGTGTGGTCAAAGTCGCTTCAGAGGAATTTTCAAAAAATGTGAAGAGCATTTTGAGCTAACCATGAACAAGACGATTGATTTTAGCAACTTCTATGTGTATGAAGGAAACAAGGTTGCCTTTGTTGCTGCTCAAAAAATAGTGCAGTTTCCGGGTGAGATTTTCAATCCGCTCTATGTTTATGCCAGTGGTAGTTATGGTAAAACCTATTTTTTGAAAGCACTTTACGGCGAATTTACAAAGAAAGAACCTGCGCTCTTTTTTACGCCCAAAGAATTTGAAGACTACCTCCAGACTAATAACCAGTACGATTCATCAATCTTTGTTGATGATATCAACAGAATTAGTGAAAAGTACAACGACCAAATGCTGGCAATGATTGACCTGTTGATTGCAAAAAACAAACAAATTGTTTTTTCCGGAAATGCACCTCCGCGAGAATTGAAAAACCTCAGTGCGAAGATAGTATCACGACTTGAAGGCGGGCTTGTCTGTGACCTCCAGATACCAAGAGAAATGGCGCTGGTTGAATTTATCAAGAAGAAATCTGAAGAACGTGGAATAATAATCCCTGATGACATTGCGCTGGAAATAACCCAGCTCTCAGCAGGTTCTTTCAGACTGATTGATGGGATGCTGAATAGGCTCGTTGCCTACGCCTCACTTGGTAATATCAATTTTGATTTAAGTACTGTCCGCCTGATCTTAAAAGAATTCTATCCCAGGGGGATATATAGTCCGGTGGCTTCACTCGTTGAAGAACTGAAAAAAAGCGCTGATGCGATACTTTCCGAGATACCCGAGAAAAAAGATCCACTCAGCGATTTCAAAGAGAAGATATATATCTGGGAAATGAAGGGATTTGATACTTCGGAATTGAAGCCACTTCTTGATGGTGATATTGAAAAACTCGCCAGTGCCTACAATGCATTCATCAAAAAGGTTGAACGGCTCATAGAACTCCAGAAGGAATTCGGCGCAACTGACTTCTCAAAATTTCCCGAAGAGGCAATGAAAATAGAGACCATGCTCTTCTCGCCCGACAAAATTGACGAGATTGAATCAATACTTAAGGCAATCAAGGAAAAGACGAAAGTTCAAGAAAAAATACCTTTTGAAAATTATCTTGTGAGCGAATGTAACCGTGCGGTTATTGAACTCTATAAAAAATCAATATTGCCAAACCTGGGCAAAAGTTTTAACCCCTATGTTGTGCTGGGAAAACATGGTACCGGGAAAACCTTTCTGTGTCAGGAAATCGCATTGGATTTACGCTCAAAAGGGTTAAAACCCATCATTATTGACTTTGATGAGGGTACGGAAAAGTTAAATAAAGATATCAATAAGAGTGATGCACTCTTGATTGACAACTTCCAAGTGGTATTCCAGCTGGAAGAAAATCTACGAAATGAATGCTCAGACATCATATTTGATTATATTAAGAACGAATGTGCTGTCTTTATTTTTTCTGAACCATTTGGTGTAGATGTGAAGCTTACCGATAATGAAAAACTTGTGTTTGAACTCGCGGTTGAAGCAGAATTAAAAGCACCGGATAAAGCAATTGTAGAAGAATTTATTAGAGCAAAAGTTAGCCCTGCTGAATTTGAACAATTGGTAGCAAAAGGAATACCGGGGTTTGAAACTTTCTATGAAATTGATGAATTCATTAGCAAATCCAGGAGTGCACCGGAAGCAGTTGAAATGCTACCGGCACCAGAGGTGGTCAGTCTGGGATTGCCAGGCGAAGAAAAACCAGAACTGACTGTTGAAGAAATAGAACCAGTTGCAGTTGTACCTGAAGCACAGGAGCAGATTGAAGCAAAAGCACCTGCTGATACAAGTGCAACGCAAATTCCTGTTGAAACTCCGCTCAAAAAACTCAAAGAACATAAACTACTGATTCAGGAAATTACAGACGAATTACTTGAAGAGAACTACCTATCACCCGAAAGGCAGGTTTAATTGGCAATCAAGGGTTCATTATCAGAAGCAAGCTTACCTGATGTAATTCAACTTTTGAGTTATTCACTAAGGTCAGGATGCCTTTCAGTGACTGATGGTAAAAATTTTGGCAATATCTTTATTAAGGATGGTAAAATAATTTATGCAACACTGTTGAACAGAAAGGACCGGCTGGGCGATGTTCTCGTCCGTAAACAATTCATTGACGAGCAGACACTAAAAACAGTTCTTGAAGAGCAGCGAAAAACTAATAAGCGGCTTGGAGAACTGCTTGTAGAAAAGCAATACATTACCAAAGAGATTCTTGATAATGAACTGGTAAATCAGATTTCAGAAACAATTTTTACCATGCTCACATGGGAAACCGGTTACTTTAATTTTGAAGCAGATCTATTGCCAGGTAGTGATGAGTTCCTTGTTCAACTTTCTCCGCAGGAGTTATTGCTGGAAGGTGCCCGTCGTATTGACGAATGGCGTAAAATAGAAAACAGACTGCCTCCTTTTGAAACAGTACTGACAACAAAGAAAGACTATTCTGATGTTCCCTTGACTTCTGAAGAAGAAAAAATTCTGGCACTTGTAGATGGAAGCCGTACAATTGATGACATCCTGAAACTTTCAGAATTTGATTTCTTTGAAACATGCCGAACACTCTATGGTTTGATTTCTGCCGGAATTGTAGAGAAAATAGAAAAAACAGAACTCGTTAAAAAGGCGATTGGTGATGTTTCAGAATACAAAAATCTTGGGTTTGCCTTTTTTAAAACAGGAATGCTTGATGAAGCTGAACGAGAATTCAAAAAGGTTCTTGAAATCAATTCCGAAGATGCTGAATCACTTATGTACTGCGGATTAATAGAAATAAAGAGGGAGAGCCTTGAAAAAGCAAAAGAACTTCTTGTTCGGGCAACGAATATTGAAAAAAGTCTGTCTACGGCGAACAATCTTGGCTATGTTTATAACAAGTTGCAATTTTATGATGAAGCATTGACTTTACTTACTGAGGCTCAAACAAAAGCACCGGATCATTTAAAGATCAATTGCAATCTCGGTATTGCGCTCTTTAATAAAGGCAATTTGAATGAAGCAGAATCAATATTTAAGAAAATTATTGAATTAAAGCCCGATTTTATTACACCCTATATTTATCTTTCACTGATTTACATCCGTTCCGAAGAGATGCGCAGTGCAATTGATTTTTTGAAGGAGTGCATCAATAGATTCCCACGCATAGCAATCTTCAAGAATAATCTCGCTGTCGTGTATGAGGCATTTGATATGCCAGAGGAAGCAGAGAAAGTCTATCATCAGGCACTTAACGATGAACCTCAAAACTATGAGATAACCCGCAATCTTGCTGATTTCTACTATGAATCACAGATTCTTGGTGCTGCCAGAGAATTGTATGAAAAAATACCGGAGGAAAAGAAAGACTGGCGTGTTTTGTTCAATCTGGGAAATATCCTGATGCGTCTGGGTGATGCTGAGGGTGCCCTGTCTTGCTGGGAAAAAGCAAAAAACCTTAATCCCGACCAGCAAATCATAATCCAGAATATTGAACTGCTCAAGAAGTCGCGTGGACAGTAATTTCGAGAATTTGATAGCATTCATTGAAAAAAAGACTGGATTTAAGTGTCACAGTTATAAGGAAAAACCATTGATTAGAAGAATCAGGGTACGCATGCGAGCTCTTGGTTTTTCTGATTTTGCACAATATTATTACTATTTAACTCAGAATCAGGAAGAATTTCAAAAGCTGTTAGATACCCTGACCATAAAATTATCGTATTTCTTTAGAAATTCTGAAACATTCATTTATCTGAAGAATGAAATCTTGCCCCAATTCGCAAACAACGAAAAGATTGTCATCTGGAGTGCGGGCTGTGCACAGGGTGAAGAACCATACTCAATTGCCATCATCGCCTCAGAACTGGGACTAATGGACAAAACAACTATCTACGCCACTGACATTGATGACCATGCACTGGATAAAGCAAAAACAGGGATATATCCGTCAATTACGCTGCAGTACCTGCCCGGGCAATACATTGAAAAGTATTTTGAAAAAATTGATGATGACTTCCGTGTCAGGGAAGATCTCAAATCTATAATTAGATTTTGCCACCTCGACCTATTTGAACATTTTCCATTCGGCCCCTGTGATATGATAATATGCCGTAATGTTTTGATCTACATGGATCGCAAAGCCCAATCCACGCTTGTCCGTAAATTTTATGAAGTTCTAAAACCACATGGTTTTCTTGTAATTGGCAAAGTGGAATTATTGCTTGGTATTCCTGAAGCGAAATCTTTTAATATTGTGAACCGTTCTGAACGGGTATATCAAAAAATTATATGCTGATATTCGAAACCTGAAGACCATGGCAATAGAACAAAAAGTGGGAATTGGAGAAGTAAAGGTCGCCCAGGGTGATGTTATTCTTTCTGCCTATGGAGTCGGCTCCTGTATTGTCTTGACTTTTTACGACGCAACAAGTAAAACAGGTGGTCTTGCACATGTTCTGATACCACATGGTAGTGACGGCAGTCTGAAACATCCCAAGGGTGCGATTGAGGAAATGCTCAGGCAGTTTGCAACACGGGGCATTGATAAGACACAAATTACGGCAAAAATTACCGGTGGTTCAACCATGTTTGGTGACTTAATCCAATCTTCAATCGGCCAAAGAAACATAGTTGAAACAAAAGAACAATTGAAAAGACATGCAATCTCATTAGTCGCTGAGGATGTTGCCGGCAACTGGGGAAGAACAGTATTTTTCAATTTGAATACTGGTGAGTTGTTGATAAAATCCTACCGCCACGGAGATAAGGTAATCTAATGAAAAAAAGAATTCTGATTGTTGAAGATTCAGTGCTTATGCAAAGGGTAATCGGTGACATCATTCAGTCCACAGATGAATTTGAAGTCTGTGGTTATGCCCGTGATGTTGAAGAAGCGTGGGCAAAATTCAACAAACTGAAACCAGATATGATTACGCTGGATTTTGAATTACCTGGAGAAAATGGGCTTCAACTACTGAAAAGGGTTATGGCAACAAATCCAACGCCGGTTTTGATGTTATCGGCACACACCCGTCAGGGCGCAGACATTACTATAAAATCATTACAGCTCGGTGCCGTTGATTTTTTCCCTAAACCTTCAGGTCCAATCTCCATTGACCTCTACGACTTCAAGGAAGATTTGCTTGCGAAAATCCGCTGTGTTGTAAGGGCGAATATGAAACCAATTGTTTTGACTCCGCAAACAAAACCAACCCGAAAGAAAATTGATTATATAATTGGCATTGCCGCTTCAACAGGCGGTGTTCGGGCTATGAATTTTATTATTGGTTCTTTGAATAATGATGCAGGCTATAGAATCATCGTCGTCCAGCACATGCCAAAATTTTTTACCGCCAGTCTGGCAATGCATCTGAATGAAAAAACCAGCCTTTCAGTTAAAGAAGCAAAACACGGCGAACCTATATTACCGAACACAGTACTCATTGCTCCGGGTGGTAATCATATTGAAGTTCATCCTTCTGGAGCAATGGTTGTATTGACCGATGCTCCGCCAAAATACGGGCTAAAACCGTGTGCTGACCTGCTTTTCGAATCAATGGCAAACGCATTTCAACAGCGCGCTCTGGGTATAGTCCTTTCCGGCATGGGACATGATGGCACTGAGGGACTAAAAAAAATCAAGGCAAAAGGTGGTATTACCATAGCCCAGGACCCCTCTGAGGCAACAATCGGAAGTATGCCCCAATCTGCCATAGATGCCGGAGTTGTTGATTTTGTTTTACCACTTCAGGCAATAGCAGATAAACTGAATGAATTTGTGCTACAATGACCGAAGATATCAGAAAACAAATTGAAGAACTTAATAAACTGGTGAAGGATTACAAGCCAGAAAATGACAAGATTATCAAAGATACGATCAAAAAATTGTATATTGACATTGTCAATGAAATGAAATATCTCAGTCAGGCACAGGAAGAACTACGCAACATTGCCCAGAAAATTCGTGACAAAAAAACAAACAAAGCCGACCTCGATAAATTCTATTCGTTTGTAAAAGCACGTTCCTCAGCAGAACTGGATATTGCAACACTTATTGACCGAGCCTGGAACATGATAGTAATGGAAGAATTTGATGAAGCAATAAACATTCTGAAAAAAACACTTGATATTGATCCCAAAAACCTGCGCGGTCTTGGACTGATGGGACTGGCATTGATGAATAAAGAAATGTATGATGATGCCATGCTTTACCTCCAGCGGGTTTTACTTTTAGAACCTAACAATCCATTTGCATTAAATAATCTTGGCTACATCTGTTATAAAAAGGGTATCTGGGGTGAGGCAATTGAACATCTCACAAAAGTTACCAAACAGACAAAAGACCGTATGGCAAAACTATATGCTACATATTATCTCGGGTTGGTATATTTTGAAAGAGGAATGATTGCTGATGCTATAAATTTCTTTGAAGAAGCAGTCAAACTTGGACCTAATTTACAGGAAGCTTATTACTATCTCGGACTTTCAGAATTAAAGCGATATGAATTTCGCAAGGCTGTTGAGCATTTTGAAAAATGTGCGAAAATTGATATTGATTCCAAATATGGAAAAATGGCTCAGGAAGAAGGAGAAAAAATTAAACTGATTCTCGAACCCACAAAAATCTTCAAACCACGCAAGAACGAAAACACAAGCCAATGAATCTAAAACGAATTTCAGACCAGGTGACCACAATTGTTGTCACCACGGGTGATTATATTTACAAACATTCCCACAAGAAAAAAAATATTTCATACAAAGGCGTAGTAAACCTCGTAACTCAATATGACAACATCGCACAAAGAGTAATTGTCGGTTATTTAAGAAAAAACTTTCCGGAATACGGTATCCTGAGTGAAGAAAATGTTGAACATAACAGGGGAAAATCAATCAAATGGATTCTTGACCCCCTTGATGGAACAACTAATTTTGCCCATGACCTGCCAATATGGGCAATTTCACTTGCCCTTGAAATTGAAGGCAAAATAGTAATTGGCATTGTCTATGACCCAACAAGGAAGGAATTATTTTCAGCAATAGCGCGCAGAGGTGCCTGGTTGAATGGTCGCCGCATTCATGTTTCAAAAACCAATACCCTGAACAAAAGTTTACTCGTAACCGGCTTTCCCTATGACATAAGAGAAAGCAAAAGAAATAACCTTAACTATTTTGCTCGTTTTTGTGTCCGTGCCCAGGCAGTGAGAAGACTGGGCTCAGCTGCGCTTGATTTATGCTACACAGCCTGCGGCAGATTTGATGGTTACTGGGAATTAAAACTATCACCCTGGGATCAGGCTGCAGGTTTTTTGATTCTCAAGGAAGCCGGGGGCAGGGTCACCGATTTCAAGGGTAGACCATTCAGTATCTATGGGTCAGAAGTTCTGGGCACAAATGGTCTCATTCATAAAGCAATGATGAGAGTGCTGAACATAAAGTAGTCTAACAAAAATTACTCAACTACCAGGTGTATTTAAAGACTTCTTAAGTTTTCTGATATTAAACCGGTACGGTGGTCTTATTATTCCTTCTTCGGTTACTATCCCGGTGATCAAACTTGCCGGTGTGACATCAAAGGCGGGATTGAATATCTTTGCACATTTCGCGGTAATACATTGATTATTGAATTGACTAATCTCTTTTGCGGATCGATATTCAATCGGAATATCCTTACCCGACCCAATTTTAAAATCAAAGGATGAAATTGGTGCGACAACATAGAACGGTATTCTGTGATAATGAGCAATGATTGCCAGTCCTCTGGTACCAATTTTGTTGGCAGTATCACCATTACTTGCAATGCGATCCGCACCAACCAGCACCATATCTATCTCAGGCATGAAGAATGCCACCATATTATCGCAGATAGTATAAGTCTCAATACCATTCTTTGTTAACTCCCATGTTGTCAGCCTTGCGCCCTGCAGCAGGGGTCTTGTCTCAGAAGAATAGACACAGAACTTCCTACCCATTTTTTTCGCGGTGTATAAAACTCCAAGAGCTGTGCCTATACCGCTCGTTGCCAGCGCACCGGCATTACAATGAACCATAATCTTGTAACCATCTTTGATAAGTCGCGCTCCATATTCACCGATTTTCAAACACGCTTCTTTATCTTCATTTTCAATAGCGCGTGCCTCATCATATAATGCATTATACAAATTCTCTGACTCAGCAGTTTCATTGAGTCTCGTTTTCATTCTCTCAATTGCCCAGGCAAGATTAACTGCTGTGGGTCTCGCTGACTTAATATACTCTGCATGTTGAAGAATTTGTCTGCGCGAATTATGTCTACTGGACATAACCAGCGCATAGGCTGCAATGACACCAATAAGTGGTGCGCCCCGTACCTGCAATGTCTTAATCGCTTTGTATACATCCGCTACTGATTTCAGACGCTTGTAGACTTCCTGTCGGGGTAGTTTTGTTTGGTCAAGGATTGTGATAACATTATCCGCTCTGTCGTATTTGAAGGTATAAAACTTCATCACCATCTACACACTACCTTGCAATTCTAATGTATACCTTTGTGCCTTTTTGCAGAAATTATGGTGTTGTATAAGAGCATGGTTATTGTCATGGGACCTACACCACCAGGTACCGGTGAAATTGCGCTTGCTTTCTTGCTAACTTCTTCAAAATCAACATCACCAATCAACCTGAATCCACTTTTCTTTGTTGGATCTTCAATCCGGTTCACACCAACATCAATAACCACTGCACCTTCCCGTACCATATCAGCATTAACTGTGTGCGGCCTGCCCGCAGCAACAACGAGTATGTCAGCCTGCCTTGTGTAAGCACCCATATTTTTGGTTCCAGTATGACACATTGTGACGGTCGCATTTGCTCCAGGTTTCTTCTGCACGAGAATCATTGCCAGGGGTTTACCAACAATATTGCTTCTTCCTACAATAACCACATGCTTACCGGAAATTTCAATGCCATTACGGATTATCAATTGCTGTATTCCATGCGGTGTACAGGGCAAGAAACAATCAGCACCAATCATCAATTTACCCACATTAACTGGATGAAAACCATCAACATCTTTGTCCGGGTCAATTGCGTAAAGTACTTTCTCCTCATTGATATGCTCGGGCAATGGCAACTGAACAAGAATGCCGTGAATGGATTCATCTTTATTAAGAGTCTTAATTAAATTCAACAGTTCTGTTTCAGGATAATTTCCATCAAACTTGTATTCCCGCGACATAATGCCAACCTCGGCACAGGCTTTTTCTTTTCCCTTAACATAAGATATTGAAGCAGGGTTATCACCAACAAGAACAACAGCCAGACCTGGAATAAGGTTGTGCTTATCTTTCAATTCAGCAATTTCATGTTTCATTTCCTGGCGCATTCTTTCAGCAAGTTCTGCGCCACTGAGAATTTTTGCCATTTACACTCCTTTCTATTTTATAATAATGATGATATTTATGCAGGCAATTAGCCCGTTAAAATTATATAATATTTGTTACCAAAGTCAACATTATTGAAAGCCAATTCCGTAGTCCCTAAGAAAAATCAAAACTCTTGACCAATGTTGAAAATTCGTTATTTTTGCTCCGGGTCTGTTGACGATAAATTTGTTTCAGAACGACAGGCTTCCGATTGTGTTTTACTCAGCAGTTCTGCCCTTTTCAGGTTTCTTTTCGTCAAAAAACCCAGGAATATAATAAAACCAACCACAAGCACTACCAGAACTGTTCGGGTTAATAATAGAAAGTCGAAAAAACCATGAGCAAGAATCGCCCACCATATACCCAGAAAAATCAACCTACCTTCCTGTGGCGGATTGAGTTTTGCCCTGCCAAGATAATAACCCATCAGCGCACCAAAAAATGCGTGGCCCGGCACAGAGAGAAATGCCCTCAATATGCCCGTGCCAATTCCGTAGTTAAAAACATATAGAATGTTCTCAACTGTAGCAAAGCCCAGGGATGAAGCCACACAGTAAACAATACCGTCCATAACCTCATCAAATTCAGTCTTATTGTAAACCCATTTTCTCACAACAATATACTTCAGCAACTCTTCTGTTGGTGCAATCAGAATGAAACTGAGCAAAAAGGCATTGAGGATTTTATGAGGCGTAGCAGCAAAGATTGGTTCAAGAATGGTCTCGACAATAAATGCCGGTATAACCATTAAGGCACCAAGGAGATACACTCTGATAATCAATTTCTTAGGTTCAGGTTGGTATTTGTCGCGATGCTGGAAATACCAGACAAGAAAAACACCTGGTGACAGGGCAATTAACAAAAGGATTAGAAACACTGCTAATATTAGTAAAAATACTATGATTGTCAACATATTGACACAATAATGTTTTTAGATATTATAAAATATGAACAAAGGAAATGTTTTTAGTGGCATACAACCATCAGGAAGGCTACATATTGGCAATTATGTGGGTGCCATGCGTAATATGATTGCCCTACAAAACGACTACCAATGTATCTATGGAATTGTTGATTATCACGCAATAACAGTTCCCTTTGAACCTAAACTGATGGACAAACGTATCCTTGATTGTGCAATTGACTACATTGCAGCCGGCATTGACCCCAACAAAAGTGTATTAATGCTACAATCAACTGTATCCGAACATACTGAACTTGCCTGGATTCTTAACACGATAACACCCATTTCCTGGCTTACCAGGGTACCAACATTTAAAGAAAAACGAACACAAAATCCAGATTATGTGAATATGGGATTACTTGACTATCCAGTCTTGATGGCTGCCGACATAATTCTCTACAAATCTGTTGTTGTACCTGTTGGCGAAGACCAAATTCCTCACCTGGAATTGACCCGCGAAATTGTGCGCCGTTTCAATGCTTATTTTGGTCCAACATTTCCTGAACCAAAAGAATATCTGGGAAAAGTCAGTAAAATCCTTGGACTTGACGGTGTCAACAAAATGAGCAAATCCCTGGATAACTGCATATATCTTGATGAAGACAAGAACTCTGCATGGGACAAATTAAGCACAGCAGTTACCGATACAAATAGAAAAAGGCGGACCGATCCTGGTAATCCAGATCTGTGTAACATCTTCACCTTACATCTTGCATTCTCTCCTGAAAAAGATATTGACTATTGTGCTGCAAACTGCCGAAGTGCTGGAATTGGTTGTCTTGACTGTAAAAGAATTCTCCTGGATAATCTCTATAGGACCCTTCAACCAATTCAGGAAAAACGCCAGGAATTGGCTGCTAATAATGAATATATCTACGAAGTTTTGAGTGATGGGAAAAAACGCGCCCAGGTGATTGCCCGGAAGACCATGGAAGAAGTCTACGAAAGATTAGGAATAAAAAAATACCATTAAAAACCTTCTTGATACGCTCTATTAGCAGGGTCTCACTTCATCATCAGCAAGCGTAACCGCAACTGACTGACCCATTAATTCAATGGAGACCACTAATCTTCTATGTCGGCGGTCCTCTTTCAAAAGGATTCCGATTGCTCCTGAAAGCGGTCCTGAAATAACCCTGACCCTTGAGCCAACAACGAGAAATGGTAAGGGATAGATATTCCTTTCACTCTGCACAAAGATTCTTATAGAATTGATGTCTTCATCCGGGATGGGTGTTGGTCTTCCGTTACCACAAATCTGAACCACTCCATAGGTACGATAAACCTTATGCCAGTTTTCCTTATTCCTGTCCAGCTGAACAAAAAAGTAATTAGGAAACAACGGCCGCCTGATCAAAACCTTCCTGTCGCGTCTTCTGCTCGGAACAAGGATTTCGGGCAGAAAAGTCTCCAGCCCAAGGTCGGTCAGTATTTTGGTACTTGTTCGTTCATGATGGCATTTCGTATATACCGCATACCAGTGCTTAATAATGCCTTCACTTATATGTTCATCTATTGGGCGTTCGTCATTATTCATAAATATCGGTCTCCTTGAATATTATAACAAAAAGAATTCTGATGTCAAGATTGGTTCAGAATGTGATTATACCTCATTAGACACCAGATATGCATTGGAATCCTGCTTACCGCAATCTTAGATAGGAATTATCCCGATACCATTTAATGGTTTCTGTCATACCCTTGAATAACGAATATTCAGGTTTCCATTTTACCTCTTCAAAAATATTTGACACCTGACAGACCCAGAAATCTTGAGACATTTCGCGCACCTTGTCAAAACCAATGATCCGTTTCTTTTCAGAAAGGAACAAATCATTCAACAAACCGAAAATAAAAGCGACAGATTCAGGAAAATGCACTTTAATGACACGCGGTTTATGCAATATCTGACAGATGGTTTTGATGATTTCGTCATATTGATAACAGATTCCGTCGCTTACATAATAGGTCTTTTGCCTGAAGTGAGACTCCTCAACTATCTTTAACATTAATGAAATCAGATCTTTGATATAGATCAGATTAACATACTTTTCATTCCTGCCAATGACCGGACAAATACCATGCCTTAAGAGTTTTATGATTTTCAGTATTTCAGTATCAAAAGGACCGTAAACTGAACAGGGTCTGATAATTGTATAAGCAATGCCTGTTGAAGCAACAAATTTCTCAGCAATCTTTTTTGTCCTACCATAGAATGAAACAGGATGAGCTGCCCTTGCACCATCACTAATGCTGTCGCGGCTGCTCGGACCTGCTGCAGCCTGAGAGCTGACAAACAAGAGTCTATTCACTTTGTTTTTTTTCATTGCATTGAGCAGGTTCATCGTGGCAACTACATTTGTCTGATAAAATTCAGCAAAATTGCGGCCGGAAACTCTTGCCGCACAATGAACGACTGCTTCAACATTCTTTAATGCTTCATCAAGCCCGGTGCCATATATGAGACTGCCGTAGTAAATGGAAATCATAGGATTACTTCTGAATAACCGTATGTCTGAAGACTGGCGAACAAAAATCCTGAGGGGTGCTTTCTTTGAGTACTCCAGAACGAAATTCTTACCCACAAAACCGGTTGCACCGGTTAGCAGAATCATTTATCTATGTATACTAACTGTAACGGTTGATCAGAATTGATAACTCAGTGAGAATTTGCGATTGGTTGTGCTGAAATCGTACATTGCCTCGTCAACACCGACATCCAGCGAAAATCCACCTGCCCTGATACCACCGCCGAAAGTGAAACCTATTCGTTTGCCTTCGTAATCATAGAAATAACCACCCCTTAATTGCACAAAATCAAAGTAGTTGATTTCTAAACCTGCGCCTTTCCATGCTTCCTGGAATTCATAGCGCAGATTTTCAAAAAAGGTGTTGCTTTCATTGGCAAACATTCCTACCAGGACTTTGGTTGCTTCACCTGTAATCTGAATTTTGATTACTTTTGAATTAACTGGCTGAATCTTCAAACCCAACCTGAGTGTATAAGGCAATGGGTCTGAAGCACCACTCTCTGTATAACCTATGTTTGGACCAATATTCTGCAGAACGACTGCCAGCGAACCAAAATCAAGTGGTTTGTAAAGCATGCCTGCATCAAAGGCATAGGTAATACCTATGCCACCACTTCTTATCCCCAGATATGGTAATCTGCCAAATACCCATGGTGCAACAAGGTAAGAGTAAATAAATTTCCAGCCAGCACCGATTCCAAGTTTGGAATTCAGTTTGAATCCGTAGTTCAAACCTGCAGCAATGTCAAAAGTTGTATATCTTCCAATATAGTTGCCATCAGGGTCAATAACATCAGTCTCACCCGTAGTCAAATATATGACATCCAATCCTAAGGAACCATTTTTTACAGGTCTTATAAAACCTGCATACTCGTAATACATCCCGGGATGTAATCCCGACAACCATGGTGCATGCTGCAGTGTTATGCTCTGCTTTTCCATGAACGCAAGACCTGCCTGATTGTAATAACAGGCAGTGGCATCATCGGCAATGGAAGAAAAAGCACCAGCCATTGCTGTTGCCCTTGCACCGGGCCAGATCAACAGAAAAACTGCACCAGGTCTTTGCGCTGCTCCTGCAAACGAAGCAACAATAAAGAGCAGTGTCCAGCATTTATGCATCAGCGACCTCCATAACAATTATATTATATGCCAAAAACCATGTGTGTCAAGGGTTTGGTATTAAACCATTATCCTTTCTGAACACTTCTGGGAGTAATGACAACCCATACCAGGTATGTATTGATGCACCAACGATGTTGCAACATTGCAACAATAATGGTTTTTTTATAAGATACCATAAACGCCGTTTTTAAGGGGTTTTACGCTATGCTATGTCAGTACATTGAATCCGTTGCAACATGATGTTGCAATTGTGCAACATTTTCAGGGATTATAAAACAGCACAAACAACAAGAAAAGACAAAAACTCTTGAAATTTCAATAGCTTTTTGTTGTGTAAGTTTTTCCCAAATCTGGCACGAATTTTGCATATAGTAATAGCGGGTAGAGTAAACGGGCGGAAGAAGAGGGAATAATGTATATGACAATTAACACTTCCGCCCTTTTTACTTAACCTGAAGCAGGAGGTAACTATATGATTAAAGAGGACCTGAAGCGAATGCCCAGAATCAAGGAAGTAAAAACAAAGGCAGAACAGAGATATATTCTCACAATATTAAATACCGTAAACTGGCACATCTCTGATGCTGCAAGAATTATGGGTATTGACCGCTCCACTCTTTTTAGAAAAATGAAAAAATATGGAATCAGCAGAAAAATGAGTACGCCGATTTTCTGAAAAATCATTTTTCATTCGTTCAATATCTCAAGAAATCTTTTGTTCTCCTTAACAAAAGGATAGGAAAAAATTACAAAACCTCCAAATGGTTTGCTTCTAACAATTTTAACCTGTTCTTTTATCTTATCAGGACTTAAATTATAAAGCCCCAGACCTACTGCCACTTTTGAGGGATCATTGACTGCCTCAAGGGTTTTGTTAACTATCTTTGAAATATCACTGGTATAAGCCATAAGACAGACAAAATCCACATAACCATTATTTACCCATGTAAGCCAGTCCTGAAAAAATTCCCGTCTTGCAATCATATAGTCGGGTTTGACAGCTGCAGATAGTTCACAATCAGGTTTGATTTGCTTTATTCTCATATTTATCTGACGAACAAAATCAGTGAGATTGGTATTAATCAGAGACCAGTATATCGCTGTCAGGTCACTTACGCCGTTAGTGCCGAATCTACTGAGAAGTTTCTCGGACTCTAAGGCATGTGGGTCATATAAATATTCCCTTTGAAAAAGTGTGCGCAGATAGATATCGTAAATAAAGTCTGAATTAGGATATCTGATGTAGTCAAGATGGATACCATCAAAATCATATTTCTTAAGTATCTCCTCAATAATTCTTAAAAGATAACCACGCACACCAGGATTTGCCGGTGCAAGATAATATCCTTCCACACGCATGGATTTTAATTCCTCTGCCCGATAACGAGTAATTGACAATAGACTTTTATCCATAACATACCAATCACTGGCAAAGTTCATTGGATGTTTTTCATTACTACTCACTGAACCGTAACCCCATGAATAGAAAACATTTATCCAGGCAGAAACTCTTATACCGCGCATGTGGGCTTTTCTTATGAACTCCTTTAGCCAGTTGTCATCCATTCTTGAATGTGCAATTTCCGATGGGTAATATGCCTCTCCATTACCGAAAATCTGCAAGAATATGTGGTTGAATCCGGTGTCTATAACATTGAAGATTTGCTGATGCTCCTGGAGTGACCAGCGGGGAATCCAGATACCCCTGAGGTCTCTGACCGCGAACATACACAACAACAGAATCACTTAACAATTTACTCAGAAATGTTCCCAAAGTCAAGAAAAATAACAATTTCCAGTATTGATTTCAAAATATGTGCTTGACAATTTTGACAAATTCAATAAAATAACTTATGTTTATTGTTCAGTTAACATTCAGTTTTTTTGTCACACTTCTAATCTTTGCTATTGGACTATTTTACCTTTTTTTTAAGAATCAACATGACAAAAAATTCTTGCATGCAGCATTGTTTTTTCTACCAGGTGCGGGCTTTCTTTTTTCAAGCTACACCTTATTGGTTACAAAAGATATTGACACAATCATCTTCTGGAACAAATTCATGTTTGCCTGCGTCTTTTCCTTTTTCTCAGCCTTTCCCCACTTTGTATATGACCTGATTGATAAAAAGTACAGCAGAAAATTTACAATTGCAGTTGGCACCATCGCGGTTATACTAATTATACTCACGCTCTTTACTGATTTACTGGTTACAAGTAAAATCACTGAATTTTCAGGATTCTATCGCCCGCAAAAAACAATTTATCTTTATGTGCTTGTTTTTTTTCTTGACCTTTACGCTACCTACATTTTTCTGGAAATACTGAGATACGAAAGAGCAGTAAAACAGAAATCAATCAATACCCGACCAATGATTGTCGGTATTTTCCTGGCGATATTTGTTGGACTTCTGGATATCCTGGGCACTTTTCTCAATAAACCACTCATTCTAAATTTACACGACCCATTTGTTTTTGGCATCTTTTTCATTATGGTAACCTTTGCCTGGTCTTTCTTATCACAGTACTCATTACTATTTGCCAGTCTGAATAAATCAAAGGCAGAGATTGAAAAACTGATTGCAAAATCAAACAAAAATTTTATGGAATTCGTTCAGCTAATTGCCAAAACCCTTGATGCGAAAGATGAATATACAGCCGGGCATTCTTTGCGTGTGCTTGATTGTGCAGTAAAAATCGCGAAGGAACTGAACCTACCAGAAAAAGATATTGAGATACTAAAACAGGCATGCCTTTTACATGATATTGGCAAGATCGGCATACCTGATGGCATTCTGAATAAAAAAGGTGCACTCACTGAAAAGGAAAAAAACTACATACGAAACCATCCAATAATCGGAAAAAAGATTCTTGCGACAGTGAGTGAATTTGAACCCATTATTGAAATCGTTTACGCACATCATGAAAGGGTAGATGGCAAAGGATATCCAGCAGGTATCGTCAAAGAGCAGATTCCTCTTCTGGCAAGGATAATCGCTGTTGCTGACACTTTTGATGCCCTGACCTCAGAAAGACCATACCGGAAAGCCATGAAAAAGGAGAATGCAATAGAAGAGTTGTGCGCTGTGAAGAATTCGCAGCTCGATGGCGAAATTGTAGATATCTTTTTGAAAATTATTAAGGAGTATTGAAGATCGGGTCAAAAATGCTACATAAGTTTTTTACCCGTACTCGTCGTTGTCAGTTGTCCGTGTTTTATTCCGCGGGTGCTGAGTAATCTATCCGCAATACTTTTTACTGCACTAGCTCTTCCTTTTACCGCAAGAACCTCCAGACAATTATGTTCATCAAGATGAATATGCATTGTTGAAATGATTTGTTTGTAGTATTTATGCTGAATTTCAGTAAGTCTTTCTGTTAATTCCCCTACTTCATGGCTATAAACCATTGTAATCGTAGCAACAATTTCATTCGCTGAAAGTTCCCATTCTTTTTGGACAAGTTTTTCGCGAATCAGTTTTCGTATCGCCTCTGAGCGATTACCATAACCCATATCCTTTATAAGCCTGTCAAATTCCTGAAGCAATGCCGGACTCATGGAGACGCCGAAACGAATTGTTTTCTTCTTTGTTTTTTGTATTACTTTTTGAGTATTCATATCACAACAGTTTAGTCAAAAACACTATTAATGTCAATAGTCTTACCGACATATCTAATTCACGAATTTGAAAGACAACTGATAAGAAACTCTTGAAATTCACTCCATCTGGAATAAAATAACCTGTGCTTGGACTTGTTCTTGGTGGTGGTGCGGCAAAAGGCTATGCCCATATCGGCGTCATAAAGTTATTGGAAGAACTGGAAATAAAACCCGACATTATTGTCGGCGCCAGCATGGGAGCATTGATTGGTGGTTTCTATGCCAAGGGTTTTACTGCTAAAGAAATGGAAGATATTGCCTTGAGCATCAACAAGAAAAGAAAAAAAGAACTATTTAAGATGCATTTTTCAAAAAAGGGATTGATTGATGGTAAAAATATCGTAAAATTTATTTCAGGATATCTTGAAAACACAATGATTGAAGAATTACCGGTTAAATATGCAGCGGTAGCAACTGACATAGAAGAAAACCGGGAAATCATTATTAACCGCGGAGACCTTATTCAGGCAATCAGATCTTCAATCTCAATTCCAGTTGTCTTTGTGCCACACAGAAGTAACGGCAGAATCTTGATTGATGGAGGATTTATCAATCCCGTGCCTGTGGATGTGGCAATAAAACTCGGCGCCGCAAAGGTTATTGCAGTAAATGTCCTGCAGCGTTTTGAATATTCTCAAGTATATATTTCGGCAAAGCAAAGTTCAGGCAAAAGTTACAACATAAAACATATATTCACGGGAATATTTAACCTCATAAACTCCCGACTAATAGACTACTCAAGGGATAGATTGCATAGTGGTGTCTGGATCGATATTGATACAACTACCATTGGAATGGCTCAGTTTGAAAGGGCACAACCTGCAATTATCCAGGGTTATGAACAGGCAAAAAAACAGCAGGAAAAAATTCTTAGTATTTTGTAGTACTATTGAATTATTTAATCAGGTTTAACCCAGCAGGGGCAACAGCAGAAATACTCCAGCAAGGATTATCAAAAATCCCAAAAAGTCAAAAATTATTCCGGTTCGTATCATACGGGTAATCGGCACCATACCCGAACCATAAATAATGGCATTAGGCGGTGTTGAGACAGGCAACATAAACCCGTAACTTGCACCAAGACAGGCACCGAGTGCAGGAACAAGTGGGTTTACGCCTGCGGCGATGGAAAGCGATATCATAATCGGTATTATCATATTTGCTGAAGCAGTATTTGAGGTCAGTTCGCTTGTAATGATTGCAAGAAATATTGAAATCGCAGTAATTGCAAAGAGACTCCGGGCACCAGTGAGTTCCAGAATACCCCTACCAACATTTTCCGCAAGTCCAGTAGAGAACATCAAACTCCCAAGTGATAATCCACCACCAAATAATAAGATTGTTCCCCAATCAATATCAACAGCCTGTTTCCAGGAAATTGTACCTTTCCGTTCCTTCCAGTTAACCGGCAGGATAAAAATGATTATCACACCGATTATTGCAGCCAACCCCTCAGGAATATGTGCCTCCCACCACCTACATACACCTGCATCAGAACCAAAAATAATTGCAATAAAACCAGGAAAGATCCATAAGAGAACAGTAATCAAAAATGCGATCAAAACATTTATCTCACCCCTTGAAAGTCTTGCCATTGATTTCTTTTCTGTTGCTACAAATTCGTTGATCCCTGAGAGTTTCTTGAACTCTGCTGGATAAAGCAGTTTTATAAGGACAAACAGCACAACATACATTATGAGCACAATCGGTATTGCAAAAAGCATCCACCTGAAAAAAGTTATGTTTTTACCCAGCAGCTGTCTGATAAGACCAATGCCAATCAGATTTGGTGGGGTGCCAACAGGAGTTCCGATGCCACCCACTGATGCACCGTAGGCGATAATCAACATCAAGCCGGTTGAATATTTGAGTTTCTTGATATTTTTTGATTGCAAATGCGCAATCGTATTAAGAATACCAAGACCAATGGGATAAAGCATTGCTGTTGTTGCAGTGTTACTTACCCACATTGAAATGACAACTCCAAGCAAGCCGAATGTAAAAAGTATCAAAGTGCTGCTCTTACCAATACCTGGTATGGAGAGAATATAAAAGGCAAATCTGCGGTCAAGGCCATGCACCATCATTGCCCGGGCAATAATAAAACTACCAATAAATAGAAATATTATCGGATCGGCAAATGGCGCAAATATATTCTTCATTGTTCCCACACCAAAGATCACGCATAATGTCGTACCCAAAAATGCAGTTACTGGAATGGGCACCGGCTCAGTAATCCACCACACCATAACCAAAACAAGAATTGCAGAAAGACGATGGGCTGCTGATGATAGCCCGGACATGGGCATTAGCAGAAATACAAGAAACAAAACCGGTCCCAAAAATAAACCGACAGTTTTTCTAATATGCTCAAATTTCTGTTCAGCAGGTGATATATGTTCTTCTATTTCTTCCACTTTTGAATTATACAAAAACAACTTTTAATGTCAAGTTCTGGTTGTATAATGCGGTCTACTTTTAAAAAGAAATTCCTGGTGCAGTTAGCTCCACTGACCAGTTTTTGGGCCAGAATTCAAAATGATTAAACAGCGGAAGAATAAAACGTACTGGTCCCAAAACCAACTTTATTCCTCCATCATATACATACTCCCATTTTTGTCTTTCGTCATTATTATAAGTACCAAAATCACCAAAAAACCTTATTGGTGAATTTTCTGGTAGTTGCAAATTCAACCCAACAAAGCCATCAGTCTTTAGATGCATTGTCTGGTAGCCCGCCATATTCCCATCCAGTTGTATGTGAATACATTCCTGTGGTGACGCATATCCTTTCTGACCGAAAAACAGGTCTGTAATAAAAGTGTGTCGCAATGCACCACTTATAAAAATCTTTTCCTGATTCGGACATGTACCAAAAATTTTACCCGCAAAGAAACGCCAATCAATGAACTGTATTCTTCTATTGATTTCAATATCACTTCTTATATAATGCCATTCTTTGTTGAGAATCTTGTGTGAACCATTCACTGAAAATGTGAATAGCCAGTTACCATCTTTGAAGCGCAAAGAATTCTGAAGCGCATAATATTCAGCAATTGACCAATCTATTGAATCAACACTCACAAGTGATTTTAGATTATTGTAGGTAAGAAAATTCTTCAGGCTCAAATCATACTTTCCTGAAAAAGGAATACCCTTGTTTGTGATAAATCCAAACAGACCTTTGATTTCGTCATTACTGTTGGATAGTTTGGTAAATATTCTCTGACGCAAGCCTTTCTTAAAAACTACCGGAGTCTGATAGGACATACTATAGTAGTGTTTATGGCTCTTTATTCCATAGATATAACCGAATGTCCACTGATTCTTTCCCTTGACAAAGTCAAAATCAATAAATTGTGTGCCAGCGAGATAAATACCCGGCGTAAATCCATCATCAGCATCGTACCACAAATATGGCAAAAAGAATATCTGATATGTATCAAAAGAGGGCCAGGCAAACAATGGCTTTATGGATAATTTCCTTGGATAGAAATTATTGTAACGGTCTGCTTCTGGTGTATAATCATAAGGGTCAATCACAACTTTTTTTATATTCCGGGTGTTGGACAGGACAATAGTATCCTGAGATTTTTCCACCTTCAAAATCTGACCACCGATTTCAGTCTTGATAAGTAAGTCAGTAGGCAAAACAAACTCACCTTTGTTTTCAATTATGAGTGTATCATGCACTATTTTTTTGATATGCCAGTCACAGTATGTAGTTGTGTTGAGGAAATTATGGAAGAAATCTGTCAAATCCCTGTCACTCAGTTCTTCGCAAAGGCGAATAAAATCCTCAGTTCCAGGATGCTTGAATTGGTATCGCTCATAATATGACTTCAATATATTATCAAAAGTGTTCGACCCCAGGTATGCTTCAAGATAGCGTAAGAAGAGCGCTGGTTTTGAATACGCCGCATTCTGATATGCAACAGGCACATCAATAAATTCAGAAGACTCAGTCAACACAGGTTTTTCCAGATTGTTTGTGAGTGTAACATAATAGATAAACTTACCAATGAAACTGTGAGGTAATGCCGGTATCAAATTTGATTTAAAGTATGAATTTGTGACACCATACTTATCAACAAAATACCTTGCCTCGGCATAAGATGTGAATCCCTCATCAAGCCATGCCTCATCCATTTCATTTGAACCAAGAATCCCGTAAAACCACTGGTGTGCGATCTCATGGATTATGACCAACTCAAACTGTCTTGTAAAACCGTCCTCAGTGCCACCAATGATGACAAGATTCGGATACTCCATTCCATCACCAGAATAACCCTGCACAACACATAGTTTCCGATATGGGTATTTTCCAAACCATTTGTTATATCTGCTCAAGGCATCCACTGCATAATTACCTGCATTCTGCCATTTTTTCTTATACTTTTTTATGTAGTAAACTTCGATTGTTGTGCTGTCTACCTCTCGTGTTTCAATCTCAAAATCCGGGTCACATACCCAGGCAAAATCATGAACATTTTCGGCAATATAACGTATGACCTTTCGATTATTGTTAATACGAACTGAGTCAGCAATCTCACCGCTTGCGGCTACCACAAATTCTGATGGTAGTTCAATACTCACATCAAATCTGCCAAACTCACCATAAAACTCACCAATTGTATGATACCCCTGTTTGTGCCAGCCCTTTTCATCATAGACACATGGTTTTGGATACCACTGGACAATCTCAAAATGATTATTTTTATAGCCCAGTCTTGAATAAATCTTTGGAATCTTCAGCAGTGCATCAATGTGTAATACTACTGAATCACCACAATCAAGCGGATTATCAAGTATCACTGCCATTATTGTTTCATCAATAACAAATTTAAGATTGTTTGCACCATTCCTCACCGAATTTATTTCAATCCAGCCGCGGTCAGCAGATTTTGCTTTTAAAAATTTACCCCCTCCCATTCTCTTTAGTTCCTTTGCAAAAACAGTATTATTATCCTTATAGGCATTGGCATAGAGATGGAAATAGAGCGTGTCAAGCCTGGTTGGTGCATTGTTATGATACACAATCACTTCATTTATTACCAATGTCCTGGCATCAGTATCAAGGCTCACACCAATAGTGTATTCAACCCGCTGTTGCCAACCAAACAGAAGCAATAACAATGAAATCATCGGAAGTAATATGATGGTTTAACCATTCTAAAATCCTTTTGATTCTTACTGTATAGTATATACATAAAAGGCGATTTGTCAATACTAAACCTGTCCCAATAGAAATCAGAATTTAGGATGACATAATGGGGTCATGACACAGCCTATTTAGGTTTGTAAGAATTAGAGCAGGGTTATGCCTTTGCCTACGGGGTTTATTTGCGACAGTGCGCTGTTGCACTCCCATTTCTTTGCAGAAATTCGAAAACATTTTTTCGATTAAAATGGAGTAGGGAATTTGTTCCCACAAGAAGTTTACGAACCAGTTCGTCCAGTTGAAAACTGGACGCTACAAATTCTCGATTTCCTCCTCGGTGTCATTCAGTATTTAATACGGAATCCATTTTCTCGCTATTCTTATCTCATCAGTATTACCTTCTCGGTCTGTCTATAACCCTCTGCCTCTGACCGCACAAAATAGACACCGGGGGAAAGCCCATTTGGGTCTTAATAAAACTTCATTCATCCCAGGCATTGATTTTAATATATTCTCTTCCAGCACCAGTCTTCCACAGACATCATAGAGCTTAATCCTTACCCTGCGATTATCCGGTGAATTATAACGAATCCTCAAGACACCCTTTGTCGGATTCGGATATATCCTATCAAAGAAGAATGGCATTGTAATCCGCGCCTCTTTAGCCTGTGGTCCACCACCGCCAACC
>FWPV01002958.1_pt1 | contig 39897 bp, 26 predicted proteins | sample 2228371 | NCBI WGS metagenome assembly FWPV01 (sample SAMEA103939776, study PRJEB20133) | metagenome
CTGGATTTCAATTATCAGTTGTGTCTTGGTCATATTCGAATATACAAAAAGGTCCTTGAATTTCAGTCGTTATAAAATGAGCCATAACGTTTTCCGCGCAGGCCCAGTGCGGCAAACACACCGCGGGTGCCGACAAGGAAACGGAATGTCAAGATAGGTAATCTCTTCTAGTTTAAAAACGAAAACGGAGCATTGGGCTTGCGCGGTGTTGGCAAAAGTGATTTCAATACGTTATTGAATCAATAAGCTCTCCTTTTTCATTCCAAAACTTACTCGAAAGTAAAATTCCCATTTTAAACGTTTCTTCCATGGTTTTAATTCCACTTTCATTCCAACTTTCAGCCAGGCCATCTTGCAAACCATTAACATAAAATGATCGCATACTTAAGGTTCCATTTTCATAATATACTACCTGTTCACCTGTGTGTACGCCTTTTTGATAATTGGACTTTTCATTTAATTGACCATTGGGGTACCATGTTTTTTGAATTCCCTCAAAAAATCCAGAATCCAATACATATTCTATTTTTGGTTTACCATTAGAATATTGGATTAGAAGAGGTCCATTATGATAGGTTTCCGTACCATAGCGGCAATAATCTGCCGATGAGGTCAGACACTTCATGCGATATAGATATGAAAGGCTATCTGAGATAAAATCTGCATTTTGGTCTTTTAAAATGACATTGTACAGGGAGACCAGTTCATAGAAAAGGTAGCTAAAACTTGTTCTAGCCGAATCGTTATTGAAGTTAATACTGGTTCCATTGCTTTTAGATACTAAACCATTCAAACTATCTACAACTAAATTTTGACCCTCGCGACAATATACGCTTATAACATAGATTGTTTGATTATTGAATTGGACTTCCCATTGTTTTATGCATTCAACGTCTGAAAGTGAAAGGGAAGTTTTTTGATTTGCTATAGGCAAGTTGATGTTGAATTGGGATTCCTTTATGTCGACATTCAAATTCATCCCTTTATAGAAGGAGTATTCTGATATGAGCGAATTCATGGAATCAATTAGGGGCAAATTATTCTGACTAAACAGAGGTAATTTGAACAATAGCAATACACAGGTAAATATTATTCTATTCATACATTTTTGCCAACTAGTTTTTAAGCGTAGTAAAAGTAAGGATTTTTTCCGAATTAGGGTTGTTAATGCGTTATGTATAACGTATTAACATTTCAAGCCCCATTTTATGGATTACAGCAAAACCACACCATTTAAAAACAAAAAACCCCGCCATAAAACATGACGGGGTCGAGTTGGATACGTTTAAATCTTAGTTCTCTACTACAACAGGTGCAGAAGATGGATCAAAGATGTTATTTTCTTGACACCATTCTTGGTAGCCTTCAGCACCCAAAGAAGCTTTCAACTGGCTGGAGCTGATTGCAGTTCCTTCTACTTTGAAACCTGATACAATCCAGTAATTGTTCACTTTAACCACACCGTCGATCAAAAGATCATACTCCGGTCCGGCTTGCTCAAGCGCTTTGTCCATAGCGTCTTTGATTGAAGTACCTAAGCCCAAAAAGCCATTGCTCGAAGCTGATACTTTAACGCCTTGCGTCTTGTCAATCTTTAAGCTGTGGTTTTTAGAACTAATAACGGTAAAGTCAACTAGTCTTGTTGAGCAGCTTGAGAAAGTTAGCACCATAGCCAACAAAAATAAAAATGGTAGTTTAACTGATTTCATTGTGTTATTTGATTTAAGGTTAATTTTTTTCTATTCGTTTGGTGCGCCAGATTCGCTTGTAGGCTGTATTTAGGTATGTTGCGTTTTTTCATTTCTTCTGCGGGTTCTTCTCCGAATTCCGTTATTCAAATTTTACACTTAATTCAAAACGAGCAATCTGTTCTATCAGATTTAAACGCTTTATACTCGTGTAAATCAAACTATTAATCGAAGTAAAACCTGCTTTTACCGAGTAAACTCCTCAATTCTAAAAAGCACCGTTTTTCTTTAAATTTAGCCGAATCTAAGCGATTAAGTCTAAATAAAGAAGACGCCTTAAAAAAAATAAAAAATGGAGGCCTATATCAATTGCCCTGTTTACGCAAGTTAACAGGACGCCTTATCTTCGTTCTATGTTAACTATTGAGCAAATACGCCGCGATGCCCCCGCTTGCGAACAGCACCTTTTCTTTAACTCAGCCGGTTCTTCTTTGATGCCAACGATAGTGACGAAAGCCATGCACGAGTACCTCGACTTGGAAGCCCACTACGGGGGATACGAAGTGATGGCTCAAAAGGAAAAAGAGTTGGGTACTTTCTATACCGAAATGGCCCGCATGCTCAATGCCCAACCGCATCAGATTGCCTTTGGTTACAGTGCCACCTATACCTTCGCGAGAGCGCTTTCCTCTATCCCCTTTGATAAGGGCGACGTCATCCTCACCACCGACGAAGACTATATCTCCAACCAAATTAATTTCCTTTCGCTCAAAAAGCGTTTTGGAATCAAGCTGGTGCGCAGTCGGAATTTAGAGAATGGCGACCTCGACCTGGCCTACCTGGAACAGCAGATCATCGATCATAAACCCAAGCTTTTGGCCCTTACAGAGGTGCCAACCAATTCCGGACTGGTACACCCCGCCATAGAAGTGGGTAAACTCTGCCGGAAATACGGTATCTGGTATATCCTCGATTCGTGTCAGTCGGTAGGACAAATGGTAGTGGACGTAGAAAAAATCCAATGTGATTTCCTCAGCGGTACCGGACGTAAATTTCTGCGTGGACCTCGTGGTACAGCCTTCTTATACGCTAGCGATAGGGTTTTTGAAGCCGGACTAGAACCTTTGTTTATTGATGCCCGTGGATCTAAGTGGGATGAGCCGGATTATTACGAGGCTGCTCCCGGAGCCCAGCGCTTTGAAACGTTTGAAGTAAGCTACGAAGGCATGATGGGCCTCGCCAAGGCACTGGAATATGCCAATGCCATCGGTATACAAAACATTGAAGACTACAATACCACATTGCGTAATCACCTCGTATCGGGCTTTGCCTCCATCAAGGGTTTGCGTCACTTGGACATCGGAACACGGCATTCCAATATCATCACCGTAGCGAAAGAAGGGAAAAACCCAGGCGACTCCATGGCCTACCTTAAATCGAAAGGACTCTTAGCCGCCATGGCTTTGCGTATGCATGCCATCATCGACTTCGACAAGAAGGGTGAGAGCTGGGCTTTGCGTTTGTCGCCGCACTATTTCAATACGATTGAAGAGTGTGATCGGGTGTTGGAGTTGTTGGAGGAATGGTAGAAGACCATAGTCCATGGACCATGGACCATGGTTGTGGGACTGTTGGATCGGTTTTTTTGATTGAGAATTGCGGTCAACGGATTGTGGCGTTGGTACTTTCCTACTTGTAGAACAATCTTATTAACCACAGGGAGCACAGAGTTTTTCACTGAAGGCATGGAGAGTTATTTTACTCAAACTCTCTTGATGTATATCGGGATTCAAACTCAAACTAGCGAAGCGGTCCATGGACTGTGGATGTAGGACTGTTGGATCGGGTTTTTTGATTGAGAATTGCGGTCAACGGATTGTGGCGGTGGTACTTTCCTACTTGTAGAGCAATCTTATTAACCACAGGGAGCACAGAGTTTTTCACTGAGGGCATGGAGAGTTATTTTACTCAAACTCTCTTGATGTATATCGGGATTCAAACTCAAACTAGCGAAGCGGTCCATGGACTGTGGTTGTAGGACTGTTGAAAGTAAGTCTGTTCGACTGAGAGTTAAATCCCGTTTGCGTTATACAATCCTTTTAATCCTTTAATCCTGTCAATCCGGATTCAGACAAATGGGTGATAAAATTTAGCTCGCGCTCTAGGATGTTATCAGGTGGGAATGATTACCTATTGCGAAGCAAACCTAGAAGAGTGTCAAAGCCTCCCTCAACCCGAAACCCGCCAACTCGTCAACCCGAAACTCACCCCAAGCACTTTGCCCCATGCTCTATGCCCTGTGCCCTGTGCTCCACGCCCTCAGCTCTGTGTTCTTCGCCCTCGGCTCTATACCCTTTTCTCCTCGCCCATCACACAGTCCAATAAAAAAGGGCTGTCTTTCGACAGCCCTTTTTACTAGAGATGAATGAGGCCTTATCGGGCTATATTCACTTTTATCGTTTGCAATTGGTTGCCATTGCTTACGCGTACCAAGTAAACGCCCGGAGCTTGTTGACTAAGGTCTAAGCTGATTTCTTGTTTTGCGTTACGCAAGGTTTCTGTGCTGATAACACGTCCAAGAGCATCTTGGACCGTAATCTGTGTACCGGCGGACATCGTCATGTCAGCTTGTAAAGTAAACACACCGTTGGATGGGTTCGGGAACACTCGCAGCGCGTTCGTTTGTACCGGAGCAACAGCATTGGATCCTCTTACATCGATGATCCGTTTTGCGGTGAAAGACACATTGCCTTCTTCGTCTGTCGCTTTGTACTGAATCCAGAACAAACCTTCTAGGCTGCTGCTTACGTAATCACCTAAGGTTTCCACAGTAATGTTGGCTGAGTCTGAATAGTTATCGCTCAAGGTATAGCCGGCATCGGTGTAGGCACCCCAACGTGGGATATTCACTACATCAATTCCTACCAAACTAATCATTGGGGCCGTCTTATCTTGAACAATTACAACACGATCGGAAACCAAAGAGGTATTACCACTGCCATCCGTTGCTGTATAGCTCACTACATAGTTACCAAGAAGCGCGGTATTCACCGTACCATTTACACTGTAGCTGAAAGCCGTCCAGTAGTTATCTACTGCACTTACTCCAGGATCTACAAAGGCTGTGTTCACCTCAACGTACAAGGTATCGTTCACATTCAAACTTACCATTGGCGCTGTGGTATCCATTACTTCTACAGTTCTGAAAAGCTGTGCCGAGTTGCCGGATGCATCAGTAGCGGTATAGGTCAAGGTATAGGTGCCTAGTTTAGCTATATCAACTGAACCGGTTATGTTCACATTCAGGTTTGTGCCCCATGGATTATCCGTGGCAATAGCACCATCTTCTGTATAGGCATTGTTCACTTCCAATTGAATTGAAGCCAAGCCGTTCAAGGTAATCAGAGGCGCCGTTACGTCTGGCGTTACGTTCACTGTACGTGTCAAGGTATCCGATACATTGCCGCTGGCGTCTACCACAAAGTAGTTGAGGTAGTAAGTACCTACGTTGGCTGTGTCTACGGTACCTATGATCTGCACGCGGTTGGAGATATTTCCTTCCACTGCGTCAATGGCGGTAGCACTGAGTTCGGTATAAGCGTATCCGGCTTCTACATTCACCACAGCATTGCCGTTCAAGGTCAATTGAGGTTTTGTGATATCGCCTAATACGTTAATCTGGTAATCTTCAAATTCACCAATCAATACCGGACCGCAAGAATTGCTCGGTTCGTTGTTGTAACCGGCCGCCACACGCATGCGGGTTAAACCAATTTCAGCGGTAACCGGCACTTGGATGCTGGTACTGAAAACAAGGGTGTTTGCTGCTACTTCAGAGGCTACCAATTCATTGGCATCGGCGAAGTCGCCATCTTGGTTCCAGTCTATCCATACCTTTCGTGTCATGGTTTGGTTATTGGCATTGCGGGCAATTTGCACATCGTACGACAAACCAAGTCCCACTTCAGCGGGCTGTCCGATTTGGGTATAATCTGAGTAGGCTTTTTCGCCAATGCTGCTCCAATGGTTGATACCGGCAAAGTTTACTTGACTGATACCAATCTCGGCAGAAAGGAGTCCGGAGTTAGGGATGCAGTAGTCAATTACCTCGATGTGGGCTACTTTAGTGATTGAATCAGCGCCAAGACTATTGGATGCTACGAGCTTCACATCATACGAACCGGTTGCAGCAAATTTCACTTGAACAACCGGTGAATTTGCCAACCCTACAAACTGCACGCCGGCAGCCGGACTGATTTCCCATCTCCAATTGCTTGGACCGTTGCCGGAGATATCGGTAAGCTGAAGCACATCTTTGGTGGTGAGTGTTCTGCGATTTTGAACAAAATCTACCGGACTAGGTGCCGCTGTTGGAGCGATAATTTCAATTTGTTTATCGATGGTGTCCTTGCCTCCGCAACCTTCCACAATCTGGCGAATGGTATAGGTGCCGGTGGTTGTATAGCTGTGGAATAAGGCCGAACCCGTGCTCGAGATGGCTACGTTATTCGGGAATTCCATATCCCACGTTTCCTGCAATTTGGTGCCTGAAGCCAAGCTTTGAACAAATACAGGCGCATCAGCATAGGCCGTATCCGCTACCACGAATCCGCTTGTTTGAGATTGGTTCAATGCTACACTAGTCCATTCAATACCAAAACCTTCTGCCACAGTTGCAGCATCCGACTTCCAAACAATTAACATGGTTCCGCTATTGGCTGTAATACCAACTGAACCTCCCGGGTTCTGGCTAGCACCATTGAAGGTAGCAAGCAGGGTATTCGGGTCTTCAACTGAACCGTTGTAGATGCGAATCTCATCGTCTACATCGGTAACATCCCAATCTGTGATTTTTGCTGTAACAGAAGAAGCGCAAGGGTTAATCAAGAAGCTGCAGTTTGAGCTGGAGCTATAGGTGCCAAACGGTCCACCGTTATCATAAAGCTTACCGTTAGGCGAAGTTGAGCCGTTGTCAGTGCACATGGTGGCTACCGGGAAAACTTCGATGAATGCTGATTTGCATACTTGAACTCCTGAGCCAAAGCTATTGCTGGCAATCAAGCAAATCTCATAGGTTCCAGGCTCCGAGAAGAAAATAGCCGGGTCTTGAGAAAACTGGGTTGCTATGCTCACACCGGTAGATGGAGAAACGGACCAATCCCAAGCATCCGGTGCCTGCGTGCTTAAATCCGTCATGGTAACAAAATCGCCTGCAAAGATCTTGGTGCGGTCAGCCGTAAAGTCAATTTCAGGTACATCAAACGGCGCCATGATACTAACCGTTTTCGTGATGGAATCTGAATTAAAACATCCGGTACTCACGAGTTTAATATCGTAGCTGCCTGTAGCCGCAAAGGTATAGAACAAGTTCACCTCATTGCTCACTGCTGCGCCGTCTACATACCACTGGTGTAGCCTGCGGTCACTGCGTAAGCTGGAATTGATGAATAAGCCTCGACCACCTGCATACAAGGTATCCGGCACAGAAAAATCTACCGTAATTGGAATAGCAGATGGTGCAGTTTCATGTGCTCCAACATAAGGGATTGCACAGCGAGTGCTGCCATCAAAGTCTTCTGTAATGCCTTCCGGACTTCCCACCAAAACATTAGCGAAGTCGGTGATATGCAAATCTTCATTGCTCACAAACGCTACGTTTTGAGCGATGGATTTATCGAATTTAGTGGATGCAGAGCGGAGTGCGGTCATGTCGGCACGGTTCGCATCCCAATACGCCAAGTTAGTACCCGCCGTAAAGAGCATATTGTAATCTGCCCTTACAAATGAAGGTGTGGCCGATGTGGTCAGGTAAATCGCCGGACCGGCTCCGCGGTTGATGAAGATATTGTTCACCATTTCATTTTCACCACCCACTAGGGTAGCGTAGAACATCCGACTTCCGGTAGAAGTTCCGCCTTTGATTAAACCTGTATTGTGCACAAAGCGCACGTTTTCAGAATTCGACTCGAAGCTGTAGCCATAGGTTGTGCTGCTACCATTGAGCTGGGCCATGTTATTGGCCACCAAGCCTTTGTTGGAGATAGAAGATTTGGCGGTTCGTAAGCGGATAGCATAACCAATGGATTGCCAACCTATCACACTATTGCGATCAATTACAAATGCCCCGTTAATAAAGTTTACACTAATACCAAAGAAGGTAGTTGTTGCTGTGCGATCTACACGGGTAACGTAGTTCTGTGAAATCTTTGGTGCGTCCATATCTTCTAAGAAGATACCGGTATACCCCACAGAAACCGTGTTGTTGCGCACTTCAACATTGGTAGCATAATTCACCGTTGAGCCCGCAAACCAGATTCCGTTCGCATTTCCACTGAACACGTTGTTTGCAATCGTTACGTTGTGTTCCTCACTCAAATCGCTTGAGAAAATAAAAGATTTCGTTCCGGTTGTGTTTGTTGCCGTGCTGCTGCTATCCGAAATGAAATAATTTCCCTGAATGCTTAGACCATTGGTACCCTCCACTTGGATGTGCACAGCTTGGTTATCGGTTCCCATTCGGGTGAAACTCAGGTTTTCAATTACTACTCCGCTCATGTTTTCTACCAACAGAATGTAATTGTTGCCCAGGTTAGCCGTTGGAAAATTCAGGTTTACGTCGGCGGCATTTCCACTTTGGGAGTTTAACGTTAAGGTATAAGCTGGATCGGCTTTGGAAATTGAGCGCAAAGCAAACTGTCCGTTGTAGGTTCCGGTTAAGAAGGATAAGGTAACATTGCCACACATGCCTCGCGCTTGCAGAGCTGTGATAGCATCGTCGATGCTGGCAAAATCACCGCCGTTTCCGATGGTAAAGTTACCGGATAATCCTGTTTGGAAACCGTTTACTACAAGGCTGTCATTGGTTTTTTCTGGATCATTCACGCCGTTAGGCTGGCTCGTCCAAACTTTTAAGTCGTAAGACTGTCCGCTTTGGAAACCATGTGTACCTAACAAGACAAGGGTATCCATCGAATTCTGTATGCCAGAACCCGTGAAGTTAACAGGGGTTTGAACTGCTCCATTCACAGACCAGTTTACTGTAAATGATCCCAAATTTAAGGCACCGAAATTCTTCACCGTTACATACAAATCGCCTCCCACACAAGCCGGTTTAATGGCTGTGATGCCTGCATCGTTATTTAGGATTTTCACTTCATCGGCTCCCATGTCAACGTCTACTGCCGGAGCAAAAGGACGCGGATCACCGTCGATGTCTACGTTCACACCAACACTTTGATCGCCCACATCATTGGCTGTAAGTCCTTGGATGTGCAAGTCTGTAGCACTCAAAAATACTGGATCACCTTCAACAGAATTCAAATCCAGGTTTTGAGCTGCTCTCCACGCGGCTACATCGGCATAGGCGAATGTGCCATATTCAATCAAGTTGGCAACTCCACCATTGTAGAAGAGGTTATAGTCCATTATACCGACAGCGGTTCCATCGATAAAATCGACAGCGGCCGCAGTTAATGAAGTGAAGATATTATTCCGAACATTCAAGTTGCGGTGGTCGTTCACATAGAGTGCCGGCTCTCCTTTTAAGGTATTGTGGTAGAAAAGTACCGAATCAACGTCATTTAAGTAAACGGCATAGTCAGAGGTACTCAATACCATGTTATTCACAAACCTGGAGGCTTTGAACGGCAAACCATTTACATTCAAATCAAGGATATAAACACCCCAATCTGGAGACGTGATTTTATTTCTTTCAATGGTATAGTTGTATCCACCGATTGTGTAAAGCGCATCGGCTGTGCTGCTCACTAAACTGTCTATGGTATTTTCGATCATCTGAAGGCCATCCTGATCATCGCTATGAAAGCCAAAGTCGTCGGCATTCACCATCGTACAATTCAAGATCTTGTTACCAAGGTTCGGATTCGCATTGCCACCGCCTTCAAGTGAAATATTGGCAGTTCCTCCACTGATATAGCAATTCTCTACGGTTAAATAATTCGCATTATTGCCTTCTGTAGTTCTTGACGTGGTGCTTCCTGTCGCAACAATACCGCATACATCGATGCTTGTTGTTACGGGAACCGAAATGAAACAGTTTTCAATGGTTACATAATCGGATTGATTCGTTAAGAGGATGCCGTTTACATCGGTTCCGCTTGTTGTGTTAACGATACTCAGGTTTTTGATGGTAACATAATCAGCGCCTAAAATGCCAATTGTTGCCGAAGAATTTAGACTGTGACCATTGATTTCTGTGTTGGAAGCCCCGGCACCTTGAATGGTCAAAGTATTGGTAGAAGAAGCCCCGGAAATAACCGGTATATCAATCGACTCATTGTATTTTCCTGCTCTAACATCAAACACAACCGGACCACATTGCCCGTTTTGAGCCAAAGTATTAAGGGCACTGCTCAGGTTGGCAAAATTCGGATTTGCGCCACCAACTGTATAGGTTCCAGTTAATGCAGGTGAATAAGTTGTACTGAATGAATCATTTACACTCTGAGAATCGGTTAAATTATTCGGGTTGCTTGTCCAAGCTACCAGGTTATAGTTTTGTCCGAACGTAAAATTCTGCGTGGACAAATTAACCACTAAGTTATTAGCGCCTGCCCCTCCTGTTGTATCCAGAAGCTGGTACACATTCAATGGTGTTTGCAGGTTTCCGTTTAAAGACCAATTTACCGTAAAGGTATCTACTTGAGTTGTGCCATAATTCTCAACATTCACTTGAATGTTGTATGAGCCTGGGCATGAATTTGGGACAGGCGAAACAAAAGAAGTCACACCTATATCATTCGGTTTTGGCGGATACTGTGCGGTAATTCGAATATCAGGTCTTCTGTTGTCAAGGGAACTGATGGAGTTTGATGTAGACGATAAGATCGTTGGGGCGGTGGTTCTTGCATCTCCATATATTCTATCGTTAACCGTTCTCCAAGCCCAATCAATATCGAGCGAAGACCCATTGCCGGTTCCTGTAGCTTGGTTAAAATCTGTGATCACTTCCAAACTACCCCCGTTATACACGAAAGGCGTTGATAAATTGAACACAACCCAGCCAGAGCTGTTTGGCAAACTAATTAATGTGTCAAAAACCAAGGTCGCACCGGAAATCAAGGTACTGAAATTCTCAGTTGCTAAGGAATAATCCGTTGCATTGCTGTTTTTAAGGTAGATTTTAAAGGAATTGCTCCTAGTTGCGCTTAACGTCGCTGCGTTACTTTTAAACCATGCAACTTGTTTGATAAGCATACCTTGAGCCAGACCCTCGGTGCTGAGCTCTGAAGCCGTATACAAATATGCATACCGCGAATAATAGTAGGTGCTGACTGCACTCGACCTATAAATAGGCCCGGCATTGTGATCGGCGGTTCCAGGTGTACCGGTGGCAATGGTAAATTGCTGTTGGGCAAAAACCATTGGCGCGCTCAGTAACATTAGGAACAAAGCCATTAACGTTGATTTTGTCCTCATTTCTCTAGCTTGTTATATTTCAAATAGGTGACAAACAGATTAAGCCGGCCCCCTATTCTGGGTTACCGGCATAGCCTTTTTGTCTGGTAAATTGGTTTTGGCAACGGTGAACAGCCGCTGCTCGGTTACATGACTGCAAGATTAGAGAAAAAGTTGCTTTACCGATTCGTCAATTCTTGTTGATAAAAGCCTAAATCCAATCCCTAAAAGGCTAATATTCTGATTATCAACGAGCCTATTTTTCAAACTCAAATAAAAATCGACTAAGCGCACCGCAATAGCTACGACGGTTTATCTGCTAAACCCTTGTTCTCAGCGAAATACAAACTACTTTTCAGTTTCGTAAAGCCTGCGCGCTTTAAGGGTGTCCCGGCAAATACGTCGGCAAACATGGCTTCGGTCATTTCTTCCCAATCTGACTTACTCCACTTTAAAAAGGACCTGGGCTTGAAGTCGGGCTCCTGCTGTTTTTGAGCGAAACGGTTCCATGGACATACTTCTTGGCAGATATCGCAGCCAAAAACCCAATTTTCCATTTTACCGGCAAATTCAGCCGGAATCTGCTCTTTCAATTCGATAGTCAAGTACGAGATGCACTTATTGGCTTCCACCCGGAAAGGTGTGATGGCTTCCGTAGGACAAGCATCTATACAAGCCGTGCATTTGCCGCAATGGTCTTTTACTGGACCGTCCGGCTCCAATTCCAAATCGAGTATCAGCTCTGCTAAAAAATACCATGAGCCGGAGCCCTTGTTGATCAGCAGCGTATTTTTGCCCGTCCAGCCCAATCCTGCTTTCGCTGCCCACTGTCTCTCCATCACCGGCGCTGAGTCAACAAAAGCCCTCCCCTCAATCGCTCCGATCTCTTTCTCCAAGCGCTTCATCAATTCCAGCAGTTTCTTCTTGATCACTTTATGGTAATCGCGGCCATAGGCATAGCGGGCTACTTTGGGAGCATCAGCCGGCTGTTCTTCTTCTGGGTAATAATTGAACAAAAGACTCACCACCGATTTCGCTCCGGGAACAAGTTTCCTCGGATCCAAGCGCATGTCAAAATGCTGAGCCATATAGCCCATGGCACCATGATGTCCGGCTTTAAGCCACGCTTCCAAACGCGGGGCCTCATCGGCTAAAAAATCGGCTTTGCTGATTCCACAAAACTGAAAACCCAGCTCAGTAGCTTTGGCTTTAATCAGCTGAGCGTTCCGACTGGCCTGCAGCTTGCTCATCGGCCATCAAATAAATCGCGGCTCCCTCGCGGATTGAGTTTACCGATATGCTTGTAGGCTTTTTCTGTGGCTTCCCTGCCTCGTGGGGTGCGGATGATATAGCCCTCTTGAATTAAAAATGGTTCGTATACTTCTTCTATCGTACCCGATTCCTCTCCTACTGCCGTGGCGATGTTCGATAAGCCTACCGGTCCGCCTTTGAACTTGTCGATGAGCGTAACCAAGATACGGTTATCCATCTCATCGAGTCCGTGGGAGTCTACGTTCAAGGCCGTCAGCGCCATGCGCACGATACCCAAGGTGATGGTGCCGTCGCCTTTGATTTGAGCGAAATCGCGCGTTCGTCGTAAGAGCGCATTAGCGATACGCGGCGTACCTCGGCTTCGTCTGGCAATCTCGTAGGCCGCTTCCTCATCGATAGGTGTATTTAAAATATCAGAAGAGCGAACTACGATATCGGTTAATAATTTGGCATCGTAGTACTGCAACCGGGCATTGATACCGAAACGGGCTCTGAGTGGCGCCGTGAGTAATCCTGAACGCGTCGTAGCGCCTACCAGGGTAAAAGGATTGAGTGAAATCTGCACCGAACGGGCATTGGCGCCGGTCTCCAGCATGATATCGATGCGAAAATCTTCCATGGCCGAGTAGAGGTATTCTTCTACCACGGGCGATAAACGGTGAATCTCATCGATGAACAAGACATCCCCTTCCTCCAAATTGGTTAGTAGACCTGCCAAATCGCCGGGTTTCTCCAAAACCGGACCCGACGTAATTTTCATTCCTGAGCCGAGCTCGTTGGCAATGATATGCGACAAGGTTGTCTTTCCCAGGCCGGGAGGGCCATGCAAGAGTACATGATCCAGTGCCTCGCCTCTCAGCTTGGCCGCCTTCACAAAAATTTTGATGTTTTCCAGAATCTGATCTTGCCCTCTGAAATCGTCGAATTGCGCCGGCCGCAGCGCTTTCTCTATCTCACGCTCTCCTGAGCTGAGTTCGTCCTTGTCCGCATTTAAGAAATCGTCTCGCACCACTTCAAAAGTAATGCAACCCGAATGACATTTCCAGCATCCATAGTTCGTAATCTAAATCTGTTCTCACTGCAGAACGGTTAGGAATAATTTTTGAATCTTGCAGCACCGTATGAAAAGTAAGTTACCCTTTCTCTATTCCTGCCTTATTTTTATCTCCTTTAGCAGCCTCTACGCTCAAACACGCAAAGAATGGCCCGGCAAAGGAACTTTGCGCTTCAGGGAAGAAGGCATTAATATGGGTCAAATCAAAGAAGAAGACGGTCCGGCCATGGCCATATTCCGTTGCTTCAATATTGGAAAATCGCCTGTCGTTATTACCGATGTTAAAACCTCGTGTGGTTGCACTGTAAGTGATTGGTCGCGCGATACGATTGCTCCCGGCGATTCTGGCTATGTGGTGGCCACCTACGACCCACGCAGCAGACCCGGACCGTTTGAAAAAGGACTTTTTGTCTACAACAACGGTGTGCCATTTGAGATTTTCCTAACCATTGCAGGGGAAGTCATTCCGCGCCCCAAAACCATCGAAGACGACTATCCGAGCAAATTTGGCAAGCTAATGATGACCAGCAACTACTTCAATTTTGGCTTTGTGTACAAGAACCAAATTGATACGGCCAAAGCCAAGATTTACAATTCCAGCACGGATACCATCCGTATTTTGGGGATTAGCGGGAGGCCACCGCATGTGCTGATGAAAACAACCTCCAATATCCTTCTACCCAAATCAGAAAACGAGGTGACCTTTATCTTTGACGCCCGCAACAGCGGCGACGATGCCTGGGGTGATCAGCTGCATTACTTGAAGCTATTAACTGACGATATGTCTACGCCTGAATTGCAGATGCACATCCAGGCCCATATTTGGGAGCAGTTTCCAAAGCAAAGTAAAAGGCGCATGAGGAAAAATCCGAAAGTGAGCTTCGATAAAGAAAACTTTAACTACGGAAAAGCCTTGGTGGGCGATACCGTTGAGGTTCGCTATACCCTATTCAATACCGGAAAAAAACCGCTTGAAATTCGCCGCATCTACGGCAGCTGCGGGTGCACCGTGACAGAAGCCGACAAGCAGATCATTAAAGGTGGCGATAGCGCGACCATACTCGTAAAATTCAATACTGCAGGCCGAAGCGGTATAGAGGAAAAAACCATTACGGTTATAACCAACGACCCAACGCGTCCGATAGCCAAATTGAATTTTACAGGCGAAGTGGTTCAAAACCCGAATGCCCTGCAGTACTAAAACTAGATACTTTTAATTGGAGACTTCGGTTCGCAAGATCGGAGTCTCTTTTGTTTCAATTTATTGAGATAATACCCTATGAAGAAACGGATTGGAACCCTCCTATTGAGTACCCTTTGCGGCTTAGCTGGTGCCGCGCTATTGAATTGGATGCAAAGCAAGCCGGAGCTGACGTCAAATTCGGCCCCAGACAGCCTCGATGTGCAGATGGTAGATTACACGTCAAGCCAGGCCTTGGCCGGCAATGTCGACTTTGTGCAAGCTTCCAAACGAAGCACTCCATGTGTCGTATTTATTAAAACCATATCGAATGCACCGCAATCATCCTATTGGGACGATTGGTTCAACTTTGATATGTTTGGTCGCCGCGGTAAGGTTTCGAGCTCCGGATCCGGGGTCATTTTAACCGCTGACGGCTATATTGTAACCAATAACCACGTAGTAGATGGTGCGGAAAGCATCGAAGTCATTCTAAACAATAACCGTTACCAGTACAAAGCCACCATTGTAGGCACCGATCCATCTACCGATTTGGCTTTGTTAAAAATAGACGCCAAGAATTTGCCTGCCATTGAGATCGGGAATTCTGAAAAGGTAGATATAGGCGAATGGGTATTGGCCGTGGGTAATCCGTTCAACCTTACCTCAACTGTAACGGCAGGGATTGTTTCAGCGAAAGGCCGAAACATCAATGTGGTGAACAACTCCTTCCCTATTGAGTCGTTTATCCAAACAGACGCGGCGATTAATCCGGGGAATTCAGGTGGTGCCTTAGTTAACTTAAACGGACAATTGGTTGGCATCAATACAGCCATCGCTAGTAAAACCGGTGCCTACAACGGCTATGGGTTTGCCATTCCAGTGAATATCGTTTCCAAAATTATCAAAGACCTAAAAGAGTATGGCGAAGTGCAAAGGGCCTTTACCGGAATGGAAGTGGTTGATATCACGGCAGAAATCTTGGAGAAAACAGGGAACGTAGAAAATGGGGTTTACGTGGGCTTTGTTGGTAAAAACGGCCCTGCAGACAAGGCCGGATTGAAAGAAGGTGATGTTATCTTTAAGGTGAACGGGCAAGACGTGAACAGCAAAGCGATGTTCGATGAACAGATTGCCTATTACCGTCCCGGTGAAAACATTGAATTCACACTCAGTACCGGCAAAACGAAAAGCCTGACCTTGGTAAACAGAGAAGGAACCACGGCTATGCTCAAACGTAAATTGGTTCATTCCAATACCTTGGGTGCTGATTTTGAAAAAATCTCCAAAGTGGAAAAAGACCGCTTTCAAGTTGAAAATGGCATTCGGGTGAGCAATATAACAGGCAATGTTTTACGCCGAATGAATATACCGGATGGTTTCATCTTTGTTAAGATCAACAACGTAAGTTTCGACGATGAAGAGAAGCTGATTAAAGCCTTGGAGCAGATGCGCGGAAGGATTGTGATAGAAGGTGTTCACCCAAATGGGACCAAACAAGTATTGAGTTATTATTATTACTAGGCAACTTTTTATGGTGTTGTTTTGTCCAAAGCACAAACCATGAATCTATGTCTAAACTAGCCATACTAATGCTTTGCGTGCTAGCCTTGTCTAGCGCTCGAGCAACGCACCTAGTGGGAATCGACGGCCACGTAACGTACACTGACACTATTCAAGATGGCATACGGAAATATGAAATTGAGATTAGCCTGTATCGAGATGCCGATGTCAGTTGGTACCAATTTGACAACTCTATTCAAGTTGGGATATACAAACAGTATAATCTGGTTTGGGAAAAATCGGTAACCTTAAATCTTATTTCCGAAAACCTAGTACCTAACAAACTCGGCACCTTTAATCGAGGACTTTACAGAGCATCCTTCACTAGAAATGAAATTGGAAATTTTATTGTACAATACCAAAGGTGTTGTGCAGCAGATGCACAAAATGTATTAGCTAATCGCGGTTGGGACTTGAGCATACATGTCCCATTTTTCCTAACAAAAGGTGTCCCAACAAGTAACCTGAAAGGCACTCCCATACTTCAAATCAACTACCGAGACACTTTAAAACTGGATACGTTGTGGAACTTTCCTTGGGCCGATTCAACAGTTATAAAATATGGCACTTTTTATATGGGAGGAACATCCACTGACCCAATCCCAACGCTGAGGACGTACTACACGGTTGACTCTTCGAGTAAGATATACTTAAATTCCTATAACTCGCAATTGCCGCTCGGAACAAATGGAGTTTTTTCAATAACCAAAGGAAAAGAATTTAGAATAAAAACCGGAACTATGGGATCGTATCAAATTCCCATTAATTATTTGATTTACAAACATGGCCTATTAGTAGCCACCTATAACCAAGCTATTTTTTTCTATGGACTAAATCAGAATCCACCTACTTCAGTGCAAGGTGCTAAGCTACCCATTTCATTCTATCCAAATCCGGCTAAAAACTTCATCAGGCTCGCTAGTTCAAAAGAGGATAAGTATGACATATTAAATGCTAATGGTCAAGTGCTCCTAAGAGGACCTTTGGTTGTGGGCGAAAATGAGATAAATCTAAGCAAGCTAGCATCCGGATTGTATTGGGTTCAAACGGCACAAGGCACCCGCAAACTCAGCATTGTACGGTAAAGCAACGCATCCCCTTTCTTGGTCGTTTAGTACAAAAGGAAGCCATGAAACAGTTATTCACTACACTGCTGGCCGTACTCACTTTTTCTGCGGTACAAGCCAGCCATACACTGAATTACCATGCTTGGTATAAAGTGTTGGAAGACAACCCTACAAGCACCAAATTTGAGTTTCACCTGAACGTATTTGCGGAGTGCTTTTACTCCAATCCAAATGTGGCTCGCAGTGCTTTAATGCTGGGTGTTTATAATCCAAACAGCGGAGCCAAGATAGCTGAAGTACAACTCGATTATCTTCAGGAGGAATACTTAGAAGCCTTGTCTGACAAGTCAAAAGCCGCCTGCTATACGCGAGTGGAGCTAGTAAACCAATTCAGCTTGCCAAAAGACAATTCCATAGACCGTTACCTCTTTCAAGTGAGCACCTGTTGCTACGCCAATTTCTTCGAAAACATTGTGGCCACGCAAACGCCCGGTATTTTTCAAGAATGGGAAATTCCAACAGGGCTTCCGAAAGATTTCCAATCGGCTTTGCTTAGCACCAATACCATTTACCCACTGAAAACAAAAACGAGCGCTTGGCTCCATTTCCAGGAAAGCAAAGAAGGCTTTGATTCGGTGCGCTATGCCTTCAGTTCAGCCTTGCATGATCCAAACTCGGTAAACTATATTCCGGGGTATAGCTCCCCTTCGGCTTTAAATCCGCAAAATTCGGCGTACCGACAAGGCTATACCTCGTCTGCTCCGCTGGGCATTAACCTAAGCTATACGTTTCAAGATACCGGCACCCTAAAAGTGGGACGAAATTTCGCCCCCGGATTCCATCAAATCGCTTTGAAAACGAGTTATTATCTCAACGGAAAGGCTTATACCGGCCTGCGGTATATCACCGTGCACATACTGCCTCAACTCAACCCTCAATTTAACCTAGAAGTGGATTCCTATTCGGATAGCAGCTTGGCCATTCGCACGAATCTGAACAATTTCGATGATTTCAAAAAAGCCGAACTTCAGCGAGCCGGACAACGTGGCGGGCCGTTTCAGTTTGTAAGAGCCTTAACGCAAACCGATGCTGTATTTGAAGACCACGCCTTTGCTTTAGGAGATAGCCTCTTTTACCGCGTTATGGGCATAAACGCCATCGATACGTTTTATTCAGATACGCTAGCAGGGGTCATAGAAAGTCCAAACCTCGATCTGGACTTGAACGTATTTGGTACAACCGAGCAGAGCATCAATCTTCGTTGGAACAAGGCGTCGTATCCGAGCTACATCTATTTTGAACTATACCGTGAAGACCCAAGCCAAGTTGGCTCGAATGAACTCATTTATACCGGGACAAACGGTTTGTTTCTGGATGTTGGACTGGAATCAGGCACCGAATATACCTACCGAATTTACGCCTTAAACTACACGCTTTGGAACCGTGCCGATAGCCTAAGCACTAAGACCCAAGGATGGAAAACAGCCGTGCACAATCAGTCCGAATCTCGGCTCTCCTTTTACCCAAATCCCGCGCAACAAATTGTGTATTTTACGAAGGAAATAAGCGAGGTTATACAAGTCTATTCCAGCTCCGGAAAGCTCATGTACCAAGGGATTCCAGAAAACAGCTTAGCGATAGAAACTTGGCCTGCAGGCCTCTATTTTATCCGATTGGAAGGGGAAGAACATCGCTTAGTTAAGACTGATTAGCATGTAGCGATTTGGTGCCATCGCGTTTCATCATGGTATACCCCCAGTAGATGAAACAAAGTCCGATAAGCTCCAAAACATACAGTACTTCGGTATAGCTCGCTTTAGCGAAACCGCCACCAATTCCGGGCAGTAAGCCCCCAATAGCAATTAAGATATTTCCCCAAACGCGCGCCTCTGCCCCTGCCACTTTGCGGTATTTCAAAGCCGACCAGATAGCGCCTCCCGTGAGAAAAATAAATGCATAGGTATTGATGAAGGGCGTCATCAAACGAACCCAACGCCATTCCAATACTTTTCCGGCTAAACGACCGGGTTCTACCAGCGTCCAATCAATGGGACTTAACCAAACTGCTCCAGACGCAAATAGAATGGTTGCCACAAGAATGGCGCTGAGGATATGGGCTGTTTTCTTTTTCAAGAGCAGGTAAACCGTTCCTTGAGCGAAAGGTGCCCCGCCCAGCAAAGCGCCGAAAATATACCAGAGCCTAAACACAGGTTCTTCCCAACCCAGCAATCCTACCCAACTTTCTACAAAGGTACCGGCACCGTAAAAGAACACACCGATGGTCCACCAAAACATATAGAGGGCATGTTTTTTCCGCCACCAGTGTTTACCTATTTCGATGGTAAAGTATAGAGAAAAGAGCGTGGTGATAATCGGGAGTTTGGAAAGCCAATACATGGTGCAAAATTGACGTCATCCTTTCAGAATACCAAACGAAAATAGTCTGTAATGAATGCATTAAATTCCAACCCGAGAGATCATTCGTTCGTCATTTGTTTTGATTGCTTTCAACTCGACATGCCATGAGAAAAACTCTGTTTCTAGCCCTCCTTTGTTTGAGCTTTTTCACCTCCAAAGCTCAATCGCTAGACTTCCCGCAATACCAACACTTTATTCAACTGACCAAAGCAGAAGTAGTTCAGGCATTTGAAGAAAAATTAGACTATGGGGCCATTGTGAAGAATAGGGCCTCCGTAGACAGCATGGAGAATGGCCGAAACGACGGATTTCGCTATCTCCAAGCAAAAAGACGTTTCGGGTATTTCATCTTGTTAAAATTCTACCAAGGCGGTATACACTACCAGCTGATTGAAGTTCCTTTCGCTCAAACGAAAGTATTTCAATTGGAGAAACAGTTCCGGCTCATGGCATTGGATTCAACCGGATTGGTTTCTGATTTCGCCATACAGGGACCAAAAGAAAGGTATGCCTACGATTCCAGCTGCCGATGCGTGTACCTGGAAAAAAAGAAGCTTCACAAAGGGATCTATGTACTCGAAAAAGGAAATCACTTTTTGGTTTTTAAACAGAATCAAGTGAATAGCGGTTCGGAAGGAGGAAGTTACTACAAGGCCCGGTTCAGTTTTCGCCGTTTATTCTCCCGACTCTTTTCTTGGAACAGAAGCAGAACAGACTATTCGCAAAGCGGGTTTGCCCTCAGTAACCAAGCTGAATACAAACAACTTGATTCATTCTATGCCAAGGCCTATATGCTCAATCGCAAAGGCAAGCCGTATACAGGTCCGGTTGACGTAATCTTCACCAATGCGCCAAACAGCCACCATCATTACTATCTAAAGATGGAGGCCAAACCTTACGGGCCAGGCTCTTATGGCGTGGAATGGCTCATTCCGGATACCATGCCTTTAGACCAGCATTATTCGCTGCTCTTCATAGCACGGAAAAAAACCGCAATTCAGGAGGCGGTAACTTTTAAGCTTACCAACTATCAGCTAAAAAATTATAAGCTGAATGCCGGACAAACATCGCCAAACCTTTACCCCAATGACAGCTCATTTATCACCTTAAGCGCCTTAGACCAAAATGAAATACCGCTAACAGGCACAAAGGTTACATTAACTTATAGCCTGAACGGCTTCGGATTAGCCCATCAAGGCAGGTTGAGTTTGCCTAAATCGGTACAAAGCAATTTTTACGATACCACTTTCTACTTAGAGCCGCAGAAGATTACCTATATACCGGTAACGCGGGAAATGCTGCCGAATCTAGATGCCAGATTACAGGTAGAAGTGATCATGGTGACGCCAAACAACGATAGGCAGCATTTTAATTTAAGCTTCAGCAAAGCCGATCTTATTGAAGAGTATACGTTGGAAGAGAGCCAAAAGTCTATTGTAGCGAATTACTACAGAAATGAAAAAGTGCATGTTTCAGATACTGTGACCTTGGAGTTAATTGATCGCTTTTTCAACGAATCCATAACCTTAAAAACGCGCCTACCCTACACCATCTCGAATCCCAGTCGTTACCAAAACATTTACATCAAAGACAGTTTAGGCTTGCTCAAAGCGTCTATCAGTCCTGCCTATCGCTCCCTCCATATCCATTCTGAGAAGACCTTTGACAGCCTTCGTTTTTCGATTGATAACGACGGAGCTACAGCCCTATTTTGGGAATTGTATTACAAAGGCAAACGATTAGACCACGGCACGGCCAAGCAGTTTGCGCGAGCACTTCAAGGTACTGATCCGGCTGTGCTTTTGGTGTATTATCCGCAAGGCAACCAACTCAGAGCTCAATGGCATCCCATAGTCGCCAAAACTAGCACGCTTCAAATCAACCCTAATTTTGAATTAAAGACGTACCCGGGTCAAGAATTGCGTGCCGAATATCAAATTCTTGATTTTGAAGGCAAACCTGTTTCAGGCGCCAATATCACAGCCTTTGCAGTGAACACCCAAATGCCGGTAATGCCCTATCCGAGCGTGCCGTATTTGGGAAAAGACAAATCAGTCAAGTTAAAGTTTAAGACATTTAACGTCCAAAATAAAATTGGCTATCAAATCAATGCCAGTGCCGCTGATAGCGCTCAATACTACCAATTTGGCATGGACCGGTTTATTCACTACCGAATGTATTACAATCCTGAAGGCATGGAACTCTACCGCAGCAAAAGTGAACAAGGCGTTACCCAGTTTCAGGTAAGAATCATGGAATCAAACAACTTTATCTTGCCTAAAGAGATTTGGGTGGATAATCGTCCAGCTTTTCTGCAAGTGAACACGAAGCATATCGCCGAGCCTTTTCTGATTGAGCCGGGCAAACATAAGATTGAACTGAGAACCGGTCAATACTATATCAGCTTAGATAGTATTGACATGAAAAAAGGCGAAAAACTCAGCTTGGGTATCAACGTGCATTACTTGCACAACAACAAAACGGCGCGTTACCAAAAAGTGTCTCCACACTATGAAGTCTCTGAATTGGATAAGCTGGATAATCATTTACTCTGGTTTAACCCAGGGGCTTACGGCAATGGGGGCTATATCAAGCAAGGTAACAGGCTCTTTACATTAAGTGAACGGTATAGTATAAACCGGAAGCCGGAAAACAATAGTACCCAATCATACGCCTGCGCCGGACCTTTGGAAGAGGGCATTGTGGAGTTTTTGCACCCGGACACAAGTTTCACATTTTACTACAGGCCTGACCAAGTTTACCTGCAATGGCAAAAGCTGGAAACAGAGCAGAAATACAATACCCTCTTCTTTAATCTTGGCAACAGCATCTCTTTTAATTATTTCAAAGATGAAGACGTACTACTTCCTGATACCCTATTGCGCCATTGGTTTATTCAGGATAGTTTAAATAAACTGAGGAAAGACATACAAGTGCAAAAAACCATGCAGGTTGAAGACCCTCAAAGCAATCTCTTCACAAATTACGCGTATCCGCATTATACCCACCTGCACGCGTATGCCAGTCTCTATTTGCAAGACTCTGCAATGAGCCTAAAGAGGATGAACTATTTATGGCTAATCAACGAAGACAGCTTGGTGTATAGCACCTTTACCAACGGAGATCCGCGGGTCAGTTTATCGGTGGTTCCCGGAAGGTATAAACTTCTATTTGGCAGTTACCTGAAGGATGACTACATCATTGAAGACCTTGTTATCGATACCAACTCCTTACATTTTATCCGTTTGGACTTACTCAAGCGAAAAGCAAGCAAACTCGAAAAACAAGAGGCTTCGTATAGCTATTTTAAGACCATACAAGACTACGCTCAGGATAAACCGCTGTTTTTTGATATTGAGCGAGCCGAGACGGAAAGCAAAGGACAGAACAACAAAGCCGAGGTAAATGGTTGGATAAACCAGCATTTACGTGCCAGCTTCAATACCTATATTCTCTTCTTTAGCCGGGATGGTAAAACCAAATACCTTACAAAAAGCAATAGTCAAGGCTATTTCAGCTATTTCGACATGGAACCGGGTATTTACTATACCCAAATGATAACCAGCAATCGCCAACTTTATTTTGCAGGCGCGGTGGAATTGAAAGGAGGACAACTCCATACATTCAGCTTCAATTGTGCAGATCAAACCGTGGGACAAGGTGAATTTGTGGAGCGTTTTGCCCTAGCCTTGAGTGAAATCCCGCATAGCTACAATTCGTCAACCGGAAAAAAGGCACTACTCCATGCCTTGGTGCAGGATGAGAAAGGAAAAGCGCTTCCTTTTGTGGCCGTATCCATTCTGGATGCAAACAATAAACAGCATTTAGCCATTTCGGATGAAGAGGGTCGTTTTCAAGTGGAGAAATTGCCCGCCGGCGTATACCGGATGGTGGTGCGAATGATTGGCTATGAAACCAAATCCATTCGTTCCATCGTGCTAAAAACGGGAGAAACCTTGACGATGACCATTGTACTAAAAGAGACCGTACAATCTATATCTGAAGTAAAAGTTCAGTCCGATCGTGGCTACAATGGAATAACTTCAGATGCCAGTCCTGCTCGCCCTTTGAATGCTGAAATTCAAGAATGGAGTAACGAAGCCGTTGTAAGCAGTAAAGATGGTATGGCCAAGTACATGAATGCAACGCGCATTGTTGGAAGTATGACCCTTCCACAATCCTTTAGATCGGGAGTCGGTAATTATGAATTGGGTGTTCAATCCAGCTTTGATGAAGAAAGGGATCGCTTAAAACAGATTAGAAACGATGAGAATGCCAACCGTGTAAGGGATAATTTTAAAACTACGGCCTATTGGTTTCCGCACTTGATAACGGATCGTGAGGGCAAGATAGGCTTCAGCTATAAGAATCCGGACGATGAAACATCTTGGCTGCACTATGCTTTAGCGATAGACAAAAAACGCAATACCGGCCTAAATAAAATTTACTCCCAATCGTATAAACCCTTGAGCGCTGCGCTGAAAGTGCCTGAGCACGTGGTGGCCGGCGACACCCTGTATTTCAAACCTCAGATGCGCAACCTAACCGGTGATACCATTGCCGTTTCTACGCTGTTTAGCATAGATAGCGTAACGCAATCAAATCAAATTAGGCTGGGCACATACTACCGCACCACCGCCTACCATGTATTCAACAACGCAGATGACAGCTCGGTAATCACGTATTCTCTGGACTACAACGGTTACAAAGATGGTGAACGCAGAAAACTACCGGTATTATCCAACAAAACACCGTATAGGGTGAGTAAAACCTATTTGCTAGACCGTAACCAAAGTATCCGTTTCAGTTTATCAGATTCAGCGGTAAGGAGGCTCGTTGGGGTGCGCAGTGGAATCATTGCTTTGATTCAGCAAGAGATTGAAGATTTGCGTCGCTACGGTTACGGTTGTACAGAACAAACGGCCTCTAAACTCATTGCCCTGATTCGCTCCAAGCAATTAAAAGCGGCAATAGGTGAACCGTTTGACGGAGAACAAGAAATTGAGATGTTAATCCATCGCTTGGAAGATTTCCAATCCAGCTCCGGTGGATTTGGCTGGTACAAAAACAGCACCTACGACCTCCGCTTAACATTGTATGCAGCCCAAGCTTTACACTTGGCTTCAGAGTCGGGTTATGCAACCAAAGCGCACAGAAGAGCCGCCGGTGTTATGATCAATAGCTTGAAGATGCTCCATGCAGAAGAAGTACTTTCCGTTCTGGTTCTGGCAACAAAGCTCGACATGAAGCTCGATTACAAAGCCGAAATTGAGAAATACAGCCGCTACAACCTAGCGATACAAGCTAAGATGACCTTGATGGAATTGAGGCAAATGCACAAGATGGATGTGGATTTGACGCCTATCCTCACAGAGCTAAAAAGCACCGAAGCAGGGCTCCTATACATGGATGGTTATAGCAAATGGGGATTCAATTCTAAAATTCTCGATTTAACCCTACAAGCTTACCGTATCATGAAAGCAGCCGGCGGACACGAAGATAAACTGGCTGCTATGCGTCGCTTTGTTTTTGCTAATCTTAAGAACAGCAACCACAACACCTTTGAAAAAGCGAACATCATCAATACCCTAATTGAGGAGGCCAAAACGAATCAATTTGCCCTCTTTCAAGTTGAATTGGGAGGCAAAAATTACACGAGTCCGTTCAGTCTTGAAGCTAAAGCCAGCGACTTATTTGTTCAAAATTCAGGAGAACAAGTCAGTGTAATTGTAACCGAAGAATACCCTGACTTAAACGGTCAAGAACACGAATCAGGGGTTAGCGTGAGAACCCAACTCATGAATAGCCGAGGCCAAGTTTGCACCCAAGCCCAAGCAGGTGAAATTTACCGTTTGCGAGTTTATGCAAGCAACCGAGAGAGTAGAAAATACGTATTGGTTTCCGTGCCTCTTCCCAGTGGATTTGTTGTATTGGAAAAGCCAAGTAGAATGAGCGATGAATCCGGACGCGAGTATTTCCCGGATCATATCCGAATCTACCACGAACAGTTTTACAAAGGAGAACATGTGTATGAATTTGTGTTGCTCCCTCAATTCGCCGGTAATTTCCAGCTCCTACCAAGTCGTGTTGAAGACATGTATGATCCATCGTATCATGGTTGCAGTGGGAAGATGAGAATTGAGGTTAAGGATTAAGTCCCATAATTCATCGGTAAAGAATAAGGTTCAGGCATGGCAAGGGGTTGGTCGCAACTAGCCCCTTACCAAGGTCAATGTAGAGGTTGCGGAATAAGCACCTACCAAAAACCAATGTCGAACACTATCTTTGCCCCATGTCTGAAGTCCTGTTCCGCGCTGCTTGGGCTAGTCCCTCGAATATTGCCTTGGTCAAATATTGGGGGAAATACGGTGTACAATTGCCATCTAATCCTTCCATCAGTTTTACCCTGAGCGAATGCCGCACGGAGAGTCGTTTGGAATTGCTCCCGAAAAGTGGTGAACAGCAGATTGAGGTGTATTTGGATGGGGAGAAAAAAGACAGTTTCGTACCGAAGATTGCAAAATTCATCCAGCGTATTGCACCTGAATTGGATTGGTTGAACGAGTTTAACTTTAGACTCCATACCCGCAATACGTTCCCGCATAGCAGCGGCATCGCTAGTTCAGCCTCCGGCATGAGTGCCCTGGCTTTAATCTGCTGCGATTTACACGAACAGATTTCTGGCGAACGAATCTCTGATTTTTACCGCAAAGCCTCTCACCTCGCCCGCTTAGGTTCAGGCAGTGCTTGCCGAAGCGTTTACGGCGGCTTGGTTAGTTGGGGTGAACATGCCGCCATTGAAGGCAGTAGCCAAGATTTTGGTACCCCGTTTAGCGGTAAGCTTCATCCGGTATTTAAAGATTTCCAAGACTGTATTCTCCTTGTTCACCAAGGTGAGAAGTCGGTGAGCAGCACCGTAGGGCACGATTTGATGAACGGTCATCCCTTTGCTGAAAAACGTTTCGAGCTGGCCGGACAAAACCTCGCTAGCTTAGTGCGCATTTTAGAAAGTGGCGACTTGGATGCCTTTATCCAATTGGTGGAGTCGGAAGCCCTGATGCTACACGGTTTGATGATGAGCTCTGTGCCCTATTTCATCTTGATGAAGCCTAACACGCTAAAAATCATTGAAAAAATATGGGATTACCGCAAACAAAATGGCGTTCCCGTTCTTTTTACATTGGATGCCGGTGCCAATGTTCACTTACTCTATCCTGCTGAATTTAAGGCAAAAGTAGAAAAGTGGATCGACTCAGATTTAAGTAGTTTATGTGAGAACAAAGCCTATATTTGTGATCACGTTGGCCAAGGCCCTTACAGGCTGAACAATGATTAAAGAGTCCCTATTTTACGCGAAAATCCTCCTTTTTGGAGAGTATGGAATCATCGAAGATTCCATGGGCCTTTCTATCCCCTACAACTACTACAAAGGTAAACTGAGTTTTGAAGCCGATGCCGATGAAGATTTCATCCGTCGCTCCAACGAAGACCTGCGCAAATACCACGCTTACCTCAAAGACCTTCAAGTGAAAGGTGAATTGCAGGCCGAGCTCGATCTGGATCATTTTGAACTGGAATTGAACAAAGGCATGCACTTCAACTCCAGCATTCCGCAAGGTTTTGGTGTAGGTAGTTCCGGCGCTTTGGTGGCGGCTATTTACAACCGCTATGCCCAAAACAAACTGGAACCGAAAGACAACAGTGCCAGAAAAGAAATCCTGCAATTGAAGCTACTTTTTGCCCAGATGGAAAGCTTTTTCCACGGCAAAAGTTCCGGCATGGATCCACTGATCTGCTACCTCAATATCCCTATTCTGATTAAGTCGAAAACCGACCTAGACACCGTTGGCCTGCCGGCATTTGATGGAGCAGGAAAAGGGGCTATCTTCTTGCTCAATACCGGCAATCCCGGCGAAACCCAGCCTTTGGTAAATTGGTTCTTGGACAAGCTGAAGCAAGACGGTTTCCGTAAGATGGTGAAAGAGCAGTTCGTAGCCTACAACGATGAGTGTATCAAATCATTCCTTCAAGGCGATTACAAACCCCTCTTCGGTAGCTTAAAAAAGCTGAGTAAGCTGGCGCTTGAGAATTTCAAGCCCATGATTCCCGACTTGTTCCACAAACTGTGGCAGCAAGGAATCGAAACGAACGCGTATTACCTCAAACTGTGTGGTAGCGGCGGCGGCGGTTTTATTTTGGGTTTTACCCCAGACTTAAAAGAAGCTGAAAAATACCTTCAAGGCTACGAGCTGGAGATTATCCATCGCTTTTAATCCATGACGAACTACCTGAATCAGGAACAAAGAACCCTCCTGGTGAAATTCTTGGCCTACCTGGGTCTGGTTCGCTGGTATAACCTCATGCTTATTGCGCTGGCTCAATACCTGGCCTCCATTTTTTTATTGAACAGAGGACAAAAAGTTCTCACCATTTTAGCAGATACCGGATTACACGCTATGGTTTTGGCGTGCAGCATGATCATCGCAGGAGGTTACCTCATCAATGCCTTTTACGACATGGAGAAGGATTTGGCGAATAATCCGGATAAACTGATCATTGGGCGAATTATCAGCAAAGGATTTGCGCTCAATACCTACCTCCTATTCAATTTTACCGCTTTAGTGATTGGCAGCATTGCCGGTTGGCCCGTTGTACTTTTTCTGAGTGCCTTCTGTTTCTTGCTTTGGTTTTATTCGCATAAGCTGAAGAAGATCACCTTTGTGGGCAACCTCACCGCCACTTTCCTATCGGTTTGCTCCTTCTTTATCGTTTGCCTCTACTATTGGCAACTGAGCTGGGGATTGGTGCTTTATGTGGTTTTTCTAGTGATAACGGAATTGATCCGTGAATTGGTTAAAGACCTGGAAGTGATTAAGGGCGATATACTGTATGGCTATGCTACGGTACCGGTTGCCATAGGTATCCCCAAAACCAAAAGGCTCTTGCTTACCCTGATGCTGGCCAATCTGATTCCGGTGATTGGCGTTTACAAGCTCCAAGGCTGGAGTGTGGTGATGTTTTTCTTTTTATTCGCTTTGGCACTGCTGGCCCTAGCCGGCATCTTACTCTGGTTAGCCAAAGAAAAGAAAGACTACAGCGCAGTGAATACCCTGCTCAAAGTTATCATGGTGCTGGGGGTGCTGAGTATTGGAATGGTCTGAGTAAGTTGCAAATTCCAAAAGCCAAGTTCCAAGATCCAAAAACCAAGCTTCGAATACCGAAATCCATAAACTCATTGAACCCGAATTCTCTCCTAGGTGTATAGTGAGAAAATTTATCCATGAGAAATCTACTTATCATCTTAAGCCTTTTCTGCTCTCTATCGCTAGGAGCTCAAAAAGCTGAGCCTGTGTACGGTTATGCCCTGGTGAAAAAAAATCCGGAATGGTACCGCAATCAAGTAAAAGCCTGGCGCGCCGAATTGCAAAAAGACAAGAGCAACTACATCGCCTGGTATTACATCTACTACGCTACACGAAATGCCCAACGTACCGATGAAAACGACAAGCGGGCCGATTCCATCAAGCTTAAGGAAATGGAACAGCTGGTTGCTGAAATCAACGAAAAAGCGCCCGATAGCTACGAAGCCAATCTCGTAACGTGGATGCACCACGGAAACGACCAAAAGTACATCCACCATTTAAATCGAGCGATGGAATTGGGGCCTAATCGCTTAGAACACATCGACTATGTGATCAACCAGGCCGAGCTAAGCAGAGACCTGACCGCCCGGAATGAAGCCTTAAGAAGGAAATGGGAAGCCGGATTGCTTTCTCCGGGCATGACCAACTACAATCACAATATGCTGGCCGGCTTAAAAGAAAAATCCATTTTGCTCACAGCGGGCGACAACGATACTTACCCTGCTTGGTTTGTGCAGGCGCAGGGGTTTCGCCAAGACGTGAAAGTGATCAACCTGAGCTTGATTATGCTAGACGACTACCGCGAAAGACTGTTCAAAGAACTCGGCATCGCTAGCAAACTCAACATTAATTGGGAAGCGAAGTCGAAAAACGACCCCAACCATGCCTCCAAGTTCTACCAGAAACTGCTCCCTGCTCTAATCAGCAATACGAAAGGGTATACCGTGAACATCAGCCTTACATCAATGGGCTACAAAGACCTGGTAGACGCGCATCAAAACAAGCTCTATCTAACCGGCTTGGCTTACGAATACAGCACAGAACCGGTGGATGAGCGGGCCTTACTCAAGAAGAATTTTGAACAGAACTACAGCTTAGACTATATTCTGTTTGCATACTACCGCGACATTTCAGTAGATCTGGTGCCGGTGATTAACCACAACTACCTGGTGCCGATGTTGAAGCTTTACGATCACTACAAATTGGCGGGAGATCGCACCCGGATGGATTGGCTAAAGCGTTATTTAGTAGCGGCTGCGGAAGGTTCCGGCTCTGAAAAAGAAATACAAGAACACCTTGATTAATGCGTTTAAGCCGACATATTCCTCTGGCACAAGCCAGCGATGAGCTCCTGATGGAGCTTGTCGTGTTAGGTAAGCAGGAGGCTTTGCGCGAACTGTATGATCGCTATTTCAATTTGCTTTGTCGTTTTGCTCATGGATTTTTAAAAGACGAAGCCAAAGCGGAAGATGCCGTACAAGAAGTGTTCATTACCATTCTGCGCAAAGGCGATTCCTATAATCCGGAAAAAAAGTTCCGCACTTGGATGCTCAGCCTCTGCGCCAATTACTGCAAGAATAGCCTCCGCAACGAAGCAAACCGCGGACGCCTCTTACAAGCCAATTCCTCGCAGGAGGAGCCTTTGGCCGAACTAAGTCATAGCCTGGATCAACATCGCTTGAAAGAAGAGATTAGCCGACATCTCCAAACCTGTAGCGACAAAGAAAAAGAACTGTATCACCTGCGTTTCGAGATGGATTTGGCAGTCAAAGAGATCGCGCAAATACTGGATATACCGGAGGGTTCTGTAAAATCAGGACTCTTCTATTTAATCAAAAAACTCCGTGTTCCCTTAAAAGCATTGTACCATGAATACCGCTAACGAAAAACTATACGAATGGCTGGAAGAACGCTCTTTTGAGCAGCTCAATCCGACAGAACAAAAACAGGTGCTCCAAGAAATGAGCGCTGAAGAATATACCGAAATGTACCAGACCATTCAGCTCCTCGATAGGCAATCGCGTTCCGGCTCAAACCGCGGCAAGGAGGCCGTCTGGGCTAACATAGCGGATGAAATGAGCGAAAAGAATAGCGCACTTCCTATCTGGCTGAACTACCGCATGCCGGTAGGCTGGGCAGCGGCTGTTGTACTGCTTCTCGGCTTTGCCTGGCTCTTTAACCAAGTGAGCCAAACACCGGAGACCGTTCTGGGTGAAAGTCCGGTACACGATACCGTCTTTGTGGAAGTGCCGGTCAAAGAATCGGTTTTGGTTTACGATACCGTTTATTTAACCCAACAGGCTCCGCAGCGAAAAACTAAGGCTCGCCTAGCTCAAATTAAACCCAAACAGAAAAGTAACCCTTCGCTTGAAACCGATTTACATATTGAAACGCTGGCAAACAGCAAGAAACCGGCAAACGAGCTCAAAGGCAATAGCCTGTATTACGACAGCTTGGCTACTAAAATTGGTTTTGTGAGTTTGTAAAGAGAATATATCGAAGTAAGATTGAAGACACCACTTACAACTTCAAGGCCTTCGCCACTCTCTTCATACCTTCCGGGTAGCGTCGGGCCATTCCCAATAAAGCATTCTGTAGCCAAGGCATATGCGAAAAGCTCTTCATGAGCCATTTGCCCTTACGTAATTCCGGACCAATTTTACGGTATACTTCCTTTTTATACTGCAGCATAAATTCGGCATCGAAGCGATCCGAACTGAAACAGGCTTTGGCTTGTTGAGCCGCCAGCAATCCGCTCCACATAGCATGGTGTATACCTTCTCCTCCCAAGGGACTCACCAACGAAGCCGCATCTCCGCACAACATAAAGTGATTCCCCGATATCGTATACTCTTGCATGCCCAGAGGCAACGCAAAGCCTTTGACTTCGCTCAGCCAGGTAGCAGACTGAAACCTAGGCGCCAGCTTGGGATGCTTTTGAACAATGTCCAGCAAGACTTCCCGCATCTTGAGTTTGTCTTTGTCCTTAGGCGATTCCAACATCCCAAATCCGATATTGGCTTTGCCTCCTTCTAACGGAAAAATCCAGAAATAGCCTTGTTTGTATTGGCGTACATAATGGATTTCGTTCGTGCCTTCTTGCATGCCTTCTACTCCACTCACGTAGGCCCGCACGGCAGTGCACCTATTGGAATCAAACTCATTGGCCGGGACCAATTTCCGACGTACCACTGAATTGGCACCATCGCAAGCAATTACCAGTTTACCTAATACTTCCGTTCCATCGCTCAAGCTGCAGCGGCAGCCTGAATCCGTTTCTGTGAGGTTTTGCAGTCTGACTCCCTCTTTCAATTCCGTTTGGGTGTGTTGCTTAACCAGCGATAGCAGAAAATTATCGAGGTCAACCCGCTCTTTGGTGCCGGCAAAATTGACCCAATCAAATTGAAGTGCCGCTTCCCCATCTAAGCAGAAGGTGGTGGAACGTACTTGATTACCACGCAGGAAATCCTTGAGTTCCTGTCCCCATTCCGGCCGAATGGCATCCAATGCTTTAAAAGCCCCGCCGGGAAGGGTATCGCCACAAATCTTATCCCGTGGAAAGCTGTCCTTATCAATCAGTAAAACCTTCAATCCTGAATCAAGCAATTCCAAGGCACAGCAGGTTCCTGCCGGACCGGCTCCTACAATGATTACATCATATGTTAGGGCTGAATTCAAGAAAGGCGAAGATAGTTACAGGCACATGAGAATGGGATAATCTAGGGTTCGATTTTGATTGTAAGTTTAATTCAACATCTGTCGATGAAGAGCTTTTGTATTCTGCGATAATCGCTTACACGCCTTATTTCGATAAAAATCAAGGGTTAAAGCTATATTATCCCGGACTAGACACTGAACCTATCCGCATATAACTGATTCTTTTTATCTTGCAGCATGGGCCTCGCGATACCTCATACCATTGACGCTTTCTTAGCTCCTTTCCTCCGCTTTCATTTTCCTCAATTGAGCGATGAAAGCCTGCTGAAGTTGCTGGAAAAATGGCAAACGGAGCTATCGCTAAAAAAGGGTGAACGACTGGAATACAATAGCACCAAAGAATCTTCGCTCTACCTGGTTATTGAAGGCAGTATGAAGGCCGCACAGGAAACGGCGGAGAAAGAGCTAATATTAGAGTTTGCCTGGGCCGGACATTGCTTCTTCAATTTGCCTCATTATCTAAATCCAAAAGACCACAGCACCTACCTAGAGGCCATACATCCCTGCAAACTCCTCGCTATACGGAAATCGGATTTTGAAGCGGTTCTCAAAGAAGACGCAATGCTGCAAAGCTTGTGGCAAAATAACCTTCAACAGATTCTTTTAGAACGGATTAACCGAGAAAGCCTCTTTATGCATGCCGACCCGAAGGAGCGCGTGGCTTGGCTCAAGCGTGAACACCCCGAAGCTATTCAGCATATCCCCAAAGTGCACCTAGCCGCCTATTTGGGTATCCGTCCGGAAACCTTGAGTCGGGTTTTGAAGCTTGATTGAAATCAAGGTTTTGTAAGCCCCACCTAGCGCAAATTGCGTTATGGATTTCAAGAAACCACAAGACATGGTAGAAGCCAGCCTTCTGCACAACAGAACCATCCTGCTTTGGGGTGAGGTAAACGATGACTCAGCCCGCTATGTAGTAGAAAGGCTGCTATACCTCGAATCAATTAAAGGCGATACACCAATTACCTTGTTGATTAACAGTCCCGGCGGACACGTACATGCCGGCTTCACCATTTACGACTGCATGCAGAGCATTTCCTCTCCGGTTGCCACCCATTGCACCGGTATGGCTGCTTCCATGGGCGCCATCTTATTGAGTGCCGGCGAAAAGGGCATGCGTAGAGTATATCCGCACGCCCGGGTAATGATTCACCAGCCTAGTGGTGGTGTAGGCGGTCGATATACGGATATTGAAATTCAACTGGAGGAACTCAGTAAAACCAAAAAGCTGGGTGCACAAATCCTAGCTGCCAATTGCGGACAAGCTGTTGAACGTATTATGGCAGACTTTGATAGAGATCATTGGATGGATGCAGAAGAAGCCTTGGCGTATGGAATAGTGGATAGTCTGTAGTTGTGGAAATGTGTCCCTATTGCTGGAAAGGTATTCGATTCAATTAAATTGCTTCAGAAAAGGGGCCGTAATCAGGGATTCTTGATGACTGGGAAAACAAGGAATCTTCAAGTCAAAATCCCCTTGTCAATTCATGCACCCTCAATCCTCTGTGGCGTTCCGTACATTATCAAACATCATTTCATCTTTCACCCAAATACCGCGGCGCAGTCGGAAATAGTCGTAGGTGCCATCCGGGAGATACAGGCTGTAAATGCCTTTAGCCTTCTTGTCGGTTGGAATCATGTTATCAAAGGCGATGATGTCTTTCTTCGGTTCATAGCGAACCATCATGGCTGCTTTGTCGGAGTAGTGCCAGATGACACGTTTTTGGGGTGAGCGATTGGAATACACCTTAAAAAGCGGTGCGCCAAAATTGATCTCTTCTTTCTTATCGAACCAAAGTACCTCCAATACTTTGGTATTGGCCGCCCGAGAACCGGGGTCATAGCCTAGCAGGGTATAGTACTTCTGTCTTTTTTTCTTGGTAACGATGATATCATAATACAAAGCACCATACCAATTATCCGGATCCAAATCTTTGTAAACAGGGTCTTTATCACCAAAACGGTGAGAGGAATCTTTCAAGTAAACCACATCCTGCTCCCTACTGCCTTCCGGAAACTGAATCAAGCCGTAGATTAAAAAGCTGTCGTTGTCAAATCGGTACGACCAGGTAAAGATGCGAAAGGTTCTATCGGGCGACATCACCTTGCTTACATTGCGCACAGAGTCGAAGGGTAAATCCCAAGCACCTTCCATGTGAATGGCGGTATCCATCAAGGCGTTGAAACGCTGCAAACAAGAGTCACGGTCTTTCTCTGATCTACATTCTACCAAATCGAACCCCACAGCTGCCAATTGCCGCTCCAAGGCTAATAAACGGGGAGAAGGTTTGGACCAAGCCGTAAGTGGCAGAAGAAGAAAAATCAGGAAAACGTGTTTTGCCATAGTTTGTAAAAAAGAAAATACCGTTCCAGTCTGAACCAGAACGGTATTTCTATCGTGTATCGTATTAAACCAACTCGAGGGCTAAAGCAGAAGCGCCACCGCCACCGTTGCAAATACCGGCCATACCGGTCTTGCCGTTGTTCTGTTTCAAAACGTTAATCAAGGTAACCAGGATACGCGCACCGGATGCACCTAGCGGGTGACCTAAAGCTACCGCACCACCGTTTACGTTTACCTTGTTGGCATCCAATTTCAGCAATTGGTTATTGGCTAAGGCTACTACCGAAAATGCTTCGTTGATTTCGAAGAAGTCCACATCTTCCAAGTTAATTCCGGCGCGGTGTGCCGCCAAAGGGATCGCTTTGGAAGGCGCTGTGGTAAACCACTCCGGAGCTTGAGCTGCATCTGCAAAACCCCTTATTTTAGCGATAGGCTTCAAACCTAACTCTTCTGCTTTTTCTTTGCTTACCAAGATCAAGGCTGCAGCGCCGTCGTTCAAAGTTGAAGCGTTGGCTGCTGTTACGGTTCCTTCTTTTTGGAAGCTCGGACGCAGGGTAGGAATCTTATCAAACATCACATTGGTATATTCTTCATCTTTAGCGAAAACGATAGGATCACCTTTGCGTTGCGGTACTTCAACCGGCACGATTTCATCTGCAAATTTATTGGCATCCCAAGCTGCTGCTGCGCGCTTGTATGATTCAATGGCATAAGCGTCTTGGTCTTCGCGGCTGATATGGCATTCGCGACCACATAACTCTGCGGCATTACCCATGTGGTAGTTGTTGTAAACATCGGTTAACCCGTCTAACAACATACCGTCTTTCATAGAAATATCGCCGAATTTGGTTCCGTTGCGGGCATTCATGTAATGCGGTACGGCCGACATATTTTCCATTCCACCGGCTACCACAACTTCGTTATGTCCTAACATAATGGATTGAGCACCTAACATAACGGCTTTCATGCCGCTGGCGCAAACCTTATTTACGGTTGTTGCCGGTACATTATCACTTAAGCCGGCAAACAATGCAGCCTGGCGCGCTGGAGCTTGTCCCAAACCGGCCTGCAGTACGCAACCCATGAATACTTCGTTCACTTGTTCAGCCGGTACACCTGCTTTTTTCAATGCACCTTGGATAGCTGCTGCTCCTAATTTGGTTGCCGGAACAGAGGAAAGTGTTCCACCGAAGCTGCCAATGGCTGTACGAACGGCTGACACGATATAAACTTCTCTCATAATAACCTGAATTTTGTCCTAAAGTGCCGCGAAGATAAGCCTTTTCAAAGTGGATTTTGACCCCATAAAATTGATTGTTTATATCGACCTATTTTTTTAAATTGAGGTATTAAATTTTCTCTGTTATATAAACAAAAACAAAACTGCCTATGAGGACAGATTTTACCAAAATCGCCGTCGGGCTCCGGAGTGATAAAGTTCACTCCGGCACTCTTGACGCGGCAATCAACCTCTCCAATGTCTTCGATTGTACTTTACACCTGATTTGTTTTGACGACAACTGCAATGTGTATGAATCACTCATCGCTGAAAAATCAAAAGATGCCAAGGTGAATTTTGAAATGGTGCGTCGAAGCAATGAATCAATTAAGGAGATAGTTAAAGCTACCAATGAGCTTGAAGCTGACTTATTGATTATTCCTGCCGATAAAAAATCGCAGAGCATTGTGAACATCCTGAATATCCCGGTTTTGACCGTTAAAGACGAGTTCGAACCGCATCCGGTGAAGCACATTGTGATGCCGATGCACGATAAGGCAGAGACACGTCAGAAGGTTCCGGTTGCCACAGAACTTGCCAAACACTTTGGTGCCACTATAGACATCATTTTAGTGAGCGGCAAGAATGCAGATGAACAGAAAAGGCTTAAGTCGTATGCCAGTCAAGCTATGGACTTTATTAGCAAAGCCGGTGTTCAATGCAGCTATCATTTTCACGAAGGGGGAAAAGTGGATGAAGTAACCATCAACTATGCAAGGGAGAAAAATGCCGACATGCTCATCATCATGAATGACAGAGACGGGGGCTTCTTCTCCATGACCTATTCGGAGAAAATCATTCGCAATTCAGACATACCTGTAATGGTAGTTGAACCTCGCGACTTACATAAAGCCGGCGCTTCAGGCTACTAGGCCATCGCTCGAAATCATAACCCTGTATTTCGAACACGCTTACTAGCGCGCCAATCGCGTAACAAATAATTCACGGCCTGTGCCTTCTATTTTCAGAATGTACAGGCCTTTTTTTAGGTCTGAACCGCTCAGGGTCAATGCGTTTTGCTGCGTGAATGTTCCGCTGCGAATCTGTTGACCATTCACAGCATACAAGGTGTAGGTGCCTGAAATTAAGCCGCCACCGAAATATACCTGCATGGCCTCGCCTTGAGCAAAACCGATGCTATTGTAGACTGTCCAATTTAAACCGTTATCACCTATATCCTCCACACCGAGAGGAAAGAGAATCCTTCTACGGTTGAATGCGGTGCGCAGGGCTTGATCATGTTTGCCTTGGTACAATACAGAATCAGTTTGTATGAGACTAAGAGCCATCTGGCGGAAGCTCATGTTATTGAATTGTTGGTATAAACCTGTGATCACCAGCATATCAGCTACATCGCGTCCAACGCTATCGTATACTTCAGATAATGCCGAAACCCAAATCTCAGCATTGGAGTAAATATTCGTGGTCAAATTATCCGGCAAAATTTTCTTGCTATTGGCAACACGTCCCTGCCATGTCTGGTTTCCATCCCAATTGAAAGTCTTCTCCCACATCGTGTCTTTTACGTGCCTTGAATAGCTCATAGCGAAGTAATCGCATTGTCCCTCTTCAAAAGAACTCCGCTCCAGCCCATTTACCGAATTGGGGGCGGCACCATACGACAGGCTGTGGCCAAACTCATGCACAATCACATCAGCGTCTTCGCCGTCGTCTATACCCCCATCGCCAAACAGCAAAGAGGGTGGCGTGGTAGACAGAGAAAAAGCAGAGATATCGAGCCCATTTGACGCATGTGCATCTACTTGTATTGGAAAACCGGGTAAATCAATGCCTAAGCTGTCGACCCTTCCTTTCATTTGAGTGAGGTGGTAAAAAATATTTACAAACTCAAACTGTTCTTGGTTTCGGGTGTACTGGAAGATTGGAAACATGGCGCGGGGTTCTGAGCGAACCGGACCTTCAAGTTCCGCGAAATAGAAATTGGTATCGTAGAGCAAAAATGTATCGTTTCGCAGCTTAACCTTTAACAGAATCGTTTTACGTTCTTGGTTGGCACCCGATGAATCGGCGTCGTTGTAATCCAAGTAGGTGAAACCATTTTTTTTCTCGCCATAAGCAACGCCGGCCGAAGTTAATGGATCAGGCAGAAAGACCGCAGCGGGCACCAGGGTATCCGGGGCGGCATAGCGAAATGCCAGCGGAATGCGGTGTAAGGTAGCTCCGTTTTGATCTACAATCCGCTCTTCCGCCATCGCAATTAAACTGCTCGGTGCACGCAAGACCCAAGCGGCCTTCCAAGCGTTTCCTGTAAAAAACCAGGTTTTCCGAGTTTCAGACTCGTTAAACCCGAGGTGTTGGGGAAAGTTAAACTGCTCCAAGGCCGGCGTTTTAGCACCTTCCAACAGTCCGGCTACCTGACGAATAGCTCCCGATGCATCTTGGTAAACCTTCACAAAATGAGCGAAAGCGGTCACGCGGTTCAGTTGATAGGTCCATTCCAAATGCCGGCCTATCGGTGAGGATTTCACGTAGTTTAGGTGGAAGTCGGAAAGCGCTAAATGGCTATACCCCAAGGCCTGCAAAGCCGATTGGAGCACTTCCTCCTCGCTAGACTCCACTCCCATGGGAATGTGCGTAAATTGCTGAACAGCCTTCGCCGTATCTGCCCACGACAAGCGCCGTGTTTCTGCCTCCGCTTGCCATTTTTGAGCAAAGGCCGATACACTTAACAAAAGTGCCATGGCGGTTCCACAAATCAGTCTTCCCATAATTCAATTTTCAGTTGATAGTATATTTCTTTCCAAGCTTCCAACTCGGTCTCTTTCTCTGCCGGAAGTCGGAAATACAAAATTCCGGAATTTCCTCTTTCCATGCGGTCAGCTTCTGTTTGCAATTGCCTCAATAACCGAAACGCCAATCCTTCATCCTGAAAAGCGTACTCCAAGGTATAACTTTTACGCAAATCCAGCTCTACTCTCTCAGACAAGTCGAGGGCCATTTTAGTTGCCCCGCCATACGCTTGAATTAACCCGGATACTCCGAGCTTGGTTCCGCCGTAATAGCGCACCACAACGGCCAACACATTGGTAAGTCCTGCACCATACAAATGACGCAAAATGGGCTTGCCGGCTGAATTATTCGGTTCGCCATCGTCGTTGGCTCGTTCACGCTCACGTTGGGCTCCCAGAATCCACGCATAGCAGTGATGAGTGGCGTCTGGGTATTTTTCGCGCAACTCCGCAAGGCGCTCTTTGATATCAGATTCATCCTGCACAGGAAACACAAAAGCCAGGAACTTAGAGCCTTTGTCTTTCAGTTCGGCTTGGGTTCCCGACTTAAGTGTGCAATACTGCATTAAATCCGACATGTAAAGTTAAGAGGCTGTTAAACTGCAAGTTTACGCAAGCGAAGAATTAATTCCAGATTTTTAAGCGATTCCTTATTTTGCCAAACCTATGACCGAAATCGAAACTCACCGGCTCATCTTCCTCCTATCCATGGGGATTGTAGGCTTGCTTTTGCCCTATCTGGAGACCGGTATCCGGCGAAAACTTGATCAAAGAAAACAAAGTCGTTTTTCAAACAGTGCCGGAGACCTAGCCCTTGCTGAGTTCTTAAAAGGCTATTCCCATTTCTATAATGAACTGGATGAATCAGCTAAAGCTCGCTTTCGCTGGCGTATGCACACCATTCAAAAGGACTGGAAAATTGTGTATAGCGATGCGCTAGGTGAAGATGCTCGATTGGTATTCCCTCTTTCAGCGGCAGCTGCGCAGTTAACCTTTGTCTTGGTT
>FWPV01002962.1_pt1 | contig 39889 bp, 25 predicted proteins | sample 2228371 | NCBI WGS metagenome assembly FWPV01 (sample SAMEA103939776, study PRJEB20133) | metagenome
CATGTCCACCGCCGACATCGCTCGCTCCAACCTGGGCTTCGTCTGCCTGTCCGATGCCTCGGGCGTCGACTTTGCCGTCTACTTCTACGACGAATCGGGCAACCTCCTGAACCCGGAGGGCAAGCCCTACACCTTTGCCATCGGCCCCAACGGGTGGGATCAGGACAAGCTCGAGAACCGCTTCAAGAACTTCTTCAAGCAGGAGTTGCCGGCCGGGCTGCGGGTGGTCTCGGCGCTCATCCAGGTGCGCTCCGGTGGCCCCGGCTTTGCCTACGCCTCGGTCATCGACGGGATCACCGGCGACCCCATCTTCGTGCCGGCCTACCTCCTGCCGTAGCGACCTGTGGCGCGTGAATCTGCGGCCCACCCCCTGGGGTGGGCCGCACGGTTATCGAGGCTCGATGTGCCACTCGTGGTCGAGGGCGAGGAGCGACGGCGTCCAGCGGGCCCCCTCGACGCGCAGCGGCTCCTCGGCCGCCACCTCGTCGTAGATGGCGAGCCCCTCCTCGTCGAAGAGGTAGGCGGTGACGGTGAAGGTGCCACCGGTCACCGGAAAGGGGCCGACGGCGAGGCGGGCGGTGTAGGCGGTGGCGCCGGTGAAGGGCGGGAGCCCGTCCCAGGCGGTGGTGGCGCCGAAGATGCAGCGGCCGTGCAGGTCGTCGATCTTGACGGCGACGTGGAAACCGCGCGAGGCGTCGCTCGCCTCGACGAGGAGCCTGGCCTCCAGGGGCTCTCCGGGGCGGACGGTCCAGGTGGGCCGGCCATCGCGGCCCACGAGCTCGATGCGGCGCACGCGTCCCACCTTCTCGGCACGCACGCGTCCCTGCACCCCGCCCTCGGCCTCGGCGATCTCCCGCTCCGCCCTCGACGCCAGGTACGCCTCGTAGGCCTCGATGACCTCGCGCGGCCGGCCCAGCGCTTCCACACGCCCCTGGTGCAGCCAGAGGACCCGATCGCAGAAGGTGCTCACCAGGTACATGGAGTGGGAGCAGAAGAGCACCGTGCGCCCCTGGGCGCGAATGCCCACCATGCGGTCCACGCACTTCTTCTGGAACGCCCCGTCGCCCACCGCCAGCGCCTCGTCCACCACCAGCACCTGGGGGGCCACGTTGGTGGCCACGGCGAAGGCCAGGCGCGCCGCCATCCCCGAGGAGTAGGTCCGCAGCGGCTGGTCGATGAACGGACCGAGATCGGCAAAGGCCAGCACGTCTTCCAGCCGCGCCTCCATGGCGTCCTCCGGAAGCCCGAGGAGCGCGCCGTAGAGGAGGGCGTTCTCTCGGCCGGTGAACTCGGGGTGGAACCCCAGGCCCAGCTCGAGGATGGCGGCCACCGGCTGGGCCACGGCGACGGTGCCGGCGTCGGCCCGGCTGATCCCGGCGATGATGCGCAACAGCGTGCTCTTACCCGAGCCGTTCTCGCCTATGATGCCGAGGGCCTCGCCGGCGGCGACCTCGACGCTGACGTCGTCGAGGGCGACCTTGTAGGCGAGCCCCTTGCGCCAGCCGAAGAGCGACGCCGCCCGCTCGAGACGCCGGCCGAAGAGGGGAAAACGCTTGGTCACGCCCCGCACGACCACCGCTGGTCCCGTCGCTGGTGTCGGCGCGCCGCTCGCTGCTGCCTCGACCTCCATGGCGGCAGAGCCTAGCACAGGCTGCCGATCCGCGAGCCGCCTCGGCGGCCTCGTCTATACTCCTGCCTCGCAGCGGCGCCCCCCCGCCGGGGCAAGGAGCGACGGGTGACGGAACAGGTGGTGATTCGACCCTACCAGGAGGGCGACGAGGTGGCCATCAACGAGGGTTTCAACCGGACCTTCGGCCTCGAGCGGTCCCTCGCCGAGTGGCAGTGGAAGTACCCGGCAGCACCCGAGGGGCGCTGGATCATGCTGGCGGTGGATCCGGCGGGGCGGGTGCTCGCCCACTACGGTGCCGTGCCCAGCAGTTTCCGCTGCGGCGACACGGTGGTCCGGGCCGGCCAGATCACCGACGCCTACGCCGTGCCCGAGGTGCAGGGCAAGCGGGTGTTTTCCCAGTGCTACGAGACCTTCATCGAGCGCTTCGGCAACCCCGACGACCTGCCGCTCATGTACGGCTTTCCCGGGACCCGCCACTACGAGATGGGCATCAAGGTCTTGAAGTACGTGCCCTTGGGTCCCGTGCCGTACTGGCGCCGTGGTGTGGAGCGCCGGTGGGCGCCCTGGCGGCCGTTGGTGCGCCTGCGTCGGGGCTTCGACCGGGCGGCGGTCGATGCGCTCTGGCAGCGAGCGGCAGGGCGCTACCCGTGGGGCAACGTGCGCGACGGGGCGTGGCTCGAGCGACGGCTGACCGGTCGACCCGGTGTCGACTACCAGCACCTCTCGGTCTGGCGGGGCGGCCAATGCGAGGGGTGGGCGGTGACCCGCGTCATGGAGCGGCGGCTCGCCTGGGTCGAGCTGGTCTGGGATGGCGCGAGGCGATCGTCCCTCGAGACCCTCGCCGAGGCGGTGGTGAAGGGCGCCCGGCGACAGCGCTGCGCCTCCGTCGACCTGTGGCTCGGCGGCGACGAGGAGGCTCTGGAGGTGCTGCGCGCCCTCGGGTGGTGCCGGACGGAGCAGCCGGACGGCCTGCGCATGGTGGCGCGAGCGTTTCGGCCGGAGGTGGATCTGGAGCGCATCCGGCGGGAACTGTACCTGACGGCGGCAGACTCGGACGTGGTGTGAGGGGGGACGCCGTGCGAGGTCGAACCCTGCCGCTGGAGCACGAACTCATGCCCTTTACGGCAGGCTTCCCGCCCGGGCGCCGCTGGCTGTTCTTGAGTCCCCACCCCGACGACGAGATCCTCGGGCCCGGCGGTACCCTCGCCCGGGCGGTCCGGGCAGGGATCGAGGTCACCCTGGTGGTGGTGACCGACGGGGGTGCCCAGGGGGACGCCGCCACGCGGGGGGCCGAGGCGAGGGCGGCGGCCGCGGCCCTCGGGCTGGCGGCGCCGTCCTTCTTGAACTTCGCCGACCGTTCGCTCCGTGCGCCGGAGCCCGCTCTCGAGGGCGCCATCGCGCGGCTCCTCCAAGGCACGGCCCCGGATGTCGTGTTCGTCACCTCGCCCGTCGAGCTCCACCCGGACCACCGGGCCCTCGCCGTGACGGTGCAGCGTGTCCTTCGCCGATGGTCGCTGTGGGGTGTGCGCCGGCGACCTCCCGGGTGGGTGGCAGCGTACGAAGTCGCCACGCCGATCCTGCCCAATCTCCTCGTGGCCGTGGACGAGACGTGGGAGGTCAAGGTGCGGGCGGGCGCGTGCTATCCATCGCAGCTCGCCGTGCGCCCGTACGACCTGGTCATGGACGCCCTGGCGACCCATCGGGCCCTCACCCTCCAGGGGGTGCGGCGGGCCGAAGCCCTCCACCTCTTACCCGTCCGCTCGGTGGTGCGGCGCTCGGCCAGGGGCTGGGCGTCCCTCATGGGGAGCCCCATCGGGCTGCGGTGACCCCGAGGAGGGCCGGGCTCCACGGGGTGCCCCCGGGGCGAGATGCCGCCTGCCGAGGGCAGGTTGTCCTGTGGCGGCCACGAAGGGCGGCGCGGGCATTGACGTGGCGGCTCGTACTCGGGCACGGAGCTTGCTTTGGCCGCCGCTGGAGGGTACGGTGATGGCTCGCATGCTCGCTGCTGCCGTCCTGGCCGTGGGGGTTGCCGGGTCGGCCCTTGCCCACCCGCCGCGCTGGAGCTGGGGGTGGGGTGTCGCCTGGTGGCCGTGGTGGGGGTGGTGGGTGGCGTCGGCACCGGGGGTGACGCCCCGCGACGTGGCCGTGGTGGACACCGATGTCTCCCCCGAGGAGGCCCGGGTGCTCCTCGACGGCAAGGTCATCGGCGTGGCCGACGACTTCGACGGCTACCCCGGCTACCTGCTGCTGGAACCCGGCACCTACGAGCTGGAGTTTGCCCTTCCGGGGTACGCCTCCGAGAAGGTCACCCTGGAGGCCAGGGCCGGGCGCTACTACACCTTCGACCACCGCCTCCAGCGCAGCCCTGGCGAGGGGCGGCCGCCTCGCTACGAGCGGCCCCCCCGACCCGTGGTCGGCCAAGTCTTCGGGAAGGAGGCGCCAGCGCGCACGGGAACCGGCCCCGACCTCTCCCTGCGCCCCGACCTCGAGGCTCGCCCGCGTGCCGAGGGCGCCCTGCCCCGGCGAGGGGCCGCCCTCGACCTGCGCGTCGAACCTGGCCACGCCTCGGTGTACCTGGACGGCGAGTTCCTCGGCACGGGCCAGGAGCTCGCGGGACTGCGCCGCGGGGTGGCGGTGGGGGCCGGCGTGCACACCGTCGAGGTCTTCGCCCCCGGCCATGCGGCGCGACGGGTGGAGGTCGAGGTCGCCGAGGGCGAGGTGCGGCAGGTGGTGGTGGAGCTCGAGCCAGCCTCCGCCGACGCGCCGTGACGCGCGAACCGCCCCCCTCACGGGCGGTCGAGGATCTCCCGCACCTTGGCGGCCAGCTGGTCGATGCCGTACGGCTTGGTGAGGAGGTCGTCCTCCGGCCCTTCGCCCTCGCTGGCGAGCACCACACTCTCGCTGTAGCCGGTGGAGAAGAGGAAGCGGGTCTCCGGCGCCACGGCGGCGGCGGCGCGGCGGAGTTCCAGGCCCCCCAGGCGCGGCATCACCACATCGCTCACCACCAGCCGGATCCGGTTGCCGTACTGCTCGAGGATCGCCAGGGCCGCCACCCCGTCCTCGGCGGCGAGGACCGTGTAGCCGAAACTGGCCAGGGCCTCGCAGAGGATCTGGCGGACGTCGGCCTCGTCCTCCACGACGAGGATGGTTTCCGAACCGCGAGCCGGCGCGCCTGTCTCGGCGGGCGGCGGCCCCGGCGCCGCCGTGCTCGCCGGCAGCAGGATCTCGACGGTGGTGCCCTGCCCCGGCGCCGAGGCGGCGCGGACCGTGCCGCCGTGCTGCTCCACCAGGCCGTACACGGAGGCCAGGCCCAGGCCCGTCCCCTTCCCCGGGGCCTTGGTGGTAAAGAACGGCTCGAACGCCCGGGCCAGGGTCTCGGGGCCCATGCCGACCCCCGTGTCGGTGAAGGTCAGCCGCACGTAGGTGCCGGGAGCGAGGCCGAGGCGTTCGCTGTCGCTGCCCCCCAGGTCCACCTGGGCAACGTCGATGGTGACGTTGCCGCCCCCTGGCATGGCGTCGCGGGCGTTGGACGCTAGGTTGAGGAGGATCTGTTCGAGCTGGCCGCGGTCGGCCCGCACCACGTGCGCCCCGTCGCCGCAGGTCAAGGTCATGGCGATGTTCTCGGGCATCATCCGCCGCAAGGTGGGCAGGTACCCGTCCACGAACTGCCCGAGGTCCAAATCGCGCATCTCCAGGACGCGCCGTCGGGCAAAGGCCAGTAGGCTGTTGGCCAGCTCGCCGCCGCGGGTGGTGGCCCGCCGGATGATGGCCAGCTCCCGCTGGGCCAGCTCGTCGTGCTGGAACCGTTGCTCCAGAAGCTCGGCGGCGCCGCGGGCGGCCATGAGGAGGTTGTTGAAGTCGTGGGCCACCCCGCCGGCAAAGGTGCCGAGGGCTTCCATCTTTTCCGCATGCCGCAGCCGTTCTTCGAGGGCGCGGCGCTGGGTTGTGTCCTCCACTGTGCCCTCGTAGTACTGGACGGTGCCGTCGCCTCCCCGCACCACCTTGGCGTTCTCCCGCACCCAGATGAGGGTGCCGTCCCGCCGCTTCATGGGGTACTCGAGGCCGATCACCTCGCCCTCCCGCTCCAACAGCTCCTTGAAGCGGCTGCGGGGGAACTCCTCCGTGAAGCCCACCGATTCGAGGTCGCGCTCGGCAAGTTCGGCGAAGGAGTCATAGCCGAGCATCCGGACCATGGCCGGGTTGGCGAGCTCGATGCGGCCTTCGGGTGTGGTGCGGTAGAGGCCGATCGTGACGTTGTCGTAAAGGGAGCGGTAGCGCGCCTCGCTGCGGCGCAGCTCGGCCTCGATCCGTTGCCGCTCGGCCACCTCGCGGCTCAGCCGCTCGTTGGCTTGCCGCAGTTCGGCGGTGGCCTCCTCCACCAGCTCGGCGAGGCGGTCGCGATGCCGCCGCAGCTCTTCCTCGTGGGCCTTGCGCTCGGTGATGTCGCGAGCGGCGGTGATGACCGATGCCACCGAGCCGTCGGCCCCGTGCTCCGGGATGAGCAGCCAGTCGATCCAGATGTCGCTCGGCAGCTTGAACTCGATGCGGTTGGTCTTTCCGGTCCGGAAGACCGTCTCGATGGCGTCCTCCCACAACTCGCACAGCGCCTCGGGAAACCCCAGCTCCCGGTGGGTCTTGCCGATGAAGTCGCGGGCAGGGATGCCGGTCTGCGACTCGACGATGGGGTTGGCGTAAAGGTGCCGGTAGGCGCGGTCGAAGCGCATGATCACGTCGAGGGAGTTCTCGGCCAGGGCGCGGAACCGCTCCTCAGAGGCGCGCAACTGGGCCGTGCGCTGCTTGACGAGCTCTTCGAGGCGCGCGTGCGAGGCCTGCAGCTCCTCCTCGACCTGCTTCTGGCGGGTGATGTCGAAGGCGGTGCCGAGCCCCGCCGGCCGCCCCTCGTAGACGATGCTGTCGGCCGAGAAGTCGATCCAGCGGGTCTCGCCGTCCTTGCGCACGATCTTGAACTGGTAGCGCCGCGGCGGCGCCTCCCCCCGCTGTCTGGCCAGGCCCCGCTGGCGCACCATCTCGCGATGGTCCGGGTGGACCACGTCCCAGAACTGCATCCGACAGAACTCCTCGGCGGGGTAGCCGGTGAGCTGCTCTGCCGCCCGGTTGACGTAGCGGATGCCGGTGTCCTGGTAGATCAGGATGGCCGAGGCGGTGGCCTCGGTGAGGGTGCGGAAGCGCCCCTCGCTCTCCTCGAGCTCCTGGATGGCCAGCGTGCTGGCCGTGACGTCGGCGGCCGTCACCAGGGTCGCCGGGGCGTTGTCCCACACCGCCAGGCGCCGGCGCATGGCCACCCAGCGACGCTCGCCCGTGCCGCTCACGATCTCCCACTCGGCCCTGTCCCGCCCGTGGTTCGACTCCCGCCCCGCGGCGAGCCACGTGTGGAAGGCCTCTCGCTGGTCGAGGAGGACGAACTCGTCCAGGCGGCGACCCGCCACGGACGCGGCCTCGAGGCCGAAGACGTCGGCAAAAGACGTGTTGGCAAAGAGGATCTCGTCGTCGCGGAGCAGCACCACGGCCACCGGCAGGGCATCGACGAGGGCGCGCTGCTTTTCCCCTTCGGCGGCGAGACGGGCGGCCAGGAGGTCGGCGCGCTCGCTGGCCTCCCGGGAGGCGCGAAAGAGGGGCAGCAGCAGGGCCATGCCGGCGACCAGCAACAGGGAGATGCCCAGCGTCACCAGGTCGGCGGCAAGAGTGTCGCTGGGCGAGGTGTCGGTCCCCAGGCGGGGTGCGGCGGTGAGCCATCGGCGCAGCACCATGAGCACCATGGCCACTGCCACCAGCGTCCACGCACGCCGGCCGCCGGTCAAGGGGATGAGGCGGAGGGCAAGGACAGCGGCGACGAGTTGCGCGACGGAAGCCACGATGAGGACGAGGAGCGCAAGGTCCATGGCCACGTTCTCCGGCTGCCTCGGGAGGCCCGACACCCAGCGGCACCCTTGGTGCTAGGCGGAGTATAACGCCGGGCCGGCGGCGTCGGTGCAGTCCGCCGTCCGGCCCGTCACCAGGAGCTCGCCAGGGGGCCGATGGCGCGTTCCACCGCGTCGAGGACGTCGCACCGCGCCACCGCCGCCATCATGGCGTTGTGGTCCGGGAAGAGCGGCCGGTCCTCGTCCAGGTGCGCCACCACCTGCCGCACAGCGGCCTTGGCGGCCTGCGTCCCCGTCCCCGGCGAGAACTCGCGGAAGTCGAGGGCCTGCGCCGCGGCGATGAACTCGATGGCGAGGACACCGTTGGCGTTGTCGAGGATCTGCTTCGCCTTCAAGGCGCCGTTCATCCCCATGGACACGAAATCCTCCTGGTCGGCAGCGGCGGGGATGGACTGGATGCAGGAGGGCTGGGAGAGGATGCGCTGCTCGACGATGAGCATGTCGGCGGTGTACTGGGAGAGCATGTGGCCGGAGAACATGCCGGCGCCCCTGGTCAGGAAGGCCGGCAGGCCCACGGAGAGGGCGGGGTTCAGGAGTCGGTTGAGACGGCGCTCGGAGAGCACCGACACCATGGTGATGCCGGCGGCCACCAGGTCGAGGGGCATGGAGACGGGCGTGCCCTGGAAGTTGGCGCCGGTGAGCACCACGTCCTCCTCGGGCAAGAAGATGGGGTTGTCGGCCACGCCGTTCAGCTCGGTCTCGAGCTGCCGCCGTGCCCAGGCGAGGGCGTCGCGCAGCGCGCCGATGACCTGCGGGGTGGAGCGCATGGAGTAGGCGTCCTGGACCTTGACCTTCAGCTTGCCGGTGACCAGGTCGGACCCGTCCATGACCTTGCGGAGGTTCGCCGCGCAGGTGACGGCGCCGGGGAAGCCGCGCAGCTCGTGCAGCTTGGCCTGGTACGGCTTCATGTTGGCGAGGAGCGCTTCGAGGGTCATGGCCGCGGCGATCTCCGCCTGCGCGACCCAGCGTTCGGTGTCGTACAGGAGCAGGCAGCCAATGCCGGTGATGAGGTTGGAACCGTTGATGGCAGCGAGGCCGTCCCGCGCCTGGAGGCCCGGCACGGCAATGCCGGCCCTGGCCATGGCATCGCGGGTGGGCATGCGCTGCCCCTCGAAGAAGCACTCCCCCTCGCCCATGAGGGAGAGGGCGATCTGACTCATGGGGGCGAGATCGCCGCAGGCGCCGACGCTCCCCTTCTCGCAGGCGATGGGTGTGACGCCGCGGTTGAGCATCTCCACGTACGTCTGGGTGATCTCCGGGCGACACCCCGAGTGCCCCTTGGCGTGGACGTTGATGCGGGAGAGCATGGCGGCGCGCACGTGCTCGATGGGCGCGGGCTTGCCGATGCCGGCGGCGTGGTTGTAGATCAAGTAGCGCTGGAACTGCCGTACCTGCTCGTCGGAAAGGACGATCTCCGAGAACTCGCCGATGCCGGTGTTGACGCCGTACATGATTTCGCGGGCCGCGATCTTCTTCTCGAGCATGGCGCGGCAGGCGCGGATCCGCTCCAGTGCCGCCGGCGCCAGGGCCACGGGCTCGCCGTGGCGGGCCACCCGGACCACATCCTCGATGGTGAGGCTCGTGCCGTCGATGGTGATGGGCATGCTGTTCCCTCCCGCAGGGCAGTGCGCGCCGGGGACGGCGTGCGCGGCGAGTCTACCGTGCCTCGAAGGGTTTGGGAACGCGTGCACGAGGGTGCCCTCCGGCTCTTGCCATGGCGAGCCGCAACGTGCAGACTGGCGGCGGGCCGCGGCGGTGCTGCGGCGGGCGGGCATCATGACCAAGAAGAAGGCCGAAGCTGAACGCATCTACCGCATCACCTTCCACAATCAGGGCAAGGTGTACGAGCTTTACGCCCGCGAGGTGGCGTCCTCGCCCATGTTCGGCTTCGTCGAGGTGGCCAGCTTCCTCTTCGGTGAGCGGTCGCAGGTGATCGTGGACTCCTCGGAGGAGGCGCTCAAGACCGAGTTCGCCGGCGTCAAGCGGGCCTTCGTGCCCCTGCACGCGGTGATCCGCATCGACGAGGTGGAGCGCGAGGGGCCGGCCCGCATCACCCAGCTGGAAAAGGGGGAGGGCAGGATCGCCCCGTTCCCCTTGCCCATGTCGGTGTCCAAGGGGGAGAAGAAGTAGCGGCCGAAGCCCGCCCGGCGCGGTTAGGGCGCCCTCGTGCAAGCGCTACGGGCCCCTGTCGGCCGGGGCGTGCACGCGCGCGAGACCCTCACCGGTCGTTGGCGCGGTGCGGCGACCGTCACCGTCCGTAGCGAGCCAGGTAGCGGGTAAGGCGGAGCTTGCGGGCCGTGTTGGCCGAGGACATGGTGCGGACGGTCCCGAACACCGGCCGCTCGGGCCCCCAGGGACGGTCGTAGCGGCCGAGGCACCACATGATGCCGGCAGCGGAGTTGGGGTCGCGGCCGTCGAGGGCGAGGCGGTGGTTGAGCTCGAACATCACCTCGAGGGCTTCCTCGGGGGTTCGTGTCCACGCCAGGATGTGCTTCCCCCACAGCATCCGCAGGTAGTTGTGGATCGTCCCTTCCCGGAGGAGCTGGCGCTGGGCCGCGTTCCACAGGGGGTCGTGGGTGGCGGCAGCCTCGAGCTGGGCGCGGGTGTAGAGAGCCGGGCGGGGATCGGCGGCGTGGGCCTCGAGGGTGGCCCGTGCCCACGGAGGGAGCGAGGCGTAGGTTTCGCCGTCGTCGCGCTTGCTGGCGAAGTTCACCCCCAGCTCCCGCCAGGTGACGAGCTGGTCCAGGAAGGCCTCGGCGTCCGGCCGCATCCCCCAGAAGTCGGCCTTCTTCCCGTCGGCCCGCCCCGCCAGGCGGTCGAGGCTCCACCCCTCGTGGTCGGCGAGGTTGGCGAACACCTCGTGCACCGACAGGTGGCCGAAGTGGAGGTAGGGGGAAAGTCCCGAGGTCGCCTCCTCGTCCGGGTGGTTGCGCCCGTCGGCGTAGCGGGGCAGGCGCTGGGTCAGGAAACGCTGCAGGGCACGCCGGCCGGCAGCGGTACCCCCCGGTGTGGCGGTCACCACCGCCACGGTCTGGTCGATGGGCAGCGCGGCGAGGGCGGCCGGACGGCAGGCGAGAAGCTCCGGCGAGGCAGCCGGCCAGCGCGCCGTCACCGTCTCTGGCAGCGCGGCGAGACGCGGAAGGGGCGGTCCCGCCAACGGGTCGGCGAGGGGCAGGGCTTCGAGGTGGGCGCCGACGAGCCTCTGGAGCACCCGCCGGAAGGCGTAGGCGGTGGGGAAGACCGCCTCGACGGCACGCAAGGGCAGGAGGCCGTAGGAATCCACCACCTCCACCCGGAGCGAGAGCCGCTCGGCCGCGGCAGCCACCATGCGGGGGAGAAAGAAGACCGGCGCCTCGTCGGTGACGAGGAGGCAGGCGCGCGCCGCGAGGGCCTCAAGGAGCCCCTTGCCGGCGCCCGGCGCTGGCTCCACGTAGGGGAGGTAGGCGACGTGGCGGGTCGCCAACGCCGCGGCGTTGTCGGCCATCCCCTGGAGGACGAAGGCGTGCAGACGGCGCGAGGCCCACGGGTAGTCGCTGCGCAGCGCCTCCAGGACGAGGAGCGGCCTGGAAAGATGCCGCGCCCACTCGACCGCCCGCTCGAGGGCCCAGTTCCAGCCGCTCCGGCGGTTGGCGATCATCCAGTAGAGCACGTAGTCGCCGCCCACGTTGACGGTGCCGCGGTTGGCCGTCCGCAGCCGCCCGGCCGGAAGGCGCGAGGGTGGTTCCACGGTGTCGAGGCTACCAGAGACGGGGACGGCGGTTACCGGTCGGCGCGAAGAACACGTCCGGATCAGGGGCAAGGTGCGGCCATGGGTGCCGCGACCACCCGGTTGCGGCCCGCCCCCTTGGCCTGGTACATGGCGCCGTCGGCAGCCTCCACCAGCGCTTCCCACGTCTCGCTTTCGGTCGGCAGCCAGGCCGCCACCCCCAGGCTCACCGTCACGCGGCCCGCCGGCGCAGCCCCGTGGGGGATGGCCAGGGCCTCGACGCCGGCGCGCATGCGCTCGGCCAGCGCCGCGGCGGTCTCGATGGGCGTCTCGGCGAGGACGGCCACGAACTCCTCGCCCCCCCAGCGGGCCACCAGGTCCCCCGGTCGGCCCGCGACCCTCGCGAGGGCGGTGGCGACCCGGCGCAGGCACTCGTCCCCCGCCTGATGGCCGTGGGTATCGTTGTACGACTTGAAGAAGTCGATGTCGGCCATGATCACCGAGAGCGGCCGGGCAAAGCGCCGCCCCCGCCGCCACTCGGCGTCGATGAACTCGACGAAGCGCCTTCGGTTCGCGAGGCCGGTGAGGGGGTCGCTCCTGGCCAGCGCCTCGAGTTCCTCGTTGGCCCGGGCGAGCTGTGCCGTGCGCTCCTCCACCATGGTCTCGAGGCGGGTGGAGTAGCGCTCCAGCTCCTCCTTGGCCGCAGCGAGCTGGTCGCGAGATTCGCGGATGGTGGCCTCCACCCGCTGCTGTTCGGCGAGCCGACGGCGCAGCGTGCGGGTCCGCCACTGGACGAGGGCCACGACCAGCCCCAGGGCGCCGACGGCGCTCGCGGCTCGGGCCACGGGCGTCTGCCACCAGGGGGGGAGGATGCGCACGGTCAGCGAGTCGCCGCGCTCGTTCCACACCCCATCGGTGCTGACGGCCTTCACGGTGAACACGAATCGCCCCGGCGGGAGGTGGGTGTAGGTGGTGTGCCGGCGCGTGCCGCAGTAGGTCCAGTCGTGGTCGAGCCCTTCGAGACGGTAGGCGTAGCGCACCCCTTCCGGGCTCCGGTAGTCGAGGGCGACGAACTCGAAGGAGAGGACGTTGTCGAAGTGCCGGAGGACGACGGAGCGCGGCCCGGTGGGGGGGGGGCCGGCGAGGAGCTCCCGGTCGAAGGCGCGGGCCGAGGTGATGTGGACCGGGGGCGGTATGGCATGGCGGTGGACCTGGGTTGGCTGGAAGGCCGTGAGGCCGTTGACGCCGCCGAAGTACAGGGTGCCATCGCGACCGGTGGCCACGGCCGCCGAGTTGAACTCGTTGCTCTGCAGGCCGTGGCTGGCGCCGAAGTTGGTCCAGACGCCCGTCGTCGGCTCGAGACACGAGAGCCCGCGGAAATGGGCCACCCACAGGCGCCCCATGGCGTCCTCGGCAACGCCGGTCAAGGCGTCGCTGGGGAGGCCGTCGCGGACCCGGTACGAGCGGAAGGTGGCCGAACGCCGGTCGAATCGGTTGAGGCCCGCCGCCGTGGCCACCCAGATGGTGCCGTCCCGGTCCTCGAAGATGCCCGTCACCGCGTCGTCGGAGAGGCTCTGCGGATCGTCGGGGTTGTGGCGGAACCAGGAGAAGGCGCCGCTTCTGGGGTCGCGCACGGACAGGCCACCGCCGACCGTCCCCACCCAGAGGTACCCGTGGCGGTCCTCGAGGAGCGTCCGCACCGTGTTGCCGGAGAGGGCCGGGGGGGCGGCGCCGGCCGGGTGGTGCCGGAACACGCCCGCCTCGTGCTCGAACTCGTCGAGCCCTCCCCCAACCGTGCCCACCCACAGGCGGCCTTCCCGGTCCTCCAAGACGGCAAAGATGGAGTCCGAGGCGAGGCTCGCGGGATGGCCGGAGTCGTGCCGGAACACCCGGGCGGTGCTGCGTGTCGGGTCGACGCGCACCAGGCCCCCCTCCCAGGTGCCGAACCACAGCACCCCCTGGCGATCCTCGTGAATGGCGTAGACAGGCCTGCGCAGGGCGGCGCGGACCTCCGGCGGGCCGACGACGAAGGGGCGCGAGACGTCTCTGGCTCGCTGGCTTCTCTGGACGCCAGCGGCAAGCCCCACCCACAGCTCCCCCCGCGCGTCCTCCGCCACCGACAGCACCGTGTTGCTCGCAAGGTGCAGCGCCCCGCTGGCGCCCCGGTGGTAGTGGAGGAACGGACTGCCCATGAGGTCGAGCCGGGCGAGCCCGGCAAGGTTGGTGCCGATCCACAAGAGAGAGGCGTGCCCGAGGGCCAGGGCCGAGACCTGTTTACTCTGCAGGGCACCCTCCGTGCCGGGTTGCGGCGGTATCCGGAGCACCGCCCCGCTGGCCAGATCCAGCCGATCGAGCCCTTGCATCCTCGTGCCGATCCACAGGTGCCCCTGGCCGTCCAGGCACAGGGAGGCCAAGTCGTCGGCGCTCAAGGTGGCGGGATCGTCGGGCGAACTCCGGTAACGGATGACGGTCCCGGCCGTGTCGCGGCGGAACAGGCCCTGGCCGGCGGTGGCGACCCACAGCGTGCCGTCGTCCCCTTCGACCATGGCGCTCACGCGCACGGGACCGGCAGCGAGGGGGATCGCGACCGGACTCGAAGCACCGCCATCGAGGCGATAGAGTCCGTCCTCGCTGCCCACCCACAAGGGGCCGCCGGCGCGGCGGTGGAGGGCCGTGATGCGCCCGGCGGGCAGACCATCCGCCGGGGCCGCATCGCCGCCGGCAGTGGGGAGGGCGCCGGTGGCGCCTGCGAGCCGGCGCAGGCCAGAGTCGGTGGCAAGCCACACGGTACCGTCGGGATCGGCGACGATGGCCCGCACGGCCTGGGCGGACCGCTGTCGCGCCTCGCCCGAGAGGGGGAGGTGCTGAAAGCGGCCGCTCACGGGGTCGAGGCGGTCGAGGCCGGCTTCGGTGCCCACCAAGATGTAGCCGTCGCGGTCCTCGGCAAGGGCCAGGACCCGGTTGGCGGCCAGACTCGTCGGGTCTTCGGGATCGTGGATGAAGACGGTGAAGGCGTACGTGTCGTAACGGTTGAGGCCGTACTCGGTGCCGATCCAGAGGAAGCCACGGGAGTCCACGAGGAGGCAGAAGACACTGACCTGGGAGAGCCCCTCGGCAAGGGAAAGCTGGTGGAAGCGGAGCGGCGGCTCGTGCCCGCCGCCGGCCGCGCCCGGATTGGAGGCGCCGGCGGCCACGGCGGCCGCCAGGAGCACGCAGGCCGGACCCATCCCACCCCCGACTCCGTGCGGCATCGCCACACTGTACCATGGAGTGTGGTATCGGCGTACCAGGTGGGAACTATCTGCGCAGTTTCCCGGCGCGAGGGGGATCGAAGTACCGCTGGGGTAGGCTAGCGCGAGGAGGGGAGGACCCATGCGGGGGAGAGAGCAGGACACGGTGGTGCTGATCACCGGGGCGTCGTCGGGGATCGGTGCGGCACTGGCGAGGGAATACTTGCGACGCGGTGCCCGGGTGGTGGCCACGGCGCGCCGCCAGGCGCGCCTCGAACAGCTTGCCGCGGACGGGGGCGAGGCGGTGCTCCCCGTGCGCGCCGACGTGACGGTGGACGGCGATCTCGAGCGGGCGGTCGCGGCGGCGCTCGAACGCTTCGGCAGGCTCGATATCGCCGTCGCCAACGCTGGCTTTGGCGTGGCCGGTCCCCTCGCCACCTTGACCTTGGAGGATCTGCGGCGGCAGTTCGAGACCAACGTGTTCGGCGTGCTGCGAACCTTTTACGCCACACTGCCTGCCCTGCGGGCCAGTCGCGGGGTGTTCGCCGTGATGTCGAGCGTCATGGGCTACCTGGCGGTGCCCGGTAGCGTGCCCTACGCCATGTCCAAGTTCGCCGTGCGCGCACTGGCCGAGGGGTTGCGGGGCGAGCTGCGGCGGGAGGGGGTGGCGGTGGTGCTGGTGTCCCCCGGCTTCGTGGCCAGCGACATTCGCCGCACCGACAACCTCGGGGTCGTCCACGAGCACGCCGCCGATCCCGTCCCCGCCTGGCTGCAGATGCCGGCGGAGGTGGCAGCCCGCACGATCGTGCGCGCCCTCGCCCGCCGCCGCCGCGAGGTGATCCTCACCGCCCACGGCAAGCTGGCCGTGGGGTTGGCGCGCCACTTCCCCCGCACCACCGCGTTCCTGGTGGCTCGCGCGGCGGCCGCGCGCGGTGGCCGTTCGCCGCGGCGCGGGTAGGGTGCTACCGGCCACGGCGCAGGTACCATGGAGGGCGGCCCAGCGGGGCCAGGGACGCTGGAGGAGGACCGCCCATGATCGCTGTGGGTGTAGTGGTTGCGTTGTGCGTGGCGGCAGCCGGCGCTGCGGCCGAGGCGGTAACGGGGTACTACCGGTTTCCGGCCCTTGCGGAAGATGCCCTCGTGTTCGTGGCCGAGGGGGACCTCTGGCGCGTCTCGCCGGCGGGGGGCGTGGCCCAGCGCCTCACGACCCACCCGGGGGAGGAGACGCACCCCGCCATCTCGCCGGACGGCAGGACGGTGGCCTTCTCCGCCACCTACGAGGGACCCATGGAGGTCTACGTCATGCCCCTGGCGGGCGGGGTGCCCACCCGCCTCACCTTCGAGGGAGAGCGGGCCGCGGTGGTCGGGTGGACCGGCGACGGTCGCGTCCTGTACGCCACGGAAAAGTACTCGCTCCTGCCGCAGACGCAGCTCGTGGCCGTGGATCCGGCAAACGGCCAGCGCGAGCTCGTGCCCCTCGCCCAGGCGGCGGACGGCTGCCTGGCCCCCGATGGCACCTTGTTCTTCACCCGCCTGCCTTTCCAGGGCTCCCACACCAAGCGGTACCAGGGCGGCATGGCCCAGCAGGTGTGGCGCTTTCGGCGGGCGGAGCCCGAGGCGGAGCCCCTCACGGCGGACTTTCCCGGTACCTCCAAGCACCCCATGTGGTGGCGGGGTCGGGTGTTCTTCGCGAGCGACCGGGATGGCACCATGAACCTGTGGTCCATGCGGGAGGACGGCAGCGATCTCGTCCAGCACACCTTCCACGCGGGCTGGGACGTGGCGACCCCTTCCCTGGCCGCCGGCAAGATCGCCTACAAGCTGGGCGCCGACATCAGGCTCTACGACATCGAGAAGGACGTGGATGGCCTGGTGCCCATCACCCTGGCTTCCGACTTCGAGCAGTTGCGGGAACGGTGGATCGATGCCCCCATGGAGTACCTCACCTCGGCGCACTTGGCCCCCGACGGCAGTCGCCTCGTGCTCACCGCCCGTGGCCAGGTGTTCGTGGTGCCGGTCAGGCAGGGGCGGCTGGTCGAGGTCACCCGCAGGCCGGGGGTGCGCTACCGCTCGGCTCGCTTTGCTGCCGATGGGAAGAGTCTCGTGGCCCTCTCCGACGAGTCGGGCGAGGTGGAGTGGTGGCGCCTTCCCGCAAACGGCGTCGGCACCCCCCAGCAACTGACCCGGGACGGGAAGGTGCTGCGCTTCGACGGGATCCCCTCGCCGGACGGCACGCGCCTCGTCACCACCGACCAGGATCAGGAGCTGTGGCTTTACGAGCTGGCGAGCGGCCGCGGCACGAAGATCGCCACCTCGCCCCACGACGGCTTTGGTGGCATCTCGTGGTCCCCCGACGGTCGCTACCTGGCCTACGCGATGCCGGCGCCCAACACCTTCTCGACCATCCACATCTACGACGTGACCAGCGGCACGACCCTGGCCGTCACCCAGGACCGCACCGACAGCGACGAGCCGGTGTGGAGCCCCGATGGCAAGTGGTTGTACTTCCTCTCCGACCGCAACCTCGAGTCGGTCGTGCCGAGCCCCTGGGGGCCGCGCCAGCCGGAGCCCTTCATCGACCGGCCCACCAAGGTGTACGCCGTCGCCCTGGTGGACGGGGTGCGCTTCCCCTTCGCCGCCGACGACGAGGTGACCGGCAGCGAGCCGACGAAGGGCAAGGAGCCCCGGCCGGCCGGCAAGGGGGAGACGGGGGCCGCCGGCGCCGGGGTGGGCACGGTGCGGGTCAGCGTGGTTGCAGAGGGGCTATCCCGACGGTTGTGGGAGGTACCCGTGCCGGCCGGGCGCTACAGCGTGCTGGCCTGCAACGACAAGCGGCTGTTTTTCCTCGCTCGCCCCGTCGGCCGCAGCAAGGAAGGCCAGCTCCTCGCCCTCGACATCGGCAAGGAGCGGCCGAAGCTCACGACGCTGGTCGAAGGCGTGGTGTGGTTCGAGCTGTCGGCCGACGGCACGAAGCTTCTGGTGCGGCGGGAGGACGAACTCTACGTCTTGGACGCCGCTGCAGGTGAGAAGGCCGACCTCGAGAACGCCAGGGTGGATCTGTCGTCGTGGCGGTTTTCCATTTCGCCGCGCGAGGAGTTCCGGCAGATCCTCCGGGAGGCCTGGCGGCTGGAACGGGACTACTTCTACGACCGGCGCATGCACGGTCTCGACTGGCGGGCGGTGTACGAGAAGGTAGCCCCCCTGGTGGAACGGGTCACCGATCGCAGCGAGTTGTCGGACCTCCTGGCGCAGATGGTGTCGGAGCTCTCGGCGCTCCACATCTTCGTGCGCGGCGGTGACCATCGCACCGGTCAGGACCAGGTGGAGCCGGCGTCGCTGGGGGCGGTGCTGGAGCGGGACGAGAGGGCGGGCGGCGTACGGGTCGCCCAGCGCTTCGTCGGCGATCCGGACTACCCGGAGGAGTGGTCCCCCCTGGCCCGTCCGGGGGTGGACGTGGCGGAGGGCGACGTCATCGTCGCCATCAACGGAGTCGACACCTTGTCCGTGTTCGATCCCGGCGTGTTGCTGCGCGGGCAGGCCGGCCGGCAGGTATTGTTGCGGGTCAAGGATACCCGCGGGCGGGAGCGGGACGTGGTGGTGGTCCCCATCTCGCCGAGCGAGGAGGCGAAGCTGCGCTACGCCGCCTGGGAAACCAGCCGGCGCCGCTACGTGGAGGCGGTGTCGGGCGGCCGGATCGGCTACGTGCACCTGCGCGCCATGGGGGGTGCCAACTACACCGAGTTCGCCCGCAACTTCTACCCCGTCTTCGACCGTGCAGGCCTCATCGTCGACGTGCGGCACAACCGGGGCGGCAACATCGATTCCTGGATCCTCGAGAAGCTCCTCCGCCGGGCGTGGTTCTACTGGCAAGGGCGGTCGGGGTTGCCCACCTGGAACATGCAGTACGCCTTTCGCGGGCACATGGTGGTGCTGGTGGACCAGCGCACCGCCTCGGACGGCGAGGCCTTCGCCGAGGGGTTCCGGCGCCTCGGACTCGGCGCGGTGATCGGCATGCGGACCTGGGGCGGCGAGATCTGGCTCTCGTCATCCAACGTGCTGGTCGACAAGGGGATCGCCACGGCCGCCGAGACCGGGGTCTACGGGCCGGAGGGGGAGTGGCTCATCGAGGGGTGGGGGGTGGAGCCCGACACGGTGGTGGACAACCTGCCGGTGGCCACCTTTCGCGGCCAGGACGCCCAGCTCGACGCGGCCATTGCCCATCTCGAAGCCCTCATCGCTGCCGATCCCCGCCCGGTACCGCCGCCACCGCCCTACCCGGACAAGTCCAGCGCCGGTCCACCGTTGCGTCGCTGACCGGCGGTGGTCGGCGTGCCGGGGGGCAGGCGGCGGCGCGGGCTCGGGCAGGAGAGGTTGGGGACGGGAGCGGGTGTCGCAGGATGGGCCGGACGGTTGGCTACGTGGCCCGGACTGCAGCGCCGATCTCGCCCAGGAGCGAGGCGAAGGCACGCGCGGCCGGGCTTTTCGGCGCAAAGGCCGTGACGGGAGCGCGTCGCACCGACATCCGCTCGACGACGCTCGCGAAGGGGATGGCGGTGCGGAGGAAACCGTCCTCACCGCTGGCGTAGCGGAGGGCGGTCTCCCGATGCAGACCCTTGCGGCGATCCACCATGGAGAGGAACGGGAGGATGCGCGGCGCGGCCTTTCCTGTGGCCACCAGGCGGCGCACGGCCGCGAGGGAACGCAGGGACAGGGGCGTTGGCACCACCGGCACGAGGACCGCGTCCACGGCCCGGAGTACCGCCTCGGCGATCACCGACAGGGACGGGGGGCAGTCGAGGAACACCACGTCGTAGCGGTCGGCAAGAGGCTCGAGCTTGGCGGCGAGGCGGCGCTCCGGCTTGCGCCGGTCGGCGAGCTCCAGATCCAGGTGGCGAAGGGAGAGGCCCGAGGGGAGGATGTCCAGGTTGTCGAAGTCGGTGGCACGCAGGAAGGCGTCGAGGGCCGTGGCGCGCCGGACCACGGCGCGGGCGTCCATGGCCTTGCGCGGCGTGACGCGGAAGGTGAAGGTCGCCGCCCCTTGGGCGTCCAGATCCCACAGGAGGGTCCGTTGCCCCGAAGCGGCGGCAAGGTGGGCGAGGTTCACGGCGGCGGCGGTCTTGCCCACGCCGCCCTTGATGGTCCACAGGGCCAGGGTCGTCATGGGGCGCTTCCTTTCCCAGGCTCGGCCATGGTTCGCACGCGGCGCCGGATGGCGTCCGACGTGAGGGCGGCCAGCAGCGAGGTGACCTGGCGCAGGTGTCCCTCGGCCTCGGCGTCGAACCTCGCCGCCAGCCGACCCATGGCCAGGAAGGTGGCAGCAGGGACGGTGCCGGCCTGTGCCATCTCCTCGGCCATGGTCGCCAGCCGACGCCGCGCAACCACGCCGTCCTGGACGGCGCCGAGGGCGTCCTGGAGCGCTTTCAGCCGCGTCAGCACAGGCCGCAGCGTCTCGTCGGGGAAGAGGCTCGCAAAGGCCTCGAGCAGGTAACGGAACCGCTTGGCGTCGATGCGGAGGCGGTGGAGGAGGCGCGCGTCGGTCCCATCGCCGACGGCCAGGGCGCGGCGACGCAGGCGACGGTAGGCCTTGGCGATCCGCTCCCCCGCCACCGCCCCGATGGGTCGGGAGGCCCCTCGTCCAGCCTGCGCCGCCATCCGGCGAAGGCTGCCCATGAGGCGCTCGAAGCGACGGCTCGTCAAGACGCTCACGAGTTCGCGGTGGGCCGCGGCACGTCGGCTCGCCAGGTGGGCGAGGAAGGGCTCCAGCGCCTGCGCCTCGGCCGGTTCCATGGGTGTCAGGCGGGCGGTGATGTGGAGGGAAAACACGTCGAGATCGCGGCAGGGACCGGTGACGCCGCCCAGGAAGCGAAACTCGTCGCGAAGGCTCGCCACCCGAGCCGGCGGGAGCAGGTCGCCGAGCTGCCGCAGCACGGCGCGAGTACGTCGCACCGCCACCCGCAGGTCGTGGAGGCACTCGGTGTCGATGTCGTCCATGACCGCGGGCACGTTGGCGGTGATGGCGGCCTCGAGGAGGCGGAGGATGCGTCCCACGGCCGCGGCGGCCGGTTCGGCAGGGTCGAGACGGAGCGACGACAGCGTCGGCACCTCCCCCGGCCGTCGCCCCCACGCGCTCGCCGCCTCGAACAACGGATCGAGAGCACCAGAGGCGTCCTCGGCCTCGGGGGCGAGGCAGGCCAGCACGGCCTCGAAGGCGGCCGGGTAGCCGGTGAGCCCTTCGACCGTGACGCTGGGGGTGGATGGGGCGCTCGCCGTGCCGCTCGGATCGGCGACGGCCGTGGTCTCGAGGTCCACGCGCACCACCGTCTTGCCCTGGGCGTCGAGGACCCGGACGCGCCGCCGGCGAACCGCCTGGGCGCCGACGGGGAGGAGGGCGCGGACCTCGACCATGGGTTCTAGACGCCGGCGCAGGGTGCTGTCGGGGAGCTCGTCGACGAAACGCGGCGGGTCGAGGCCGCCGAGCACCAGCCGCTCATCGCCCCGCCGCCAGACGAGGTCGCGACGGTGGCCGAAGATCTCGAAGGTCAGCCGGGCACCGCTGCGGTACAGCCGCCAGTCGAAGGTGTCGAGGAAGGTCCGCCGCCCCTCGTCCCAGGCGCCGACGTGCACGGAAAAACGCTGCCGCAGCCGCGAAAGCGCCTCGGCCGGCGGCATGCGGAGGTGGCGTACGAGCCCCGTTGCGGCCCTTCCCATGGGTGGAGGATAGCAACGAACCTTCCCGGCAGGGCCTAGCGAAGGTAGCGCTCGAGGAGTTTCTCGATGTCCGCCATCCCCACTGGCTTGCGCAGCACCGCCCGGGCCCCGTCGGCGAGGGCGGCGGCCAGTCGCGAAGCGGTGTCCTCGGAGCCTGCATAGCCGGTGAGGAAGATCGTGCGCCGGGCCAGCTCCGGGGAGCGCTCGCGGAGGCGGTAGAAGCAATCGATGCCGTCGAGGTCGGCCAGGTTGACGTCGAGGATGATGAGGTGCGGGTGCTGTGTCGCGCAGCGCTCGAGGAGTTCCTCGCCCGTCTGGACGGTCTCGACGGCAAGCGGCGGGAGGTCGGCCATGGTCCGCGCTGTCTCGAGGATGGCGGTACGCAGGACGTCGGCCACCGCCACGGCGTCGTCCACGATGAGGATCAACCGTTCCACGGCCACCACTCCTTTCTCCGGCGCTGCCGGAAGCTCCTGCGTGTGCTCGACGGCACCTGGTGCATCCATCATACACGGGGTCGTCGGCGACGGCCGACGGCGTGGCCGTGACGGGGCAGCTCACGTTCGCGGGTGGCGAGGGCCCAGGGCGGCGGGGGTGTGGCAGGGGGCGCAGCGCATCCTGCCCATGGTCACCGCCGCCTTGCCGCCGCGGCCGTGGCAGGCCAGGCAGCTTCCCGAGGCGCCGTCGAGGGACGGGGCCGGGGCCGCGCCGCCGTTGAGGAGCAGGACCGTCTTGCGGGCCACCGAGGCGGCGAGGAGGCCGCAGCGTTCGACGCGTTCGGCAGAGACCACCGGCTTGCCGCTCGCCCGGCACCACGCTGCCACCGAGGCGTGGCAGAGCACCGAGCCGGCCGCCACGCTGACGACGGGGAAGCGAGTGCCGGCAGGGGCGAAGTCCGGCAACGCCTCACGCTCGTACCAGGCGAAGAGCGCAGCAACGAGGGGGGCGGGGTTGGCTGCCAGCAGGGATATGGCGGCGGCGGCGCCGTTGAGCGTCCCGCACAGGGCGCCCCACCCGGAGGCGCCGCCCGCGCCGTAGGAGAACATGGCAAAGGGGAAGGCGGTAAACGGTGGTCCCAGGCGGCTCGCCAGCTGCCCGACCACCCCCTCGAAGACCCCCCGCATGCACAGCCCTTGCTGGTACGTCTGGAAGGCCGCCCGTCCTGCGGCCTCGGCGTCCAGGGGCTGGTACGGCCAGGGGACGCGGCCGAGGGCCTCGACGCCACGAGCGTGCTCGCCCGGGCTCGCCGGGCCGGCCTGGGGGTCGGCGGCGCTGGCGAGGGGAACGATGCCGACGAGGGAGGTCATGGCCCCGACGCCGGCAAGGGAGGTCAGCAACTGTCGCCGATCGGTACTGGGCTGTCCCATGTGCCCTCCGTGACGTACCGTACCACGGGCGTCGCCGGGGGAAGCAACACGCCGCCCGACGTGGGCGCGAACCCTTCCTCTGCTGGTCGGGAGTGGTAGAGTGCGCGGATGGGGTGGCTTCCCCCGGGAGCGGACACCATGCGTCGACCCTTGCTGCCCGTGTTGGTTGCGGGGTGGTTGGCGGTGCAGTTCGGCACACCCGTCGCGCGCGCCGCGACGGCCTCGGCCGGCCCCACGTCGCGCCCTCTTCCCCGCTACCTCCTGCTCGGCCCGGCGCCACTACCCCTGCCCCTCTTCCATGACGAGGCGCGGGGGGGCTGGGGAGCGGCGGAGGCCTTGACCGCACCGCTCGTACCCCTCACGGAGGGGCGGCTCGCCGTGGGCGAGGCCGTGCCCTGGCTGGGTGGGGAATCCCTCCGCTGGCGCGAGGTGGCAGCGGGCAGGAGCGGCGAGGTGGCACTGGCGGCGGTCGGAGCCGCCGCGGCAACGCCGCGGCTGGCCACCCTGGCGGCCATGATCCACGCGGCGCGCTTTGCCAGCGTCGAGGTGGAGGTGGTCGGGAGCGGGCTGCGCCGGCTCCTGATCGACGGCACCCAGGTGGCGGCGAGCCCGGCGCGCAGCGAGGAGGGCCGCGAGGTCAAGGGGACCCTGACCCTCCTGCCGGGATCCCACCTGGTGGTGATCCAGGCCGTGGCCGAGACGGATCGTGCCCCGTGGTCGGTGGGGGCGGTGCTGCGGGGGCGCGATCTCGACGGGCTGAGCTTCGCCCTCCCCCCCGAGCGGGATCTCGACATCCTGGACGTCCTCGACCCCGCCGACGTCACCTCGGTGGCGGTCTCGCCCGATGGCACGGCGGCGGCGCTCGCGCTGCGCCGCATCGTCCCGGCAACCGACGACGCGGAGAGCTGGGTGGAGGTGCGGACCACCGCCGACGGCGCCCTCGTGGCGACGTGGCGAGGGGGGTGGGAGGCGAGTCAGGTGCGCTTCGCGCCGCAGGGGCGCATGCTGACCTGGCTCGCCAAGGACAAGACCACGTCCAAGGAGGGGGAGTTTGCATCCCTGTGGGCGGCCAACCTGGATTCGGGCGAGGTCCGGGCCATCCTCGAGCGGGTGGAAGGGCTCAAGAGCTACCTCTTTGCCCCGGCCTGCGATGCAGTGGTGTACTCGACGGTGGTGAAAGCACCGCCCGACCCGCGGGGGGTGAAGGTGCTGGAAGGGCTTCTGGACCGTCAGAAGGGCCAGAGGGACACGGAAGTGTTGTGGTTGGCGCGCCTGCCCAACGGCCCGCGGCTGCGTCTTTCCGCCGGTTCCCGGTCGGTGCGGGCGGTGGCGTTCTCGCCGGACGGCGCGCGGCTGCTCGCCAGGCGCGAGGTCGAAGATCTGTCGCGCCGCCCGTACTCGCGCCACGAACTGTGGGAGATCGAGCTCGCCAAACTCGCGGGGCGCACGTTGCGGGACTTTGGCTGGTTGGATGACGTCTCCTACACCCCCGACGGCCGAAGGCTCGTGGTGGTGGCCGGGCCTTCCGCCTTCGGGGAGGTGGGACGCTCGCTGCCAGCGGGCACCGTGGCCAACGAGAGCGATGGCCAGCTCTACCTCTGGGATCCGGCCACGGAGGAGGCCGAATGCCTGACCCGCGACTTCGACCCGGCCATCGTCGATGCCGCCTGGCCAGCGCACGGCCTGGGGCTCACGGTGCTGGCCGAGGTGGGCGACCGGCGTCGCCTCTTCCGCTGGGATGCGGCCACCCGGAGCTTCCAGGAGATCGACGCTGGCGGCGATGTGGTGAGCGACTGGGCGGTGGCGGAACGAGCGCCGGTCGTCGTGGCCGCGGGGAGCGGTCCGTGGCGTCCCCGCGCGGTGTGGGCCCTGCGCGGTGACGCCGCTCGCCCAACCGTCATCGCGGACCCTGCCGCCAGCTTCTGGGGCGAGGTGCGACAGGGCCGGGTGGTGGACTGGGAGTGCACCACCTCGAAAGGCCGCCGCATCCCGGGGCGCGTCTACCTGCCGCCGGGCTTCGACCCTTCCCGCGCCTACCCGGCCATCGTCTACTACTACGCCGGCACCTCGCCGGTGACCAGGGAGTTCGGGGGCCGCTACCCCAAGGAGTGGTGGGCCTCCTTGGGGTACGTGGTGTACGTGCCCCAGCCCTCCGGGTGCACGGGCTACGGACAGGCGCACTCGGCCCGTCACGTCAACGAGTGGGGCGCGCTGGTGGTGGACGAGATCATCGAAGCGACCCGGGCCTTCCTCGCCGCCCACCCCTTCGTCGCCCCCGCGCGGGTGGGGTGCATCGGCGCCTCCTACGGCGGCTTCACCACCATGTTGCTGCTCACCAAGACCGACATGTTCGCCGGGGCGGTGGCCCACGCGGGCATCTCGTCCGTCTCCTCGTACTGGGGGGAGGGGTACTGGGGGTACAGCTACAACGCCCTGTCCGCTGCCGGCTCCTTCCCCTGGAACGCCCGCGAGCTGTACGTGGACCGCAGCGCCCTGTTCGCCGCCGACAAGGTGAAGACGCCGCTCCTCCTCACCCACGGTACGGCCGACACCAACGTGCCGGTGGGGGAGAGCGATTCCTTCTACACGGCCTTGAAGCTTCTCGGCGCGCCGGTGGAGTACCTTCAGGTGGAGGGGGAGGATCACTGGATCCTCGACCACGCCAAGCGGGTGGTCTGGTCCCGGGCCATTGCCGCGTGGTTCGCCCGGACCCTCAAGGGGGAACCGGCCTGGTGGGCCGAGGTTTCGTCTCGCCAGGAGAAGAAGGAGCGCGGCCCGAACGGCGGAGGGTCGCGCTGATGCTGGGAGGTGCCATGGGACGGATGCGCGTGGGCTTGGTGCTCGGGGTGGTGGCGCTGGCCTGGGCAGTGCCGGTCGCCGCGGCCGAGCCGACGGTGGAGGAGCTTCGCGAGCTCCTGGCCAGGGCGGGGACGGCCGCCCATCACCCCAAGGCCGATGCCGTGGTGGTATTCGATCGGCGCGAGGTGTACGTGGAGGACAGCGGCCTTGCACGGACGCGCCAGCACACCCTCACCAAGGTGCTGACGCCTGCGGGGGGGCTGGAACTCTCCGTGGCGGTGCTTCCCTACGATCCCCTGTCGGCGGACGTGGCGGTGGTGCGGTGCCGGGTGCTGGGCGCCGACGGCTCGATCCGCGAGGTCGACCTGCAGCGGGTCCAGGACAACCCGGATCCGCAATACCTGATCTTCTGGAACTCGCGCGAGAAGCTCGTGCCGGTCGGTCGGCTGGCCGTCGGCGACGGCGTGGAACTGGTCACTACGCGGGTCGGTTTCACCTACGCCCTCCTCGGCGGCGACGAGGAGGCGCGCTTCATCCCGCCCATGCGCGGCCACTTCTACGACATCGTGCCGTTCTTTTCCGGCTGGCCGGTGCTGGAGCAGTCGTACCAGGTGAACATTGCGCCGGACAAGCACCTCCAGTACCAGTTCTTCCACGGGGCCGCCGAGGTGGCCGATCGGCTGGTGGACGGCCGGCGGGTGGTGACGGTGCGAACGCGCGGCTTCACGCCGGCCACCGAAGAGCCGGGCATGGTGGCGTGGTCGGACGTGGCGCCCAAGCTCCTCCTCACCACCTCCCCTGACTGGAAAGCCAAGGCCGTGTGGTTCTACGGTGTCCAGGAGGCGTACGGCTCCTTTGCCGTGACGCCGGAGATCCAGGCGGTGGCGGACCGCGTCACCCGAGGGCTGGCCAGCGACCAGGAGAGGGCCGCGGCCCTCACCCACTGGGTGGCCGAGAACATCCGGTACATCGGGCTGCACATGGGGGAGGGAGAGGGGTACACGCTGCACCGGGCCGCCACGACCCTGCGCGATCGCGGCGGCGTGTGCAAGGACAAGGCTGGGATGCTGGTGTCGCTGCTGCGGGCCGCTGGCCTCGAAGCGTACGCCGGCATGACCATGGCCGGGGAGCGCATCGAGGACATGGCCGCCGACCAGTTCAACCACTGCATCACCGTGTGGCGCAGGGCGGACGGATCCACCGAGCTCCTCGACCCCACCTGGGTGCCGGGCGTGCGTGAGCTGTGGTCGAGCCGGGAGCAGCAACAGCAGGTGCTGATGGGGCTGCCCGAAGGGGCCGACCTCATCACCACGCCGGTATCGCCGCCGGAACGTCACCCCCTCGAGGTCCGCATCACCTCGCGTCTGTCCCCCGACGGGACGCTGGAGGGGACCCTCGAGGTGCGGGCGGACGGCCAGCAGGACGCGAACCTTCGCCGCCTTTACCGACGCAGCCGGCGGGAGAGCTGGCCTGCCGTGGACGAGAGCTTCCTCGCCGCCCTCGACCCGCGGGCGGAGGTCCAGGTCACGCACCGCAGCGACCCCGACGACCTGCGCACGCCCTTCCGGCTGGAAGCTGCCTTTCGCATTGCTGGCTACGCCCGCCGGCTCGACGATGGCAGCCTCCTGCTCGTCCCCCTGGCGGCGCGCCACCCCCTGGGCGTCGTGCTCCACGCCGAGGAGCTCTTCCTGCCCACCACCCTGGAGGAGCGCCGTTTTCCCTTTCGGATCGGCTGTTCCAAGCGTGTGCACCTTCATGAGCGCCTGAGTCTGCCGCGCGGCGCGCGGGTGGCGGGGTTGCCGGAAGGCGTCTCCCTCTCCGGCAGCGGGGCCCTCGAGGCGAGCTGGCGCCTCTCGGGGGACGTCCTCGCCGTGGACGAGACCTTGACCCTCGCCCGTCGCATCTTCGAGCCAGCCGAATGGCCGTCGGTCCGCTCGGCCCTCGTGGCGTTCCGGCAGCTTGCCGAGCGGCGAATCGCGGTGCTGCCGGCGGGAGGTGGGCGATGACGCGGACGTGGGGTGTGATGGCGTGGGTGCTCCTCGCCGCCGCCTCGGCGGTGGAAGGATCGGCGCATGGACAGCGAGTCTTCGAACCGGCCCCCGGGCCGGACGCGGTGTACCTGGCCATCGAGGAGCGGTTCGTCCTCGGCGAGGACGGCACGGTGGTGCGGGAGCGGCACGAGCGCCTGGCGGTGAACTCCTACCTGGCCATCAATCGGCTGCACGGCGAGGATTTCGTGGTGTGGGACCCCGCCGAGGAGCGGGTCGAGGTGCTCTTCAACCGCACCGTGCTGCCCTCCGGCGAGGTGGTGGAGGCCCCTGCCAATGCCATCGTCGAGGACCTGCCCGGGGAGGTGCACCGCAACCCCCTCTGGAGCCGCCTGCGCCGCACGGTGGTGGTCCACACCGCTCTCGAGCCCGGCGCGGTGATCGAGTGGGGGTTCCGGCACACCCGGACCGGCGCGCCGTGGCTCGAGGCGGAAGTCCCGCTGCGGCTCGCCGACCCGGTTCGCTCCCTGGAGGTGGTGGTGGAGGTCCCAGCGGCAGTGCGCGTGGCGTGGCAGCTTGCTCCTTCAGGTGGCGCCCCGGAGGAGCGGACGGAAGGTGGCAGAAGGACGCTGCGCTTCCACTGGCAGGATCTGCCGGCGTTGCCGGAGGAGCCGGGTTCGCCACCGCGGGAGGAGATGACCCCCACTCTGTGGCTGAGCACCGCCTCGGCCGGGGCAGCGCAGGAGGAGCTGAGCCGACGCCTCGCGGCGGCGGGGCCGCTCCCGGCGGGGGCAGCGGCGGCAGCGGCGACAGCGGTGGATGGCAAGGCCTCCTTCGAGGGGCGGGTGCTGGCCGTCTTCGAGGCGGTGCGACAGGCGTGCCGCCTGTCGGCTGCTGACCAGTCCATCCTCGGCGTGCGACTCGCTCCCCTGGCGGCGGTGTGGGAGAGCGGCTGGGCCACGCCCCTCGAACTCGCGGCCCTCGCCCGGGCCGCCCTCGAGGCGGTGGGCATCAACGCCACCGTCGCCCTGGTCGGGGCTTCCGGCCGGGATGGGGCGATCGTGCCGGGGTTTGTCGGTTTTTCCCGACCGGTGGTGCTCCTCGCTGACCGGGAGGGGTGCGTGCGCCTGGTGGACCCCTCGAAGCCCGCCGACGGCGGACCCCTGGAGGAAGCGCTGCGCGACCGCTCGCTGTTGACCGCCCTGCCGCGGCCCAAGGCGTCGGCGTGTGCGGTGGGGCCGCTGCCCTGGCAACGCACCGTGACGGCCGCCCTGACCGTCTCCCAGGAGGGGCAGGCGTCGGGGGAGGTCGAGGTTGCCGTGGCGGGACGGGTGGTGCCCCACGCCCAGCTCGTGCGCGACCCGGCGGCCGTGGCCCAGGGGCTTGCCGCGCTCCTGCCCGGCGGGTCGGTGACGGACGCTCGCGTGGTCGCCCTTGGCCGGCGCTCGGCCGTGCTGGCTGCCACGGTGGCGGGCACCCTGGCGGACCCCGACGCCACCGGGCTCGTGCGGCTGCCCCTGGGCGAGCTGTCCCTCCCGGGCTCCGATCCCCTGCCGCCGCCGCCGGGGCCGGGGCGGACGAGTCCGCTCCTGGTGGGGGGGCCGGGTGAGGAGGTGCACGAGGTGACGCTGCGCCTGCCGCCAGGGTGGCGGGTGGCGGCGCTGCCGGCAAAGGTGCAGGTGGAGAACCTCGCCGGGGCGGTGGTGGTGTCCAGCGAGGTGCGCCGAGATGGGGTGGTCGAGGTGCGGCGGCGGCTGGCGCTGGCGGCGCGGACGGTGGCGGCGGCGGATGCGGGGGCGGCGCGGGCGCTCCTCGCGGCCTGGGGGACCGCCACGGCGGGCGAGGTGCTCCTCCGACCGCCGGCGGGGTGGAAGGCCGGGGCGGTCGAGGCTGGTTCCCGTGTGGCAGGGGGAGGGCGTTGATGCTGGCTACAACGGTATGGCTCGTGCTACTTGCGGCGCTCGTCGGTCGCGGGGATCTCGAGACGACCGCCGAACCTCCCGGGATGGCCTGCGCCCGGGCCAAGGCGGCCTTTCTGGAGCGGGCGCGCGCTGCGGGGGTCGAACCCCTTCGCGATCTGCCGGTGGACGAGACGGCCGACGACACCGACGTGCGCCACTACCGCCTCGACCTCGAGATCGATCACACCTTGGCGCGCCTGGCCGGTCGCAACACCATCACGGTGCGCGCCCGCCGGGACGGTGTGGACCGCATGGTGCTGCGCCTCGCCCGGGAGTTCAGTGCGGCCGTGGCGGTGGACGGGCGGTCGGTGAGCCCGCTGCGCCGCGACGCCCAGACCTTGGAGGTGCCCCTGGGGCGCAGCTACGGGGCCGGTGAGGAGTTCACGGTGACGGTGGACTACAGCGGCGCCCCAGCGGGTGGCGGCATGGGCTCCATCGTCTTCACCACCCACGCCGCGCGCCCCATCGTGTCCACCCTCTCCGAGCCCTGGTACGCCTACACCTGGTGGCCGGTCAAGGAGGACAACCGGGACAAGGCCACCGCCGACCTGCTCTTCACCGTGCCGGCCTCGTGGAGCGTCGCCTCCAACGGCGTGCTGCTGGGCAGCGAGGAGGTGAGCGGCGGGCGGCGGCGCTTCCACTGGCGCACTGCCTACCCCACCTCGCCCTACCTGTTCTGCTTCTCGGCCACGCCGTACACCACCTTCTCGAGCAGCGTCTCGGTGGCGGGGACGGTGATGCCGGCGCAGTTCTTCATCTACCCGGAGCACGACACCCCCGCCAACCGGGCGGCGTGGCTGCGCTCGGTGGACATGCTGGGCGTCTTCGGGGCGCTCTTCGGGCCGTACCCCTTCCACGAGGAAAAGTACGGCATCTACGAGTTCCCCTTTGGCGGCGGGATGGAGCACCAGACCATGACCGGGCAGGGGGGGTTCAGCGAAGGGCTCACCGCCCACGAGCTCTCCCACCAGTGGTGGGGCAACATGGTGACCTGCGCCACCTGGCACGACATCTGGCTCAACGAGGGGTTCGCCACCTACAGCGAGGCGCTCTGGTACGAGTTCCGCACGGGCACGAGCGACCCTGGCGCGCGTGCCGCGGCCATGAGCGGGCTGCGGCCGACCCGGGTGGACGGCAGCGTCTACTGTCCCGACACCGCGAGCGTCAACCGCATCTTTTCCTGGAATTTCTCCTACGCCAAGGGGGCGTGGGTGGTGCACATGCTGCGCGGGATCCTGGGGGAAGATGGCTTTTTTGCGCTCCTCCGCGCCTATCGGCAGCGTTTCCTCTACGGCACGGCCACCACCGAGGAGTTTCAGGCGTTGGCTGAAGCGGTGGCGGGCCGCGACCTCGACTGGTTCTTCCAGCCGTGGGTGTACGGGATCGGTGCTCCTGCCTACCGGTACGGGTGGCGAGACCTCGCCATGGACGGGCGGGAGTACGTGGAGATCTCCCTCCAGCAGGCCCAGTCGGCCTCCTACGCCACCTTCACCATGCCCGTGGAGGTGGCGGTATCGGTGCCGGGCGGGGTGGAACGGCGGCGGGTCTGGAACTCGGCGCGGATGCAGCACTACCTCCTGCCCCTGCCCGGGCGGGCGAGCGGCGTGGCCATCGACCCCGACGAGTGGATCTTGACCGTCGGCAGCGCCCCCGTTCCCTTTGCCGAGGGCCCTCCCAAGGTGGTCGCCGTGCACCCCGCACCGGGGGGGCGGGCGACGGTGTCGGAGATGGCGGAGCTGCGCGTCACCTTCCAGAAGCCGGTGGTGGTCCGGGAGGAGCAGGTGCTGCTTGAAGGAGCGCAGCGTGGAAGGGTGGTGGTGACCCTCCGCCAGGAGGGGGACGGCGCCGTCCTCCTCATCGCCCCGAGGACGCCCCTCGCCCCCGACACCTACACCCTCACCCTGTCCGATGGCATCGTCGATGTGGCCGCGGGGCAGTGGCTGGACGGGGAGCCGGGGATGGACGGGCCGCTGCCGTCGGGGGATGGATTTGCCGGCGGCAACGCCGTGTTTTCCTTTGTGGTCGTGCGCGATGTCCAGCGCAAGCTGCCGCTGCTCGGACCGTAGCGCGGCGCGGAGGTGGGGGATGCGAGGGTACCTCGTGCTGTGGGCGCTGTGTGTGGTGCCGCTTGCCGTGGCGGCGACAGGGGAGGCGAGGTTGCCGGCGACCACGGTGACGCGCGTGGTGGAGCGGCTCGTGGCCCGCCACGGCGAGGGGGAGGCGGCACGGATCCGGCGGGGCGTGGCCCAGGTGGCCGCCCACTGGCGGACGACGGACGGCGACGAGGACGCCTTCGCTGCCTTTTGCGAGGAGCACTTCGTCGCCGACGCCGAGGGCCTCCGGCAGGAGTTCGCGCGTCTCCAGGAGGCGCTCGAACAGGTGGAGGGGCACCTCCACGAGATCCAGCGGGAGCTGCGCCGGCCCATGGACCTGGACCTCGGTCCCCTCGGCCCGGTGGACCGGATGCTGGCCAGCGTGGACCTCGCCGCCCACGTGAACGAGGACTTGTTCCGCAGCAAGGTGGCGTTCTTCGCCCTCCTCAACTTCCCGCTCCACACCCTGGCCGAGCGCCGAGAGATGGGCGCCAGCTGGAGTCGGGAGGCGTGGGCCCGCTCGCGGATGATGGATCGCTTTGCCGAGCGGATCCCCCCCGAGGTGCTCCAGCACGCCACCGCGGCCCTGACGACGGCCAGCCAGTACGTGGACGGCTACAACCTGCGCCTGGACCGGGTGGTCACGCCGGCGGGCGCACGGCTGTTCCCCGAGGGGTTGCGGCTCCTCGTCCACTGGGGGTTGCGGGACGAGCTCAAGGCGGCGTACGGGCGCCCCGACGCGCTGCTCCGCCAGCGCACCATCCAGCGGATCATGGAGCGGATCGTTCGCCAGGAGATCCCTGCAGCCGTCATCGACAACCCCGACCTCGAGTGGTGCCCCGAGACGAACCTGGTGCGCCCTGTGGGGAGCGAGGAGGGGTGGCGGGAGATGCCGCGGGAGCCGGACCTCCGCTACCGCCACATCCTGGCGGTGTTTCGTGCCCTGGCCGCCATCGATCCCTACACCCCGACGACGCCCTCGGCCATGGCCCGGGCCTTCGAACGGCAGCGGCAGATGGCCGAGGCCGAGGTGGAGGCCCTCCTCGTCGCTGTCCTCACGGCACCCCAGACCAGAGCCACCGCGGAACTCGTGGCCAGGCGCCTCGGTCGGCCCCTCGAACCCTTCGACATCTGGTACCACGGGTTTGCCAAGCCCCGCGAGATGCCGCCCGAGGAGACGCTGGACAGGCTGGTCGCTGCCCGCTACCCGACGGCGGCCGCCTTCCAGGCGGAGCTGCCGGCCATCCTCCAGCGCCTTGGCTTCGATCCGGCCCAGGCGGCCCTGCTGGCAGCGCGGATCGTCGTCGACCCGGCCCGCGGTTCGGGCCACGCCATGGGGGCGGTGCGCCGCGAGGATAGAGCGCACCTGCGGACCCGGGTGGGGCCTTCGGGGATGAACTACAAGGGGTACAACATCGCGCTTCACGAGCTGGGCCACAACGTGGAGCAGGTGTTTTCCTTGAACGGCATCGACCACTGGTTCCTGGCCGGGGTCCCCAACAGCGCCTTCACCGAGGCGCTCGCCTTCGCCTTCCAGCGTCGCGACTTGGAACTGCTCGGCGTCGCGTCCGCGGGGGAGCGCTCCTCGCCGGAGGCTGCCCTGGCGACCCTCTGGTCCACCTTCGAGATCGCCGGCGTGGCCCTGGTGGACACCGCCATGTGGCACTGGCTGTACGACCACCCTGGGGCGAGCGAGGCGGAGCTTCGGGAGGCGGTGCGCGCCATTGCCCGCGGCGTCTGGAACCGCTACTACGCGCCGCTGTTCGGTGTGCACGACAGCGAACTGTTGGCCATCTACTCCCACATGATCGATTACCCCCTCTACCTCGCCGACTACCCCCTCGGGCACATGGTCGAGGCCCAGGTGGCGGCCGTTCTGGAGCGAGGGGAGTTCGGCGCCCAGGTGGAGCGCCTCATGCGCCTGGGAAACCTCACCCCCGACGCCTGGATGCGCGCGGCCGTGGGCAGCGGGGTGAGTGCCGAGCCACTCCTCGCCAACGCGCGGGCCGCCCTCGAGCAGCTGCAGTAGGTGGTGCAGGGCTTGCGTTGGGCGGGCGGGTGTGTTATATTACTTTTTGAGCATATGGTGATTGCCTGGCGCCCACGCCCCAGGCATCACCGGGAGGAGCCATGGCAGTCATCCGTCTGACGAAGGACAACTTCAACGAGACGATCGAAAAGAACGACATGGTCGTCATCGATTTCTGGGCCGAGTGGTGCGGCCCGTGCCGGGCCTTCAAGCCCATCTTCGAGAAGGCGGCGGCGGACCACCCGGAGATCGCCTTCGCCTCCTGCAACACCGAGGAAGAGGCGGAGCTCGCGGCAGCGTTCCAGATCCGCTCCATCCCCACCCTCATGGTGTTCCGCGAGCAGGTGCTGCTCTACGCCCAGCCGGGGATGCTCCCGGCGGAAGTCCTCGAGGAGCTCCTCACCAAGGTCAAGGAACTCGACATGACCCTGGTCCACGCGGAGGTGGAGAAGGAACGGGCCCACGCCGCCGGCCGCTAGCGCCGCGCGGGCCCCGAGCGCTCCCGAGCAGGTTGTGCACGCCGCTCGCGTCGCAGCTCGTCCTCGATGAGGGCGATGAAGGCGTCCTCGGGCTGCGCTCCCTCGAGGAGGCGCCCGTTGACGAAGAACCGAGGCGTCGCCTCGATCCCCAGCGACGCCCCTTCGGCCATGTCCGCCTCCACCACGGCGAGGAGCTCCGGTGCTGCCTGGCAGGCCGACAGGCGGTGCGGGTCGAGGCCGACCGTCCCCGCCAGCGCCGCAAGCTCGTCCGGGCCGAGCTCCCCCTGCCACTGGAAGAGGAGGTCGTGCAGTTCCCAGAACTTCCCCTCCCGGGCAGCGCAGGCGGCCGCCACCGCTGCCGCCTGCGCCTGCGGGTGCGAGGCGAGGGGAAAGTGCTTGAACACCAACCGCACCGCCCCGGCGTAGCGGTTCAGGATCTTTGACAGCACCGGCTGCACCTGGCGGCAGTAGGGGCACTGGAAGTCGGAAAACTCGACGATGGTGACGGGGGCGTTGGCCGCCCCGCGGACGGGGTTTTCGGCGCGCAGCGGCACCGGGGCGCGCGGCGGCGCGAGGAGCAGCTCGACCTGCGCCTCGGTAAACAACCGCTCCTTGAGGGCATCGAGCCGTGCCCGGCGCGCCTCGTCGAGGAGAAACGCCTCGACCTGTGCCCGCGCCTCGGCCTCGTCGGGAGGGAGCTGCGCACGGTACTGGGCCATGAGCTCCCTGACCCGCCCCTCGTCCGGGGTGGGCAGCTCGCCCTCCAGCTCCGCCGCCACCCAGGCACGGGGGTCGAGACCACGGGCGCGGGCCGCCTCCTCCACCAGGCGGTCGAAGACCATCCCCTCGAGGATGGCGGTCTCGATCTCGAAGACGCGCTGGCGGGCGGCGAGGAGGGGGCCGGCGGCGCGCGCTTCGAGGGCCGCCGCGTCGATGGTGCCAGTGGCGAAGCGGGCCACGGGCACCGCGTCGGCGGACGGCACGGGGGTCGCGGGGGGCCGGGCGCTGGCCACGGCCCGGGCAGGGGCGCGACGAACCTGGCTGGCGCACCCCGCCGTGACGACGGCAAAGGCTACGAGCAACGTGGCAACCATCTCGTCTCTCACACACCCTCCTCTGCCGGAAGCGGCAGCGGCGCGAGTGTACCAACGCGGCCACGGGCTGCAAAGAAAGGCGCGGGGTCGATCACCCCGCGCCCGACGCATCGCACGAGGCTGCGGCTAGGGTACGTAGAGGGAGAAGTACCGGTAGTTGTCGGCGTTGTCGACGGCCTGGTTCGGGCTCGTCTTGGCCAGGTTCTGGCAGTTGGTGTACCCGTAGGTGTAGTCGTCGGTGCCGAGGATGGCAGTCCAGTGGGAGGCCTCGTGGAGCAAGAAGCTGCCCCGCTGGGTCGCGCTGTAGTTGTGGAAGGCGGCGCAGATCCACACGTAGTAGGTACGCGACGGGTAGACGTAGGCGATGACCCCCGAGGAGCAGGTGGTGCAGGTGTAGTTCCAGGTCCTGCCGAAGGCGTAGTAGATGTTGTAGAAGCCCTTCTTGACGATGTTGTAGCGGGTCGAGGTATAGGTGCCGAACCAGGTCTTGTACAGGCTGTTGCTCGACCCGGCGGTGCCGGCGAGCTGGTTGTAGGACTTGGCGGCCAGGTTGCGGCCGTAGGAGGATGCCGTCGAGATCGAGCTCTGCTGCGACGAGGTGCAGCCGCTGTAGCCGAACTCGGGGAGCGGCGCCAGCTCCTCCTCCACCACGGCCGGGCCATCGACGAACACCTCGATGGTGTTGGACTCGGCGGTCTCGAGGTCGTGGCCGCGGCTGCCACCGGCAGCCATCTCCTCGATACCGGCGTCGAGGACCCGCACGCCAATGGGGTGGCGGAAGGTGATGGTGTACGTGCCGCCGCGCCGCATGTCGTAGCCCTCGGAGAGGTCCACGAACGCCTCGATGGACTCGCCGGGACTCAGGGCGATCCAGTCCTCCGGCGTCGGTCCGAGGCGCAGCACCATCCGGCCGATGTACGGCACCGGCTGGCCGTCGCGGGTGACGGCAAAGAGGTTGCTCTCGAAGCCACCCAGGGGGGTGGTGTACCGGAGGATGGCCACGTCGCGGTCCGACGTGTTGGTGATGCCGAAGTACACCCGTGCGCCCTCGCTGGGCGACAGGACGGCCTTGTCCACCGCCGGCGCGATGGACACCGACACCGGTGCCGCCCACGCCGTGGCGGTAAGGGCGACGGCCAGGAACACTCCAACCACATACTTCAGAAAACGCATCGCTTCTTCCTCCTCACTGCGGTCTCGAGCGCCACCTGCGCGCTCACGTGGTGGCCCGGGGCGGCGAGTGTGCCTCCCCGGCGCCGGTACGGTTCTCCGCACCACTCGTCACTGGCCCATGGGCGTAGCCCTCCCTTGCTCGCTGGTATCGGTTCACAGGAACGAGGTCGCACAGCCATCGCTCGCGCACCACCCCGGAAGTTGCCCGAGTGTGAGGGACGGTGGCGGCTATGTCAAGACCTCTCGTGAATGTCAAGATCGCTGCGCTATCATTGCGTAGATGAGTTCGACCCTGAAAGAGAGTTGCGCGACAACCGGGAGTAGAAGCAATGAACGAAATACTGTTGCAGCGATGGGGTTGCTCCCACCGTCGTGGAGGTGAACCGTGAAGCTCGACGACGCCGACCGGGCGATCTTGCACGTGCTGCAGCGCGACGCCCGACTACCCCTCGCCGAGGTGGCCCGGCGGACCTCCCTGTCGCTCGCCACCGTGCACCGCCGCCTCAAGCGCCTGCAGCGCACCGGCGTGGTCCGCGGCTTCTGGGTGGCCCTCGACCCGAACACGGTGGGCCTCGGCGTGACGGCCTTCGTCCGCCTCCGCCTGCGCTACAAGGAGAACATGGAGCGGGACTACAACCTCGTGGCGGGTATGCCCGAGGTCGAGGAGATCCACGTGGTGGCCGGTGATTACGATCTCCTGGTCAAGGTGCGGGGCCGGAGCAACGCCGACGTGCTGGAGATCGTGAAACGGATGTACGCCATCATGGGGTTCCTACGCTCCGCCACCGAGATCTGTCTCGATTCCCCCGTCGAGCGGCTCACCGATGTGGCGTCGTTGCCCCGCTGACGGCGCGCGCCGCCCGCCCGTCGGAGCAGCGTACCGGCCGCGGTTCCCTTCAGCTTCCGCCCACGGGCGTGATGAGCCGGCGCACCGGCCGGCGATCCACCGCCTGCTCGACGGTAAAGCGCCGGACCGTGCTGCGCGGCGCCACCACCTGGCCGCAGGCGTTGCCCGCCACCACGTTCCAGTAGTACGTGGTACCGGGCGTCACGGTCACCGTCAGGGAGGTGTCGGCGGTCTCGGTCACGAACTCGGGGAGCGCTGAGGTGCCCAGGTACACCCGGTAGGAGGAGGCGCCGCTCGAGGCCGTCCAGGACAGGGTCACCGTACTCGACGAGGGGACCGTCGCCCCATCTTCGGGCGTGGTGAGCTCGAAGAGGGCGGGGACGGTGCAGGGGGCAATGGCCACGGAAAAGGAGATCGTGTCCCCCGCCTCGGACACGTCGAAGATGGAAAGGCCGCCGAAGGTGCCGTCGGTGAGGGAGGAGGCAGGGTCGGTGTAATCGTTGATGGTGATGCGGCCGTGATCGGCGGCGAAGGGAGCCTTGGCCGGCGTGCCGTCGCTGTCGTTACTGCCGCCGGGGCGGTAGATGTACACCTTGTCGGGGGGGCCGCAGCGGTTGCCGTCCCAGGCTGGCAGGGCGCGGGGGTCGATGCGGTAGACGAGGAGACCGCTCGCCGGCAGGGCCGACTCGAAGGTGCCGGTGGCCTGTCGGTACTCGACCACGAAGCTCTGGGTGTCGAGGTACGGTGAGAGGATCTTGTAGGCGTTGTTGGTGGGCGAGGTGATGGGGTTCAAGGTATAGCGGCCCGAGGTGCGGATGGTGGGGATGTCGTCGATGAAGCCGAGGTAGCGCTGCTTCACGTAGGCGCCCGTGTGGACGGGGACGTTGTAGTTTGTGGTTCCCATGAGGTCCCACTTCCACACCGGGTTGAAGTTGGGCTTGGAGGAGCAGTCCGTGTAGTGGTACAGGTCGGGGGCACCGAGGGAGTGGGTGATCTCGTGGGACAGGACCCCCGGCCGGACCATGGTCTCCAGTTCGAAGTTGAACTCGTACACGCTCTTGCCGTTGATAGAGGCGTTCCTCCCCTGGAGCACCCAGCGGTGCGGCCAGAGGATGCTGCCGCTCGCGTCGGCACTCCCGCGCACGATGAGGGTCACGAGGTCGACCCGGCCGTCGCCGTTGGTGTCGATGGGCAGGGAGGGCGGCACCTGCGGCGCGATGGCCGCCACGGCGTTGGCGATGAGGGTCATCTCGCGTTCGGTCCGCTGCACGTCCCCCTCGTACCCCTGGCTGTTGAAGACCGGGTGCTTGGGCAGGTAGTAGCCCCGGGGGTTGGGGTCCTGGTAGGAGACCACCGCCGGTCCTGCCGAGGTGGGGAAGAAGACGCTGGTCACCAGGGTGCGTCCGTAGGAGGTTTCCTTGAAGTAGGCGTAGACGGAGTTCCCGTCCGGTGCGTTGTGGATGGCCTCGTAGCTGGCGAGAGGGGTGGGGAACTCCGTCTGGTCGGCGAAGCGCACGAAGATCACCACGTTGGTGAGGGTGGCAAAACGCGGCGCGCCCTGCGGCGCCGGTTCGGGGGCCGGCATGGCCATGGCCGCCACCCGCGCCTGCAGCTCCTCGGGGTCGGGGAGAAGGCGGGGCTTCAGGCCTGCCTGGCGCGGGTCGCAGACACCCACCAGGCACGCGGTGGGGACGAGACGACCGTCCACCTTGTCGGCATAGACGAAATTCCAGCTCTCCTCGTCGCGAACGATCACGAACCCTGCCTCGTCGTGGAGCCAGTGGTAGAACTCGTCCCCGCTCGCAAAGCATGCCACCACGCTCCCGTCGGGTTGCTCGAGGACTTGCGGCACGTACTCCAGGTACGCCGCCTCGCCTCCGGGCGCGGCCAGCGCCGCGGCGAGTACGAGAAACCACAACCGCCGCCGTCCGAGACTCTGCGCTCGTGTCACGTTCCGCCCCATGGAAACCTCCACAGCCCACGACTATAGCGTGGCTCGGCCACGAGGGCCAAGCCGTTCGCCAGGAACAACGCGATGCGGCGCCGTGCCAATTCCGCTACGGCACGATGATCGGCACCGTCGTCGGGTCGCCGGTGGCCTGGTCCACCACCGAACCGTACACCCACACCTGACACCCCGCCGAGGTGGGCTGGACTTTGGCGTAGGCCACGGTCTGGGTACCGGCCCCGGTCGGGGTGCCGAACAGGTCGTTGAGCTGCGCCCAACGCTCCGCCGGCACGCTCAGGGAGGCCGTGGAGCCCACCTGGGTCCCGCCCGCCGTGAAGACCGAAAACTGCACCGTGCACGTGGAGGCGCCGAGGTTGATGGCGCCGACGTTGGTCCGGAAGGCGCTGCTCTTCTCCAGGGCCGGTAGGTACCCCGTCTGCCCCTGACCCAAGGTGTGGACCAGGCGCACGGCCGGGTAGTACTGCCCGTACGTGCCACTGGCGGCCTGGTTGTAGGTCCTGGCCACGATGGCGAGGGGCACCGGCGAGGACACGATCACCGTGCCCTGCGTGCTCGTGCCCGAAGAGACGCCGAACAACGACTCCAGGACGTTCACCCACTTGGCCGTGCCGTTGCCGGCCATGGTGACCATGCCGACCATGGGCGCCAGGGAAGAGTAGTACGTGAGCGAGACGTTGGCCGACGAGCCGGTGGTGTTCACCACCGAGATGTCGGAGCGCCACTGGGTGCCCCCGGCGCCGGGGTTGTGGGCGATGGCCGGGATGTAGTAGGTGTAGGCGCCGCCTCCACCGCCGCCGGCGGCCTGGTTGACGGTGAAGGTCTGGCCGGCGATGGTCATGGTGCCGGTGCGGGCGCTACCCGAGTTGGCGGCCACCGA
>FWPV01002963.1_pt1 | contig 39877 bp, 34 predicted proteins | sample 2228371 | NCBI WGS metagenome assembly FWPV01 (sample SAMEA103939776, study PRJEB20133) | metagenome
TTACCCATCTTGCTCGTTTCGGTCGGGTCTCTGCCTCAACCCAGAATCAAGCCTTCAATGCTCTATTATTCCTCTATCGGAATATCTTGCACAAAGAGGTTGATGAACTCACCTCTGTTCCAAGGGCAAAAAGGAGGGTGAATTTACCTACAGTTTTAAGCAGGAACGAAGTAAAGAGTCTTCTATCTCACCTCAATGGGGTTTATCTTCTGATGGGGCAGTTGATGTATGGGTGTGGGCTCCGCCTGATGGAGTGTCTTCGGTTGAGGATTAAAGATGTCGATCTCGAAAACAATCTTCTTATGGTCCGCTCGGGTAAAGGAGAGAAAGAAAGGGCCTTGATGATACCAGAAAAGATAAGAGAGAGTCTCCTCAAGCATATAAACTCTGTCAAAGAGATTCATGAGCAGGACCTGAAGTTGGGATATGGAGAGGTTCCTTTGCCAGATGCCCTTGATAAGAAATACCCGAATGCTCCCAGGGAATGGGGATGGCAGTGGGTTTTCCCTGCAGAGAAATTATCCGTTGACCCACGGACAGGAAAGGTGATGCGCTGGCATGTTTACCCCTCTGCGATTCAGCGCGCTGTAAAGGATGCTGTCTTGAAGGCTGGGTTACCCAAGAAGGCAAGTTGCCATACCTTACGTCACAGTTTTGCGACACACCTTCTTGAGGCAGGCCACAACATCCGGACGATTCAGGAGCTTCTGGGGCACAAACATGTGAATACAACCATGATCTATACCCATGTCATTAGGAAGAAACCATCCGAAATCAGAAGTCCGTTAGATGGTTTATAATGACCATTTTTTCAGACGTGGTTTCGGAGTTGAAGCTCGAGGGGATGAGGGTGGAGATAGACCTGTTGTTTCAGGTAGGGTTGATCGTATTTGCGAACATAGTGTTGGATAAGTGTAATTGGGACAATCAACGGCACATATTCTTTCCGGTAGTTTTCGATTACTTCTAACAACTCCTGTTTCTCATCAGGTGATAGTTGTTCTTTAAAATATCCCATCATGTGCATGAGGACATTGGCATTTTTCTTCGGGGTGGTTTTCAGTTTAAGGGCTTCCATCAGGAGAGCCTGGTACTGTTGAAAGAGTTCTTTCAGCGCCACCTCCTTTGCTTTCGCCACCATCTTTCCCATTCTCTGGTAATGATTTGGACTATGGGAGAGGATCAACAATTTATGCCGAGTATGAAAGTCCACCAGGTTTCCACGGCTCTCCTTTTGCCTCAAAAGCTCTCGCCATCGCTTCATCGTGAAGATTCGCTCAATGAAATTATCTCTGAGCTTCGGATCATGGAGACGTCCCTCCTCTTCAACAGGAAGAAGGGGAAAATGCTCCATAAAGATCCTTGCAAACATCCCGACTCCCTTTTTGACGGGCATACCTTTTTCATTATAGACCCTCACCCTCTCCATACCACTGCTCGGGGACTCACTTTTAAAAATAAAACCGCAAAGATCCTCTTTCTCCAATTCTAAAACCCTTTTTTTTGCCCAGTTCACCATCCGTTCGGTCATATCCTGCTTGGTTCGCGAAGTCACCAGTCGAGGAGCCTCTGGATCTCCTTCCAGATGCATGGACTCCCTCGGAACAGGAAGCCCACACTCCACCTCCGGACAGACAGGGACATACTCCACATATTGCCCAAGCGTATCGGTGAGAAACCGGTCCAGTTTATGCCCACCATCATAACGAACATGTTCACCCAAAAGACAGGTGCTGATCCCCAATTTGATTTTTTCCATGATATCCTCTCCGGGATTAGCTTCTTAAACTTTCCTTTAGAACCTTTTTGTAAACCCGTAAGATCATTTCGGCCTCTTCATCCGGTTTGGGCAAATGATCCGCCTGGTTTCTCCCTTCCTGGCCAAGCCTATTGCGAAGTTCCCTGTCATCGATGAGACGGAGTGCCTGCTCAATGAAATGTTTCTGGGAATGAGGATCGAATAGGAGCCCTGCGGGGGAAGCTTTTTGCTCTCCCATGATCACCCACCGATTCCCTGGAATATCGGATGCCAAAATCGGTTTTCCTGAAGCTTTGGCTTCGAGGAGAACATTGGAAATGCCTTCCGAAGAGGAGAAGTTCAGAACGATATCTGCTCCATGATAGGCAGAGCGCATCGCCGGGAAAGGGATAGAAGGAATCCATCGGGCAAAGTTTTTATGAAGGTTTATCTCTTTCTCAAACCCGGCTGCATAATCCTGGTCAAGAGGAGGACCAGCAAAAACAGCGCGTATGGATGGCCGTAAGGTATAGACCTTTGCAAGGAGTCTAAGGGCTTGGAGATTTCCTTTGACCGGCCGTATTCCTCCTGGATGGAAGAAAAGGACGTTCTCTGGGTCACAGTTGCAGACTGCTCGCAGATCAAACTCCTCTTCTCCCATCCAGAAGAAGGATTTCGGGATCATAAAGATCTTATGCTCAAGTCCCCGGTAGGACTCCTTGAGGCATCGTCTCATCTCTTTGCTTTGGGCAATAATCGCGTTTGCCATTTCGAATATTTGAGTGATGATATGATGGCGATCCCTTTTATTGATATCGAGGTAAATGTCGGTCCCTCCGGGTGAGACGACCAGACCCCATTGATTCTTTTCCCACTCCTTTTTTAATTTAAGGAATAATTCCCCTGTCCGATAGGCGTGGTGAAGGTGGATCACGTCTGGCTTATTTTGGGAAAGCATCTGCTGAAGTCCGAAGAGGTCAAGGTTTTCTGTAGCCAGCACCTGAACGTTGTGACCCAGTTTAGCCAGAGACCGCCTCCACCTCTCAACGGTTGAGGCATTGCCTGTGGTGTAGGGAAAGGCAGTCGGCGTCAGAATAAAAATATGGAGAGATCGGCTCAATCGAGAATCTCCGGAAAAGGGGTCAAGATCATTTTAATACTTTTAAAGATAGGACTCAATTTCGCATGTAGCAAGGTTTCAAGTTCCCGTTCCCTATCCGGTGTTGAAAAACCCGAGAATGGAGTATCGGGAGGATTTTCAATGACTCTACCCGGATGAACCATCAATTCGGTGAGACCGTTGGGAAGTTGTCGCAACACGGACACCAAACCCTGAACAGAAAGATGTCCTTTCAAATAAAGGCCACGAAAATGATCCGTGATGTGTAATCCCGATTCCAAAATGATCGACCGAGCCCTTCGGCCCAACCTGCTAAAGAGCCTCGCCTCTTCACAAAGAAAGAAGGGTAATGGGATATCCGGGGATATCGGTTCAGGTTCCTCCGGAATTCTGATCCAGGGGATGTGATGTTTTTGAGCGGCTTCAATCACTGTCCTTAAAACGGCGGGAAAGAGATGGATATGCTGATGGCCATCGAGGTGAGAAAGAGGGATGCCGGAGGTTTTAAGAAACATGATCTGCGCATTGACCTCCTGAGCAATCTCATTCTCTAAATGCTGGTCTCCTTCCTTCATCAACAGTTGATGTGAAACGGTTTTCCCTAAGAAGGCCCCCTGAGGGGCAAGAAGGGGAAGGTTCTTTGCAACAATGGGTTTTCCCTCGGAAAGATTGAGGTGGATTCCCCAGGAGATGTTTCGATAGGTTCCGGATCTTATCTTTTCCAGCGCATCCCATACCCCTGCCCCATTGGCAAGGATACTTGCGCTAGTCACCCTGTCTGCGTGGATGGCTTCAAAAATGCCTTGGTTTCGTCCCTTGTCTGCACCGAGATCATCCGCATTGATGATCAGTTTCTTCATCGTTTTTTGATACCTTCCGCACGAATAAAAAGGTTTCGGAAAAACCAGCGACCCTCTGAGGTTTTATAAAATTCCGATTGGCCTAAGGAACGCAGGTAGAGGAGATGTTCGAAGAGTCCTTGATCCATGGACTCATACTCATCTGGAGTAAACATTCGCTCTGTTTCATGGACAAGAGTGACATTTTTAAATTGTTCCTCCAATCGCTTCCAGAGACTTGAAGGGTTTGCCAGAGAGATGACAAGCATCCAGAATCTGCCCCGTTGAGGATCAAGAAAAGTTGGGGCTTGATTGAGGATGGAAAATAGGTGGTCTGTTCCATCCAGCCCTCCATAACGCGGTCCAAAAGGTCGAAGGCCAGGGGTTTGGGGTGGGGTTGCGATGATGACATCAAACTGTCTGAGTGTATCCTTTGAATTCCCACCTTCTTTCAAAGCCTCAAACCAGGAACCACCAAGGACCTGGATCTTTTCTTCAACTCCGTTCCGCTTGGCATTGTCGATAGTGGTATCAAGGGCTCTTGGATCGACATCAATGGCCACGACATGCTTCGCACCGAGCTTCGCTGCGGCAATAGAGAGTAGCCCGCTTCCACAACCGAGATCCAGGACAGTTTCTCCGGGTTGAACATCGAGTAATTTTGCCAGATCTATGCTTGAAGAAGGAGGAACATGAACCCCCTTTGGAACCTGGAGGATCACAGGCCCGGTGGGAAGATCAATGGTCAAAAGACTTTCCTGTTTTTTAGGTGGGATAGAATAACGTCTCTGAGCCGAAGAGAGGATCCGTGCAATAAGGCCAGGATAGTCCATGCCTGCCCATTTTGCTGAGCGTGCAAACGCTTCCCCCACCTCAAGGCTTGGTGTGATATTGGCTTCGAGAAAGAAAGCGGTTCCATCTTCTGTGAGGCGTAAGTCAAAACGGGCATAGTCTCTCAGGCCAAGAACGTTAAAGGCTTTTTTCGCGAGCCCGTCGATTTTCTCTTTAAGATTCCATGGCAGATGGGCTGGCATCATGCGCTCCGATGGTGGGTCCACCTGTTTAAATGTTTCACTGAGTATGCTTTTGTCTCCTTCCTCCAGACGCCATTCGAGGATGGGTAGAACCTCCGGGCCTTCTGGACCGGCAATCAGAGGAACGGCAAGCTCCCGTCCTTGCAAATAGATTTCAACCAGAACAGGTTGCTTAAAACGTTGGATCAGATCTTCTGCCTGGAGAAGAGCCTCTGTTCTATTTTGTGCAAAGACAAGACCACGGCTCATATGCTCGAAAGCAGGCTTGATGATCAGAGGTGGTTTGAGCCATGAAGGAAGTTCGGTCTCTTTGGAGGTGAGGACGATGCCAGGAGGAGTAGGAATACCTGCGGCAGAAAGTTTTGCTTTTGAAGCGATCTTATCATCGGCAAGAAAAGAGGCTGTTGCATTCGAACCCACCAGACGTGCTCCCCGAGATTCGAGAAGGAGACGAACCAGAGGACGGAAGAAACCTCTGCCTTTGAAAGTGTCTGTATGATCGATGATCAGATCACATTGACGGACCAGGTCATCCACTTGAAATTCGATCTCTTCTGTATTAACGATGATGGCCTCATGGCCTAAGGCGGTGAGCCCCCACGCAATGGACTCAGCGCAACGGCAGACAGACTTAAGAGTTCGAACAATTCCTACGCGCATCCTGTTACTTTTTGAATCCCTTCGGATCTCACCGAGACCCATTCTCTTCAGTCTGTCAGCAGCCTGGCTCACCTGGATGGCCGCAGCAGGATTTAAAATGGGATATCTTGATCCAATTGTTTCTTAGAAGAAGCCAAAGCTTCTTAAACCATGGCATGTCGCTTCGAAGATTGGTGAGAAAAGATCGGGGATTAGGTTTTGTCGTCATGATTCATTTTACCCTGTTAGCCCAGTATAAACTACCCCTCAGACTTTCATCAAAAGATTCCTCCCAAACCTCCTGCATAACCGGTCAGCTCCACGTAACCTTCGCAGGTGATGGGCCTGCCTCCTGAAACTCCTTTTCCAGCCACTGCCCCCTCCCAATAGGTTATCCCTGTCGAACCTTCTGTGAGGAGTTCCTGGGAAGGGACAAGAGCACTCAATTCTATCTCGATGTTAGTAAAAGGGACCTTTATCCTCCAGCGGCTCGGATACCTTCCTCCGCTCTTCGGGCTTTTCCAGGTATCAAGGACTTCAACATGGATGTCCGAAAGTTTGAGGTGAACGGATTCTCCAGAGCGTTTCACCAGAGTCCCTGAAGAAGAGGGCTCGATTGTCCCATCCTTTCGACGGAGGAAGTAGATCATCAATTCTTGCCCATCTGAGAGATGGAGGCTAAACCAGTCCCAGCCCACCTGATCAGAGGCAAGTTGATTCGATCCGAATTCATGGTCAAACCAGCTCGTTCCTTTCACCGAATGAGGGGACGGGACGAGAGGTGTTTTAATCGTTCCTTCCGTGAACAGGTTCGTATAGGAAAAGTAGTAAGAGGCTTGCCCCTCCTTTGGTCCTTTTTGACTGAGCCCGTTCTTTCCATGGAAGACGAGAGGTTTTTTAGGAGTAAGGCGAAGGGAAAGTGCCATGTCTTGATGGCGTGCCTCTATCTCTATTGGATTGCCCTCCATCTTTGCAAACCAATTCAGGAGCCAGACTTCCATCTTTTCTTGAGACGCTCCTGCAAGCCCGGGCCCCTCTCGAGACACCCGTTCAGCATACCAGAACCGATTGGAGGAGACATCGGTAAGAGCGAAATGGGCAAGGTAGAGGTCACGGAGCGACCATGGGTTATTTGCATCCTTTCCTCTGTAAAGGACTCCCTGTCTGAAGAACGTCATCTGATATCCAAAACGGTTGTTGAATCCGTCCTTGAGGTTTCCGGTAAAGTACCACCATTCTGTTCTGAATTCGGGATGTGACCCGTGATCCCTTGGGAAAACCCATTTCCATGGTCCGATCGCCTGCCTCCACTCGTCGGCATGAACAGGAAAGGAGAAAGTCTGATAAAAAAAACACGTCAGCATTAAAACGAAGATTAAAATCAAAAAGGATTGTTTCCAGTATCGTTTCATGGCATCCCTGTCCCCATGCCCTTCGCCCTTAAACAAAACCGTCCTCTTGCCCTTGCCCTAACCGAAAAACTTTATTTCCTGAAATATTCCTGTCTTTCATCTACTCCTCCCGGATCTGAATCTGGGGATAGGTTCGATAGACCCTCCAGATGGGATAGAACGCCGCTCCCATACTTGCCAGGATCGCAATGGCGCCTGTTAAGAGATAAGGTTCCAACGACGGATAGTAGAAGATGGTCCAGTTGAAACTCCTGATATTGATCACCTTGATCAGAAGCATTGCCAGAGCGGTTCCTACTCCGATGCTGAGAACAAAGCTAACCATTCCCATCCCGAGTCCTTCCATGAGGGTCATTTTCGCCACCTGAGAGGTTGAAAAGCCGAGAGCACGGTAGATTCCAAATTCCCGGGTTCGCTCAATAAAGAGGGTCAACAAAGCGCCGGCAATGCCAAAAAATGCGACAATGATGGCAATACCCCTCATCGAGCGAGTAATGGCAAAGGTTGTATCAAAGACCTGAAGAATTTCCTGATGAAGCTGAGCACCTGTCAACACAGGAAGCCCTCTTGCTTCTGCCCTCCTTCGCACCTCCTGAAGCAACTCGGATTTCCGGGGGTTGTCCGGATCGATAAAGATTCCAATGTTGTTGAGTGTCCGATCACCGAAGGCTTTTAAATAAGTAGAACGGTCCATCATCACCAATCCATGTTCAGTGGTATAGTCGTAGAAGAGGGCTCCCACTTTGAAACGCACCGGTCCATATTGACCCTCCAGAGTGATGGTGTCGCCTGACTTCACCCCAAAACGTCGCGAAAAACTTTCAGAGACAATCACCCCGCCTTGTTGAACGGGTTCCCAGTTTTCGTTTCCTCCAGAAACCCAGCCGAATCGGGCATACTTTTTGAGAATTCCCGCATCGACCGCACTGATGTTGATGGTGGTATCTCGATATAAAGTCTGGACATTTCGATAGGGATGGACACCGCCCAAACCCTCGATCTTTTGAAGTTCTTCAAAAAAGTCTTCTGGAACTTCCGCTTCGAGGATTTTTCCAATATAGAGATCTCCCCGGATCTGGGTATCCATCCACCAGATCAGAGATTGTCGAAAACTTCCAATCATGGTTCCCAGGCCAATGGACATGGAGAGGGAGATCATAAAGGCGGCAACGGCAACCCCTGTTCTTCCAAGATTTTGTCGAATCGTTCCAGCCGCCACTTTACCAGGAAGTCCACCCAATTTAAGGAGGATATTTTTGAGGAGAGGGTGCAACAGGAGGAGAAAGATTCCGGTGAGAAAGCTCGCCGCTAGCACAAAACCAAAAACACCAGCAAAACCAATATAGACGTGGTTTCCAGGTATAAGAAAAAGGAGCAGGCTCACGAAAAGGATCAGGAGGCCGATCCACGCTACTGTTTTGGCTCGGTGCGCACTTTGCCGGCTCCCCACACGGCCACTGAGGGCTTCAACGGGATTGATCCGGACAAACTCAATCAGAGGAAGCATTCCACCCAGCAAACTTGCACCACAGCCGATCAGGATTCCAAATATCGGAATCCAGGTGGACCATGCCACCGGTTCTGGCCGAAGGAAGAAGTAGAGATTGCTGATACTGCTCCCAATCAGTCCCGTTAAAAGTTTGGTGAGCAGATAGCCAATCCAGCCACCCAGGGCACCGCCCATGGCGCCGAGGAGGAGCAATTCGATGAGAAAGGCTGAAAAGATTTCGAACCGTTTCGCGCCAAGACTTCTTAAGATGCCAGCGTCCCGCCTGCGGCTGATGACCGTGAACATTGCCGTGTTATAGATGAGAAAAACGCCGACAAAAAGGGCTAAAAGAGAGAGGGCTTCCAGATTGAGGCGAAAAGCCTGTAGCATACCCGAAAAGGTTTCGCTTCTCTGCCGGGACGACTGAACAAAAAACCCTTTGCCCCATCGGGAGACAAAGTCGGTTTCGTCGGAAAGGATCAGGTCCACCCGATCGACCAATCCCTTCAGTTGGTAAAGTTTTTGAGCGTGACCGATATCCATGATCATCAGCGGTTCGCCAGAGGGATTTGGAAAGCTTCCTCTCACCAGAAGAGGTCCTTTCGAAGTTTCGATTATTTTTTCAGAGGTGATTCCGATCTCCTCCTTCAATCCATGATCCACAAACACCGACCTTTCGTCGTTCAAAAAGGAGAGAAGATTTTCCACTACTTCCTTGTTCTCGGTCAGCCACTCCACTCTCGCTATTTCAGGCCGAAGGGTTCTGTCTAAAAAGGGATCGATTCCAAGAAGACGTGCCTGCCCTCCCTGAAGAAGGCTAAGTTGGCGGTCGATCACAGGAGAAAACCATTCCACAGCAGGATCACGGCTCAGACGGACCAGAAGACTTTCCTCCATGGGGCCCACCGGCCTCTGGATGGAATGGGTGGCTTTCCCCTTTAAAAAATCGATCGCCCTCGTAAAACTTTTAAGTGCTGTTTGTGCGGAGAGAGTCATGCCCACCACCGCTGCCACCCCACAGGCGACTCCCATCAATTGAAGCAGACTGAGACTGATCCTACGAGGAAGATACCGAAGAAAAGATTTGGTGACGGTCTTCAATGATTGATTTCCTCACAGGAAGTTTCTTCGGTGACAAGGCCATCGACCATTCTTAGAATGCGAGAGGCGTAACGGCAGGTCAAAGGAGAATGGGTTGCCATGATGAGAGTCGTTCCCGATTCGCGACAACTTCTGGTGAGCAACTCAAGAATTTGATTCCCCGTGCTGGTATCAAGATTTCCAGTCGGTTCATCGGCAAGGATAATGGATGGGTTTTTGACGATGGCTCGGGCAATGGCGACTCGTTGTTGTTCTCCTCCCGAAAGTTCATTGGGAAATCGATGCTCTTTTCCTCTTAACCCCACCTCTTTTAGTGCCCGGTAGGCTAATTCGGGTTTTGATTGTTTGGCCAGCTCGAGGGAGAGAAAAACATTTTCGAAAGCAGTGAGGGTTGGGAGAAGATTGAAAAATTGGAAGATGAAACCGAGCTTCATTCGCCGCAATAATGTTCGGCCCCGTTCACCCAGATCTTCTAAATCCTGCCCCTCTACTTCTATTCGTCCCCGGGTGGGACGATCGAGCCCTGCGATCAGATTGAAGAGAGTGCTCTTACCGGACCCGCTCCTTCCGAACAAGGCAATCACCTCCCCCTTCTTGATGTCAAGGTTTGTTCCACAAAGGGCTGGGGTTCCAGACCCATCCCCACCGTAGTGTTTCCATAAATCGACGATCCGAATGATCACCATTGGAGTGGCCCTAAATCTTTTCTGGAAAGCAGAGACTTTCGCTGCGTGTGGCAGCTCGACCGCAATGTTGGCAGAAATATTTTGCCTCTCGGATGAATTCCTTATATTCTTCTAATGTCATTTTTTTCCGAAGCTCACAGAGATGCTGATCGTGCCCTTCATGAGGAACATTGAGAGCCGCCTCCGATAAAAATATCTTACCTGATTGTGCCATTCCTACCACCTCCTTCTTGAAACAATGGTGATGAAGATCTTGCCTCCTTTTCCTTGATGGATTCCATCATACTTTTTTACAAATTAAAAATCAATGATCACGTCCTCTCTCGGTTACAGGATGAGATGGATCAGAGATACACTGCCTTCTGAATTCCAGACGTGTCTCTCAACTTACGTCCCAAAGCAGTGGGACTACCTGCGCATGAACATGTTACGTTTCACCGGTTAAGGTAAAAGAGAGGATTATTTCACGGTGGCGACGCTGGTGTCAAAGCTGGGAGTTCGATACCCGTATTTTGGCGAAAATAAATTCGAGCTTCCCGTTTCTACTTTCGGGCATCGATACGAGCCTCGACAACGACAAACGTCAGATGGAAATAGACGATACAGGCGTTCCTACCGTGACCATTAGACGTTACATATCTTCTAACGATGGAAACCTCTTTTTGAATCAATCCATTGAGAAAGTTTTTGAAAATCCGGGCTTCTTTGATAAAGGGGACTTTTATTTTCCTGATAGACACTCAATTTTTCTTCAAACAGAGGGCGGGGATTCAGGTAAAAGAGGCCAAGGGGGAGCCTTTCTGTCTCCCACGCCTTCCGGAGGGCTTCGAAACGATCATAAGGATTGTGAGCCTCATCAAGATAATAGATCTTTGATTTGAACCATTGGTACGTATTCATTTTATTGTAAGTCACGCAGGGCTGAAGAATGTCAACCAGGGCGTATCCATGATGCAGAATGGCTTTTTTAAGAATCTCCTTTGTTTGAACGATATCGCCTGCGAAGGCTCTCGCCACAAAAGAGGCTCCCAGGGTGATTGCAATGGCCAGAGGATTAAAGGATTCGTGAAAAACCCCTTCCCTTTGAACCAGGGTCTTGAAGCCCTGAAGGCTTGTTGGCGAGGCTTGCCCTTTTGTCAGTCCATAGACCATATTGTTATGGACGATGTTGGTAATGTCTGGATTTCTTCGAATGGCATGGATGAAATGATTGCCTCCTTCTCCATACATGCAACCGTCTCCACTTTCATCGATGACGATAAGGTCAGGATTGACCGCTTTGATGGCAGTTGCCACCGGTAAAGATCGACCATGGAGTCCATTGAAGAGGTGACACCGGTAATAATGGGGCGCTTTGGCCGCCTGACCAATCCCAGAAACGACCACAAGCCTTTTGGGATCAATCTCAAGTTCAGTAAGAGCCTCTTTTAATGCTTTGAGAATGGCAAAGTTCCCACAGCCAGGACACCAGGCAATATCGATTCCTTCCATGTCAAATAATTTGGTATCCATTTTCTCTCCCTTACGTGAGCACCGATTGCAACTGTTCTTCCACTTCTTCTACTGAAAAAGGCAACCCATTGTATTTTAAGATTTTGTGATGGATTTCGAATCCTGTTTGCATCCGAATCAGTTGGCAAAACTGGGCAGTGGCGTTGTTTTCAACAATGATGGTCTTTTTTGCCCTTTGAAGATAGGTCAGTGTATTCGGATGTAAGGGATAAACTTGCCGGAAATGGAGAGACGCAACCTTCTCTCTTTTCAATCGGTCAAGGGCTTCTCGAATGGCATGATAAGTGGATCCCCATCCGATGATGAGTGTTTCATAGTCTTCTTGCCCATTCCATTCAGGGGAGAGGACGTCAGTCATGAGAAGGTCCCATTTTTTGAGTCGTTTATTGACCATCCTTGTTCTCAGCTCAAGATTCTCTGTGATATGTCCTTCTTCGTCGTGCTCATCGCTGTCCAGCACCACAAGCCCATCGCCAAACCCCGGAATCCCACGGGGAGAAAGTCCTTTCTCTGTAAACTGATAACGCTTGTAAGAGGGATCCGTTCTGACAAAATGGTTTTTAAAAGGAGTTCGTTCTGGATGAAGAGAGGGAAGGTTATAATGAGATTCGAGGAGAGATTGATCTGTCAGGATAAAGACCGGGACGTGATATCGATCTGCCAGATCAAAGGCTTGCTGGCCAAGATCAAAGCAGTCCTCAATCGTCCCTGGAGCAAAGATCACTCTCGGAAATTCCCCATGACCGGCAAAGAGGGCAAAGAGGAGTTCTCCTTGTTCCGTTCTGGTAGGAAGACCTGTGGCAGGACCGGGCCGCTGTCCGATGTGGATCACTATAGGAGATTCGATCATTCCAGCCAGGCTGAGCCCCTCCACCATGAGGGCAAATCCTCCTCCGGATGTGGAAGCTAAGCCTCTTGCGCCAGCATACCAGGCCCCCAATCCCATATTCATGGCACTGATCTCATCCTCAGCCTGCTCGACGATGATGCCAAACTCCTGAGCGCGTTCTGCCAGAAGGACGGCCAGTGCTGTGGAAGGGGACATGGGATAGAAGGAGAGGAAGTTACATCCTCCTGCCACCGCGCCCATAGCTAACGCTTCGACCCCATCCATCAAGAGTTCCTTTTTAACCTTTTCGTCTTTCATCAGGTCGATTTCAATTCGACCCGATCGGAAAAGTCCTTCACTTTCCTCATACCCTCTTTCCATCGCTCGGAGATTCCTCTGAATGGTCTGGTTATCTTTCTTAGAAAAAGAGTATTGAAGATACTGGACCAGTAACTCCTTCTCTACCCGAAATAGTCCAGCGAGCAAACCCGCTGCCACCGTGTTTAGATAGATGCGACCTCCCACCTCCTGAGCGATGGAACTCAGGGGCACATCAATGGCCCTGTCTCCCTGATATTCTTTTTCAAAAAGGTTTTTCTCTCCTAAAAGAATCGTCTGAGAGGAGATATTTTTCTGAAGATGCGTCACTGATCCTACGCTGAATGGGATCAAAAGATCGATACGATCCACAGGTGCCGCCACTCTCTTGGAGGAGATGCGAACCATCGTTGAGTTGGTGCCTCCCCGGATACGGGACATGTATTCCTGTGAAGAAAAAACATGATACCCCGAAAGTTTGAGCGTCTGGGTGAGAAGATGTTCAACGGTCTGAATACCCTGACCCGCTTCTCCGCAGAGGACAAGGGAGACCTCTTCGGTAAACTTTTGATTCCATCCCTGCTGCATCTCGCCCCCTCAATAAGATCTTTCTGCCAAATAAACTAATTATAATTGACCTTCTCCAATGGAGCAAATCGATCAACGAATCCAATATGTGCCACAATTGACAAAAAAGAGCCCTTATACTATAATTTGCTAAGTCGGAATGATTCCGAATTAAACCTCATGGCCTCGGAGCCAGCCGTGAACCATGGAAATACAGCAGTGCATCGGTCAGGTTAAAAAAAGAGTTTTGTTTAATGGTGACGACGCTGGTATCGAAGCTGGACGTTCGATGCTCGTATTTCGGCGAAAATAAATTCGAGCTTCCCGTTTCAACTTTCGAGCATCGATACGAGTCTCGACAACGGCAAACATCCATTTAAAATAGACGATACGTGCATCCATACCGTAACCGTCAGACGTAACCTATTTTCCACCTCATTATTTATGACTCGAGAGCAGATGATCGAAAGGATGCGGAAAGGAGGACTCAAAATGACGCGTCAGCGTTTGGCGATTGTGGACGCTTTGATTGAAAAGAGAGCTCTCCATCCAAGCGCTCAAACCATCTTCAAATGGGCGAAGAAGAGAGCGAAAGGATTGAGTCTGTCCACCGTTTACGATACGCTCAACGAGCTCTCGAAACACGGGATCATCAAGACCTTGGAATTTGATAAGATGGAGAATCGCTACGAAGGAATTCTTACTGAACACGTCAACTTGATCTGTAAACAATGTCATTCCATTACCGATCATCCCTTACCCATCCGAATCAATCCCGAGGCGATTGCACGAAAAAAGAAATTCTGGGTTACCGATACACGAATGGAATATTATGGATACTGCGGACAGTGCCTCCGCGGGAAAGGGGGTGAGACACCGAAAATAAGAAGACACCCACAGGGAGAGCCTTCACGCTCATAAACATGAATTAACTATAAACTGAAGGATGCATCAAAAACAGAAAGGAGGGAATATGATGGAAGGTAAAAAAGACCCGATTACGGGAATTGCAAACCCACAAGCGACAGGGAGGGGCAGAACGAATCGGGATTGGTGGCCCGATCAGTTGAATCTTGATATCCTGCACCAGCATTCCTCGAAATCCAATCCCATGGGGGAAGATTTCAATTATGCTGAAGAGTTCAAAAAACTCGACTACTGGGCTTTGAAGAAAGATCTTGCAGAGCTGATGACCCAATCTCAGGACTGGTGGCCTGCAGACTTTGGCCACTATGGACCGTTGTTCATTCGTATGGCATGGCACAGCGCCGGCACTTACCGTATTGGTGATGGTCGTGGAGGGGCAGGCAACGGCAGCCAGCGTTTTGCTCCCCTCAATAGCTGGCCTGATAATCAGAATCTTGACAAGGCGCGACGATTGCTCTGGCCCATCAAACAGAAGTATGGCCGTAAGATTTCCTGGGCGGATTTGATGATCCTTGCTGGCAATGTTGCCATGGAGACGATGGGTTTTAAGACCTTTGGTTTCGGAGGAGGCCGAGAGGACATCTGGGAGCCGGAGAAGGATATCTACTGGGGTCCAGAGAGCGAATGGCTTGGAGACAAGCGATATACTGGCGATCGAGAACTCGAGAAGCCCCTCGGCGCCGTCCAGATGGGTCTCATCTACGTCAACCCTGAAGGTCCAAATGGAAATCCGGATCCAGTGGCTGCAGCGAGGGATATAAGGGAGATTTTTGGTCGGATGGCAATGAACGACGAGGAGACCGTGGCACTCATTGCAGGCGGTCATGCCTTTGGCAAATGCCATGGTGCTGGCGATAAAGCACTGGTGGGCCCGGAGCCAGAAGCTGCTCCTATCGAGGAACAAGGACTGGGCTGGAAGAACCGTTTTGGAACGGGCAAAGGAAAGGATACGATTACCGGCGGCCCAGAACTGATCTGGACCAGCACGCCAACGAAGTGGAGTATCAACTTTTTGAGAAATTTATTTAGTTATGAATGGGAATTGACAAAGAGTCCAGCCGGCGCTTACCAGTGGAAGCCGAAGGGAAGTGCGGGGGCCGGAACTGTACCGGATGCACATGACCCGACAAAGCGTCACGCCCCAGGAATGTTGACCACGGACCTCGCTCTGCGGTTCGATCCGGCTTACGAAAAGATTGCCAGGCGCTTTCTTGAAAACCCTGATCTGTTTGCAGATGCCTTTGCCCGCGCATGGTTCAAACTAACGCATCGCGACATGGGACCTCGCTCTCGTTATCTTGGGCCAGAAGTGCCAAAAGAAGAGCTCCTCTGGCAGGATCCTATCCCTGCGGTCAATCACAAGTTAATCGATGAGCAAGATATTGCTTTCCTCAAGAGTAAGATCTTAACGTCAGGGTTGTCCATCTCGGAGATGGTTTCGACCGCCTGGGCATCGGCTTCAACTTTCCGTGGTTCAGACAAGCGCGGGGGTGCCAATGGGGCGCGTATCCGTTTCGCTCCACAAAAAGACTGGGAAGTCAATCAGCCTGCCCAACTGGCCAAGGTGCTCAAAACCCTGGAAGACATCAAGAGCGCCTTCAACAGTGCACAGACCGATGGGAAAAAGGTATCCCTCGCTGACCTGATTGTCCTAACAGGCTGTGCGGGCATTGAGCAGGCAGCGAAGAACGCCGGTCATCAGGTGACCGTTCCTTTCACGCCAGGACGCATGGATGCCTTAGAGGAGCAAACCGACGCTCAGTCCTTCGCCGTCCTCGAACCGATAGCAGATGGATTTCGTAACTATATTAAGGCGGATTGTTCAGAAAGGCCGGAAGTCATGCTGATTGATCGGGCACAACTTTTGACATTGACCGCCCCTGAAATGACGGTGCTCATCGGCGGCATGCGCGTTCTGAAGACCAATTTTGGAGGAACTCTGCACGGTGTCTTCACCAAGCGACCAGAGGCACTCACCAATGACTTCTTTGTGAACCTGCTCGACATGGGTATAGAATGGAAATCGGTTACAGGAAATACAAACCTCTTTGAGGGCCGGGATCGTAAGACAGGGGAACTCAAGTGGACGGCCACCCGAGTCGATCTCATTTTCGGATCGAACTCACAACTTCGGGCTCTGGCAGAGGTCTATGCCTGTGCAGACTCCGAGGAAAAGTTTCTAAAAGACTTTATAGCCGCGTGGGATAAAGTGATGAACCTGGATCGTTTCGACCTCCCTCGATCTTAGCCCATCTATTTAAGATGGATTTGAAAGGGTAGGAAGCGAAGGTCCATGAAGAATGGTTTCAAAACCGCATGCTACAAAGGCTGAACGGGAATGATAAAAGGGCGGCTTTTTCAGGATATCTCTGAAACGAGCCGCCTCTGGCTATCTTTCTTAGGGATGTTCAATATTATTCCCTTCTTGATTCCAAGTATGGATGATCTCTTAAAGTGAATAAAAAAGTGATGAATGATAAGGGGGCTTCATATCTCCCATAGAAACCTTTCCGCATAGACATCGGAATCGGTTGCCGATATGAATGTGATTGTCTTAGGGGGGCTTGCCAGTTTGGGGGCAGGGTTGGCCACCGGTTTAGGTGCCCTTCCTGTTTTGTTCATCAAAAATGCGTCTCCAAAAGTGATGGATTCCCTACTCGGTTTTTCAGCAGGAATCATGTTGGGAGCCACCTCCTTCAGCTTGGTTCTTCCTTCTATTCAATTGGGTAATGTCTGGATTGCTTCATCAGGAATGATTTTGGGAGGAGCTCTCTTGGGTCTTGCCAATCGCCTCGTTCCCCATCTCCACACCTTTTCCGGACCTGAAGGGCTTCCTCTAAAGCTATCGAGGGTCTGGCTTTTCGTGTTAGCCATCACCATTCATAATTTCCCTGAAGGAATGTCCGTGGGGGTGGGATTTGGAAAGGGCGATGCTTGGGAAGGGATGGCGCTGGCTGTGGGAATCGGATTTCAGAATATGCCTGAGGGGATGGCAGTGGCTTTTGCTCTGATACGAGAAGGGTACTCTCCCTGGAAAGCCATCGGATATGCCACTCTGACAGGATTGGTCGAACCAATTGGCGGCCTCATCGGCGTCAGCATTGTCACTTTGGCCCAATCCCTTCTCCCTTGGGGGCTTGCTTTCGCAGGGGGAGCGATGCTCTTTGTCATCAGTAATGAAATTATTCCAGAAACGCACCGAAGAGGCCATCCCATCGGGGCGACCTTTGGTGTCCTGTTGGGATTTGTGGTGATGACCATTTTCGATCACCTCTTTGCTTAAAGGTCCGAGGTTATGAAAGGAGGAAAGACTCAATGACATTCCAGCTGATACGGATCGTCCTGTTCATTCTACTCATTTGCTCCCCCTTCCACACCCATGGAAATGATTTCATCATTCAGCGAACGCCTTCCACAGGCTATCAGCCTCAGTTTCACATCATGGGTGATCGGATCTACTACGTCTGGCACGAATACGATGGCCCTCATCGCCAGATTTTCACCGCAGAAATGAAGATGGATGGAACGGGATGGAAGGCGACCCAGAGAACAGTCGGTCGCTTTGATAAGGTCTTTCCCCAACTCCATGTCGCGGGATCAAAGATCTACTATGTTCGACAACAACCTGATGAGACGAAGAATCGACAGATCTGGACGATGGAGATGAATCTCGATGGAACCGGATGGAAAGAGGTTCAAAGGACCTATTCCCCCTTCGACAAACAGTTTCCGCAGCTTCAGGTCGTCGGAAATAAGATTTATTATACCTGGAACGAGTCCGATGGGAGATACCGACAGATCTGGACGGCAGAAATGAATCTCGATGGAACCGGATGGAAAGCGACCAAGCGAACCGATTCCCCTTATGATAAGTATGAACCCCAACTTCAGGTCATTGGAGAGAACTTCTATTTTGTTTGGAGAGAATCGGATGGAGTCCATTTTCAGATCTGGACTGCTTCGATGAGTCGCGAGGGCAAAAACTGGCAAGCGGTTAAAAGGACCAGCACCCCTTTTGACAAGCATAACCCCCAGATGGTGATCGACGGAAACAGAATGTATTTCACCTGGCACGAAGCAGATGGTCCCAATTGGCAGAAAGCGAGATATCAGATCTGGACGGCTGAGATGGGCCTTGATGGAACGGGATGGCAGGCGATCAAAAGGACCCATACTCCCTACGATAAATATACGCCTCAATTGGCAGTGTATCCGCATAAGCTCTACTATGTCTGGGAGGAATCAGATGGTCGGTATCGACAAATCTGGACTGCCACCGTGAATAGAGATGGAACAGGATGGACACCCCGGAAACGAACCGTTTCGCCCTACGGCAAGTATGATCCCCAGATGCAGATTGCAGGCGATCGGATTTACTATGTCTGGCATGAAGATCATGGCCCAAAGGAACCCATTTGGGTGGCATGGGAGTCGCTTTCCGATGTCAAAGGGAGAGACACAGGCTTTGAGAAATCTCTTTATGAGAAAGAGCTCTTCGAGGCAAGACACATTGCCAATGAGTTGATGGATACCGTTCGGGGGTTGCTGATGCAAGAAATCCAGAAAGGAGGTGTTGCCAATGCCCTTCGTGTCTGCTCCGAATTGGCTCAGGACATAACGACCCGATTGGCAACCCAGACGGGTCACACGCTACGACGCGTTAGCTTACGATATCGAAATCCCAAAAACGCTCCGGATGCCTATGAAACCAGAGGGCTTCAAACCTTGGATCACCTGAACCGTGAAAAGAGATTGCCAGAAGAATATGTCGATATTGTTGAGGAGGAGGGTGTCAGGTGGCTTCGATATTTGAAACCCCTCTCTGTGGCTCCTCTCTGTATCACGTGCCATGGTCCCAGGGAGAATATTCCTTCTGAGGTCCAGGCCATCTTAAAAGAGAAGTACCCGGAGGATCGAGCAACAGGGTTTCTCGTGGGGGATCTTCGGGGTGCCATCAGTGTGAAAATGGTTTTATCAGGGAAAAAGTGATAAACGGCAAAATCATTCTGAAAAAAAATTGATTCCCATTCAAAAATCTTCTAAGGAGGTGCCAGATGCTCATTCAATCATTTTTCGTCCCGGGATTATCCCATCTCTCCTATCTCCTTTGTGGTTCTAAAACCTGTGCCGTGATTGACCCCAAAAGGGATGTTCAGATCTATCTCGAGACGGCAAAAGCCATGGGGCTTAAGATCACTCACATTCTTGAGACCCATCTTCATGCCGATTTCGTCTCGGGCCATATGGATCTGGCTGAAAAGACGGGGGCAAAAATCTATGCTCCCCAATCAGGCCATTGCCAGTTTGATCATGTGGGGCTCTCTGAAGGCAAGGCTTTTGAGATTGAGGATATGGAGATCAAGGTATTGGAAACGCCAGGTCATACTCCAGAACATATCGTTTATGTGGTCATCGACCACTCGCGCGGAGAGGAACCGACCGCTCTCTTCAGCGGCGATACCCTTTTTGTTGGAGACGTGGGAAGGCCAGACCTGTTTCCAGGCATGGCCAAGGAGTTAGGGGGAAAGCTGTTTGAGAGTTTAAAAAAGCTGGCAAGCCTCCCTGACTTCTGTGAAGTTTATCCCGCTCATGGGGCAGGATCCCTCTGCGGGAGAGCCATGTCTGCCAAAAGGACCAGCACCATCGGTTATGAGAAAAGATATAATTACGCCTTTCAGATGAAAGAGCGAGAGGAGTTCATTAAGCTCCTAACCACAGATATGCCTGAAGCACCAGATCATTTTAGTCGTTGCAGTGATATTAATCGAAAAGGTCCAGCCCTTGCCAAAGAGCTTCCTCGTTTAGCCCCTTTTGATCCACAAGCCTTTTATCAAAGGACTCAGGATAAGAATACGATTGTTCTGGATCTTAGACCTTATGAAGCCTTTGGCGGTCAACATGTCCCGGGAGCTTATCACATCGACTTTGGAGGAAACTTCTCAACCTTTGCCGGATGGGTTTTGCCACCAGAATCAGATATTCTTTTAGTGGCTGAAAATGCTGCCCAGGCTGAGGAGGCTGTGATTCAACTTCGGCGGGTGGGATTAGATCGGACCATCGGTTATCTGGATGGAGGAATGTATGAATGGGCAAAAGCAGGGCTGCTCTCCCAGCATATTTGTCAGCTTTCAGCAGAAGAAATGAAGCGACGGATGACAGGAGGCCCCCCCATCACACTTATTGATGTGAGAGCCAAACGGGAATATATGACAGGCCATCTCGAAGGATCGATCAACATTCCCGTCGCTGATTTGAGAAAGAGAAATCAGGAACTGAACCCAGAGGCCCCTGTGGTTGTGGTCTGCAATAGCGGACACCGATCCAGTCTTGGAGCAAGCCTTTTGAAACGTCATGGATTTAAGGAGGTCTCGAATCTGGCTGGAGGCATGATGGGCTACAATGCAGCTGGGTTCGGTCCGGAATGTCCGGTCTGTATTGCTCCTCATGGTCCACAGCAGATCAAAACCTAAAGGATAAAAAAACCACTCCATGGAGATAACATCCAGAGAGAGCGATGGATGTTAAGATTGTTTTCAGGGGGAGAAGATGATGGACTGGCTGATCATGGAACGGTGGTCTCCTTATGCCGTTGGAATCGGTATTGGGGTGTTGAGCTGGCTCACCTTTTTGCTGTCCGATAAACCCATTGGATGCTCAACCGCATTCTCACGCACAAGCGGGATGATCGAATATCTCTTTCGGGGAGAAAAAGTGAAAGAGAAAGCCTACTATAAAAAATTCACTCCCGAAATGGACTGGGAATGGATGCTGGTTTTCGGAATCTTCTTTGGGGCATTGGTCTCAGCCTTCTTTTCCGGTTCTATTCGATGGATATTCGTCCCATCCACATGGGAGTCTGCTTTTGGCCCCTCCTTTGCCCTTCGCTGGGTCGTTTCCCTGGTCGGAGGAATGGTGTTGGGATTTGGCGCTCGCTGGGCAGGAGGGTGCACGAGTGGACATGGGATCAGTGGAACGCTTCAACTGGCGGTCAGCAGTTGGCTGGCCGCCCTCTGTTTTTTCATCGGCGGGATTTTAACCGCCATGGTGCTTTACCCATCTTAACGCTGAGGAGAGAAAGATGTTAAGGAACATTCATCAAAAGAAAAATCTCCAGTTGGGGATGGGTTTCTGTATAGGAATTCTCTTCGGTTTTCTCCTTCAGAAGGGAGGCGTGACCGATTATAACGTAATCATAGGCCAACTCTTGTTAACCGATTTTACGGTTGTCAAGATCATGCTTTCTGCCATGGTCACAGGAATGATTGGCGTCTATCTCCTTCGAAATCTGGGTTTGGCCGCTCTCCATCCAAAACCGGGATCACTGGGCTCGATTGTGATTGGAGGACTTCTCTTTGGCCTGGGCTTCGGACTCCTCGGGTATTGCCCGGGGACACTGGCAGGGGCTGTTGGTCAGGGAGCGCTCGATGCTCTATTCGGGGGGATGATCGGGATTTTAATCGGTGCGGCCCTGTTTGCACACCTTTTCCCAAAGTTAGAAAAAACGGTACTCCATCGGGGTTATTTCGGAGAGATCACCTGGCCCGAGCTTTTTAAAGTCAATCCATGGGTGGTCATCTTTCCCATCGCGACTGGGGTCATCCTTCTCCTTTACTGGATTGAGCGTTCCGGGCTTTAACACCCATCAGCCGTTTAGGTATCCATGATCAAGCGAATCATCCCAGCTGTTCAATGGATCAGAGAGTATTCCCCTGGTGATTTGAAAAAGGATTGCCTGGCCGGTTTACTCGTTTCGATTATGCTGGTCCCCCAGAGCATGGCTTATGCCATGCTGGCCGGGCTTCCCCCGGTCGTTGGCCTTTACGCTTCCACCTTCCCGTTGATGGTCTATCCGCTTTTTGGTTCATCCAGACATTTAGCGATCGGTCCAGTGGCAATGCTCTCTCTTTTAGTCTTCAGTGGTATTTCCGGTCTGGCCCATCCCGGCTCAGAAAGGTACTTAGAACTGGTGTTCCTTCTGACCTTGATGATCGGCCTTCTCCAATGGTTGATGGGAGTATTTCGGCTTGGATTTTTTATCAATTTCTTTTCTCATGCCGTGTTAGGTGGTTTTACATCGGCTGCGGCCATTCTCATCTTTTTCAGTCAATCGGGCCACCTTTTGGGGATAAAGCTCCATTACCACCACTCTCTTGTCCATGTGCTCATCGAAATCATTCATCGGATTGGGGAGACTCATTGGATGACCCTTCTTTTTGGTCTGGGGGGAATTGGGATCCAACTCTTCTTAAAATGGAAGGTCCCTCGATTTCCGGCTCCTTTGTTCACCGTTGCAGGAAGTACCTTGATCGTCTCTCTCTTTGGATTGGACCAGACCGGGTTAAAAGTCATTGGGCCTATCCCAAAGGGGTTCCCCCAATTTTCTCTTCCACCTTTTCGTTTTGAAGACATGGTCCTACTTTTGCCTGTTGCGTTACCGATCCTCTTTGTAGGGTTTATGGAATCCGCCTCCATTGCGAAGCAGATTGCGACAAAAGAAAAATATAAGATCGATTCCAATCAGGAGCTTCAAGGCTTGGGATTGGCCAATGTGGTCGCTTCATTCTTTTCTGGATATCCTGTAACAGGAGGATTTTCCCGGACAGCCGTCAATTATCAGTCCGGAGCTCGAACAGGGTTCGCTTCCCTCCTCACGGGCCTCTTCATGCTCTTCGTTCTCCTTGTTTTCACTCCTCTGTTTTATTACCTTCCCCAAACCATCTTAGCGAGCATCGTCATGGTCGCGGTGATGGGATTGGTGGACCTGAAAGGGGCAAGGCATTTCTTCAAGGTGAAGCCGTTGGATGGCTGGACCTTCCTCCTAACATTCATCACCACATTGATGCTGGGAAGCGTGAAGGGGATTTTGATAGGAATGGTCTTTTCCCTGCTCATCTTTATCTGGAGAAGTGCCCACCCTCACATTGCCGAACTCGGATGGCTGAAGCAGGAGAATCTTTTTCGAAATCTCATACGCTATCCCGAAGCAACGACCTTCCCCGGGGTTCTTCTCATCCGGGTGGACGCCTCCCTCTATTTCGCAAATGCGGGATTTTTAGAGGATGATCTCCATAAACGGTTAGCGGAAAAACCAGAGGTCCGGTGGGTGGTGTTCGATCTTTCAGGGGTGAATGATATGGATGCCGTTGCCGTGGACGCTCTGGAAGAGATGATGGACAATTACCGCGATCGGGGAATTCAATTTCTTTTCGCTGCCATGAAAGGCCCGGTGAGGGATTTGGTTGAACGGGCAGGTTGGCCGGAAAAGTATGGAGACATCTATCAATATCCTTCCCTCTCTCATGCCCTGGCAAAAGTTTAACAGCCCTTCCCTTCTTGACCCTTTCTTGCGTTGATCAATGAAGGAATCCCTCTTCTCAAGTCTCTTCAATGTGGCGAACCGATCTCTCTGGTGAGGCGAATCATACTGTCAAGAAGTTCGACGGCTCTCTGGGCGAAGGCAAGGTCACTGATATGGGCATCCACCACTTCGATGGGAATATCTGGGTGGATCGTCTTTCTCAGTTCTTCAACAAAAATCTGATTGGTCTGCGGATCAAACAGTTCTGCTCCGGGTTTGTCTGCCTCCGACCAGCCTTTCTGAGGGATCAACACATAGGTAGGCCCTTTGGCTTTCTTCAATTTTTCGCCGATGATCCTGGCAAATTCGATCATTTCATCAGGACCTAAACGGACACAAAATCGGATATCGTGGGGATGGATCTTTCGTCCTTTCAGTTGGTCCGGCATGGGATAGTATGGGCTGAAGACCGCATTATCTAATCCTCCTGGAGCCACCACCTGGGGAATGCCCAACTTCCCGGCGGTTTCAAGTCTCGTAGGCCCGATGCCTTTGCAATATCCACCGAACATCTCGTCAGCAATCTCATGGAGTGTAAAATCAAGAACGCCTGCGATGAGACCCTGGGCAACCAATTCCTCCATAGCCATTCCGCCACACCCATTGGCATGAAAGGCGATCATCTCATACCCTCTTTGTAGAAGAAGGGGTTCGGCATGAAAGGCGCACCTGGAGTTGATCCCGTATGCCGTGACCGCCACCATTGGTTTTCCCCGTGAAAAGCGACGGCCTCTCTCCATCATGCCGCAGATGGCAAAGGCTGCTTGGGCAAAGATATGGCGCATAAAATCATTGAGACCCAGGATATCGGCTACAGAATGAAACATGACGATATCTTTTGTACCCACATATTCTCGGATATCCCGGGAGGCGACGGTCGAGAGGACCAACTTGGGAAGACCAAACGGAAGGGTCCGCATGATATGGGTGACAATTGCGGTTCCTGTTCCACCCCCCATCCCGAAAACACCATCCAGTTTCCCTTCTTGATGGAGACGTGTTGCCAGAATCGCTCCCCCTTCCTGGACCGCCTGAATGGCGATGGAGCGGTCTTTTCTATCCAGTAGTTCCTTGAGTTCATATCCTGCCGCCCGAACCACTTCTTCACAGGAGATATCAGGAGGCGTAAGGGGATTGCCCAGGGTCCCCACATCCATTAAAATGGGACGAACCCCTCGCTCCAGAAGGCAGTCTCTCACATAAGCCGCTTCTCGTCCTTTGGTATCCAGGGTCGCGATGAGGAGGAGTTGTTTATTCATGACCGGGCTTTGCTCTTTCCTTTTTTTTTCGGAGTTTTTCGGCAATCTGAAGGATGGTCTCTCCATAGGGTTCACTACGGTTATAATGCCAGAGAAGTTTTTTCTGCTGAGTGATCGAAAGTCCCCTCTTCCATCCATGGGATTTTAAAAAATTACCAATGCTGAAGATGGCTCCTTCTGGATCATAAAGCCACTCCTTGAAACTGTTCTTGTTTAAAGCATAGGCTTTATAACTCGAGGGAATGAACTGGGGCATGCCCAGGGCGCCGGCAATGGACCCATAAACCTCCAGAGGGTCCATCTGCTCGGCCTGAATGATATCAAAGAAATGCTTCAGCTCTTTATAAGCCCACTCAGCCCTCCGCTTCGCGATACGCTCAATCAGATCAAAAGGGACTTCAGGGTTGTTTTCCCAGATGGTTGAATAGTTCTTGAGGAGATTTTCCGGAGAGTCCAGAATAGCCAGACTTGCCAGTGTGGGAATCACCCTGTGTTTTCCGATATTCTCACCGAATCGCGACTCCACCAGAAGGATGGCAACGGCAATCTCCTTTTCGACATCAAATCTTCTCTCCATTTCTTTCAATGTTTTGAGGTTCTCACGAAGAAAATTTTTTGCCAGGAGGATGGCTTCAAAAGAGAGGAATTTGGTGTAGATTTCCGGGATCTCGCGGGTCATCAGAGAGATCGTCAGCCTATTCGGAATGGGCTCCGCACGGGCATCAAGAAAGAGGGGCAATAAAAACTCCTGACTCAATCCATCGCGGATCAATCGATCAAGAAGGGGTTGATAGGCAGGAGGGACTTCCTGAAGATCTTTGGCAAATCCAAAGCAGGTCAAAGAGATCACCATCGCAAGAATCCCTACAGCCAATTTCAACATCCATCCTCCTTGAGAGAAGCGATCAAATCCCCATAATCCCGAACCAAGCCATCTGGGCTTCGGGAAAGAATCTCTGCATCGGAATTTTCACCACCCCTAATGATGATCACCGGTAAGCCTGCCTCTTTGGAGGCCTGAATATCATCCAGACTGTCCCCGATGAACCACGTTTTCGCCCTGGAAACGCCAAGGTGATGAAGGGCCAAAAGAATCCCCTCTCCATTTGGTTTGGGGTGTTTGACATCATTTCGGCTGATGACAGTGTTAAAAAAGGGCTGGAGATCTAACTTTTTCAATCCGACCTGCAATGCCTTTGTTCCCAGATTGGTCACCAACCCCATCTGAATGCCACGGATTTTGAGTAAGGAAAGAAAATCTTTGACCTGAGGTCTGAGAGTCCAGCGGCTTAAGGCATCTTCATCATAATGATCATAAATTTCATCTATCTCCTTGATAAAAGTTTCCGGGGATTGCCCCATATCAGAGGCGATGGTGATCACTTCGTTCTTGAGAAGAGAATATTTCTTTCCATGGATTCGGGAGGTAGGGAAACCGAGTTGCTTCAGCCTCTCCAGGACCTCTTGAACCGCCCCTTTCCGATTCCATTGATGGTCAACCAGGGTCCCCTCAAAGTCAAACAGGACGGCCTCGACACCTCTAAATGTCAAAGATTTCATGGTTTGATGTTAACCGCTACGCTCTTTTTTTTCAACTCTTCAGTGAGAAAATAGGTGACATCTAACGGTTACGGTAATCCCGCTTCTTGCGGGACTGTATCGTCTATTTGAAATGGATGTTTGTCGTTGTCGAGGCTCGTATCGATGCTCGAAAGTTGAAACGGGAAGCTCGCATTGAATTTCGCCGAAATACGAGTATCGAACTTCCAGCTTCGATATTAGCGTCGCAAAAAAACTTTCCATTCAACCCTGTCATGTGGTATACCCTTTCTATGATGAAGTGGATATGGGTTTTCATAGGCTTTTATTGGATCTTTCTCCAAATTCCCTTCTTTGGATCTCCGCCAGAAGAACCCAAAGAGCCCGAGTCCCCTGTTAAAGGGTGGTGGGAGGTGAGGTATTTTCCGGTAACACCTACCCGATATGCTCAGAGCGGGAAAGGAATCATCAAAGCAGAGAGCGTGGGGAGCCGTTCTTCTCTTTTTAAGATCGTGGGAGAGAAAGAAAGAAACTTCCCCGTTCTCGCTTGGGGATGGAAGATATCAAATGTCGTCCGCTCTGCCATCGAGACGAGGAAAGACCGTTTCGATGCGGCAGCAAGGGTGATCGTTGTTTTCGGCAAAGAAGGACCTTTGCGAAGAATCGGAAGGGGAGAGCCCGCTGGACTTAAAATCGAATACATCTGGGCAACCCGCCTGCCCAAGGGACACCTCTTTGACCATCCTGGGGAGAGGAATCGAAAGGTGATGGTGATGGAATCCGGCGAGAGTAGGGTGGGCCAGTGGGTCTATTTTGAGAGGAATATTCAGAAAGATTTCAAGCAAGCTTTTGGAACCGAACCTCTTCCCATCTTGGCAATCGGGATCCAAACCGATACGGATGACAGTAATGAAATGGTTACCGCCTACTATCGGGAACCCACCTTAAGACGATAAACATCCCTCACCCCATCCGAAAGGGATGGCCACGGTTAACCCCCTTATTTGGCTCGATCAGAGCTTACCCCTCCTGCTTTCGGACGATCCTTCGCACTTTGCCCCTTGACAAAAAAAGAGTGGGACATTACAATAAAGTTATACCATAGGGGGGTATAGTATGGAGCGGGAAAAGCAGAAAAAAGAGGTTCTGGCAAGGCTGAAAAGAATCGAAGGACAGATACGAGGCCTTCAGCGCATGGTGGAAGAAGGAGCTGCCTGTCAGGATATCCTGATGCAGAGTGCTGCGGCGACCGCAGCGATCAAAAAGGTGGGGTCGATGATTATTCAGACCCACTTGGAGGAATGTCTGGAGAAGGGCAGGAAGGAGACAGGGATCAAACGGGAGGAATCGCTGAAAGAGTTTCAAGAGGTCCTTTCAAGGTATATGGATTGGGCTTGAGAAATCAAATGCAAGGTGCAAAGAGCATCGTCCACCGTGTTTACAAGAGGAGAAATATCTATGGAGAAGGACAAGGGATTGACGAGGAGAAGTTTTTTGAAGAAGGGAGCCGTTGTGGCGGCCGTGGGTGCCACCTGCACGGCAGGATGGGTTGAAACGGCCTCAGCAGCGTCTGGAACCTATGCTACGATGATCGATCTCACCCAATGTGATGGTTGTCGGAACGAACCGATACCGAAATGTGTGGAAGCCTGTCGCCGAGAGAATGAGAAGAAATTCCCGGAACCCAAAGAACCGATCAGAAACCTCTGGCCCCAGAAGACCTATGACGACTGGTCAAAGAAAAGGGAGGTGATCGATCAACTGACCCCTTATAACTGGATCACTGTTCAAAAAGTGGAGGTGGGAGGAGATGAGATGTTCATCCCTCGACGTTGCATGCACTGCGACACCCCCCCTTGTGCCCATCTCTGCCCATTTGGAGCCCTCAATAAATATTCGGACGGCTCGGTGGTAATCAATCACAACCTCTGCATGGGAGGAGCGAAATGCAAGGCCGTTTGTCCCTGGCATATCCCTCAGAGACAGAGCGGGGTGGGACTCTATCTGAAACTTCAGCCAATGCCTGCCGGAGGAGGAGTGATGTATAAATGTGACCTCTGCCGTGAACGAATCCTCCACGGGAAGATGCCTGCATGCGTGGAGGCCTGTGAAAAGAGGCTGGGGGCCAAGAGACCTCTCTATTTTGGGAGAAGAAAAGAGATCCTGAGGATGGCTCACGAGCGAGCCAAGGCGATCAATGGTTTCGTCTATGGCGAGAAAGAGAATGGAGGGACGGCCACTCTTTATGTGAGCAGGATTCCCTTTGAAAAGATTGACTCCAGATTGAGAGAAGCAAAATCGAATCTTCACATGGGCAAGGTTCTCAATCCGCTTCGTGAGGTCAACGAATGGGCAAAAGGATTTATTCTTGCTCCGCTCATCAGCGCCCTGGGCGCCATTGGGCTTGCCCTCTACACAAAGAAGCAGAGCCCAAAGGGCATCGCGCAGAGTGGGGATCAACAAAAGAAGAATGGAGATCGATGATGGAAGAGAAAATCATAAAAAACAATAAAGTCGTGGTTCGCCATGGCTTGATTGAGCTTGCCGAACATTGGATTTTAGCACTCTCTGGCTTTGTTTTGATCTTTTCGGGTTTCGGGGAACTCCCGATGTATAAAAGGTTCATGGTAACCCAGATTCCAGGATTAGGATGGGCAGGAGACTTCATCATCAACTTAAAGATTCACTACCTGGCGGGTATGGTCTTTGTTTCGGTGATGGTCTTTCATGCCATCTATCATGGTTGGCTCGGACATCAGGGGTTACTGCCCAAAAGGGGAGACGTCAAAGCCTCCTTGCAAACGATTCTTGCTATGTTTGGGCTCGGTGAAGAGCCTAAATCGGAGAAGTACCTTCCCGAGCAAAGGCTGGCTTATGCCTATCTGGGGGGGATTGGATTGATCCTGGTCATCACCGGAGTGGTTAAAGTGATCAAAAATCTACCAGGAGTCTATCTCCCACCAGGATGGATCACAGCCATGACTCTTACCCATACCTTTGCAACCCTCTTCTTTCTCCTGGGCGTCATGGCCCATCTGGCTGCTTTGATCTTTAAGGTCAACCGGCCATTGGCCAAATCGATCTTCACCAGAAAAGTGGACCTTGATTATGTGAGGGAGCGTCATACCATCTGGTATGAGGAACTGATGAAAGAGAAGGCAATGGCTGAGTTGAAAGAAGTCCAAGAGGGGAAAACAGAAGCCTTAGATCAGGGTGGATCGAAGGAAGAAGAGGAGATCTCAGACCAAACCTCTGAAACCTCTGGAAAACCCGAGGAGACGACGATGACCGTTTTAAAAGTGAAGGGGATGAGCTGTCAGCACTGTGTGATGACAGTGACCAAAGCGCTCAAACAATTAGAGGGTCTCGAGAATATTGAGGTGGATCTTGAAAAAGGGGAAGTACGATTTAATAATAAAGGAAATGTTGGATCTGACCGAATTGAAAAAGCGATTTCGGATGCAGGGTATGAAGTAATTCCCCAGTAAAATTTCAAAATCCAAATGTCAAAGGAATGTCAAATTTCAAACTCAAAAAATTTGAGACTAAAAACTTTAAGTTTGATTTGGCATTTGAATTTTGGCATTTGACATTAAGGAGTTAAAAATGCCTATCTATGAGTATCGCTGTCGGAAATGCGGAGAGGTTTTTGAGAAGATTCAGAAGGTGGATGAAGGAGCAGAATCGATCTCCTGTCCCTATTGTGGAGAATGGGAACCGGAGAAAGTCCTCTCGGGATTCTCCACTCCAAAAGGTCCAGCCTCAACCTCTTCCTGCGGAACGTCAGGTTCAGGACGGTTTTCCTGAGCTTAGCATATCCCGGTAAGTTTACCGGTTCAGGTTTCCCTTTGGGGGGTGCATCATTGCCTTTTGATCCAGAAACCTATCCTCTCTGTTTTATGAGGGAAGAGTAAGTGGGTTGAGGACGTTGCGGAATAAGCCGACCCATTTGAAGGGTTGGCTTGTCTAGGTCAGCAGGAAGTCCAAGAGCCCAGGGAGTAAGTTTTGTTAGTCGATCTTTTCCTGGCGTTTCCTTTCTTCAGCCCTCATCTCCCGTCTTAAGAGTTTACCGACCTTCGATTTAGGCAGCATATCCCGGAATTCGATATACTGGGGAACTTTATAAGAAGCCAACTTCTGACGACACCACTTGATCAGATCGTATCCCGTAATACCTTTAATATCCTCTTTGAGAACGACAAAGGCTTTGATTCTCTCTCCCACCTCCTGATCAGGAACCCCCACGACACAGGCTCCGATGACCGCAGGATGCTCCTGAAGGACAGATTCGATCTCAGAGGCAGACACCCGATATCCCTTATGCTTGATCGTATCAACAGTTCGATCCACAAAATAGAGATGCCCTCTTGCATCCATGGAGACGATGTCCCCGGTCCGGTACCATTTACGACCTTCCAATTCAACGAAGGAGACAGTGGTTTCCTCAGGTTTATTCCAATAAGCAGTGACCATCCGATCCGAAGAGACGATCAGTTCTCCTGGCTCCCCCAGGGAGACTGGCTCAAGGGTATCGGGGTTGACGATCTTGATCTTCTTGCTTGGAACGACCAGGCCCATGCTCCTGGGTGGGTTTTCAACATCTACCGGACACATGGTCACTCCGCCACAGGTCTCGGTTGCTCCATACCCTTGATAAATCTTTTTCTTAAATTTTTCATACCATCGCGTTCCAATTTCTATGGGAAGAACATCTCCGGCACAAAAACAGTACTGGAGGGATTGGAGGTCATAGAAATCCACCCGATCATGTTCGAGAATCATTCGGTAAAGAGCTGGAACCCCAACAAAGGTCTTGGCTTGAAATCTCTGAATCGTCTCCAGCATGCCATCGAGGTTCACTTTAGGCTGGAGGATGAGTGTTCCCCCAAAACAGAGGGTGGCAAGCTCACAAGCCTGGCCGAGAATATGAAAGAGGGGGGCACCTGCAAGGATCCTATTTTCCTGTTTTGGAAAGAGAGGTGTGCTGACATTCAATTGCTCCTCTGCAGATTCCATGAAAAGGTCATTTGCAATAGGAACCCCTTTCGGGAACTTTGTTGTCCCTCCTGTATAGAGAATTTCGATGATCTGGCTTTCCTGGATCTTGATGTTCCGAGGAAGAGATCCAGGTTGACCGATCAATCTCTTAAACAGATAGGTCTGCCTGTCTTTGGAAACCTTTCCGGAGGGAACCTTATCGAACACCTTTCCAAAGGCCCTCTTCCACCAGGGGAGAAGATCGACCACGTTGGTCACAATCATTCGATGGATGTTGGCTCCGGTCATCGCCCGCCGAACATAGCCGTAGTTGGTATCTGCACAAAGGACGGTTTCTGCACCGCTATCATTGGCAATATACTGAAGGTCATGGGAGGTATAGATAGGGGTGATGGGAACGGCTATGCCTCCAATCTTCTGGATACCAAGCCAGGCAATCACCCACTGAGGAGAGTTCGGGATGTAGATGATCAGTTTCTCTCCCTCCTGAACCCCCATGGTGTAGAGGGCAGAGGCAAATCGTTTCACGTACTCGCCTATCTCGCCGTAAGAGAACGCTGTCCCAAGAAAGATGATGGCGGTTTTGTTAGGATGCCTTTCGACCTGCTTTTCAAAGGCTTCAATGACGGTCTGTGGGGAGGAAGGATTCTCTTTTGGCCATGTCGTCATTTGAGTCACTTTTTATACTCCAAAGTAGGCCGCCCGAACTTCGGGATGATCCATCAATTCTTTCCCAGAGCCAGTGAGCGTGAGCATTCCGTTTTCTATGATATATCCGTAATCGATCAAGGGGAGGATGGGTCTGGCAAATTGTTCACTGATGAGGGTGGTAATCCCCATCTCCTTCTGAATGCTCTTAATCGCATCGACCAGCTTGACTTGAATGGCAGGACTTAATCCGAGAAGTGGTTCATCAAGCAAGAGAAGAACGGGTTTGATGATGAGAGCCATGCCGATAGCAAGCATCTGCTGTTCCCCACCGCTCAAGAACCCGGCACGCCTGCGCCTTAAAGCCACCAGTGCGGGAAAGAGGTGAAAGACAAAATCGATCCGCTCTTTTAATTCCGACCTTTTCATCAAGTATCCTGCAATCTTCAGATTCTCCAGCACATCGCTCTCCGGAAAGATAGGGTGCCTCTCCCGGCAGAGAGCAATTCCCCTCTTGGCGCGATCATAAGGTTCCAGATGGGTAATCGTCTCTCCATTAAAAAGGACTTCCCCCATGATGGTGATACGTTCACCTCCCTTTCTCTCCTCTTTGATCTTCATGTCGATGATCAATCCGGAGATGGTATTCATCAGGGTGGTCTTGCCTGCGCTGTTTGAACCGATTACTCCCACCATGCGGCCTTTCTCGACATGCAGGCTCAGGTCGTTGATGGCCAAGGCGTTCTCATAAAAGACTAAAAGGTTCTTCACCTCTAACATATCACTCCGCCTCTGAACCCAAATATGCCTTTTTGACCTCATCGCTCTCCATCACTTCTTTTGGAGGCCCATCGGCTATCTTCTTACCAAAGTTGAGGACAATGATCCGTTTTGAAATCCTGAACAACTCTCTGAGCCGGTGCTCGATCATAATGATCGTTAAATTTTCTGTCATCAGTTTTTCGATGATGGGTAGCATGCTCGCCACCTCAGCCATACTCAGGCCAGAGAAGAGCTCATCCAGAATGATCAGCTCCGGCCTCAAGGCGAGGCAGAGGGCAAGTTCCATCCTTTTTAGATAACCATGGGGAAGAACGCTTGCCATTTTGAAAGGGACGAAGGAGTCTCGCTCAAAACCAACCTCCTCAAGAAGGTCGATGGCAATGGCATCCCGATCGCCATATTTCCCCCCTGCCAACCGTTTGACTCTGGGCGAATAGAGAGGAATGATGAGGTTCTTATAGGCGGGGAGTTGATAGAAAGGTTTCACCATTTGAAAAGCCCTGGCTATTCCCAGATCGGCAATCCGATGAGGCATCCAACCAGTAATCTCTGTTCCTTGATAAATCACCTTCCCCGAATCAGGTTTGACAAATCCGGTGATCAAGTTGACGAGGGTCGTTTTCCCGGAGCCATTTGGACCAATGACTCCGAGGATCTCCCCTTTCTTCAATTCGAAACTGACTGCATCTACTGCTTTGACCCCTCCGAACTGCTTGGTCAAGCCATTTACTTGCAGAAAAGTAGGCTCCTCAGGGTTTTGAATAGGTTCAACGTTCATCTCTCTACCTTCACCAAACGTTCGAATTGATGATACTTTCTCTGTAAGAAGTGAAAGATCCCTTCCGGTAAACCAACGGTGAAGATGACCAGAAAGAGACCGTAGATGACAATCCTCAACCCTCCAATGCCACGGAGTGCCTCGGATAGAGGAACCAGGATAAAGGCACCCAGCATGGATCCTGCAAAGGTCCCCATCCCTCCCACCACTGCTGAAGCAATGGGCAGAATAGAATAATCCATTTCAAAGACCGGCATTCCCACAAACATATAGACATGGGTCATCAAAGCACCGGCAAAGGCTCCCACAGCGCTGGCCAGAAACAGGGCCTGTGCCTTATACCAGTAGATATTAATGCCACTTCTCATGACGGAGCGGTCATTATCGCGGATGCCTCTGAGTACCAGGCCATAGTCGGTGTTGATCAATCTTCGAAAAAAGAAGAGCACGACGAGCACTGCCACAAGGCTGACATATAACTCAAACCGGATGCTTGGAAGACCGGAAAGACCGCTCAATCCTTCTGTTCCTCCAAATATTTTTGTGGCTTCGATGATTCTGACCAGCATCAAAGGGAGGGCGAGCGTCACCATGGCAAAATAGATCCCACGCAATCTCAGGACAGGAAGCAGGAGAAGGGTGCAAAGGATTCCTCCTCCCAGTGTGGCTATGGGAATGGTGAGGAAAGGGGAGAGGTGGAGATCGTGGTTGAGAGTTCCACTGATATAGGCCCCCACTCCAAAGAAGAGTGCCTGACCCAGTGAGACCATGCCCACGGAAGTTAAAAGATCCCAGCTTAATGCGAGGAGGGCGAAGATGGCCGTTGAGATGAGCACCTTCTGCCAGTAAACCCCAGCCACAAGGGTCAATACAAACAGCATCAGGATCGGGACAGCCCGGGGAAGAAGGAGATAGAGCATCTCTCGATAGGAAAAGAGGGCATAAATATCCTCTGTTCTCGCCTTAATCCCCCGATCAATTCGCTCTTTTCGATATTCCATAGTGTTTTTTATCTGAATTCCGAAATCTGTATGCTATAAACTAAATTCTTTCCTCCAATTCTTTCTGCTTCCCAAAAAGACCTGAAGGCTTAATGACAAGAATGGAAAGGATGGCGATCAGGCTCACGATCATCATCCAATGAGAACCAATATAAGTGGCTGTAAAAGTCTGGGCATAACCGATTAACACACTCGCCACAAGAATGCCTCCGGTACTGCCTAACCCTCCTACGATACAAACTGCCAGAGCATTCAGAAGTGCGCTATAGCCCCCTTCAATCGCAATCTGTCCCAATGGGAGAATGGTAATTGCCGCGACGCCTGCCAATCCCGAACCAAAGGCTAAACTCAACGTCGCCATCTTATTTGAGTTGATTCCGAGAATGAGAGCGGTTCGTTCCTCCTGTGCCATTCCCCTGAAGGCAAGACCTGTCTTGGTATAATGAGTAAACAGGTAGAGCAAACAGATCAGTGCGATCCCAATGCCTACGATCAAAAGCCGCTGGATATCGATATAGGTGTCTCCTATGGAGACACTTCCATCCATAAAAACTGGCAGTGTGTATTCCGATCCGACAAACCCTAAAAAACGGAAGAATTCAAGTATGGAAAGACCGATTCCAAAAGAGGCAATGACCTCAGAGATGGGCATTCCTCTAACGCGAAGGAGGATAAATTTATAGATGAGTCCACCAAGAAAAGAGGACAGGAGGACGGCTATCAGGATGGAGATCAGGTAATTGATCTTCAACCAGGTCAGAAGCAACCAAGCGGTGTAAGCAGAAAAAATATAGAGGGCACCATAGGCAAAATTGGCAACGCCACTAATCCCGAAGGTGAGATTAAATCCAAGAGCAATGAGCGCCAGGATGACGCTGTTGACAAAACCATAAATGAGAGTTCCTTGAAACATATCTTCTTGATGTTCCGATCCGAAGACGCCGGGCGGAGGGGGGAGGTTTATAAGTTCCCCCCTCCAGTTCATTCAATCAAAATCACTTTCCTGGTTTAAGCACCCACTCTGGGGCCCAAACTTTTTTATCTGCTATGGTGGTTGGATAGATAATTCTTTGTTCTCCAGCCTCACTCCACTGGAACATGACCGCTACGGCCTCTCTGGTCGGATCTGTGCCATAGACGACCTGATTGCCTGCATCAAATCTAACTCTGCCCATCACGCCTACACGGTCGGTTTGCTTGATCGCTGCAACCACTTTATCTGCCTCAATGGTTCCTGCCCTTTCAATCGCTTCTTTAAGGACATAGACAGATTCATAAGCGGGGGCTGGGCCGTGACCTGATTGCAAGGCAGATTTATATTTATTTTTATAAGCATCGTAGAATGCTTTGGAAGGAGGATATTTGGCAGAAGGAACGTTCCCCAACTCCCAGACAGCTTCCAATAACCCTCCGATCTGCCCTTCAAACGTCTTCCAGGCGATTTCTCCCGTCATGGGTGAGATATATCCGGCTAACAGAGCAGGAACTCGAATACTTTTATATTGTTTGACCAAAATGCCACTCTGAGGCATATCAAAACAGACGAAGAGAACTTGAGCTCCCTTTGCCTTTGCCTTCATTAATGCAGAAGAGAAGTCGGATGCGCCCGTAGGAAACTCATCCTGGCCTAACACCTCCCAGCCGTTCTTTTCATACCACCCTTTGATGCCCCCTGCGGTTGCTCTGGCCCAAAGAACATCCTGATTGATCAGATAAGCTTTCTTAAAGCCAAACTCTTTGGTCAACAGATTCATCGTCCCCGCCAGAAGCTCAGCCGCATATTTTGAGGTTAAGCAGGTTCTGAAAACATACTTGTACTTTTCAGGGTTTTCCCTGATCTTCGCCTCCGATGCCGGTGTCATGGCAATCGTTCCCAGCATGGGCACTTTATACTTGGCTAATAAATCCATTGAAGCAAGCAACGCCTCTGATCGGAAAGGGCCAACGACAATGGCATGGACTTTTTTGTCGAGAATGATCTTTTCGATTCCAAGAAGAGCCTCCGGTACGGGGACTCCTGGAGCACCATCTCGAATTTCACTTGCTTCAATTTTGATAGGATGTTTTGCACCCTTGATGGTCACACCACCCTTGGCATTGATCTCATCGGCAGCCATCTGGACAGCTTTTAAACTCTCCCCTCCTTCGATCGAACCTAGAAAGGTGGGAACACCGATGATGACCGGATCCCCTGATTTTAACTGGGCCATCGAAGGCTGTGCACTGAAAAAGAACATTGCGAAAACGAGAATCATCCCTATTCCATACGCGCTTCTTTTCATACCTTTCATACCTTTTTCCTCCTTTCTATAAAATCAGGAGAGGGGCCTGTGGCTTGAAGAGATCCCTTTCCCCAAAGATGAAATCATGGAAGAGGCTTCTAAAAGTAAATGGCCTCTGATCAAAACTTCACTAAGAATACTTTCCAGCTGGTTTGGACTCACTCCTTTACCTATCTTGGATTCTACCCTTGATACATCCGGTGATCCAACCTAAAAAAGATATAAGCAAGGAGAGACGTATGAAACCAAACGATCAATGGAATAATAGTGAAACTCCTTATCAAACCACAATATATTTGTCAAGAGTTTTTACCCCTGTAAATCATTTCAGAAGGTTCCATCTTCAGATTGAAGGCCAAAGGGTATCAAATCAAAGAACGAAGAAATAATCTGCCCTTTGGGCTAAGAAATCAGAGATGGCATTTTGTTTTAAATCCTCAAGTAACTGAAATCAGAAAAAGGTTGGAACCCTCCAAAGTATTCAGTCCACTGATTTACCCATGAGTACCCTCTGGATAAGGGTTTTAGCGATCTTTACTTTATACGCGTTGCCTTTTAATGGTTTGGCATGACGGAGAGCGATCTCCGCCACCTCATGAGCAATGGTCTCGTTGATGGGAAAACCAATCACTTGTTTCTCTGCTTCAAAAACTCTAAGGGGCATTGGAGCCACAGCACCCAGAGCGAATCTCGCATCAGAAACCTTTTCTCCCTCAAAGGTAAGAAGGCTGGCCACGCTGACCAGGGCAAAATCGATTGGCTTCCTTAAGGTGAATTTAATAAACTGATGCTTCGAAGGTTGGCCTACAGGGAAGACCTGGACCTCTTTGACCATTTCATTCTTTTTAAGGACGTTGCCTAATGGATGATAAAACTCCATCAGAGATACTTTCTTTTCGCCTTCAGATCCAATGATCACTACCTCCGTCTCATAGACCGACAGGGCCGTGGCCATATCGGAAGGACAGACAGCAAAACAACCCTTTCCACCCATGATGGCATGATAGCGATGATCTCCAGAGACCGCGGGACAGGAGGTTCCCCCTTTACGAACACAGGCAATCGGTCCTCCAAGGTGGCTGGGGTATCGGTAGTACCAGCATCTCACATCCTGACAGAGGTTTCCACCCAGGGTTGCAATGTTGCGAATCTGAGGGCTTCCAATACTGACTGCCGCCTCTGCGAGGATAGGATATCGACGTTTGATCACAGGCGACTCAATAAGACTCACCAGTTTTGTCAGAGCCCCGATCTTCAGGACATCGTCTTCTATCTTGATCTGATCCAGCCCGCGGAGGGTCTTTATATCGATCAAGGCCTCAGGATACTCCGGAAGCACATCGGCTTTGAGAAGGCCTAAGAGGTCTGTTCCACCCGCATTCAGCCTGGCCCTGCCTTCATATCGTTCAAGAAGGCGGATCGCCTCATCTATTGTTCTTGCTTGATGATGCTCAAACCTTTTCAAGGTAATGCCACCTCATCCTTCAATGCCTCGAGAATCCGCTCTGGGGTCAAGGGATAATGATGCACCCACCTGCCGATCGCATTGGAAACAGCCATCAGAACAGCTGCTGGTCCAGGGGAAGTGGCGATTTCACCCACGCCGACAGCCTGGAAGCGATGGGTTGGCATCGGGGTTTCGAGAACAACGTTTTGGATCTCCGGTAGCTCTAAAAAGGTCCGCCATTTGTAGTCGATGAGATTGGCATTCAAGAGGAGTCCTCTCCTGCGGTCAAGGACCATCTCTTCAAAAATCGCAGAGTCGATTCCGCCTGAACCGAGACATCCATTGAGCTGGTTTTCCAGACCCGGTGGGTCTATGATTCTCCCTACGTCGGTTGCATTGACGACCCGCAGCAGGATCATTTTTCCTGTTTCTGTATCGACTTCTACTTCTGCAAAAGAGACCATGCAGTTGGTGAGCGAATAATCGGGTTCAAAGCGACCATACCCTGTGATTGTCCGATCAACCGACATGGTTTTCCATGGAAACCTCTTTTCAGGATGGGATGTTACAAAGACGTACCCATCTTCTGTGTCGAGGTCTTGAGGATGAAGATTGAATTTCTGTCCGAAGAGTTCGAGAAGTTTTTTCTTTGCATCCTCTGCAGCGGCGATAATCGCCGCGCCAATTGCATAGGTCCCTCTCGAACCTGCTGGACCGAACTCATAGGGAGTCATGAGGGAGTCTGCAGGAGTAATCGATACCCATTCCATGGGAATCTTCAACACCTCTGCCACCATACGGATATAATTGGTCATCTGACCCGTTCCATGTTCCGTCACACAAGAATGAATCAACACAGTGGCATCCGGATAGAGCCTGACATAGGCCTCCGATGCATCCTCTCCAATGTCTGCGTTGCCATGGATCCCCACCCCCACCCCCCTTCTTCTGGGTCCATCGATAGAAGTCGGTCTTAACCAACCTTTCCACTTCTCCTTCCAGCCAAATCGTTTTCCCCCTTCCTCGATCGCCTTATGGTAATCGATCCCTCTATAGCGATACCAGATACCGTCCCTCCAGAAGTAGCCTCCACCAGGTTTGACGAAATTCTTTTTAAGAAACTCAAGGGGGTCGATCTCAGCCTTCTCCATTGCGAGACTGAGAAGAGGAATAAACGCACATTTAAGCTCCTGGCCCCCAAAACCTCTCACGATTCCAGAAGCATTCCGGTTGGTACAGATGATCTTCGTTCTGAAATCCCAGTGGGGACACTGAGCCATGATCTGGAGCTCCCCGCAGCCCACTGCCACTTGTGCCTGAGTGGTCATGGAGTAGTAGCCGGTATCGATCATCCATTCCCCCTGGATGGCGGTCAGGGTGCCGTCCTTTTTCATACCGACCCTTGCATGGATTCGGGAGGCAGGCCTTAGAGTAAAGGTGGCAAGATGTTCCTCTTTTGTAAAGACGAGTTTGACAGGCTTTCCAGTGGCTCTGCTCAGAAGGGCAGCGTAACATTGAATCTGCCAGGACATAAATTTGGAACCGAAACTTCCGCCGCATGGGCCGCCAATGG
>FWPV01002964.1_pt1 | contig 39875 bp, 29 predicted proteins | sample 2228371 | NCBI WGS metagenome assembly FWPV01 (sample SAMEA103939776, study PRJEB20133) | metagenome
TAGCAGCAGCGTTCATGGGTCTGCTTCAGCCACAGGTAGATCGACTGGTTGCCAGTATCCATGAATCCCGCACCCTCGCCGCCCTGCGCGACACGCTGCTGCCCAAGCTGATCAGCGGCGAGCTGAGGGTGAAGGATGCCGAGCGCTTCCTGCGCGAAAGGGGGTTGGCATGAAGCCGCAGCGCCCGAAACCGGATCCCGGCCGTCCGCCCGCGCCGGCCGAGGGTCTGATCCCGAAGCACGGCGGTTACCGGCACACCAAGACCTGGCAACTGGCGGATTTGATCTACGATGTGACGGTGCGGTTCTGCGACCGGTTTGTGGACCGCCGCAGCCGGACGCATGACCAGATGGTGCAGGCGGCGCGCAGCGGCTGCCAGAACCTGCAGGAGGGCAGCGTGGATTCGGCCACCTCGAAGAAGATCGAGCTCAAGCTCACCGGCACAGCCCGGGGCAGCCTCATGGAACTGCAACGCGACTACCAGAAGTTCCTCCAGCACCGTGGCCTGCCGGAGTGGCCGCCGGACCACCCGGCGCTGGTCCGTTTCCGGGCGTTGCGCTGCGCCACGCTGGAACAGTTCCGCGCGTGGGTCGCGGAAGAGACGAAGCGCGCGGCGGTGGAGGCCCGGGACACGGACGAGCATGGACAGGCACGGGCGGGGCAAGGCGGCGCGGCCTGTGTTGGTCCGTGCGCGCCCGTGTCCCCCGCCGATTTTCCCGCGGTCTGCGCGGCCAACGGCGCGCTGGCGCTGCTGAACCTGTGCGTTTATCTGGTGGGGCGCCAGTTGGAGGCGCAGGCCGCCGCCTTCGAGCGCGAGGGCGGCTTCACGGAGCGGCTCTATCGCCTGCGGTCGACCCGCAGAAATCGCCCATGAGTGCACACTTCACCGAATCCACCGTCGAATCCGCCGCCCTCGCCTGGCTGGAGGCTATCGGCTGGCGCATCGCTCACGGCCCCGACATCGCGCCCGATCAGCCCCTCGCCGAGCGGCGCGACTATGGCGAGGTGGTGCTCGCCCAACGACTGCGGGACGCGCTGGCGCGGCTCAATCCGACGCTCCCGGCCGAGGCGCTGGAGGACGCCTTCCGCAAGCTCACCCGGCCCGAGGGCGCGGAGCTGCTCCAGCGCAACCGCGCGCTGCACCGGCTGCTGGTCAACGGCGTGACCGTCGAGTACCGCACGCTCGAGGGCGCGGTGCGCGGCGCGCAGGCGAGGGCGATCGATTTCGACGAGCCGGCCAGCAACGACTGGCTCGCGGTGAATCAGTTCACGGTGTGTGAGCAAAAACACACTCGCCGGCCGGACGTGGTGCTGTTCGTCAACGGCCTGCCGCTGGCGGTGCTGGAACTGAAGAACGCGGCCGACGAAAACGCCACGATCTGGAGAGCCTTCCAGCAGCTTGCCACCTACCAGGCCGAGATTCCATCGCTGTTCGCCTCGAACGGCGTGCTGGTCGTCTCCGACGGCGTCGAGGCGCGGGTCGGCACCCTCGGCTCCGGGCGCGAGTGGTTCAAGCCATGGCGCACCATCTCAGGCGAGCGCCTCGCGGACAGCCACGTGCCCGAGCTGCAGGTGGTGATCGAGGGCGTGTTCGCGCCGCGGCGGTTCCTCGACCTGCTGCGCGACTTCATCGTTTTTGAGGACGACGGCAGCGGGCGCCTCATCAAGAAAATGGCCGGTTATCACCAGTTCCATGCGGTGCAGGCCGCTGTCGCGGAGACGCTGCGCGCGGCGGAGCTGGCCGGCGCCGATGAGGTGGGAGACGAGGCGGGCCGCTTTGAGACGCGGCGCAAGCCCGGCGGCAAGCCCGGCGACCGCCGCGTGGGGGTCGTGTGGCACACGCAGGGCTCGGGCAAGAGCCTGACGATGGCGTTCTACGCCGGCCGCATCATCCGCGAGCCGGCGATGCAGAACCCGACCCTCGTCGTGCTCACCGACCGCAACGACCTCGACGACCAGCTCTTCGGCACCTTCTCGCGCTGCAAGGACCTGCTGCGCCAGCCGCCCGTGCAGGCCGAGTCGCGTGCGCACCTGCGCGAGCTGCTCTCGGTGGCGGCGGGCGGCGTGGTCTTCACCACCATCCACAAGTTCTTCCCCGAGGAGAAGGGCGACCGGCACCCTTGCTTGTCCTCCCGCCGCAATATCGTGGTGATCGCCGACGAGGCGCACCGCAGCCAGTACGACTTCATCGACGGCTTCGCGCGCCACATGCGCGACGCCCTGCCGCACGCCTCGTTCATCGGCTTCACCGGCACCCCGATCGAGCTCGCAGACGCGAACACGCGCGCGGTGTTCGGCGACTACATCAGCGTGTACGACATCCAGCGCGCCGTGCAGGACGGCGCCACGGTGCCGATCTACTACGAGAGCCGGCTCGCCAAGCTTGCGCTCGACGAGGCCGAGCGGCCGAAGATCGACCCGGACTTCGAGGAGGCCACCGAGGGCGAGGAGGTCGAGCGCAAGGAGAAGCTCAAGACCAAGTGGGCGCAGCTCGAGGCGGTGGTCGGGGCGGAGAAGCGGCTCGCGCTCGTGGCACGGGACATCGTCGAGCACTTCGAGAAGCGGCTCGAGGCGATGGACGGCAAGGCGATGGTCGTCTGCATGAGCCGGCGCATCTGCGTGGAGCTCTACCGGGAACTGGTGAAGTTGCGGCCCGCGTGGCATGACGCGGACGACGCCCGGGGCGCGATCAAGGTGGTGATGACCGGCTCGGCCTCGGACCCCGCCGACTGGCAGCCGCACATCCGCAACAAGCCGCGGCGCGAGGCGCTCGCCAACCGCTTTCGCGACCCCGCCGATCCCTTCCAAATCGTGATCGTGCGCGACATGTGGCTCACGGGCTTCGACGCCCCGAGCCTGCACACGATGTACGTGGACAAGCCGATGCGCGGGCATGGCCTGATGCAGGCGATCGCGCGCGTCAACCGGGTGTTCAAGAACAAGCCCGGCGGTCTGGTGGTGGACTACTTGGGGCTCGCGCATGAGCTGAAGGCCGCGCTCGCCACCTACACCGATAGCGGGGGCACCGGCCGCACGGCGCTCGATCAGGACGAGGCGGTCGCGCTCATGTTGGAGAAGTACGAGGTCTGCTGCGGGCTCTTCCACGGTTTCGATCGGTCGCGCTGGATCAGTGGAACGCCTGAACAACGCCTGGCATTGTTGCCGGCCGCGCAGGAGCACATCCTCGCGCAGGAGAACGGCAAGGATCGCTGCCTGCGTGCCGTCCGCGAGCTGTCGCAGGCTTTCGCCCTAGCCGTGCCGCACCAAGAGGCACTGCGCATCCGCGACGACGTGGCCTTTTTCCAGGCGGTGCAGGCTGTGCTCGCCAAGCGCGCGCCCGGCGACGCCCGGCCGGAGGAAGAACTCGACCATGCCGTGCGCCAGATCATCTCCCGCGCGGTGGCGCCGGAAGGCGTGGTGGACATCTTCGCCGCAGCAGGGCTCCAGAAACCCGACATCTCGATCCTCTCCGACGAGTTCCTCGCCGAGGTGCGCGGCATGCCGCAGTGGAACCTCGCGGTCGAACTGCTGCAGAAACTGCTCAAGGGCGAGCTGGCGACCCGCCGGCGCAAGAACGTCGTGCAGGCCCGCTCGTTCGCCGAGATGCTGGAGCAGACCATCCGCCGCTACCAGAACCGGGCGATCGAGGCGGCGCAGGTCATCGAGGAGCTGATCGCGCTCGCGAAGAACATGCGCGAAGCGAACGCGCGCGGGGAGGTGCTGGGCCTGTCCGAGGACGAGCTGGCCTTCTACGACGCGCTGGAAACGAACGACAGCGCAGTCAAGGTCATGGGCGACGAGACCTTGCGCACGATCGCCCGCGAGCTGGTCGAGACGGTGCGCAACAACGTCACGATCGACTGGACCCTGCGCGAGAACGTCCGCGCGCAATTGCGGGTGCTCGTCAAGCGCGTCCTGCGCAAGCACGGCTACCCGCCGGACAAGCAGGAGAAGGCGACCCAGACGGTGCTCGAGCAGGCCGAGGTGCTGTCCGCCGAATGGGCGGCGTGACTGCGCCCGGAAGGAGTCTTCCCCGCGGGCCCCAGTAGAAGGTTCTCCGCTCCCTTGAGTGGGTTGGGCCATGCAAGCGGGGCCCGCATGCGCCGCGCGCCGGTGCAGCGGACCACACCGGTGATCCACCCGCAATAGGGGTGAACCAAAAAGATTTGCCGCGGCGGGGGCGGATCGGCCAAATGCGGGCATGCTGGGAAAACTGCGGTGGCTGTGGCTGCTGGCGGCGCCGGCCCTTGCGGGCGGGCTGCCGGCGGCGGCGCCGCCGGGCGCCGAGAGCGTCTGGGTGTTCGAGGGGGTGATCACCGAGGCGGACCCGGCCCTGGCACCCGACCTGCAGAGCGGCTGGGTGCTGTCCGGCAGCTTCGCCTTCGCCCCGATCGAGCTGGAAGAGGTGACCCCGCCGGCCGACGGCCGGTCCGGCCGGCTCAGCGGCGGCATCCGCGCGGCCGAGCTGACCATCGACCTCTATCACCAGGCGCACTTTTCCGCCCTGCAGGCGCCCGGCATGGCGGGCTTCGATTACCGCAAGGGGGACCCCGAGGACGACGGGCGCGACCTGCTCGGCTGGTTTCTCCCGATGCACGGGCGGCTCAAGGAATCCGGCTGGTCCTCGCGCTGGCTGCAAGTGTGGCTGGCCGACCCGGACGGGCGCATGCTGCGGGGCGTCCCGCCCCGCATTCCCCCGCGCGGCTTGGATTGGAAGCAGGCCTGGTTCCGGCTGACATTCGTCAACGCGGCCGGGGACGCGGCCTACGCCGAGGGGCCGCTGGATGTGTTCGCTCCGGAGGACACCGTCGCCCGTGACGATGCGCTCGCTTGGATGGGGGTGGCCACCCGGTTGGGCGACCAGTTGCGCGAGCGCGACGCCCAGATCGCCTCCCTGCGCGAGGAGCTGGACCAGGCCCGCGCCCGCTTGGACAGCCTGCGCCGCATGGTCGACCTGCTGGTCGAGGAGCGCACCGAGCTGCAGCGCGACAATGCCCTGCTGCGGGAGGCGGCGCGCCGCGGCGATCCCGCCCGCGAGGCGGCCTTCGCCGAGCTCGCCGCCGAAAAGGCCCTGCTCGAGGAGGAACTCGCGGACCTCACCCAGCGGCAGGGCGCCCTTGCCGAGACGCTCGCCGCGTCCGAGCGGGAGCGCCGCCAGTTGCTCAGGCGGATCGAGGAGCTGGAATCGGCGGTGCCGCCGCCCCCGGCCGGGGAGCCCGCGCCCAAAACCCCGCTCACGGCCCCGCTTTATTACTCCGGTCAACCGGTCGGCACCATCACCATCGCGGAGGAGCCGGTGGTGGTCGAAAAGCCGGTCCTGCCGCCCGCCGGCTACCGTGACTTTCCCCACGCGCCGCCCCGTCCCCGCCGGCTCGTCGGCCCGCCCCGGTTCCGCTGAACGCCGTGGACACCGCCCTCCGACATCGGGTGAACGCCGCCCGCGTGGCCCTGCGCCAGCAGCTCGATTTCTTCGCCAAGAACCGCGGTCAGGTCGCCTCCGAATGGAAGGCCGACGACACCCGCGTCACCTTCGCCGATTTCGCCATCTCGGAAAAGCTGTTCGCCGAGCTGCGGCGCTCCTTCCCGGACGACCAGTTCCTGTCCGAGGAAGCCGGCCCGATGGACGAGGTGATCGCGCTCGAGGCGCGCTACGCATGGCTGCTCGATCCCATCGACGGCACCAACAACTACGCCTTGGGCATGGCCCCCTGCGCCATCTCGCTGGCCCTGCTCAAGGAGGGCCGGCCGGTTTACGGGCTCGTGTACGACGGCAGCACCGGGGAGCTGATCGAGGGCGGGCCGGGCGAGGGCATCCGCATCAACGGCCACAGGGTCCGCCCGATGGAGCGCCCCTTCGTCCCCCGCGAGGGCATCATCGCCCTGCACTTCCCCTTGGCCGCCGGCCGGGCCGCCCAGCTCGGACCCGTCCTCGAGACTTACCGGGTGCGCAGCCTCGGCAGCTCCGCCCTCCACCTTGCCTATGTCGCCCTCGGCCGCCTCGACGGCGTCGTGGACGAGCGCGTCCGCGTCTGGGACATCGCCGCCGCCCTGTGCCTCGTGGCCGCCGCCGGCCGCGCCGTGCGCTTCCTTGGTCCGGACCCCTTCCCCTTGCGCACCTTCGCCATGCAGGGCCCCTTCATCCGCTACGCCGCCGGCTCGGCCGAGTTTCTCGCCGCCTGTGAAAATTGGCTCGGCCGGTAGGACGGCCTTGCCACCTTGCCCCGCGCGGGCCACGCTCCGCCCCAATCCACACCATGAAAGTCTATCTCAACGGAAGCTTTGTCGACGCCGCGGACGCCAAGGTGTCGGTATTCGATCACGGCCTGTTGTACGGCGACGGCATCTTCGAGGGCATCCGCCTCTACAAGGGCTGCGTCTTCAAGCTCGACGAGCACCTCGAACGGCTCGAGAAATCCGCCAAGGCGATCCTGCTGGAGCTGCCGTGGACGCGCGAGGAACTCGCCGCCGCGGTGTGCGCCTCCTGCCGGGAAAACGGCCTCGAGGACGGCTACATCCGGCTGGTCGTGACCCGCGGGGTCGGCACCCTCGGCCTCAGCCACCTCAGTTGCAAAAATCCGCAGCTCATCATCATTGCCGACAAGATCACCCTCTACCCCGAGGAATACTACACCAAGGGGCTGCGCATCATCACCTCGCCGACCCGCCGCATCAACCCGGCCGCGCTGCCGCCCATGGTCAAGTCGCTCAACTATCTCAACAACATCCTCGCCAAGGCCGACGCCAACCAGGCCGGCTGCCTGGAGGCCATCATGCTCAACGACCAGGGCTATGTGGCCGAATGCACCGGCGACAACATCTTCATCCGCCACAAGGACCGGTGGCTCACCCCGCCCACCGCGGCCGGCGCCCTCAAGGGGATCACCCGCGGCGCCGTCCTCGAGCTCATGGACCAGCTCGGCCTGCCCTGCGCCGAAATGAACCTCACCCGCTACGATGTCTGGACCGCCGACGAGATGTTCCTCACCGGCACCGCCGCCGAGATCATCCCCGTGGTCGAGGTCGACAGCCGCCGCATCGGCTCCGGCCAGCCCGGCGCCCAGACCCGCCGCCTGCTCGAGGCCTTCCACAAGGTGGTCTCCCGCGACGGCCGCATGATCCGCTGATCAAGGGGATTCTGCTGGAAATTGCCGGATTTCGACCTATCTTGGGGCTATGGCAAAACCTGAACAGTGCGGCCATTGCACCAAGCCCGCGACCATCCACCTGACCCAGATTATCGGCAACAAAATCCACAAGGTGGACCTCTGCGAGGACTGTCCGTTCAAGAAGAGCGTCACGGACCCCGAGGGCTTTTCTTTGGCTGACTTTCTGCTGAAACCGCCCGCCCCGCTGGCCGGCCCCCCGTCGGTCCAGTGCCCGGCGTGCGGCATGACCCCCGCCGATTTCAAGAAATCCGGCCGCTTCGGCTGCCCCGCCTGTTACGAGACTTTCCGGGAAATCCTGCAGCCCATGCTGGCCAACATGCACAAGGACGTGGTCCACCGGGGCAAGGTCCCCGAAAAGGCCCTCGCCCGCATGAGCCGGCAGCGGCGCCTCACCCAACTGGAAAGCGACCTGCAGGAGGCCGTGAAGGCCGAAAATTACGAGGAGGCCGCCCGGCTGCGCGACCTCATCCAGCACGCGCGCGAGGCGCTGCAAGCCCCCTGAGCCGAACCATGCTGATCACCCCCCTCATCGAGGCCAAGGCCGAGTTGACCGACGGCGGCACGCCGCCCGAGCCGATCGTGCTGTCAACCCGCATCCGGCTGGCCCGCAACCTCGCGGGCGAGGCCTTCCCGGGTTGGGCCGATGCCACCCAGCGCGAGGAGATACTCGAGCGCTGCCGCCAGCGGTTGTCGCCCCTGCCGGCCTTCGCCAACGGCATGTTCCTGCCGATGCAGGACCTCACCGAGCTGGAGCGCCTGGTCCTGGTCGAGCGCCACTTGGTCAGCCGTGAGCTGACCGAGCATCCGCAGGGCGCGGGGGTGCTCATCGCCCCCTTGCAGGGCCTCGCCATCATGATCAACGAGGAGGACCACCTGCGCATCCAGTGCCTGCGCAGCGGCTTCAATTTCCGCAAGGCGTGGAGCGAGATCGACGTCCTCGACACCCGCATCGAGGAATGCCTCGATTACGCGTTTTCCGACGATTTCGGCTACCTGACCGCCTGCCCGACCAACGTGGGCACGGGCCTGCGCGCCTCGGCCATGCTGCACCTGCCCGGGCTGGTGATGCGCGGCCACATGGACAAGGTGGTGCGCATGGTCAATCAGCTCGGGCTGGCCGTGCGCGGCAGCTATGGCGAGGGCAGCGAGGCCACCGGCAGCATCTTCCAGATCAGCAACCAGCAGACCCTCGGCGAGTCCGAGGAACAGATCATCAAGCGCCTCATCAACATCCTCCACGCGCTCATCGAGCAGGAAAACAACGCCCGCGGCCTGTTGCTCGAGCAGCAGCGGGACCAGCTCATGGACAAGATCGGCCGCGCCTACGGCATCCTCTGCCAGGCCCACGTGCTCAGCTCCCAGGAGGCCGTCAACCTGCTCAGCCTCATGCGCCTGGCGGTCGACCTGGGCATGCTGCCCGCGGAGCGCCGCGCCCAGATCGACCGGCTCACCATGGAGGTGATGCCCGGCCATGTCCAGTGCACCGCCAACGCCGACATCCAGCCGGCCGAGCGCGACGTCCTGCGCGCCGCCAGAGTGCGCGAGCAGTTTGCTTCTTTCCCGAAACTGGATTTCAATAGATCCCACATGTTGCCCACCCCCGACCAAAGGAACCCGAATGGAGCCCATGAATAACTTTACGCCCCGCGCCCAGCAGGTGCTCGCGCTGGCCCGCAAGGAGGCCGACCGGTTCCACCACAACTACGTCGGCACCGAACACCTGCTGCTCGGCTTGATCAACCTCGGCCAGGGGGTCGCCGTCAACGTCCTGCAAAAGATGGGGCTCGACCTCGAAACCGTGCGCGCCGCGGTCGAGAAGCAGGTCGGCAAGGGCCCGGCCGCCAAGCCGGTGGGCAACATTTCCTACACGCCGCGGGTCAAGAAGGTGCTGGCGCTGGCCGGCAAGGAGGCCAAGGCCCTCAACCACAGCTATGTCGGCACCGAGCACATCCTGCTCGGCCTGCTGCGCGAGGGCGACGGCGTCGCCGCCCGCGTGTTGAAGAGCCTCGACGTCGACATCGAGCGCTGCCGGGAAGAGATTCTCAGCGAGCTGGACCCGAACTTTGCGGGCGAACCCGGCCCGGTGGGCGGCGGGCCGGCCCCGGCCCCGACCGGCCCCGGCCCGGCCGAGGAGAAACGCGAAATCAAGACCCCCGCCCTCAAGGCGTTCGGGCGCGACCTCACCGAGCTGGCCCGCAACGGCGAGCTCGACCCGGTGATCGGCCGCAAAACCGAGATTCGGCGCGTGGTGCAAATCCTGTGCCGCCGCACCAAGAACAACCCGGTGCTGATCGGCGAGGCCGGGGTCGGCAAGACCGCCATCGTCGAGGGCCTCGCCCTCGAAATCGCCAACGGCATCGTGCCGGAAATCCTCGCCGACAAGCGCATCATCACCCTTGACCTCGCCCTGATGGTCGCCGGCACCAAATACCGCGGCCAGTTCGAGGAGCGGATCAAGGCGGTCATGGACGAAATCCGCCGCTCCAAGAACATCATCCTGTTCATCGACGAGTTGCACACGATCGTCGGCGCCGGCGCCGCCGAGGGCGCCATGGACGCCTCCAACATCTTCAAGCCCGCGCTGAGCCGGGGCGAGCTGCAGTGCATCGGAGCCACCACCCTCGGCGAGTACCGCAAGTACATCGAGAAGGACAGCGCCCTGGACCGCCGCTTCCAGAGCGTGCTGGTCGAGGCCCCCAGCGTCGAGGACTCCATCGCCATCCTCAAGGGCATCGCTCCCAAGTACGAGGAGCATCACAAGGTGCGCTACACCCCCGAGGCCATCGAGGCCGCCGTGCGCCTGTCCGACCGCTATATCACCGCGCGCTTCCTCCCGGACAAGGCCATCGATGTGCTCGACGAGGCCGGCGCCCGCGCCCGCATCAATTCCCTCAACCGGCCGCCCGAAATCGAGGAACTGTCCAAGCGCATCGAGGAGGTCTGCGCCCTCAAGGAGGAGGCCATCAGCAAGCAGCAGTTCGAGGACGCCGCCCGCCACCGCGACCATGAAAAGCAGCTCCGCGCCCGCCGCGACGAGATGCTCGAGGAGTGGAAGAAGTCGCGCGAGGAGACGCGCATCGCCGTCGGCCCCGAAGACATGCTGCAGGTCGTCAGCGACTGGACCGGCATCCCGCTCAACCGCATGGAGCAGAAGGAGTCCGAGCGCCTGCTCCACCTCGAGCAGGAGCTGCAGGCCGCCGTCGTCGGCCAGGACGAGGCCACCGTCGCCATCGCCAAGGCGCTGCGCCGCAGCCGTGCCGACCTCAAGGACCCGCGCCGCCCGATCGGCTCGTTCCTGTTCATGGGCCCCACCGGCGTCGGCAAGACCCACCTCGCCAAGACCCTCGCCGAATGCATGTTCGGCAACAAGGACTCGATCGTCCAGATCGACATGTCCGAATACATGGAAAAGTTCTCCGTCAGCCGCCTGATCGGGTCGCCGCCCGGCTATGTCGGCTACGAGGAGGGCGGCCAGCTCACCGAGACGGTCCGCCGCAAGCCCTACTGCGTGGTGCTGTTCGACGAGATCGAGAAGGCCCACCCGGATGTGGTGCAAATCCTCCTGCAGGTGCTCGAGGAGGGACACCTCACCGACAGCCTCGGGCGCACCGTCGACTTCCGCAACACCATCATCATCATGACCTCGAACATCGGCGCCCACATCCTCCAGAAGGGCTCCGCTCTCGGGTTCGGCAGCGAGACGGTCGAGGAGAACTTCGAGCAGACCAAGGCCAAGATTCTGGAAGAGGCCAAACGGGTCTTCAAACCCGAGTTCCTCAACCGCATCAACAGCATCATCGTGTTCCATTCGCTGCAGCGCCACCACCTGCGCCAGATCGTCGACATCGAGCTGCGCGGCATCACCAAGCGGCTCAAGGAACGCGATATCCCGCTGGAAATTTCCGAGGCGGCCAAGGACTTCCTCATCGACCATGGCTACGACGAGAAGTTCGGCGCGCGCCCGCTGCGCCGGGCCGTCGAGCAATACCTCGAGGACCCGCTGGCCGAGTGCCTGCTGCGCGGCGAGTTCAAGGAGGGCGAGCCCGTGCATGTCGAGGTCGCCGAAGGCGGCAAGGGGCTCCGCTTCACCCAGCATTCGCCGGCCGCCGGAGTGTAGCGTCCCGCCGATTTCCATTGCCTTCCGCCCCGGCTTGCGCTAGGGTGCTTGCCTCAGAAAGGAGGCACCCATGCTCAATGTATCCCAAGGCAAAGAAATCGTCCTGCGCGTCCGCAATGACATCGACGTGATCGGCGAGGCCGCCCGGCTGGTGGCCGAGCGCGGCGTCAGCCTGAAGGCGGTGGCCGCCGCCGTCGAGCAAGGCCTGTGCACGCTGCGGCTCGTCACCGACGACAACCTGCGCGCCTGCGACATGCTGCGCGAGCACGGCTATACCCCGCACGAGGAGCCGGTCGTCCTGCTGGTGGTCCCCCACAAGCCCGGCATGCTGCGCAAGGTCGCCGCCCGCCTCGGCGCCGAGCAGATCGACATCCGGTCGGTCTACGCCACCGCCAGCGACGACGCGCCCAACTGCCTGGTGGTCCTGCGCACCAGCAATGACGCCCGCGCCCTCGTCGCCCTCAGCGAGTTCGTCGGTCAAATCGCCTGAGCCCGGCCGCGCCGGATCGACCGCGGCGGCTCGCCGGTGGCGCGCCGGATCACCTTGGCGAAGTAGTTGGGGTCGCGGAAGCCGCAGGCCGGGGCGATCTCGGCGATGGGCCCGGCCGCCGTGCGCAGCAGCTCGAGCGCCCGCTGCACGCGCAGCCGCTGCAGGTACGCCGACGGCGGGATGCCGCGCCGCTGCCGGTACACGCGAAACAGCGTGCTGCGGTGGCAGCCCAGTTCCGCGGCGGCCGCCTCGACGCCGAAATCCGCCTCCGCGTGGCGGGCCTCGCACAGGCGCTCCAGCCGGCGGCACAATGCCTCATCGGGGCCGGTCGCGCCGCCGGCCGCCGCCTCGCCCGGCGTGGCGAACCGGATCAGCAGCCGCAGCCCCCATTCGGCCGCCTGTTCCTCGGCGGCCACGCTGGGCCGCGCAAGGCACGCGCGCAGCGCCTCGAACAGCTCCACCGGGCACGGCCCGGCCCGTTGCGGCCCGCTGCCGAACCCCTGCGCCTGCAGCCAGTCGCCAACCCAGCGGCCGTCAAAGGTCGCCCAATAATACTCCCCCGGCGGCTCGCCCGCCGCCACATGGTGCGGCTCATGCGCGCCATAGAAGAACGCCTCGCCGGCCCCGCAGCGGTAGGTCCGGCCCTTGCGGCGGTACCGCACCCAGCCATCCCGCACCCAGAACAGCTGCGTGAAGGGCCGCGGCGCGTTGCTTTCGGCCCGGTTCACCAGACGGTAGTGCCCGGCCGACCGCACCGTGACCGGGCACACGATGCCCGGCGCAGGCGACGGCCGGAACGTCAGCTCGCGCAATGGCTGCAACATGATTACCCAAATTGCATCAATTCTATCCTATGCCCCGCCTCAGCCATCGCGCCAGTCTGAAATTTCCCACAACATAATCCCCGTTTTTTTCGCCATGCAGCGTCCCAAAATCGTCATCATCGGGGCCGGCAGCCTGTTTTTCGGGCGCAAGCTGGTCTGGGCCATGAACCGGCTGGAGGGCCTGACCGGCGGCCACCTGGCGCTGGTCGACACCGATCCGGCGCACCTCGAGGGCATGCGGCGGCTGGCCGTGCGCGTGCGCGCCGAGTCCGGCGCGGCGCACGGGATCAGCGCCACCACGGATTTCCGCGAGGCGCTGCCGGGGGCGGACTTCGTCATCCTCAGCTTCTCGCACCGCAACGCGCATTACCGCGGGGTGGATGTGCAGGTGAGCGCGCGGCACGGCGTGCGCATGTGCTCGGGCGACACGATCGGCCCGGGCGGCGTGTTCCGCGCCCTGCGCGAGTTTCCCAAGGTGATGGAGATCGCCACGGCCGCCGAGGAGCTGTGCCCGGACGCATGGCTGATCAACTACATCAATCCGACCAGCGTGTTCGGGATCGCCCTGGCCCGCCACTGCAAGGTGCGCAACTTCGCCCTCTGCGACAGCCTGCACCTGCCGTATCTGCACCGCGACTACATGCGCCTGATCGGGCTCGATCCCGCCGAGGAGAGGGATTTCACGATGCGCATCGCCGGGGTGAACCACTTCACCTGGCTGATCGAGGCCGCCTTCAGGGGGCGGGACGTCCTGCCGCGCATCCGCGCGGCCTTGCGCGCGCTCGGCCGCGCGGAGGACCCCGCCGCCGACGCCAAGTCGCTGTTCAACCGGCGCATCGCGGCCGACCTCGCCGACATTTTCGGCGCGGTGCCGGTGTGCACCGCCCACACCAAGGAATACCTGCCCTACTACCAGGGATGGGGCGTGCATGCGGCCGATGAGACCGTGCCCCCGCTCAAGCTCTTCGAGCACGAGAAGCGCGAGGAGGTCACCGCCGCCATGTGGCGGGAAATCGCCGAATACAACGACGGCCTCCGCCCGGCCTCCGCCTTCCTCGAAACGTACACCTCCGACCACGCCACGGACGTGATCCAGGCCATCTGGAACGACAGCGGCCGCCACCTCTTCATCAATGTCCCCAACCGGGGCGCGGTCCCCAATCTGCCCGACGAGGCGGTCCTCGAGCTCGAGTGCGTCGTCGATCGGCAGGGGCCGCGGCCGATCCCCGCGCCCCCCATGCCCGCCGGCCTGCGCGGCCTCCAGATGCAGATTCACGACACCCACGAGCTCACCGTCGAGGCCTATATGCGCAAGGACCCCGCCCTGCTGCTGCGGGCCCTCTGCACCGACCCCATCGTCCCGTCGCCGGCCACCGCCCGCGCCCTCATCCGCGACCTCTACGCCGCGGAACGGGAATGCCTCGAGGACTGGGTCGGCCGCGAGCCCGTCCCCGCCGCCGAGCCGGCCGTCGCCGCCGCCGACACCGTCCACATGGGCCAGACCCGCGAGGGGCGCTGATTTCCGGCTCGCCGCTGTTCCGCGCGGGTCGCCGGGGCCGCGCGCCCCGCCTGCACGGTCATGCCCATTCAAAGAGGGCGGCTATTGCTGCTGCTGCTGTTCGATCTCGCCGCCGAGGTCGATCTCGGGCTGGTGGACGTAGGCGGCGAGGATGGCGTCGTTGAGCTGGATCAGGCGGCACTGGAGGCGGTCGATGTACTCGTGCAGGCCCTCCCGGTAAATCTCGGCAATGGTGGTGTAGAGGATTTCGGCGCGCAGGCGGCCGCTGAGCTGCTCGGCGGGGTTGGTGAACCGCCCCTCGGCCGTGGCCGAGATGCTGCGCAGGTGGTAGTCGAGCGCGCCCAGGCAGAAGCGGACCGGGCGGGGAAAGGTCGGCGACAGGAGCAGAAACTCGGCCACCTTCCACGGCAGCACCTCGTCGACATAGCAGTGGTGATAGGCGTCAAAGGCGCTGCAGGAGCGCAGCACGGCCATCCACTGGGCGACATCCACGGCGCCGCCGACGTCCGCGGGGTCGGGCAGCAGCATGTGGTACTTGATGTCGAGGATGCGCGAGGTCTGGTCGGCGCGCTCGAGGTAGCGCCCGGCCAGCATGAACTTGTAGCCCTGCCCGTGCAGGTAGGTGGACTCGGTCAGTCCCTGGAACAGCAGCGACTGGGTATTGATTTCCTCGTGGAACGCGTAGGGCCGCCGCCTCTATTTGTCCTTGTCCCGCGCGTTGAGGCGTTCGATGGTCTTCTGCTCGAGCTCGCGCGGCATCTCCTCGTAATGCGAGAAGGTCTCCGTGTGGAAGCCGCGCCCGCCGGTCAGCGACCGCAGCACCGTGCTGTAGCGGTACATCTCCATCATCGGCACCAGCGCCTTCACCACCTGGAATTTCCCCTCCGTGTCGATACCCTGGATACGACCGCGGCGGCTCGAGATGTCGCCCATCACGTCGCCCATGAACTCCTCGGGGACCTTGATCTCGACCGCCATGATCGGCTCCAGCAGGCAGGGCGAGGCGTTGAGGAAGGCCTCGCGGAAGGCCTCCTTGCCGGCGATCTGGAAGGCGATGTCCTTGGAGTCCACCGGGTGCATCTTGCCGTCGTAAAAGTCCACCTTGAGGTCGGTCACCCGGCAGTGGGCGATGATGCCCTCGTTGCAGGCGGCCATGACGCCCTTTTCCACCGAGGGGACGAACACGCGGTCGACGTTCTGGCCGACCAGCGACTGGGTGAACTGGACCCCCGAGTCGCGCGGCAGCGGCTCGATCCGCAGCCACACCTCGGCGAACTGGCCGGCGCCGCCGGTCTGCTTCTTGTGCCGGTATTTGGCGTCGGCCTTCTTGCGGATGGTCTCGCGGAAGGGCACCTTGGGCTCGCGCAGGATGATGTCCACATTGAAGCGCCGCTTGAGGCGGCCGCGGATCACCTCGAGGTGGAGTTCGCCCTGGCCGGAGAGCACCAGCTCCTTGGTCTCCTGGTTGTTCACGTACAGGAAGGTCGGGTCCTCCTCGTGCAGCGTGGCCAGGCCCTCGGCCAGCTTGTCCTCGTCGCCTTTGGAGGCGACTTCCAGCGCGCCGTGGATGTTGGGCTTGGGATATTGCACGGCCGGCAGCTTCACCTTGCGCTCGGGACTGCACAGGGTGTTGCCCGTGTGGGTGTCGCGCAGCTTCACCATCACGCCGATGTCGCCCGGGCCGATGCGGTCGACCGGTTCGCGCTCGTGCCCCTGCATGGTGAACACCTGGCCGATCTTTTCCAGGCAGTTGCGGTCGGTGTTGAACAGCTCCATGCCCGGGCGGATTTCCCCGGAGTACAGCCGGCAGAAGGAGAGGTCGCCGACGTGCGGCTCGCTGATCGTCTTGAAGATGTAGCAGGCGCAGGTCGGATCGCTGAGCGAAATTTCCACCGGTTCGCCCTTCTCGTCGAGGGCCGGCACGCGCTTGCGGTCGAGCGGGCTGGAGCCGTACTTGGCGATGAAGTCCAGCAGCCGGGCCACCCCGACATTGGTGGTCGCCGAAGTCACGAACACCGGGATGAAACTTTGCGCCTGGATCGCCGCGTGCACCCCCTGGCGCAACTGCTCCTCGCTCAGGCTGCCCTGCGCGAAGTAGGTTTCCAGCAGGCTGTCGTCGGACTCGGCCACATACTCGATCAGTTCGCGGTGGAGCTCCTTGACCCGTTCCGCCCATTCGCCTTGCGCCGGCTTCTCCGTGTAGGCGCCGCTGGTGTCATCCGCATAGGTGACCTCCTCGTTGCGCATCACATCCAGCACGCGGTTGAATCCCGGCCCGGGGTTGATCGGCAGCGCCAGCGGAAACACGTTGGCCCCGAAATGCCCCCGCAAATCCTCCAGCACCGCGTCGAAATTGACGTTCTCGCGGTCGGCCCCGTTGACGACAATCATCTTCGGGATGCCGTAATGGGTGGCGTATTCCCAGACCTGGTGGGTGCCCAGTTCCGCGCCGTTGTTGGCGCTGACCACCACCAGGGCGAAATCCCCGACGCGCAGGGCGCCCAGCCCCTCGCTGATGAAATCAAGGTATCCCGGGGTGTCGATGATGTTGAGTTTGCGGCCCAGCCATTCGCAGTGCATCAGCGAGGCGTGCACCGAAATCTGGCGCTCCTTCTCGCTGGCATGATAGTCCGAGACCGTCGTGCCGGCCTGGATCGAGCCGAGGCGCTGAATGACGCCCGCGCAGCGCAGCATGGCCTCCGTTAACATCGTTTTGCCGGAGGCCTGGTGGCCCACCACGGCAAAGTTGCGTATGGCATCGGGAGTATAGGCTTTCATGAAAGCGTGTCTGATTGAATGGAACGGACCCGGCCTGTCCGGGTACGGGGGCGAACCATAGGCCCCGCCCCCGCCATGCCAAGTGCAAAAGCCGCGGCCCCGGCGGGTTCACGCGGGCTCCTCGGCCGCGACCGGATTGCTCAGTTCGCCGATGCCCTCGACCTGCACCGTGAATGTGTCGCCCGGTTGCAGGAAACGGGGCGGACGCCGCGCCACCCCCACGCCGGAAGGCGTCCCCGTCAGGATCACCGTGCCCGCCGGCAGGGTCGTGCTCCCGCTCAGAAAGGCGATCAGCTTCGGAATGGAAAAGATCAGGTCCGCCGTGCTGCTCTCCTGGACCAGTTCGCCGTTCAGAAAGCCGCGCACGGTCAGCCGCCCGGGGTCCGGCAACGCGTCCGGCGTCACCAGGCACGGCCCCAGCGGGCAGAACGTGTCAAACCCTTTGCCCCGGCAAAATTGGCCGCCCCCCCACTCCTTCTGCCAGTCGCGCGCGGTCACGTCATTGGCGCAGCAGTAGCCGAGCACATGGTCCAGCGCACGCTCCTCCGGCACGTTCCGGCAGGTGCGCCCCAGCACCACCGCCAACTCGGCCTCGAAATCCACCTTGTCGCTGCGCAGGTGCCGCGGCAGCCGGATCGGCTTGCCCGGGTCCAGCAGACTGCCCGGCATTTTGATAAAAAAGACCGGAAATTCCGGCAGGCTGCCCCCCATTTCCATGGCATGGGCCCGGTAATTCTGGGCGATGCCGATGATCACCGGCGGCCGGATCGGCGCCAGCCGCTCCCGCACCGGGAGGCGTTCGGTCGTCACCGTGAAGACGCCAAACAAGTCCCCCTCGATCAGGTAGCCCTCGCCGGGGACGATTTCATTCAGGTGGATGATGCAGCCGGACTGGTCACGCGTGCGGGTAATTCTCATGGGGCCCGGTTGCGGCAGGGTAAATTTTACTCGACAAACGAATTGCTAATAATCTATCGCGTAGAGGTTTACGGATTTGGAAATCTCCCGAAACCCGTACCAGAACGAGAATGAGGAAAAAAATCATAGCCGCGCGGAAATTCGTCAAGCCGTCATTTGCCTACCTGATCGAGAAGAAGCGTGACGGCGGTGAATTCACCAAGGACGAAATCCGTTTCATTGTGGATTCGGTCATCGACAAGGAGATGCCGGCGCACCAGTTGGCGGCCTTGTGCATGGCCATATACTTCCAAGGCATGAGCGCCCAGGAGACGGCGGTGCTGGCCGAGGAGATGATGCTGTCGGGCGAGGTGATCGACCTGTCGCGGATCACCCGGCCGAAGATCGACAAGTACTCGACCGGCGGGGTGGGCGACAAAAGCTCGCTGGTGCTGGTCCCGTTGGCGGCGGCATGCGGGGTGGTGATGCCCAACATGAACGGGGTGGACGAGGAGTTTGTCATCAGCAACCTCGACAAGCTCAGCGCCATACCCGGCTTCAACCCGAAGATGGAGCTGGCCAAGTTTGTGGACCAGCTCAGCGAGGTGGGCTGCGCCATAGCCGAACAATCGTCCCACATCGCGCCGGTGGACGAGATTCTTTATGAAATGCGCCAGCAGACCGCGACGATCCCGAGCCTGCCGCTGATCACCGGGTCGGTGTTGAGCCGCAAGCTCGCCCAAGGTTCGGAGGGCCTGGTGGTGGACGTCAAGTGGGGCAACGGCTCGTTCATCCGGGACCTGGAGCAGGCCAAGCAGCTCGCGCGCTCGATCACGCGCGTGGGCCGGTCGATGAAGCGGCGCTGTGTGGCGCTGGTGACCGACATGAACCAGCCGCTGGGCGACACGGTCGGCACGGGGCTCGAGCTGTTGGAGGCCATCGAGCTGCTGAAGGGCGGGGGTCCGGCCGATCTGCAGGAGCTGGTGCTCAAGCTGGGCATGGAGATCGTGCGGCTGGCCGGCGTGGCGGGCTCGACCTTGTCGGCCAAACAGACGGTGCAGCGTGCCCTCAAGGAGGGCCGGGCCTACGAGAAGTTCAAGGAGATGATCATCGCGCAGGGCGGCAAGCCGACCTTCTTCGACGAACTCGACCAGTTCCCCAAGGCGAAGTACGTGCGCAAGCTGCCGGCGCCCAAGCGCGGCTACGTGCACACCATCAACGCCGGCATGATCGCGCGGGGCGTGCAGCTGCTGGCCCTGTCGCCGGCGGCGGGCAAGGTCAAGAAGCTGGACCCGGCGGTGGGCGTCTCGGAGATCAAGAAGGTCGGCACCCAGGTCAAGCAGGGCGAGCCGCTGATGATGATCCACTACAACGACGAGTCGCGCCTGGAAAGCGCCTTGGAGTACCTGAAGGCGGCCTACCGGCTGGCGCCGAAGCGCCCGAACACCCCCGAGCTGATTGTCGAGCGCGTGGCCTAGAGCGCCTCGGCCATCTGGATGGCCTTGAGCAGGCCGGCGGCCTTGTTGACGGTCTCCTGGTATTCGGCGGCGGGCTGCGAGTCGGCCACAAAGCCGGCGCCGCTTTGCACGTGGATGGTGCCGTCCTTGATGACCGCGGTGCGGATGGCGATGCAGGAGTCGAGGTTGCCGTCGTAGGAGAAGTAGCACACCGCCCCGGCGTAGGGGCCGCGCTGGTCGCGCTCCTGCTCCGCGATGATCTGCATGGCGCGGATTTTTGGGGCGCCGCTGACGGTGCCGGCCGGGAAGGTGGCGCGCATCAGGTCGTAGGCGTCGCGCCCGGGGGCGATGCGCCCCTCGACCTGGGAGACGATGTGCATGACGTGGGAGTAGCGCTCGACCACCATGAACTCGGGCACCTTGACCGAGCCGTACTCGCAGACGCGGCCGAGGTCGTTGCGGGCGAGGTCGACGAGCATGAGGTGCTCGGCGCGCTCCTTCTCGTCGGCCAGCAGCTCGCGCTCGTAGGCGAGGTCCTCCTCGGTGTGGGCGCCGCGCGGGCGCGTGCCGGCGATGGGCCGCACCTCGGCCAGGCCGTCGGTCAGGCGCACATGGACCTCCGGCGAGGCTCCCACCAAAGCGTACGGCCCGGCATCCAGCAGCACCATGTACGGGGACGGGTTCACGATGCGCAGCACGCGGTAGAGGTCGAGCGGCGAGCGCGTGTAGGGACGGGAAAAGCGCTGGCTGCCGACCACCTGAATGACGTCGCCGGCGCGGATGTACTCCTTGCAGGCCGCGACCATGGCCTCGAAGCGCGCGCGGGTGAAGTTGCCCGGCGGGACGGTGACGGGGCCGGCGGGCGGCACCGGCAGGGTGGGGATGGCGCGCCCGGTGCGCAGCCGCTCGGCCAGCCCGCGCACCGACTGCGCCGCCTCCTCGTAGCTGGCGGCGGCCCGCGCCGGGTCGTCCACGTGGGCGTTGACCAGCAGGCGCAGGGTCTGCCGCGCGCGGTCAAAAATCACCAGCGTGTCGGTCAGCAGGAAATGGGCGACCGGCATGCCCAGCACGTCGTTGGCGGCGAGGGGCACGGACGGCTCGATGCAATGGATGTATTCGTAGGCCAGATACCCGACCGCGCCGCCGATGAAGCGCGGCATGCCCGGCAGGCGCACCGGCCGGTACGGCGCCATCTCGCGCTGCAGGACGGTCAGCGGGTCCGGCGGGCAGGGAAAGCGCTGCTCGGCCCCGTCGCGCCCGCGCACCACGGCCTCGCCGCCCGGCCGCAGCTCGAAGGTCTTGCGCGGCTGGCAGCCGATGAACGAGTAGCGGTTGAGGTTGGCGCCGCCCTCGATGGATTCCAGCAGGAAGGCCGGGCCGCCCGCGTCCCGGAGCTTGGCATACACCGAGACGGGGGTCTCGTAGTCGGCCATCAGGTCGCAGTAAACCGGGATCAGGTTGCCCGCCCGGGCGTGCTGCTCGAATTCGGCGCGGGTGGGGAATATCTGCATGGCAAGGCGGCGCGCGTCACTCGACCGTGACGCTCTTGGCGAGGTTGCGCGGCTTGTCCACGTCGCAGCCGCGCGCCACCGCGATGTGGTAGGAGAGCAGTTGCAGGGGCACGGCCACCAGCTGGGCCTGCACGACCTCGTGCGCCTCCGGGATGTGGATGACGTCGTCGGCCAGGTTTTGCGGAAAATCCCGGCCGGCGTCGGTGATGGCGATGACCGGGCCGTTGCGGGCCTTGATCTCCTGGATGTTGGCCAGCGACTTGCGGAAAATCTCCCCCTTGAGCGCGATCGCCACGGTCGGGCAGGCCGGGCTGACCAGCGCGATCGGGCCGTGCTTCATCTCGGCGGCGGGGTAGCCCTCCGCATGGATGTAGGAGATTTCCTTGAGCTTGAGGGCGCCCTCGAGGGCCAGCGGGAACATCAGCTGCCGGCCGAGAAACAGGAAATCGTCGTGGTGGGCGTAGCGGCGCGCGATCCCGGCGATGTGGTCGGCCTGGGCGAGGACCTGGGCGATCAGGCCCGGCGCCTTTTTGAGCGCCTTGACGATCTCGGCGCCCTGGGTGAAGCTCATGTCGCGCAGCCGGCCGAAGTACAGGCTGAGCATGGCCACGATGTGGCACTGGGCGGTGAACGCCTTGGTCGAGGCCACCCCGATCTCCGGACCGCTGTGCTGGTAGATGCCGCCGTCGTTCTCGCGGGCGATGGTGGAGCCGACCACGTTGGTGATGCCCAGCACGCGGTAGCCCTTGCGCTTGGCCTCGCGCTGCGCCTCGAGGGTGTCGATCGTCTCGCCGCTCTGGCTGATGGTGAACACCAGCGTGTTCTTGTCCAGCGGCGCGTTGCGGTAGCGGAACTCGCTGGAGTACTCGACCTCCACCGGGATGCGCGCGTACTTCTCGATCAGGTATTCGGCGACCAGGCAGGCGTGCCAGGCCGTGCCGCAGCCGAGGAACAGCATGCGGTCGATCTGGCGCAGCTCGCGCGGCTCGAGGTTGAGGCCGCCGAACTGCGCCGTGCTGTTGTCCTGGGAAAAGCGCCCGCGCATGGCGTTCTCGATCGCCATCGGCTGCTCGAAGATTTCCTTGAGCATGTAGTGGGGAAAGGCGCCCAGCTCGGCGTCCTCGATGTCCCAGCTGATGGTGTCGACGATGGGCGAGACGGGCACCTCGTCCAAGGTGGTGATCGAAAAGTCGGCGCCGGAGACGGTGGCCACCTGCCCGTCGTCGAGGTAGACCACATTCTGGGTGCGGCCGGCGAAGGCGGTGACATCCGAGGCGAGGAAGTTTTCGCCGTTGCCCACCCCGATCACCAGCGGGCTGCCTTTGCGCGCGCCGAGCAGGAGCCCGGGCAGGTCGGCGCACAGCAAGGCGATGCCATAGGTGCCCTCCACCTGGGCCAGCGCCGCGCGCAGGGCCTTCAGCAGCGCGGTCTCGGCCGAGTTCTCCGCATGGGCCCGTTCGGCGCGGTAAAGGAAGGCGATCAGGTTGACCAGCACTTCCGAGTCCGTTTCGCTGGCAAAGGTCACGCCCTTGGTCTCCAGCTCGCGCTTGAGCACCGCGTAGTTCTCGATGACGCCGTTGTGGACAAGGGCCAGGGCGCCGTCCCAGGACAGGTGGGGGTGGGCGTTGGCGTCGGTGACCCCGCCATGGGTGGCCCACCGGGTGTGGGAAATGCCCGTGCAGGCCTTTGCCTTGAGCCCGAGCGCCTCCTTGCGCAGGTTCTCGACCCGTCCGGTCTTTTTGATCACCTTGAAACCCGTGCCGTCGCGCACGCACAGGCCCGCCGAATCGTAGCCGCGGTACTCCAGACGGCGCAGGCCGTCGAGCAGGATGGGGGCCGCGTCCTGTTTGCCGATGTAGCCGACGATGCCGCACATAATTGGGTTGCATGAGAAGCCTTGCGACGCCATATAGCAAGCCCAGAACCGAAACCCACATCCCAGCGCAGACGCATGAAAACAAAGGTCCTCTGTGTGATCATGGGGGGCGGGCGCGGAACCCGCCTGCATCCGTTGACGAGCGAGCGGTGCAAGCCCGCGGTGCCCTTGGCCGGCAAATACCGGCTGGTCGACATCCCGATCAGCAACTGCCTGAATTCCGGCCTCAACAAAATTTACGTCCTCACCCAGTTCAACACCGCCTCGCTGCACCGGCACATCCAGTCGTACAAGTTCGACGCCTACGGCGGCGGGTTCATCGACATCCTGTCGGCCGAGCAGACCAACAAGGGCGACATCTGGTACCAGGGGACCGCCGACGCGGTGCGCCAGAACCTGCACCATTTCCGCGCCACCGACGACGATCTGGTCCTGATCCTGTCGGGTGACCAGCTCTACCAGATGGATTTTGACGCGCTGATCCGCCAGCACCGCGCCAGCGGGGCGGACGTGACCATTGCCGCCAAGGCCCTCCGCACCAGCGAGGTGCAGGGGCTCGGGCTGATGAAGGTCGCCGACGACCTGTCCATCTGCGCCTTCGCCGAAAAGCCCAAGGATCCGAAGGTCATCGAGGAGCTCGCGATCAGCGACACGCTCAGCGCGCAGCTGGGCGGCGGCACGGACGGCAAGTACGTGCTGGCGAACATGGGCATCTACTGCTTCGGCATGCGCATGCTGCGGCGGAGCCTCGACAACGCGTTCACCGACTTCGGCCGCGAGGTGATTCCGCACCTGCTCGGCAAGGTCAAGCTCAAGGCCTTCATCTTCGAGGGCTACTGGGAGGACATCGGCACGGTGAAGTCCTTTTTCGAGGCCAACCTGAGCCTGACCGATCCGGTCCCGCCGTTCAACTTCTTCGACCCGGTCAACCGCGTGTACACCCATGCGCGCTTCCTGCCCGCCTCGAAAGTCAACGGTCTGCGCATGACCCGGGGCATCCTGGCCGACGGCTGCATGGTCTGCGACGCCGTCTTCGAGCGCGTGGTCATCGGGGTGCGCTCCATCATCCGCGGCGGCTCGACCCTGCGCAACGTCGTCATGATGGGCAGCGACTTTTTCGAGGATGACGAGGACCGCCAGCGCAACCGCCGGATGCAACGGCCCGACCTCGGCGTCGGCGAGAACTGCGTCATCGAGAACGCCATCATCGACAAGAACGCGCGCATCGGCAACAACGTGCGGCTCAGCCCCGCCGGCAAGCCCGACCTGTTCACCCAGGGCGATGTCATGGTGCGCGACGGCGTGCTGATCGTGCTCAAAAACGGCGTCGTCCCCGACGGGACGGTGGTGTGATTTCTCCTACTCCTACTCGTACTCGTACTCCTACTCCTACTCGTACTCGTACTCCTACTCGTACTCGTACTCGTTCTCCTACTCGTACTCGTACCCCCTCCACCGCACGCGCATCTGCTGTTGGGAGGCGAGCCGTTTGGGAGTACGAGTACGGGTAGGAGTAGGAGTACGAGTACGAGGAGGAGGGGGGGATTGGGAGGGGTGCGCAAGATCATCCACATCGACATGGATTGTTTCTTCGCGGCGATCGAGTGCCGCGACGACCCGGCGATCGCCGACCGGCCCGTCGGGGTCGGCGGCGGCTCCAGCCGCGGGGTGCTGACCACCTGCAATTATGTGGCGCGCCGGTACGGCTGCCGCTCGGCCATGCCGGTGTTCAAGGCCCTTGAGCTGTGCCCGCAGCTCGTGCTCAAGCCGGTCCGCTTCGACGTGTACCGGCGCGAGTCCCAGCGCATCCGCGCGATCTTCGCCCGCTACACGGACCGGATCGAGCCGCTGTCGCTGGACGAGGCGTACCTCGACGTCAGCCACCAGCGCCGTTACGCATGGGACATCGCCCGCGAGATTCGGCGCGCGATTTTCCGCGAGACGCGGCTGACCGCCAGCGCCGGCATCGCGCCCAACAAGATGCTGGCCAAGATCGCCAGCGACTGGTGCAAGCCCAACGGCCAGTTCGCCATCCTGCCCGCGGAGGTGGCCGATTTCATGCGGGACCTGCCGGTGCGGCGCATCCCGGGGATCGGGCCGCGCGCCGAGGCCTTCCTCAAGGCGCGCGGCATTGTGACCTGCGGCCAGCTGCAGGCGGTCGCCCTGCCGGAACTGGCGCAGTGGTTCGGGCCGGCCCGCGCCGCCGAGCTGCACGCGCGCTGCCGCGGCGAGGACGACCGCCCGGTCGAGCCGGAGGGGCCGCCCAAAAGCATGAGCGTCGAACGCACTTTCCCGCGCGATATCCCGACCCTCGAAGGCTGTCTCAGGGAATTGCCCGCCCTGCTGGAGGAATTGCGCGGCGAACTCGAGCGCCACGGGGAGGGACGGCCGTTCCATAAGCTGTTTCTCAAACTCAAGTTCGCCAACTTCCAGCAGACCACCCGCGAGCAGGCCGGCGCACGGATCGATTTCGACAAATTCCGCCAGTTGCTCGAGACTGCTTTCGCCCGCAGCCCCCATGCGGTGCGCCTGATCGGCGTCGGCGTGCGCTTCCGCGACCCCGACGATCCCGCGCAGCTGGAGCTGGAATGGGACAGCCAAGCGGAGGAGGGGCCTTAGCCCCGCAAGTGCAGCAGGACAAACTCTTGCGGCGTGTGCACCGGCACATTCCGCCGCAGCCTTTCCGGAAAGTGCTTCCTATTCCCGGTCACCAGCGGCACCCCCGCCGCATGCGCCGCCTCCAGAAAACAGCTGTCATGCGGGTCCGGCAAATCCGCGCACACTTCCCCGCACACAACATGGGTCGACTCGCGGTCAAGGTAATCCAGTACCCACTCGCGCTCTTCAGCGGTCAGGTACCGCTCAAAATAGGGCCGCCGCAGCACCGTCCGGTATTCCCTCAGAATCCGGTCATCCACATGCACCCGCCAGCAGCCGGAACGGATGGCATCCACGATCCGGCCCGGCGCATGGTTCGCCGACAGCAGCCCCGACACCAGCAACGCCCCCGGCTTGCCAAGCCATCACGGTTCCAGCCATTGGAAGTGGACAAGGAGGAGTCGGGGGGGCTGGCCGGGCGGGGCGGTCTGGAGCAGCCAGGCGCGGGCGCGGATGAGGAAAGGGAACTGGGGCGAGGTGGAGCGGACCGCGAGGTGGAGCAGCCAGGCGCTGCCATGGCGGGCCAGCGGCGGGCCGGCGCGCAACCAGCCCCGCAGGGGCAGCAGCGGGTGGACGGGATCGTCGGGGATGGCGGAGGGCAGGGCCGCCGCGAGCAGGCCGCGATCGAAGAACCCGGCCACGGAGCGGCTGGGGGCCGCCGCGACGGCCTGCGCCAAACGGGTGGCGGCGTCCGCCAAGGCGGCGCGGGTGAGTGGGCGCCAATCATCCGGGTTGGCGGCAAGTGTTTCCGGGTAAGCGCAGAAGGCGAGTGGGGCGGGGTCCGTCACCCGTGCGGAGCGCTGGAGCAAGGCCTCCCATGCGGGCGGGGCAAGGCAATTGACCGGGTGGGTGGGGCGATAGGGCAGGGGTGTGCCGTCGGGCAGGTGGAGCACGACGACCTCCTCGGGGTCGGCTTCCGGCCATGCCCATGCGTGCTCGAGCAGGCCGTTGAGGCGTGAGGCGCCGGCTGCGCCGATTCGGTAGCCTTCCTCCCAGTGGGGCATGTCGGAAAAGGAGAGCAGGCTGGCGGGCGGCGTCGCGGGCCATGAAAACAGGGGCGTTGCGGTGCCGGAGGAAAAGGCGGGGAAGCCGGTCGACCACGCCTCGGGGCCGGCAACGGCAAGCCGGACCAGATCACCGCCACTGATTTGGACCCCCGCCGCATCCTCCCGGCTTTCGGCGTAATGAATGCGGCGGCGACGGGGGTCCAGCCGGTGGGGCGGTTCGGTGCGGGTAAAGGCGATCCGCAAGTGGGTGTTGTCGATGCGAAACTGCAGGCTGGCGGGCAGGACAAACGGGCGCGGCCCGGCGTCTCCGCGCGGGAAAACGAGTGCCGGCCAGGCTTGTGGGAAGGCTTCCAGCCGGAACCAGCCCTCCCCGGCAGCGGCGGCCGCGGCCGGGTCGCTGCTGGCGAGGGGCAGGCAGGTGGCATGGAGACCACCCGACGGCACGCGAAACTCGATCTCAATGCGATCGGCCGGACCGGCCATGAATGCGGGGTGCAGGGTGCGGGCGAGCCCTTCCGGCTGGCGCACGGGGTCGGGCTCCAGAAACGCCCACCGCTGGCCGGCGGCCAGCCGACCGGGAGTGCGCACCCAGCCGTGCAGGCCCCGTTCGCCGGTGGCCGGATTGACCGCGTTGTCGAGGCTGATCCAGCCGCTGTTCAAGCCCATGGAGCGGTTCCAGATGCGCACCTCGGGCAGGTTGTGGAAAATTACCTGGAAGACGGCGCGCAGGGTCGTTCCCCCGTGCAGCACAAGGGCGCGGTTGTACGGGTTCCATAATTCCCCCTCAAGATAGTAGCGGACCCGCACCACCTTTTCGCGGCTGCTTTCCGGGCCGGTGGCAAAAATGCCGATGCGCAGGGCAAGGCCGTTGACCACCGGCACCAGCGCCGGCGCCAGCGCGAAATCCGCCTCGAGGGGCGCTCCCGGCGGAGCCCAGGGAAGGGTGCGCCAGGCAGCGCCGCCGGCCTGTTCCATAAAGGCGTCCCGCTGCGCCTGTTCTTGCGCCGGGTCGCCCGCCGGTGCGAGGTTCCATGCGGGCAAGGGCCAGAATGGCGGCGGCGGGGCGGCGGGTTCGAGCAAGCTCGCGTCCTCGGCCGCCCACGCCCATTCGAGCTGCCCGTGCACTCCCGGGTCGGCCAACGGCAGCCAGGCGGAGCACAGCAACCGCCCGTCGGCGAGGGCGGGGAATGCCATGGCATCCGCCGGGATGGGAGCTGTGCCCCCGTGCAGCGGGATTTCCGTTGGGCTCCCGTCCACCAGCGCCACGGGCCGGTGGCGCCCGACTCCGGGCTCCCCCTCAGGCACAAGGGCGGAGCATGCCTGCTGCTCCAGCAGCACCGTTTCGAGGCGTTCCACCAGCGGCCGGACCTGCAGGCGCAGGAGCGTCTCCGCCCGCTGGCGCCGGGCGGCCCGGGCAGCGCGTTCGGCCTGATTCTGCTGGCTGTCGAGCAGCAACACCCCTGCGGCCAGCAGCGCGGTGCCCAGCAGCAGGGCGTAGGGGAGGATGAATCCGCCGTTGTCGGCGCGCCGCGGCATGCCCAAGGATCGTCCGCCGCCGGCCGGGCGGACAAGGCTGCCGAATAGTCATTTTCGGGTAATCGTGAGGCGCAAACGTTGGTCCGGGACAAGGAAGTGCTCCACGAAGGCGCCCACCTCATCCAGGGTGAGCGCGTCCAGCCGTGCCTCGTAATCCAGCCAGTCCATGACGGGCTTGCCCAGCAGGACATTGCGCGCCACGCGGGCGGCGCGGGCCGCCGGATTCTGCAGCGAGAAGCGGTTGTGGACCTTGAGCCGGGTGACCGCCGAGCGGAATTCCTCGTTGCCGCAGCCGCCGTCGCGCAGGCGCGCCAACTCCTTCTCGAAGCAGGCGAAGACCTTGGCGGTGGTTGCTGGCTGCGTGCCCGCGTACAGATAGAACACGCCATGGTCCGGTCCCAGCAGGCGCGAGGCCCCCACAAAATAGGCCAGCGACTGATCCTCGCGCACCACGGTGAACAGCGGCCCGGACATGTCGGACAGGAGTTCGTCGAGCACCTCGCCGGCGAGGTTTGCGGCGGGCAGGAAACCGCAGTCCGGGAAGGCCTCGAACAGCACCGCCTGCTCGCGCTGCAGGTGCTCGGTGCGATCGCCCGTGGCGGCCGGACGCGGAAACGGGTGGCGGACGACCGCGAACGGGCGGTCCGGCAGGTCGCCCAACAGCGCCTCTGCCGCCGGCAGCAATTGGTCGGGATCAAAATCCCCGCTGACCACCAGCACGCTGTTGGCGGCGACCACCAGCCGGTGGTACTGGTCCCTGACCGCGTCGAGATCGAGCCGCCGCACCGATTCGCGGCTGCCGTTGGGGTCCCAGGCCAAGGGATGATCGCCGAAGAATTGCCGCCGCAGCACCAGCCTCCCGAAATCGAGGATGTCGTCTTCAAGCTCGCGCAACGCGGCCAGTTGGGCGTGGCGCTCGCGCTCGAAGGTCGCCGCCAAAAAGGCCGGGCCGAGCAGGGCGTGGCGCAGCGCCAGCAGGCCATCCCCGGCCCATTCCGGCAGGATTTCCACGCCCAGCGAGAAGGTATGGTTGCCGATGGCCTCGGTCAGGAAACCACCCTTGTTCTCCAGCGCCCGGGCGACTTCGGCGGCGCTCTGCCAGCGGGTGTCGCGCGCCAGCAGGGTCGCCATCAGCGAGGTGACGCCCCGCCGCTCCGGGGGCTCGTAAGCCGGGCCGCCGTGACCGGCAAAACGCATGAAGGTGCGGGGCAGGCGCCGGTCCACCTGCCACAGCAGCCGCGCACCGTTGGGCAGGCGCCGCTCCTCGAAGGGCTCCAGCGCGCTGCGCATGGCCGGACCGGTGCGCACCGGTCGGCGGGTTTCCGGCAGCAGCGTGGCAAGCGTCAACGCATCGGGATCGAAGGTGCGGGCCGCCACCGCCTGCAAGTCGGCCGGCTGCAATTGGTAGATGCGGCGGAAATAGGCCTCGGGGTAGGCGGTGTCGCCCACCAGTGCGGTGACCAGGCCAAGCCGCCCCGCCAACCCCGACGTGGTCTGCCGAGATTGGATTTCGCTGACCGTGGCGAAGGTGCGGGCCTTGTCGAGTTCCTCCTGGGTGAACGGCTCGCGCGCGGTCCGCTCGCAGGCGGCGAGAATGGCAGCCTCGGCCGCCTGCGCCTTGTCCGGGTCGCACAGGTACTGGATGTGGAACAGGCCGGGCTGGCACGGATTCCATGCGGTGGCGGTAATTTCGTGCACCAGCTCGCGGCTTTCCCGCAGTTCCTGGCGCAGGCGGCCGCTGTAGCCGGCGCCCAGGATGGCGGCGATCAGGTCGAGCGCCGGGGCGTCGGGGTGGCGCATCGAGGGGATTTTCCACGCCACCAGGCCGCGCGCGCTCTGGAACGGGCCGTACAGGCGCGTCTGCCGCAGGGCCAACTGGGCGGGCTCTTCCGGCACGGTCACCGGGCGCAGCAGCGCCCGCGGCGCCGCGGCAAAAGTGTCGTTCAGCAGCTCCAGCAGGGTGTCGAACTCAAGGTCGCCGGCCACCGCCAGCACCATGTTGTTGGGCTGGTAGCGGGCATGGTAATACTGCGCGAGGCGCTCGCGGCTGTTCTGTTCGAAGAGGGGGCGCAGCCCGATCACCGGGAAGCGCAGGGGATGCTCGTGATAGGCGGTGGCGAACAGGGCCCGCGTCAGCAGGCGGTCCGGATCGTCCAGCGCCATGTCGATTTCCCGCAGGATGACGCACTTTTCCTTTTCCACCTCCTCGGGCGGGAGGATCGCGTGGAGGGTCATGTCGGCCAGCAGGTCGAGCATGGCGGGCAACGCCTCGGCGGGACCGTCGATGTAATACACGGTGCGGTCGAACGCGGTGTAGGCGTTGATGTTCCCGCCGAAGGCCTGCACCTCGCGCGCGATTTGCCCCGGATCGCGGCGCTCGGTCCCCTTGAACAGCATGTGCTCGAGAAAGTGGGACAGGCCGCAGCCGTGCCAGGGCTCCTCATGGATGCTGCCGCTGCGCACCCACACCTGCGCGCTGGCCAGCGGATGGGCGGGCGCCCGCTGGAACACCACGGTCAGGCCGTTGTCGAGGGTGTGGACCTCCGGCTGTTCGGCGAACAGGGCCTCGAGCGAATGCGGCAGCGGGGTGGCGGAGCGGGGGGGCATCGGCGGCCTCAAAACGTAAGGCTCGGGCTGCTTTGCGGACTAGGGGTCGCCGCGGGCCGAAAGGGCGCGCCGAACACCTCCTCGAAATCGTACACCGCCCGGAAGTCTTCCGGGCTGTCGGTGTCCGTTTTGCCGAACACGCCGTATTCCACCAGGTTGAAGACAATCTCGCCGAAGTCCTCGGTGCGCTCGATGCCCCACTGCTTGAACAGCGTCAGCGCCATCGGCCCGTACTGTTCGAGCGCGTAGTCGCGGATGCCGTGGCACAGCTCCTGGCCGGTGACATGGCGGTTGGCCTTCTCGCGCTCGCGTATCCGCTTCAGCGTGAAATCCAGCGCCGCCCGCATGAACAAGTACGCGCCGGCCTCATACCGCTTGTCCTCCTTGCGGATCAACTGGATGACCTCGTGGAAATTCTTCGCCGCCATCGTTTCGTAACAAAGCACCATCGGCCCAACTTGCAACCCTGAGTCGCCCTCCCACCGGATGAGGGCCCGGTCCCTCAGGGCCGGCGCGACCGGCCATGGCGGGTGCGCAGCACCCCCCTCGGGCGGGTACCGAACCGGATTATGGGATTGCCCGGCTCGCCCGCCGTTCCATTCTTGCGCCCTGGCTGGTGCGCCCGCCGGGGGCCGCCACCTGCCGACCCTGCCGCAACCGCAATGCCCGACCCGCTCCACCTCGTGTTCCTTCCCGCGACCGACCCGGGCGACGCGACTTTCGGCGCCCCGCCGCGGGCGCTGCCGGGCCGGCCGGAGGCGGTCCTGCACGCGGTGCGGTTTCCGCGCATTGTCTGGTACAACGCCGCGGTCCGCGCGGAGGCGATCGCGCAGATACGCGCGCTGGGCGCCGGGCCGTTCGTGCTGGTCGGCTTCAGCAAGTCGGCCCTCGGGGCGTGGAACATCGCGCGGGCGATCCCGCACAGCGTGGCCGCGACCATCCTGTTCGACGGGCCGGTGGCGCGGCCGGACCTGCCCCCCTGGGGGACCGCGCCCTTCTATTCCGGCGACGCCGCATGGCGGGCGGACCTGCCGCTGCACAGCGTAGCGGAATTCCACGACAACCTGCCGGCCGCGCACCGGCTGGTGCTCGTTTCGGGCGAGCTGTTTCACGACGAGATGCAGGCCCTGTCGGAGGCGCTCGCCCGCGCCGGCCGCGCGCATGTCTTCCTGCCGCGCCCGCGGCTGCGCCACCATTGGAACTCCGGCTGGCTTGAGGAGGCGCTGGACGCGCTGCCGGGGCCGGCGGCCCCCGTTCGGCACCACACCGGGCCGGACGCGCCCGGCTGACCCGCATCTCCGTTCCTCGCTGTTGCCGGCCGGTGCGGCCGCGGCGGCGCTGCGCGCCTGTGAGCCACCGCCGCACAGGGATGCTGCGCGCCTGTGAGCGGCGCCGCTCCGGCGCGATCCGCCTGCAACAGCGGGGTTTTAGAACAGCTCGAGCTGGGGGACCTCGCCGCCGGGGCCGGCCTCGCGGCGGGCGCGCAGGCGGCGGCGCAGGATGTTGTGGGAGGAGTCGTCGGCCTCGAGGCGGGCAAGGATCACCTTGGCCCGGTCGATGACGGAGTGGGGCAGGCCGGCGAGCCGGGCGACCTGGATGCCGTAGCTGCGGTCGGCCGCGCCGCGGACGACCTGGCGCACGAAGATGATCTGGTCGTTCCATTCCTTGACGGCGACGCAGTGGTTGCGCACCCGCGGCAGCTCGTCCTCGATCTGGGTGAGCTCGTGGTAATGGGTGGCGAACAGCGTGCGCGGGCCGCGCTCGCCGCCGCCGTGCAGGTGCTCGACGACCGCCCAGGCGATGCTCAGCCCGTCGTAGGTGCTGGTGCCGCGGCCGATCTCGTCGAGGATGATGAGGCTGCGCTCGGTGGCGTTGTGCAGGATGTTGGCGGTCTCGTTCATCTCGACCATGAAGGTCGAGTTGCCGCGGGCCAGCTCATCGCTGGCGCCGACGCGCGAGAAGATGCGGTCCACCAGCCCGATGCGGCAGCGCGCGGCCGGCACCCATGCCCCCACCTGCGCCATCAGGGTGATGAGGGCGACCTGCCGGATGTAGGTGCTTTTGCCGGCCATGTTCGGGCCGGTGATGATGGCGATCTGTTCGCCGGCGGCGTCAAGGTGCGTGTCGTTGGGCACGAAGTCGTGCTCGCCGGGCAGCCCCTTGAGGCGCTGGGCGCGCATGACCTGCTCGACCACCGGGTGGCGGCCGGCCTCGATCTCGATGACGGCGGAATCATCCAGTTCCGGCCGGCAGTAGTTCCATTCGCGGGCGAGCTGGGCCCAGCCGGTGAACACATCGATCTCGGCGAGGCAGTGGGCGGTGCGCTCGAGCGCGTCGGCCTGGGCGAGGATGGCCGCGACGATCTGGTCGAACAGCTCCCCCTCGCGGGCGATGGCCTTTTCCTCGGCGTGCAGGATTTCGCGCTCCTTCTCGCGCAGTTCCGCGGTGTAGAACCGCTCCGCGTTGACGACGGTCTGCTTGCGGATGTAATCGGGCGGCACGTTGGCGAGGTTCGCCTTGGTCACCTCGATGTAGTAGCCGAACGCGCTGTTGAAGCGCACCTTGAGGTTGCGGATGCCGGTGCGGGCGATCTCGGCGGCCTCGAAATCGGCGATCCACCGGCGCGAGTCGCGGGTGAGCGCGCGGAGGCGGTCGAGCTCGGCGTCGAACCCGTCGGCGATGAAGCCGCCCTCCTGGAGCTGGGCCGGGAGGGTGTCGTTGAGGGCGCGGTCGAGCAGGTCCAGCAGGTCGGGAAACAGCTGCAGCGGGGCGGCCAGCGCGTCCAGCTCGGGGCTGCCGAACTGGGCGATGACCTCGCGGATGTGCGGCAACTGGTGAAGCGTCTGGCGGATGGCGCCGGGCTCGCGCGGGCTGCGCAGGCCATTGCGCAGCCGGCCGAGGATGCGCGGCAGGTCGCGCACCCCGCGCAGGTATTCCTGGATTTCCGAGGCCAGGCCGGGCGCGCTGAGCAGCTCGCCGACACAGGTCTGGCGGCGCTTGAGCTCCGCGAGGTCGAGGGGCGGCGCGGTCAGGTACTGTTCGAGCAGGCGGGCGCCCGGGGCGGTGGTGGTGGCATCCATCGCGGCGAGCAGCGAACCGGCGCGGCCGCCCTGGCTGGAGCGGAAGATTTCAAGGTTGCGCAGGGTCGCCGGATCGATCTGCAGGGTGTCGGCCGGGCGGTACTCGCGGATGCGGCGGATGTTGGCCGGGTCGGCGCACAGGCTCTCGGCGGCGTAGGCGAGCAGCGCGCCGGCCGGTCCGAGGCCGGGATGGTCGCGCGCGACGCCGAAGCCGTCGAGGTTCAATACCCCCAGCGTGCGCAGGACGGCGCGGGTTCCCTCGCGCGGGTCGAACCGCCAGGCCGGCAAGGTCGCGTGGGCGCGGCCCTGCAGCAGGCGTTCCAGCTCGCCCGTCCAGCCGGGCAGCGGCTCCTGCCTGCGCCACTGCTCGAGGGCGCCCTCGGGCAACAGCACCTCCTTCGGGTCCAACGCGTGAAAAACGTTGATCAGCCCGGCCGCGGCGGCGCTGTGCGCCACCTCGAACGCGCCGGTGGTCAGGTCCAACCAGGCCGCCGCCACTCCCTGCGGACCGGCGTCGCACGCCAGCAGAAACTGGTTGCTGACGGCGTCCAGATGGGCGTCCTCCAGGATCGTGCCGGGCGACAGGATGCGGGTGAGCGAACGCTTGACCAGTTGGCCCGGGCGCGGGGGCTCCATCTGGTCGCAGATGGCGACCTTGCGGCCGGCCTTGAGGCACTTTTGGATGTAACTGTCCGCCGCATGATAGGGGATGCCGGCCATCGGCTGGCCGTTGCGCTGGGTCAGCGTGATGCCAAGCAGCTCGGCGCCCTCGCGCGCGTCCGCGTCGAACATCTCGTAGAAGTCGCCCAGCCGGAACAGCAGCAAGGTCCCCGGCGGCAGCTTGGCCTTCACCTCGAGGTACTGCTGCATCATCGGCGTCAACTTCCGGGAAGCGGTGCCCATGCGCGAAGCGGTCAGTCTCCATTCCGACCGGTCGGAATCAACAGGAATTTCCGCCCGGACTCAGGTGGGCTGGCGGAGCGCTCACCGAGCCACAAGGCGATCCGGTTCCAGAAATCCCCGTGGGCCCTGTGCCTGCGTGGGATATTCCGTCGTCAGACAGCGCCCAGGCCCGCAGAATGGAGTTGTACCGCTCGCTCCGGCGCGCCGACAATCGCCCATGATGGAGACCGTCGCCTTGGCGCACCGCGACTTTGGCGGGCCGGCGGCCGCACCGCCGCTGGTGCTGCTGCACGGCCTGCTCGGTTCGGCGCGCAACTGGCAGGGGGCCGCGCGCCGCTTGGCCGCGTCCTGCCGGGTCTTCGCCCTCGACCTGCGCAACCACGGCGACAGCCCCCACCATCCGCGCATGGATTACCCGGACATGGCCGCCGACGTGCTCGCATGGGCGGACCGGCACGGCCTCGAGCGGTTCCACCTGTGCGGCCACAGCATGGGCGGCAAGGTCGCCCTGCATGTGGCCTGCCACAATCCGCTGCGGTTGCACACCCTCACCGTGGTCGACATCGCGCCGCGCGCCTACCCGCCGCGCTGGGAGCGCGAGTTTGCCCTGCTGCGCCGCATGCCGGTCCAGCACTTCGCGCGCCGCGAGGAGGCGGAGCGTTGGCTCGAGCCGGAAATTCCCGACTGGGCGTTCCGCAAGTTTCTGGTCAGCAACCTCGAGCGGGATGCCGGCGGCGGCTTCCGCTGGATCGTGAACCTCGCCATCCTTGAGGCCGCCCTGCCGCGCCTGTTCCAGCAGGTGCCTGGCCCCGGGCAGCGCTATGACGGACCGGTGCTCTTTGTCCGGGGCGCCCGTTCCCGCTTTGTCACCGACGATGACCTCGACCGCATCCGGCACTGCTGCCCGCGCGCCCGCGTGGTCACGATCCCCGACGCCGGCCACAATGTCCACTTCGACCAGCCGGAGCGCTTTGTCGAGGCCCTGCGCGCCCACCTGGAGGGGGCGGGGGCATGATCCTCGCCATCGAGAGCTCGTGCGACGAGTCGGCGCTGGCGCTGTTTGACCCCGCCACCGGGGTGCGCGGCGAATGGGTGCACTCGCAGATCGCGCGGCACCAGGCCTACGGGGGGATTGTGCCGGACCTGGCGAGCCGCGAACACCTCGACCACTTTCCGCCGCTGCTGCGCGAGCTGGTGGCGCGCCACGAGCCGCGTCCGGGCGACTTGGTCGCGGTGACCACCGGACCGGGTTTGGCGGCCTGCCTGGCGCTCGGGCTCGGGCTGGCGCGGGCGATCGCGCTGGTTTACCGGCTGCCGGTGGTCGGGGTCAACCACCTGCGCGGCCACGCCTGGTCGCCGTTCATCGGGCTGCACGGCGCGTATCCGGGGCGGTTCGACGAGCGGTTGGCCGGGCATCTGCCGCACCTCGGGCTGATCGCCTCGGGCGGCAACACCGTCCTGTTCGCGATCGACCCGGACCGGCGTCTGCGGGTGCTGGCCGGCACCGTGGACGACGCGGCGGGCGAGGCCCTCGACAAGGGCGCCAAGCTGCTCGGCATGGCCTACCCGGGCGGCCCCCTGATCGAACAGGCCGCCCATGGCGGCGATCCGGCCGCCTTTGCCTTCCCGCGGGCCTTCCTGCAACCGGACGAGCGCCGCTTCTCGTTTTCCGGACTGAAAACCAGCCTGCGCTACCAGATCGAGAAGCTCAGCGATGCCGAGCTGCGGGCCCGCCTGCCGGACCTTTGCGCCAGCTATCAGGAGGCGGTGGTCGACGTCCTCGCGCGCAAGACCGGCCAGGTGCTGGCCGAGGGAGGCTGGCGCAGCCTCGGCCTGTCCGGCGGCGTGGCCAACAACGCGCGCCTGCGCGCCGCCTTCACCCGCCTGGGCGAGCGGTTCGGGCTGCCCGTGCTGATCGCCGCGCCCCGCCACACCGGCGACAACGCCGCCATGATCGCGTTCGCCGCCTTCGCCGACCCGGCCGGCTGCGTGCGCGAGCCCGCCGCATTCGATCCCGCATGGGAACTGGCTTGATCGCCCCCCCGCGGACGCGCATCCTGCCACCTGATGAGCCGGGAAATCGAGGAGGGGACGCGCCTGATGCTGGATTTCGGCAAGACCGCCAGCGTGGCGGCCGGTTCGCCCGGCGTGATCCCGGCCGTGGCCCAAAACATCGATACCGGCGAGGTGATCATGGTCGGCTATGTCAACGAGGCGGCCCTGCGGCGCGCGCTCGCGGAGCGGGTCGCCGTGTTTTGGAGCACCAGCCGGCGCGAGCTGTGGGTCAAGGGCGCCACCAGCGGCGATTACCTCGACTTGGTGGAGGCGCGGGTCAACTGCGAGCAGAACGCCATCCTGTACCGGGTGCGGCCGCGCGGGGAGGGGGCCTGCCACACGGTCGGCCCGGACGGGCGCCGCCGCTCCGGCTGCTTCTACCGCCGCATCACCGGCGGCGGCCTCGAGCATGCCCCCTGGTGACCAGGCGGCGGCCCGCCCCGCCGACGAGGCGGCATGGGGCGACCCCGGGTTCTTCGTGCCCGGCTCGCGCGCGCGCAACGCCCTGCGCCTGCTCGTCCAACTGGTGCGTCCGCCGCGCAGCCACCGCATCCGGCCGACGCGCACCGGCTCGATGCTCATCCTGATCACCATCGGCGTCGGCACCGCCGCCTTCAACACCGGCCAGAACATCCTGTATCTCGCCCTCTCGCTGCTGCTGAGCACGCTGCTGGTGAGCGGCATCCTCAGCTGGGTCAATTTCGCCGGCTGCCGCTGGCGCCTCGACGCCGGCCGCCATTTCCGCGCCGGCGAGCCCGGCCCGGTGTACGTCGAGGTGCACAACACCAAACGGCGCCTGCCCACCTATGCGTTGACCTTCCTCCTCGCGGCCGGCCGCGGCGAGGCGCGCGGGGCCGTGCCGCTCGGCCGCCGCCTCGACCCCGGCGGGCGCGCGCGGCTGCAGTGGGACTTCACCCCGCGGCGGCGCGGACGCACCGACATCGTCCTCGCGGGGGTCGTCTCGCGCCACCCGTTCGGCTTCCTGAAAAAGACGATCCGCGGCACGTTCACCCGCACGGTCGTGGTCTGGCCGGCGCGCATCGCGTATCAATTCTCCGGTGACAAGGCCGGGCGCCGGCCGATGAGCGGGCGCCACCGCCGCCCCGGCGAGGGGGTGGACCTCCTCCGGCTGCGCGCCTACCGCGGCGGCGACCCGCTGCGGCGCATCCACTGGAAGGCCTCCGCCCGCATGGGCGCCCTGCTGGTCCGGGAGACCGAGCAGGAACACCACCGGGCGTTCAGCCTCTGGATCGAACCCTCGCCGCGCCTGTGGCGCGACCCGCGCCAGTTCGAGACGATGTGCGCCTTTGCCGCGACCCTCGCCGAGGACCTTTTCCAGCGCGACCAGCTGCGGTCCGCCGGCGTGGCCGGCCGCCCGCCTGTGCGGATCGGCGGCCTCAAGGACCTGCACGCCTTCCTCGACCAGTTGGGCGAGCTGGAACGCGCGGAGCCGTCCGCCGCCGGCCGTCCGGCGCCGCCCCCGGGGGCCGTGCGCTTCGTTCCCGGGCCGGGGCAATCCGTGATCGCCCGCACGGGGGAGGTGACCCTTGGCCGGGCTTGACCGCGACGACCTCGCCGCCATCCGGTGGCTGCTCGGCCAGCTGCTCGTGCTGACGGCCCTCGCCGGCGGCCGCGGCGCCGAGCTGGGCAGCGGCTGGCTCATTACGACCGGGCTGGTCCTGACCGGGGCCACGCTGCTGCTGCCGGGCCTGCCCCGGCGCATCCCGCGGCTGTTCTGGAGGACGGCCCCGGCCGCGCTCCTTGTGGCCGTGGTGAGCGATTTCATCCTGAGCGGCGGCGATGTCCTGCCGCCCCTGTTCCGCATGGTGGTGCTGCTGGCCCTGTTCCGCGCCCTCCAGCCGCGCACCCCGCGCGAGGACCTGCAGTTGCTGTTGCTCGCCCTGTTCCTGATCCTGCTCACCGGCGTCCTCAGCCAGGAGATCACGTTCGGCCTGCAGATGCTGCTGTTCGCCCCCCTGGCGATGGGGCTCCTGTTCGTCGCGAACCTTTCCGCCCGCGAGCCGGAGGAGCCGGACGCCGGCGCGGAGGCGCCGGCCCCCGCCGGCCTGTCCTGGCGCGGCCTGCTGCGGCGCGCCCGGGCCCGCGCGGACGCGCGCACCCTCGTCCTCGGCGCCGCGCTGTTCGCGGCCACCGCCGCCATCAGCCTGGTGTTGTTCCTGCTGCTGCCGCGCTTCGACATCGGCCAGGCGCTGCCGTTTCTGCGCCTGCACACCGGCAAAAGCCTGACCGGCTTCACCGACCAGGTCCGCTTCGGCGATGTGGTGGGCATCCTCAGCGACGACACCATCGCGATGCGCGTCGACGTGCAGATGACCGACCCGCCGGCCCGGCCCTACTGGCGCATGGTCGTGCTGGACGCCTACCACGACGGCGGCTTCCGCATGTCCCCCTCGGTCGAGCGCGACCGCCGCGCCATCAGCCACCACCGCTTCGACATGGACGAGCTGCCGCCGGCGCAGCAGGCCGCCTCCATCTGGACGGTCTACCTCGAGGGCGGCGTCAGTTCCTACCTCCCCGCCGGCGACACCTTCGCGACCCTGCGCTTCCGCAACCGCATCCGCCTGGAATACCTCGAGCGCACCCGCGTGCTGCGCACCGCCCAGACCAACGCCACCACCCTGTCCCTCCGCTACGAGGGGCTGCAGTTCGGCGGCGCAATCCCGGCCGGGCCCGAGGCGGCCGCCCTGCGCGGCCTGGGGCCGCTGGCCGTGGACACGCGCGGCGAGGCCTACCTGCGAGCGGTCGCCTGGCCGCAGACCCTGCTCGCGTACCCCGCCGGCGACGCCAACCGCCGCATCCTGCAGCGCGCCCTCGACGCGACCGGTTTCGTCCCGGGCATGCCGGCCGCCGAGTTCGCGCGGCGCCTGGTCGCCCACCTGCAGGACGGCCGCTCCTACAGCATGGAGACCCGCATCCCCGCCGGGGAGGCGGACGCGGTGCTGCGCTGGCTCGATTCCGGCGCCCCCGGCCACTGCGAGCTGTTCGCCGCCGCCTTTGTATTGGTTGCCCGATACGCCGGTTTTCCCGCCGCGCTGGTGACCGGGTTCGCCGGCGGCGACTGGAACGGCTTCGAGAACTACTTCATGGTGCGCAACCGCCACGCCCACGCCTGGTGCGAGCTGCTCGACCCGCCGCGCGGCTGGGTGCGGGTCGACCCGACCCCCGGGGCCGCCGCCGATCCCGGCCCGGTCGGGCTGGCCATCGCCCGCGGCGCCCTGCGCCTGGACCGCACCTGGCAGGCCCGCCTGGACAGCCTGCGCGTGCTCTGGTTCCGCCGCGTCATCCAGTTCGACAGCGCCGACCAGGAGGCGCTCGCGCAGGCCGCCCGCTCGGCCGGCCTGCGCGCCGCCGGCTGGCTCGGGCGCGGGTGGAG
>FWPV01002965.1_pt1 | contig 39864 bp, 36 predicted proteins | sample 2228371 | NCBI WGS metagenome assembly FWPV01 (sample SAMEA103939776, study PRJEB20133) | metagenome
GGAGGGGAGGAAAATGCGGCGCAGCCGCATTTTCCTCCCCTCCCAATAATAACCTGAAATCCGGTGGCCGAGCGAAGTCGAGGCCATTTTGAACTACTGGCAAAGAAGCGGATAATCAAAAACTGAAATTTTGATTTTTTCATTTCCTAAAAAAAGAGGCTTTTCAACCGATACTAAGGAGATATCCTTCAAAGGTATTTTATCAAAAGGTTGATTTGCAGAATTATTGAATCTATTGGGTTTAAAAATCAGGTAGTCATCTGTTATAAAAATTTTACCGCTTTTCTTGCTGAAATGCTCGCCAATTTCAACAAAACTCTCAAATCTTGACTCGGGAATGATAGTAGCTTGGAAACCTCTCTCAATTTCCTCCAAAAGTGAAAAAGTAATTTTTTTTGTAATTAGATAGTAGACGTAGGAGCCAACAAATCCTCCAGCGATTGAACCAAATAAGGAAGCGATCAATGAATAATCATTTGAAAAAAATCTTGAGGTAAAGAAAATGATAGAATAAAAAAAACCCATTACATAGGTGGCCTTTATTAGCTTTTTAGAAAACCTGATTTTCTCCTGTTTTGTCATCTTTGCAATTTAAAAAATCGTTTCAAAAGTTAAAATTGAATCAGCTGCTTGTCAGTCCTTTCTGTGCAAATCCTCCCGATCCTGATACCACTGCTCCTCAAAGGTCTCTTCGATTTTCACTGGTGCGGCTAAAACCGCCCACACCATCCACAAGATCAAAAATGGCCCTGCCAAAAAAATCGCCCAAATCAATACCTGCGCGATATTAAACTGAATCAAAGTGACAAACAGGATCAACACTCCTGTCACGATCCCAACAGCGCTGTGATAGTTTTGCATCTTTTCCCCGGTTTTTCTGAGGAATACTAAACTCAGTTGCCCTCCACTTTGTTAATCCCTCAACAAATCCAGTTATCAGCTACCTGATACTAGATACCAGCTACTTGCTACTAAAATCTTGTGTCTTGCATCTCACGTCTAGCGTCCAAAAATGAAAGGTTTCCGATTTACCCAATATGTCCCACCCCAAGACCCGGAGAAAAATACCTTCGAAAATCTGCTGAATATTTTCCTTCAGCTCGTTACCATGACGGGAGGAGATGTGGCTGAGGCGCTCAGTTGGCTGACCAATCTGGACAAGCGCTACAACCTCACCAATCCCAACTACGGCATCGGCGACTTTATCGAAGATCTTAAATCCAAGGGCTACCTGACCGAGGAAAACCAAAAGGGCGAGCTCAAAATCACCGGAAAAGCCGAGCAGACGATTCGAAAATCAGCCTTGGAAGAAATCTTTGGCAAACTCAAGCGAGGCAAATCCGGTCAACACAAAACCACCCATTCCGGAACCGGAGATGAGCGAGGTACCGACCGTCGGGCCTTCGAATTTGGAGACAATCTGGATCAGATCGCATTAACCGATTCCCTTCGAAATGCCCAAGCTAATCACGGCCTTTCGGGCGATTACCTGCTCACGGAGGATGATTTGGAAGTCATGGAAAATGAAGTCAGATCGCAAACCTCCACGGTGCTGATGATCGATATTTCCCACTCGATGATCCTCTATGGGGAAGACCGGATCACCCCTGCAAAAAAAGTCGCCATGGCTTTGGCCGAACTGATCAAGACCCGCTATCCCAAGGATACGCTCGATGTGATTGTCTTCGGAAATGATGCCTGGCAGATTGAAATCAAGGATTTGCCTTACCTCCAAGTCGGTCCTTACCATACCAATACCGTTGCCGGACTGGAGCTTGCCATGGATTTGCTTCGAAGAAGAAAAAATCCCAACAAGCAGATCTTCATGATCACGGACGGCAAGCCTACTTGTCTTAAAGTCGGGATCAAATACTATAAAAACGCCTTTGGCATCGACAGCAAAATCCTCGCGGAAACGTTGAAGCTTGCTGCCCAATGCCGCAAACTGAAAATCCCCGTGACGACCTTTATGATCGCCTCGGACCCCTACCTCAAAGAATTTGTGAAAGAGTTTACCAAAGTCAACAACGGCAATGCCTACTACAGTAGCCTAAAGGGACTTGGGGACCTCATTTTTGAAGATTATAGACGAAACCGCACCAAACGCTTCTAAGCATGGACTACCAAAAACTCACCGGACACCAGCTCTTACAGATCAAGACCCTCGGCCAACTCAAGGCTTCAGGATATCAACCCAAATCCATCAAAGAAGAACTCCGTGACAATCTGATTCAAAAGATCAAAGCCAAAGAAAATGTCTTTGCCGGCATTTGGGGCTATGAGGACACGGTGATTCCTGACATTGAGCGGGCGATTCTTTCCCGTCACAATATCAACTTGCTCGGACTTCGCGGTCAAGCCAAAACCCGTATCGCACGAATGATGACGCATCTTTTGGATGAATATGTACCAGTGGTTTTTGGTTCGGAACTCAACGATGACCCCATGCATCCGCTCTCCTCTTTTGCCAAAAATCTGATTGCAGAAAAAGGAGATGATACCCCTGTTTCTTGGCTTCACCGGGAGGATCGCTATGCGGAAAAATTGGCCACACCGGATGTTTCCGTGGCCGACTTGATCGGAGACGTGGATCCGATCAAAGCGGCGACGATGAAACTCAGCTACAACGATGAGCGGGTGATTCACTACGGATTGGTACCGCGTTCGCACCGATGCATTTTCGTGATCAATGAATTGCCGGACTTGCAAGCAAGGATTCAAGTGGCTTTGTTCAATATTTTGCAGGAAGGAGACATCCAAATCCGTGGGTTCAAGTTGAGACTTCCTTTGGACATCCAGTTTGTCTTCACTGCTAACCCGGAAGACTATACTAACCGGGGAAGCATCGTGACTCCGCTGAAAGACCGAATCGAGAGTCAGATCATCACCCACTATCCCAAATCCATCGAGATCGGCAAGAAGATCACCGCTCAGGAAGCCAATTTGGCTGGAAAGCCAGTGGACCAAATCCATGTACCTGAGTTGATGAAAGACCTGATCGAGCAGATTGCCATCGAGGCAAGAGGTTCTGAGTTTGTGGATGAGAAAAGCGGGGTTTCGGCACGATTGACGATTTCGGCCTATGAAAACCTGATCTCCGCAGCGGAAAGAAGACTTTACTTAAATGGAGAAAGCAATACCGTAGTTCGAATCGCCGACCTGATCGGCGTGATTCCAGCGATTACTGGAAAAGTCGAACTAGTTTATGAAGGTGAGCAGGAAGGTGCCGGACTGGTGGCTTACAACCTGATCGGAAAAGCGATCCGTACCCAGTTTGTGAACTATTTCCCTTCTCCTGAACAAAAGAAAAAAGACAAAAACGGCAATCCTTACGTGATTCCTTTGGCTTGGTTTGGGGAAGGAAACGAGCTGGATATTTTGGCTTCCCAATCAGACAAAGAGTACAAAACACTACTTCATTCCGTCCCAGGGCTGGAGGAAGTGGTCACCCAGATGGTGAAAAACCTACCGGAAAAAGAGAAGGAATTCTTCATGGAGTTTGCGCTACACGGTTTGGCTGAATATTCCCAATTGAGCAAAAAGCTTTTGGACACCGGACTTCAGTTTAAAGACCTGTTCAGTTCCATGTTTGACATGGGTGCAGGGGATGAAGAGGACGACTTCGATGAGGATGACAATTAAAGAAAGGGGCGAAAGCCTCTTTTTTTGTAAATTGAGAATTCAAACAAGTTGAATATGAACATTTGAGAGAAAAAAATTGATCTCATTTAATGGCTATCCAATATTCAGGATGAAGAGATTTTGGATCAATTGGAATCTATTCGAAAGCAAACAGTTCAGAGTAACTATCAATAGTCACTCTCGAATGACAATGGAGGAATTTGAAAATCAAGTCGCAGTGGCGGAAGAAGATTTGAAAGCAGGTCGAATAATTTCAAAGGAAGAGCTAAAAAAACGAATCAAAGCTGGCAGGATTCTATGAAATTTTTTGGTCAGTAAAGTCCTTATTGAATTGAAGACACAGATGGGAATAAAGGTTGATAAACAAGTTGAATATTGGATTAATGGAGCTTCTGAGGATCTAGAAGTCGCTGAAATCTTGATCGAAAACGCAGATTTATACATGACTTATTCTTTTGTCATTTGGTAATTGAGAAAGCCATCAAAGCGCATGTGGTCAAAGTCACTGGAGAATTAGCTCCCAAATCCCACAACTTGATTTATCTTTCTGAAAAATCCGAGCTAGTACTCAAGGATGAAACCTTGGAGTTTTTCGGCTTATTGATGAAATATCAATTGGAGGGAAGATACCCTGGATATCAACCGTTTATTCCTGAGTACCGTATAGTTCAAGAGTATTTGAAAGAAACAAAAAAGCATTTATCATGGCTCAAGGAGAAGTTGTCCAATTACTGAAAAAATACATTGAAATTCTTCGAGCTGAGGGAATTTCTGTCAGTAAAGCTTTCTTGTACGGAAGCTATGGAGATAATTCTGCCACTGAAGAAAGCGATATTGATGTATTGTTAGTTTCAGATGGATTTGAAGAATCCAATGATAGATTGGCAGGAAAAGTTTGGCGTTTGACCAGCAAGGTTAATTCGCGAATTGAACCATTTCTGATTGGAACCAAAAATTTTGAGAAATTGGAAGGTTCTCCTTTGATTTCAAAAATTAAAGAAACAGGAATTCAAATAGCCTAAATCCGACCTCTATTAAGAATCAAATCAAAATCAACACAATCCCCACCAAAGCCGGCAAGCCCTGCACATAGAAGATCTTTTTACTTGCCGTAATCGCCCCAAAAATCCCTGCAATTAGCACGCAGGTCAGGAAAAACAGGGCGACTTTTTCTGCCCAAATCGGATCGGTGATCACCAAAGACCAGACCAATCCTGCCACCAAAAATCCATTGTACAAGCCCTGATTGGCTGCGAGGACTTTGGTCTTTGGAAACATTTCTTTAGGCATCTGGCGAAAAATCTTCCTCCCCGTGGTCTCCCAGGCAAACATCTCAAACCAAAGAAAATACAAATGAAGTGCGGCGATCATGCCGATGACAAGGTTAGTGAGGATTTCCATAGCAGTACGAGTTCTGTATTAAGTTACATATTTTTGGAGTATACAGTGGTCAGTCTCAGTTTCCAGTTTTCTGCCAACTGCGACTGAAAACTGATCACTATCTTTACCGCATGTCCGACTTTCAACTGCCCAAAGACTTTGAGTCCCAAATGCGAGCCCTTTTGGGAGCGCAAGAATTCGAACTTTTTAAATCTGCAATTAACCAGAGCCCACGAACCTCCATCCGACTTAACTCGGAAAAACCTTTTTCCCCTGCTTGGCCCAAAAGCCCGATTCCATGGTCAGCTCAGGGTTATTTTTTGGAAGAACGTCCCAGCTTTACCCTCGATCCGGCCTTTCACGCAGGGGCCTATTACGTGCAGGAAGCATCGTCCATGTTTATCGAGCATGTCCTAACTAGTCTGGAAATCCCCCAAGGAGTTTACCTCGATCTAGCCGCCGCACCGGGAGGAAAAAGTACGCTGCTTTCCTCCTATTTGGGAAATGAAGGACTTTTGGTCGCCAATGAAGTGATCCAATCCCGAGCTCAAATCCTCAAGGAAAATGCCATCAAATGGGGATTGGGAAATATCGTGGTGACCAACAACGATCCCGATCACTTTTCTGACTTGGAAGGGTTCTTCGATCTGGTCTTGGTCGATGCCCCATGTTCAGGTGAAGGGATGTTTCGGAAAGATCCTCAAGCCCGGGAAGAATGGTCCCTTGATCACGTCACGCTTTGCTCCTCCCGCCAAAAACGCATCATGGATCAGGCGGGAGCATTGGTCAAAGGTGGTGGCTATCTGATTTACTCTACCTGTACCTTCAACGAGCAGGAAAATGAGGAAATGATCCGATTTCTCACCGAGGAATTTGCTTTTGAACCTGTTCGTATTCCATTCGAAGAATCTTGGGGAATCATCGAAACAAGTGTGGATACTGAAGACGGAACATTTTTCGGTTATCGCTTTTTCCCACACAAAGTCGAAGGAGAAGGCTTTTTTATCACGGTGTTGAAGCGACCTGATTCTGCTTCCTCCCAAGAACCGGGACGAATCAAAGACTTCAAGCATCCTGTCCTGAAGGCATTGGGAGATCGGGAAAGTGAGGCTTTGGAGCAGGAATTGGGATTTGATGGGACGGGAAAATATTACCTCTTGAATGATTCCTACTTTCGGATCAATAGGGAATTTTTCCGCCATTTCGAAAAAATCGCCCAGGCTCTGAGTCTTCGTTATTTCGGTGTGGAATTGGGGAAAAAGCAGAAAAACGAGTGGATTCCCAGTCACGAGTGGGCGATTTCGACCTTACCGAAAAATGGATTTTCACAAGTTGAACTCAGCCACGAGCAGGCTTTGGAGTTCCTGAGAAAAAACGACCAATCTTTTGATGATCTTCCCAAAGGCTGGATTCTGTTCACCTACCACAATTTGCCTTTGGGCTGGGGCAAAAACCTCGGAAATCGCCTCAATAACTATTATCCAAAGGAATGGCGCATTCGAATGTAGGATTGCTGTTTTCGACTAGTTGAGAGAGTCAACTCTCCTTCCAAAACTGCTCCTCAACAGGCAGATTTTCTAGATACTCGTGAGTCTGATGATATCCTTTGGCCATGATATGCTTCCACTTGCTATCATCCATAAATCCTACCCCCTTCAGATTAAGCTCAAAATAGTGAGAAACTTTTTCCTTGGTGCTTCCTTGCTTATTAAGACTATTCAGCGTGAGTGCATTGATAATCAGTGAGCTCAATGAAGGGATTTTGAATCGTTTTTTGCCCCTGATTTTGTCCCACAGCAATTTCCAACCAGATGGAGCATCCTCAAAGTTAACCTGTCGCTCGCCCAACCCTGAGAGTGACACCGCAATAATATTAGAGACTGGATATTGGTACATGGGCTCGATGGGTAAATTATCCATCACCGCCCCATCGACATGCAAATAGTGATCAATTACAATCGGAGGGAATACACCCGGAATAGCCATGCTGGCAGATAATTTTCGCCAAAGCAATCCCTGCCGATGTACACTCATGGATGCCTTGGAAAAGTTGGTCGATACACAATAGGAATTGACCCAAATATCCTCCATCAGAGTATTTCCAAATAGACCTTGCGTAAATCGGGAGACCTTTTTTCCCGAAAGAATCGAAATCATAGGAATCGTCAAATCATTTTTGGTCAGTTTGGCCTTGACCGATTGGGCAATCACTTTTTCGATTTTTTCAAACTCAAAATCGAAAAAACTCATCGTCACCCCGTAGATCGCTCCTGCACTTGTCCCTCCCAAAAAATCAATTTCTATCCCTTTTTCTTGCAGTGCCTTGACCACTCCAATGTGCGCATAACCTTTTGCCCCTCCACCCCCGAGTACCAGGCCTGTTGCCTGATTGGTGATGATTCTACAAAATCTACTTACATCTTTTTTGTTTCCCCTTCTGAGATGAATATGCAGATTGACTGACCTTGGTACAATCCACCGATCCGTATTTTTGGGGTAGGCAGGATCGGCATCGTGAAGCAAAAGCAGATAGATTTTTTTATTCAGAATGTTTTGAGCATAGAGTTCAAGTTGGTTTTCGACTTCATAGATCTCTGAATTAGCCTCAAACCTACTCGCTACGATTATCAAATCTGCATAAACCAAACATTGGTGAGACCAATTCAACCGATCTCCATCACAAATCAGAATATTCAACCCCTCATGCTGCTCCAGTGAATCAAAAAACTCACCATCTTCTCGATCCTGCTGAGATGCGTAATCAAAAACCTGAACAGGCACCCTCTTTTCAACAAAATACTGTTCCATTTCCGTGGTCCATGGACTGAGATCTTGATTTGCCTGAAGATTGATCAAGGCAATATTTTTAGGAGGGGTACTTTTATTTAGCTGAAATGTGTTTCTGCGAAGACGCTGAATTACAAAATTGGTAAGAGAAATCGCCAATGCAGGATTTTTGGTCACCAGAGTTTGATATTCTTCCTGAGTAAACTCCAAGACAGTGGACTTTCGGATGGCCAAAACCGAGGCCATTCGAGGTTCATTGGTGAAAAGTGCAAATTCTCCCACAGGCTCTCCCTGTCCGATATCTCCCAAAATCCGTGTCCCACTCGAATCCTCTTTGATCGCTCTCAAGCGACCACTCAGCACGATATACAGAACATTTTCCTTGGAACCTTGCCTAAATAAATAATCACCAGTCTCTAAGGTTAATTCCGAACCGATTTTGAAAATCTGATCCATCATTTCCTCATTCATTCCCCCAAAAAGTTTGTGAAAAAGTCGATGATACTGATTGTTGAAGTTTTCCATTTGTCTGTTTAAAGTGATTTTAAGAAAAAGCCCAAGGAAAATTCCCAGAGAAAAGCAGGTGATCTAAAATCTTAAAAATTTGGAATAAAACAAACGAAACTTATTCTTCAATAGAATCTGATGTAATCAGCGGTCCTATCGATAGATATCCATCCTATATTTCCTCGTTTTGATCAGAAGCCAAATTTTATTGCCCCCCTTGACTTGGTTCGACTAAACTCACCGGTCGTTGTTCGGTGTCCGTTCGTCTTGTTTTGTAGAGGGGAAGAAAATCCGGAAGAACCGTATTTTCCCCCCCTCTCTTAAGAAAGGTTTAAATTAGGTGGCCAAGTGCGGTCAATGAGCTTGTTGAAGTGTCCAGGCTGTTTCCACTTATTGGCAAAAAACGGATATCCATACCATTCATTCCTTTTTTCTTAAAATCCAGGGTAAAATCTGTGATGTAGGCAAGCTTTCAATTATTCGGCCTTCTTTTCCCTCCATGGTTTCTGCAGCAAAAAGTGAATTGACAATTGCCTCTTCAGTAGCTTCGATAACTGCCAAAAATAAGGCTGTCATATCCTCATTTCTTAGGAATTCGGCATTTTGGAGTTGATTAGCCGGAGAGGCATGAGGAATTCGAAGTCCTTCATGAGTGGAAAAGGCAATCACATAATCGCCTGAGCCATTCGAAGCAATCCCCCCTGTTTTGGCTAATCCCATCATGGCGCGCTGTGCCATCCGCTGCAGATTTCGGTCTAACACAGGAGCGTCAGTGGCCACCACGATCATGCAGCTCCCATCGGACTTTTCCAAAGCATCTTTGAACGGATATTTTCCCAATCTTTCTCCCACAGGAACTCCAGCAATCTGAAGGTTGCCTCCAAAATTGGTCTGAACCAAAACTCCCACAGTATAACCTCCGAGAGTTTCCGGGAGCTTTCTGGAAGATGTTCCGATACCTCCTTTCCAGCCAAAACAAACGGTTCCTGTGCCCGCACCGACATTTCCTTCCTGTACTTGGCCTTCTTTGGCCGCTAAGATGGTTTGCATGACTTCTTCTGAAGAAATATGCATTCCCCGGATATCATTGAGGTAGCCATCATTGGTTTCGCCTACGACTGCATTTACAGACTGTACGGATTCATTACCTGCCTGGGACAGAGCGTACTTGATGACGCCTTCGATTCCTGCTGCGACACTTAGCGTATTGGTGAGAATGATCGGCGATTCGAGGTTACCCAATTCCTGCACCTGAGTGACCCCTGCCAGTTTACCAAATCCATTACCCACAAAAATGGCAGCAGGGACTTTTTGCTGAAACAGGTTTTGCCCGTGAGGCAAAATAGCTGTCAGGCCTGTGCGGATGTCATTGCCTTCGATTTTGGTCAGGTGACTGACTCTGACTCCCTGCACATCGGTAATAGCATTGTGAAACCCGGTGGGTAAAATGCCAAAAGGAACCCCGAGTTCCCTCGGACGGGCTTGTGAAAAGCTCTTGGGTATCATAAATAGAAATAGCAACGCGAAGAATAATCCTCTCATATAAAATTAATTTTTGACTGGGAATAGCTGATTTCAATCATATTTTTGGCCCTAGAGATAAGGTAGATCGTGAGAATATGCCGATAATTGATTCCCACCATTCGCTTCTACTCCAGACTAATCGAATAATCTCCAAACTATATTCTGCAAAAAGTTGGATATAAAGTATTTTTTCCCGTCTTTTAAAATGCTAGAAGGAAATAACCCAGTACCGAAACATGCGAGTTGTTTAATCACCCTTAGTACAAGTATCCTTCCTTACAACCTCCCGCGAGCGGGAGGTTTTATTTTTTGAGATTCAAAAGAAACTGTCTCAGAGCCACTTGCCAATCCGGGTGAGCATCCCATTCGGGTCCGATATAGAGCTCATCTCTTACCAGGAGCTTGATGTAATATTTGACTACTGTCTGTGATCCGGCTTCACCTTCAAGCGGCTTGAGGCCCATACTTTTCATCAAATCTGACTGCCTTCCCTCCACTTTGACCAACAGAAACTGTACTCGGTCGCGGATCAATTCCTGCGTAGGCCGAGCCTCTGTGAGCCATTCCACCTGATTGGGATAGGTAGATTTAATAATATCCTGAATTTGGGCTTTTTGACTGGCTTGTTCAGCCTCGATGGCCTCAGGAGATTTACCCAACATATCGTATCGAAAGTAAGTGACCATACCTGTCTCAGCTGATGATCCTCCCAGCGGTATGCCCAGCTTGAACACTTCCAGATTCAGGGGATTTCTTGGCAAAAACTCCTGGGTAGCAGGTGAATTCTCCCCGGCTGCAAATCCCGGAAACTCAGCCACATCGATCACAAGAAGGTTTTTGCTTGGCGAGATCTTTCCGGCATTAGCCAGTAAAACCCCGCATTCTTTCCAGTCTTTTCCACTGATACCATAAACCGACGTGGTGGGGATCAATTTACCATCACCACTGAAAGGACTGATATGAATCTGAGTTTGAGATTTCTGTCGGGTGACAAAAATCACGTTGGTAACCTTGCGCTGAACTAATCCAGAAGCAAATCCCTCCAGAGTAGCTTCTGACAGAGCGACCTGCTCCAGCTCGAAATACCCAACAGGATCCCCCCCCGCGTCCACTATTGAAGTATGGATGCTGTCTGCCAATGCTTTCCACTCCATGACCGGCCGAGCCCCGGGATCAGCAGAAACCAAGATTACTGACTTGCCATCAAAAAATGAAGGAGGAATGCCCCCTTGGGCTAAGGAAAACGAATAACAAAAACAAAAAAGGAGAATCGCAGACAGAAATTTCATGAATTGGGACTGTGAAGCAAGTAAGCTTAGTATTTTTACGAATATACATAACGACAAACGGAATTCGAGATGCTTAACCCATTCAAAAAATCACTTGGGGTGATACTTTTCAGCTTTTTAACCTCAATCACTGGATTTTCCCAAAACCTTTCCAAAAAAGACCTCATCGATCACCTCCACTTTTTGGCATCAGATGCACTCCAGGGACGCAAGACCCTCAGTGAAGGAAATCTAGAGGCCAGAACATACATTACGGAGCATTTTCAAAAATTAGAAAATACCGAAGCCCTTTATCCTGACCTTTTACAGTATTTCTCCTTTAAAAATAATCGGGAAAATAAAATCTATAATGATGCTGCTAATGTGATCGCCTTTATACCGGGAAGTGAAAGCAAAAAAGTCATAGTGATCACCGCACATTACGATCATGTGGGAATCGGACGAAAAAATGCCTCGGGAGATTCAATCTATAATGGAGCCGATGACAATGCATCGGGGACTGCGGCACTTTTGGCATTGGCATCTTATTTTTCCCAAAATCGACCCAAGCATGCCATCCTATTTGCAGCACTGGACGCCGAGGAAATGGGACTACAAGGTGCACGTGCATTGGTTGACGATTTTCCCTATCCACTCGAACAGATCCTCTTGAATGTCAATATGGATATGATCGGGAGAAATGATCAAAACGAGCTATATGCCTCAGGTACCTACCACAATCCTCACCTCAAGCCAATTTTGGAAAAAGCCGCTTCAGGATCAGGGATAACACTCAAATTTGGCCACGATCAACCCGGCACAGGTGCTCAGGACTGGACAAGGTCATCAGACCATGGCGCTTTTTTTGAGAAAAAAATCCCGCACATCTACTTTGGGGTTGAGGATCATGTCGATTACCATCAGCCATCTGATGAGATCAAGGGAATCCAAGAGGAATTTTTCACCAATGCAGCAGAACTTGTCTTACAGGCGGTGTTGGCCTTTGACCGTGAGCTTCTTACTGAAAAAAAATAACCTCAAACAGCAACCCAATAAATCACTTTGCCCAAAAACGATTTCATAGCGCGATTACTGATCTGGAGACTCAGAAACTTGAGTAATCAGGCCTTTATTCTGATTCTAAGCGGAATCGTAGGAATAGCCTCTGGCCTGGCCGCGGTGATTTTGAAGGAATCGGTTCATTTTATTCAGCATTTTTTGACTGAAGGATTCTATAAAGAATACGCCAATTTTCTGTACATCATCTATCCGATCATCGGTGTTTCTGCCGCTTATTTGGTTGGCAAATACCTATTTAAGGATGTGGGTGGACATGGTATCCCGGACATTCTCTTTAACATATCCAAGAATTCTAGTTTGATCCCACGGGTCAAAATGTACAGCCGCGTTTTCACCTCTGCTCTGACGGTGGGCTTTGGAGGATCAGTAGGCTTGGAAGCTCCTATGGTCGTGACGGGATCGGCGATTGGCTCCAATACCGGCCTATTAATGCATCTAAACTCAAAGAGCAGAACCCTCCTGATCGGATGCGGAGCGGCTGGAGCTATATCAGCTATTTTCGGTGCACCTATTGGCGCGGTGATCTTTGCTATCGAGGTGATCTTGATGGAGATCAGCACGGCAAGCTTTATCCCCTTGCTCATCGCTTCCGTGATGGGATCGATCACATCCCGAATTCTGATCGGAAAGGAATCTCTGTTTAATTTTAATATTCAGGAGTCCTTTGAAGCGATCCATATGCCCTTTTACCTCCTCCTGGGCATCCTCTGTGGTCTGGTATCGCTTTATTTTTCGAAAATGGTCCAATCCACCGAAAAAGTCATGGAGGACATCGGGGATCAATGGATGAGAATGAGCTACGGAGGAGCATTTTTGGGGTTCATGGTATTCTTTTTCCCTCCGATCTATGGTGAAGGGTACAACACTTTGAATATTTTAATTGAAGGTAATTCTGATCAGCTTTTGGATAAAAGTCCATTTTTCTCAAGTATCGAAAGCCCATATTTGATTTTGTTCTTTTTGACGGCCATTATCCTGCTCAAGCCAATGGCCTCAGCGGTCACCCTGGGTGCAGGTGGCAGCGGAGGAATATTTGCCCCCTCGCTTTATGTTGGAGGATTGGTTGGGTTTGCTTTTTCTTATCTCAATAATCTACTCAAGCTTCCCATTGAGCTGCCTCTTGCCCATTTTACACTCGTAGCGATGTGTGGGGTCATGGCAGGTGTACAATACGCCCCGCTATCAGCGATATTCTTGATCGCAGAGATCACAGGAGGATATGAATTATTTGTCCCCTTGATGTTTGTTTCGGCTATAGCCTACACTACCACTTCTTACTTCCAAAAAGACAGTCTCTACATTAGACAGCTCAAAGCCCAAGGAAAGCACCTGCCTGAGAGTAAGGATCAGGAACTTCTCGAAGCCATATCCATCACCCACGTCATCGAAAAGGATCTACTCCCTATCGATCCTGAATCTAAACTGAAAGATCTCATTGAGTTAGTAAAAATCTCAAAGAGAAATATTTTCCCTGTAGTAGATCGCGATGGTGCTTTGCAGGGGATTATTACCTTAGATGATATCAGAGACATTATGTTTGATTCTGTCAAACAAGAAACTATACCTGTAAAGCAACTCATGCATAGTCCTCCCGAAATACTATTGGACACAGAAAAAATGCAATCCGCCATGAGTAAATTTGAAAAATCAGGAGCATGGAATCTTCCTGTAATCCGCGATGGGAGGTATTTGGGCTTTGTCTCTAAGTCAAGAATATTCAATACTTACCGCAATCGACTCCTGAGACAGAAGTCAAATTAACCCAGATTTAGAAGAATATTTGGAATAGCGAATTATCCACGTTTCAAGTGCGTCTCCATGCTGTTTTTTGATCAGTTAGCCTGGATTATCCACAATTATACCTTCTCCAACAAGCATATAAATCATTGATTTTTAGATAGTTTATTCTAAAAAAATAAGGTGTGTGGATAATTTATTGATTTTGTGGATAAATTTTTCTTGCGATTTTTAATCCTCAAAAACTGAACGTATTGGCATATTTTTATTACTGCTTCCCTCAATTTCCACTTTCCAAAAACCCCTGAAAAGAAAAGCCGCCTTTATCAGATTAAGAATTTTATTTGGATCATCGAAACAAATACTGGTCTAATCAGATGCAGGCTAGCAAAAATTAAGAAATAAGGCGCCCACAACTTGGCATATTACAAAATTAACCTTCAAAGTACCATTTACTTTCCAAATCCAACCGGTTCTAGATTAGACATTTGTCGGAGAATCCAGGTCTGGCGTCCCTGGATATAAGCTGTGGGTTTGGCAGGATTCCATCGACGGGGATTAGGCAAAACCGCGGCAATCAAAGCTGCTTGTCCCCGGGTGAGATTGGCAGCCGGTTTTTTGAAAAAAGTCTGAGCGGCAGCTTCAATCCCATAGATTCCATCGCCCATTTCGATCACATTGAGGTACACTTCAAGAATCCGTTCCTTAGACCAAACCAACTCCACCAAAACGGTAAAATAAGCCTCCAGACCTTTGCGGATATAGCTTCTCGATGGCCAGAGGAAAACATTCTTGACCGTTTGTTGAGTGATGGTGCTGGCGCCCTTGATTCGTTTGCCTTTTTTATTGTTTTCCCATGCTTTTTTCATTGCTTCAAGGTCAAAGCCATGATGATCGAGAAACTTTTGATCTTCAGCTGCCACCACAGCCTGAGGTGCATGGCGGGATATATTTTCTATCGACTCCCAGTCTTTGTAAAGCCGCATTTCCTTCTCTGAATCTACTGCTTGCTCAAAAAGCCTGATTACCATCAAGGGAGTGATAGGTACCGGCAAGAAGCGGTACAAAATCACCAACCCGATAGATAATCCAAAAAACCATAGCGCGATTTTGAAAACAAATCTTCCGATCCAGCGGACAAGTTTCATAGCATGATGAGGTGAGGTGTTTAAGCTATCACAAAGAGATGGAAAAAAATCTTCATTTTCACAGTCTCCCTCACAGATTGATACTTTTCCATCAAAAAAGAAAAAAGGGCTCGAGGCCCTTTGATCTATGGTTTGGTAACTTTCTTCAGAATCACAGGAGCGCTCAGCTTTGCAGCGACAGTCTCCATGAAGTACTTCAAGTCTCCATAACTCTCCACCGGCATCAGGCTCACCCTAATGTCCAACTTGGCCGTTACTTTGAGGATGTTCCCGATGTTTTCCACAGCGTAATTAAAAGAAACCAAGGACCCCGGAATTGTAATGTTTTCATTGGTCGGAAAGTCATCTACTTCATAGCCCTCCGGCACCTTGATATTGGCGGTGTAGATCTCTGAAAAAGGGTAATCAAAGTCGATCGGGAAAACCCGGTATTCCTGGGTGAAGGGATTTATGGCAAAGGAAGAAATCCTCAATGGATTAAACGCCAAAAGCTCCTGCTCTCCTGCACCGGCTTGGACAAATTCAAACGTGGAATTGACATAATTTTTTTCCTCCAGGAGGTTTTCCACTTTTGCATTTCGTACTTGCATGACCTCGTCTTTTCCCTCAAACATCTCCTCAAGGGGTTTTTCGGCTTTTCCATAATCCTCTGCAATGTGCGCCACTCTCAAACCGGAGTAGTAATAACTTCGAAGAGTATTTTGCATGACCAGCTCTCCTTCCTCATTGAGCTCGATGCTCGCTATGACCATGTTGTTTGAATTATGCTTCACCTCGATGGGGACTAGTTGGCTTTTTCCCTTTTGGAGCAAAAGGCCACCCTTGACGTGCTTATCAATATCAACGTAACCAAATGGCGCCATGGGATCACTCAGGTCGATAAATTGCTGCTTACCATCCAGCTGTGCCAGGAGTAAAATCTCATCAAACTGATTGAGAAAAGGGAACATCACCAAGTCACTGCGTCCATATCCCTTGCTCCCGATCAAAACCGGGTCGCAGGTGATCCCCTGAGATTTCAAAATCCCCATGTAAGCCAAGATCAAATCGCCAGGCGCTCCTTTTTTTGCCTTAAGCAATTGACTGAGTGATTGAGTGGGATAGATCCAATCTTCGCCCTCATTGACAAAGTTGTCTCGGAGGTAGTAGAAAGCTTTCTCTGCTTTTTCCCGCTCGGTGCCTCCGCTCAGGTCCAAATCAAAAAGTCCCCGCTCCAAGGCTCCTGTCCGATAAAACCCTTTGTTGGCATAAAATTCTATCAAGTCATCCCCCAGTTTTTCCCAGGTATTGAGCACATCTACAAACTCACCCGGCGCAGGCCCTCCGGCGCTATAGCCTCCATTGGACCTATTACCTGCAGATTGGTATCTGGACAGCTGAAACTCCACCCGCTCCTGATAATCCCGGTAGTTTTTCATATAGGGTTCCTCTTTGAGCGAATAGAGATTTCTAAGCTCCCATGCATAGGTGCCGTTATTGACCGATTTTTGTGAATTGTGGAAAAAATTATAGCCCTGACCGATCATTTTATATTCCAACTGAGGGACCATGATGATCTGATATTTAGAATAAAGAGTAGGAATACTGCGCTGAAAGCTCCATCCATCCAAGAATGTGAGATTTTTATCTCCAATTTTATAGGTGTACTCCAAGATCGAACCGACCTGTGCATCAGGAAATGAAATCCTGGTTTCCCAATAGCCATCTCCGATTTCGACATCGTGAATGTGTTCCTTTCCGATTTTGGTCTCAGTGGGCTTCCCATCCACTACATTGACCAGTTGGGCTTTCACTCCGGAGAGATTTTCTGTACCCGAGTCACCTCGGTAATACCTCAGGCGTATATCGGCGTATTCTTTTCCTGCTTCGGAGAGAATCTTGATCCGATAGAAATAAATGGTCTCCAGCATCCCTCCATAAAAACGCGAATCCCCGCTTGCAGCCAAGATTACAGCCGAAGCCCCCGGCTCATAAGAAACCTCGGTGAGAGCCAGTTCATTTTCATTGATATCACCCATTTTGATGGATTGGGCAGAGACAGCAGAGTAGCTTAGTAAGATTACCACAGCCAAAAAAAGCTTATTCATAGTGGGATGTACTTAGAGTTGATTTGATAAATGTGAGTGTCTGATCAAATTTGGAATTGATTTCTTTGAGTAGTGCGGACTTAGAGTCAGGTTCCATTTCAGCATCTAACTGGATGGCGAGCTCTCTTTTTACTTCGACTGTCTTTCCTGTTTTGGAAAAGATGATTGTTCCATGGTAGCCCTCTCCCTCTATCAGGATTTGTCGGTGATTTCCTCCCTCCATATCCAACTCTTCGGGAAGCTCGATGAGGTAGGAATCCTCACGAAAAAGTGCGTCTGCAGGCAATTGATTTTCGGTGATTCGAGTTAGAAAAGGCCTTAGAATTAGCCGCTTAGCGGTAGATTGAGTAAATCGCTGAATGATCCCCGAATAGGAAATCTCCGAAGTAGGAATAGAGTCTTTGCGATTAATGTTGATCGAGTAATCTTCCACGATCAGACCGGCAACGGCAGAATTTCGATTTAGGAAATCCCGCTTTTCCCGCTCATCCAATCGAGCATTCACCTCACGAGCCATCATCGCGAGATTGCCTTGATTTTGCCAAATGGTAGCAATCTGTGCGGCTCCTTGGGTGTTCAGAGTGATTTTGGTGTCAGTTTTCACCTGATTCCAATGTGGCGCTTTATAATCGGGTGTTTTAGTCAGATAGCCACCATCAGCTGTGGTGACCAGCACATGCCGGTCTCGGGTGAAACTTCCCAAAAATCCGGGAGGATGAAGATTGGAAGTGCACTCCAGCCAGATGGGATCGCTCTCTGTGGGTACTTGGAGAATGACATGGTTAAACTGATTAGACGGCAGATCAACTTCAATATCTTCGCGTCCTTCCCCGGCATAGACCAGCGTATAATAAGACGGCACTCCAGCGACCTGAAGCATAGACTTCATCAAGTTAGTCAGCGCTTTACAGTCTCCATATTTGTTTTCGATGACTTCCTTTGCAGTCATGGTTTGCCAGCCACCGATCCCGAGTTGGATACTGACATATCGGTAGTTTCGCTGAAGGTAGTCGTAGAGAATGGACACTTTATCGTAGCTGTTTTGTGCGTCTTTGACCATCTCCAGGACCAGGTTTTGAAACGCTACAGGTACTTCACCTCTGCCTTCATTGAGTTTATGTTGCCAAGCGGCGAGCCCTGCCCAGTCATTCATTTCACCCTGAAACTCATTGATGGCAAATTTTACCGGAGCCATCAAAACCTTCGGATCAAGATCCAAATCAAACGATGGGGTCTGAACCTCCAAATCCTTTTCCTCCCAGGCAATGGTCGTCATTCCTGCCGCCTCTTGAATGTCTCGAGTACCTTTGAGATTCAGCTCTTTGTATTTAAGACCCAACTCGGTAGGATAGTTAAATACCAATTTGGAGGCATTCACCTTCTGATTATTAAACCGAACCGGCATCCACTCAGGGTAATAAAAATTGGTTTTGCGGTGGATTTCAGTTCTAATCTTCACTATTACCGGAAATCGGGGTGCGGTGAGGTCGTAATATTTGTATCGGTCATCGAGCAAAAAACTGTTATCCTGCACCGCCCGATCAGTCATGTCTTTGAGCTTGGCCCTTTTGATCGTTTTGCCGGTAAGCGGATCGATCATTTCCAGCTCAAAATCTTTGATCTCCTGCAAATGGTCATATCCCAAAACCACACTACCGTGCCGAAGTCCTTCTGAATTTAGAATAGTTACATTTTTCTCATCCACGATCATGATGGAATAATCCGGGAAAAGCGTGTAGGAAAGTGTCTGCTCCAAAATGGAGTGTACAGGAGCAGTTTTAAAAACTTTTGTACTATCCTGAAACCCAAAAAGTCCAATGCTCACCAGGATTCCAAAAAGTAAATTCAACATAGTCAATCTGTATTATCGACTACAAAGACAGATTAGTTTTTCAAAAACTCAAGCGTTTACCGAAATATTTTTTGAAATAAAAACTAAATGCCTTTTGGCTAATGCATAATGGATTTTTATATCGATCTAAGATCAGTTTTATTGTAATTGAAAAATTTTGAGTGCTATTTTGTGGGCTTACCCAGCCTTCTTTTTTATGAATCCCATCCTTATTGGAAGCTTCGAAGACTTCGAAAAACACAATGGCCAAGCGCTTGGCGCCTCGGAATATTTCAAAATTTCCCAAAAACAAATCAATCTTTTTGCAGACGCCACGCACGATCATCAGTGGATCCACTGTGATCCTGAGCGGGCCAAATCCGAAGGAGCTTTCGGAAATACAATCGCCCATGGCTACCTCACCCTGAGTATTGTCCCTCATCTCTGGGAGCAGATTGTCCAGGTGACTAATCTGAAAATGATGATCAACTACGGGATCGAAAATCTACGATTTGCACAGGCCGTCACTGTGGACAGTGAGGTCAGACTGGTGGCTAATCTAAAAAATGTGGCCAATCTCCGCGGCACAGTCAAAGCCGAGGTCGAAGTGAAGCTGGAAATCAAGGATCAAAAAAAGCCGGCATTCACCGGCGTGCTGGTATTTTTGTATCACTTTCTCTGATCAGGAAGCAAGCAAATCATTGATTACGGTCGCAGCACAGGCACAGCCAAATGCCGCCGGAAGAAAGGACATCGTTCCATAAGCAGACTTTTTGAAGTTCCGCCCGTCAGTCAGCATGAGGCTTTCTTTGAGGACGACTTCGGTCGAAAACACGGCCTTGAATCCCCCGTAAATCGACTTTTTCTTTAGCCGCTTACGGAGCATTTTGGCGAGTTTGCATTCGTAGGTATCTCCAAAATCGACCACCTTGATCTTGGTGGGATCGACTTTTCCTCCCGCACCCATGGAGCTTACCAGTTTGAATCCACGCTTTTTAGCACCCTCGATCAAGTGCATTTTGGGCGTAAAGCTATCGATGCAATCCACCACGTAGTCAAACTCATTGTTTTCCAAAAGCTCAGTCATGTCGTGCGGATTGAGGAATTGGCGGATGGCATGAAGGTTCAAGCTTGGGTTGATGGCAAGCAGGCGTTGTTCCATCCACTCCGCTTTGGACTGACCGACGTTGAGCTGCGTGGCAGGCAGCTGTCGGTTGACATTGGAGATATCGACCGTATCTCCGTCGATGATAGTCATCTGACCCACACCAGAGCGCGCGATAAACTCCGCAGCAAATGATCCCACACCGCCCAAACCGACGACGAGGACATGTTTTTGGGCTAGTTTTTCCAAGCCTTCCCGGCCTACGATCAGTTCGGTACGGCTCAGCCAAGCAAATTCACTCATTGATTTTTCGTTTCGAAATTCGATTCCAATTAGCCACGGTCAACTCGGCTACTTCCTCCACAGGAAGGCGCAAAATTAGGGATGCTGCCTTATAAATCGAATCGATTTCCAATCCACTGTCATCAGTTTCCAAAAAAATCCGGTCCCGAGGACATTCGAATAGCCATTTTGCAGCATTGCTTTCCGGAGACAAAAGATGTCTTCCAAAGGAAAAAGAAAGTGGATTTGGCAAAAGCAGTCTCGCCAAGTCAGGCTTAAGATTCCATCCATGCCAGATAATCACCGGTGGATTTGGATCTGATTTGAAGTATTCCAGGAGCAAGTCGTGCGCCTTGACACAATGTAGAATAAGAGGAATTTCCAGAGTTTTGGCCCATCTCGCCTGAGCATAAAATGCGGCTTTCTGGAGTGGGGTTTCTGGCCCTTTTAATCGATCAAACCCTGCTTCCCCAATAGCTAAGACCTGCAAATTATGCTTGGAAATTTGTTGAATTTCCTGAAGTCTCTCATCCCAGTGAATATCTATTTGCCAGGGATGAATCCCCACTGAAAAAAATCCAGTTTCAGGTATCGGAGTTGAAGCATCATTGAAAACTACTGCCGAACTTTTGACTTGATGGGTATGAAAGTCCCAGAATTGCATGGGGTAAACTTCTGATTTTTGGGGGAAAAGAAAAAACCGCTCCAAAAGAAAGAATCGGGGCGGTCTTTCCGAAATATGTGTATTCGGAACACTGCGCGTAGGTCTCAAATTACAGATTTCCCTTTATAAAAAATCCCCCCAACCCCCTTTGAACGGGGGAATCCGCCTAATTGGAACCTCAAAACCTATTTTAAATTGGTAACAAGCTAATATGAGGATACACCTATTCCGAAATTTAGAATTCGCTTACTCCTTTCTCTTAAACACGATATTCGCAGGACCTTGCTTAAGCGTAACTTGATTTTGATCAGGATCAAAGGTAAAAACAGCTCCCACTGCTTTAAACTCAAAGGTGTGCTCGGCCGTCGCCTCCAACACTGCCTGAGGCTGACCAGTCAGCTGAATGGCTACTTTGCCTCCTTTATCCTCTACAGTCAATTGAAGCGGAATCTGAGATGAAGTATAAACTCCTACATAGTTCTGCATCAACTCTTCCGAGATAACAATTTCAGTCAGGTTTGGAAGCTCCCATTCTTTTTCAAATTGAGCACTGAGTGCTGCGATCAAGATATCGTTGTTAGTATAATTCATCCCGTTGCTCAGCACAGCCAGGGTTACCTTGTCCTCGGGAAAATAACCTAAAAACGCGCGAAACCCATCGATCCCACCGGTATGCCCATAGCTTTTGCGCTCATAAAATGGAACTACAAACATTCCCCTGCCAAATCCATCTTTGATTTCCATCATTTCGGAAAGACTTTGCTCGGAAACCAGTTTTCCGCCAAACAGGCCTGAGGCAAATTTATTCAAGTCTCCCACAGTCGAAGTCAAAGCTCCTGCCCCAAGAGGAACTGTCGGATGTGCTTCCAAATCTTCCTCCCATTTACCATTGTAGAGATAGGATTTCGTCTCGCCTTTTTCGACCGAAATAGGACCGAAAACATAGGTATCATTCATTTGAAGAGGCTTAAAAACGCGTTCTTCAACGAGTTCGCTGTAGTTTTTCCCATAGATATTTTCCAAAATAAAAGTCAAAAGGACAAAGTTACTGTTACTGTAATCTGCCTTGGAGTCCGGTTCAAACACACTTCCACCCTCCATCATCATGGCCAAAAGCTGCTCTTGCGTGTGAGGCCTATTTCGGAAAATATTGTAATCAAGTCGATTGGTAAAATTGAAAATCCCACTGCGATGCTGCAGCATCTGGCTGATGGTGATTTTTTCGGCGTTTTTGATCTGAGGATAAAAGTCCGAAAGCTTTTGATCGAGGCTCAATTTTCCTTCTTCTATGGCTTGAAAAACCAAAGCAGATGTAAACATCTTAGTCACCGATCCTATCCTCAGTTTTGAATCCATCTCCATCGCTTTTTGGGATTCCAGATCGGCCCAACCTACTGCCTTTTCGAAAACAGGTTTGCCATTTTCGGCAATGAGGACAGTTCCCATAAATTTATCTTTTGCCGACAACGAATCCAGAAATTGCTCAAAACGGGCATATTTTGAACTTTGAGCCAGGGCAAACGGCGTTAATGCAGCAAAAACCAAAAGCGAAAAGAGGGTTCTTCGGATCATATTTATCGAATTAATTAATAGAAAATGGGGAAAAACCCATCGGGCTATTGATCGCCCGACAGGTTTGTTTTTTCAAAAAAACCTCCCTGAAAATCGGGAGGTTTTGGGGTTAATCCAAGCGATTTCGCTCATCGGTACTTCCGGAGTTGGATCGTACGCGGAAGCTTTCGCCCTTGGCAAAATTGTATCTGAGTGTAAATCTCACTCCCTGATTGCTGCGATACTGTCTGAATCCTGTATCAATATCAGCAAAGTCGATCTTGGCGCGAATCACCTGAGTGCGGAATAGATCGGTTCCATTTACCGACAGTGAGAGCTTGTCTTTCATCAGCGACTTGGTGATGCCTGCATCTACCCAGCCAAAGCCTTTGATCTGACCCTGCCCCCAGATTTGTGGGCTGAGATACATCCCGACTACTTCCATCTTGAAGCCTTTTGGCAAAGTGAAGTTTTGCTGGGTACGGAACATATAGGAAACCTGATCTACATCGAGGAAGTCCTGACCGATCTGAGATTTAAACTGATTGTAGTTGGCCTGTACCATGTTGGAGGTATTCCACCACTTTTTGATTTCAAAGGGAAGGATAGCACGGAAGTTGGCATTTTTGGTCCGGTCAAAATTTTCGGTAAACGTAGTCGTAGTCCGGTCCTCTTGATTTTGCTCAAATACCTGCATGAACGCATCATCCGTCACACTGTATCCGATGGACAATTGGTAGGCACCTTTGATCACATGGTTCATCTCAAAGTTGGTCGAATACTGAGGAGTAAGGTGTGGGTTACCCTGCTCGGAGGTCAGTGGATCGATGTAGTAGATGAATGGATTGAGCAATCGGTAGTTAGGTCGGGTGATTCTGCGGTTGGCATTATACACGATCTGATAGGTATCGCTCACTTTGTGTTGCACAAACACACTAGGAAACAAGTTGAAATATTCCTGGGTGTTGACTTGATTCAAGGTCACAGAGTTACCTACGATATCAGAATATTCTCCACGTAGTCCCGCCTGATAGCTCAGTTTAGGAGAGAAATTACCCTTTAGCGTTACATAGGCGGCCAAGACATTTTCATTGTAAATAAAGCGATTGGAATTTGCATCCGGCTCAAACGGGCCCTCTTCGATTGATCTGCTCAGGTCGAGGTCATTGTCAGACTTTACCCAGCTACCTTTCAGACCTGTTTCCAGGACTTTTCCACCTTTAAGCGGTTTAGTGAAGTCCACTTTGGAAGTGAAAATGGTATAGTACATGTCATTTAAGGTCAACAGGCGATCACGGGTTCCATCGGCTGGATTACTTCCTGTCCAGTAGTTATTGCTCAAAAGCGAGGTATTCTCACTGTCCATGATGGTAAAATCCACATCAGCGGAGATTTTGGTACCCAAAGTATCCAGCTTAGCATCGTAGTGCAGGTTGGTAAAAAGGCGGTTTCGCTTACCATCAGAATCATTGAGGGACTCCAGGAAGTTATTTTCAGCCTGACCGGGATTAGTAATCACCGTTCCGGAAGTATTGTCATTGATGTCGGTAGAAGCAGAGGCCTGCACGTTCAATCCGAGATTTTGATTCTTTCCGATCTCGTAGTTCGCCGAACCGTTGAAGGAAGGTGTTTTGTATCGGGAAGCGATGCGTGAGTCTTGATTGAAGTTGGAAATACCCTGCTCCAAGGTGAAATTCCTATTGATTTCCAGGTCATTATAGACTGCAAATTCATTATAATTGAAGGTGCCGTTGGTGGAGAGCTTGCCTTTTTTCACATTAAGAGTCGCTCCGGCATTGGGAGCAAACTGACCGTTGTACTGACCACCGATCTGGATATTTCCAAAGACACCATCTACGGTATTTTTTTTCAACTGAATATTGATCACTCCGGCGGCGCCTTCTGCATCAAAACGTGCCGAAGGATTATTGATCACTTCGATGCTTTTGATATTGTCAGCAGGCATAGAACGGAGGAAGTTGGCCAAATCCGTGGCGCTCATATAGGTTGGGCGATCGTTGATCATCACGGTAGCGCCTGTACGGCCATTTAGATTGATATTCCCTTCTGAATCCACAAAGATCCCCGGAGATCTTCCTACCACATCAAGTGCATTGGAGCCCTCGGCCATGACGGTGCCCTCGACATTGACGATGGTCTTATCGGCTTCGATAATGATTTCGGGACGGGATGCCTTTACAGTTACTTCATCCAGGCCGGTCATTTCATCGGTGATTTTGACCGTACCAAAGGCCTTGGAGATCCCCGGAGCCAGGTCAAATGCATCGGAGGTAAAGGTCTTGTATCCGATGGAAGAGACCACCAAGTTTACTTTGGCAGTTTTGGTGGATTCGATAAGGAAATTTCCCTCTTCATCCGATACGGCACCATCGACCAAGCCTCCATCGGCGGAGATCAGGGCGACGTTGGCATAGGGAACAGGCTGACCGCTTTGGTCTTCGATTTTCCCGGTGATTTTTGCTACTTCCTTGGGTGCTGCAGCCAGCGAGCTGATCCCCAAGAGGTAGGTCAAAAGGGTTAGAAAAATGAGGTTGGCAGTTTTCATAATAGATTGGCTTGATATAATTGATCGTGCCACTCTATAGGAAAAACCAATGCCAAGGCAAGTAAACAGCCTCAAATCGGCCAAATTGGGCATTTTTTTGATTTCCCCTCGAAACTACTGTCTCAATACCGTACAGTATTTTATTCGGTTTAGGACAAAAAAATCCCGAACTGTTCGGTTCGGGACTTGGTGTAGAGTTGATGAAGAAGTTTATTTGGCAGCAGCATAACGCTTGCTCACTTCTTCCCAGTTGATCACATTCCAGAATGCGGAGATGTAATCCGGTCTGCGGTTTTGGTAGTGTAGGTAGTAAGCATGCTCCCATACATCGAGGCCCATGATCGGAGTTCCCGGACATTCTGCTACATCCATCAATGGGTTATCCTGATTAGGAGAAGAGCATACACAAAGTTCTTTGTTGGTATCTACGCAAAGCCAAGCCCATCCTGAACCAAATCGGGTAGCAGCAGCTTTGTTAAAAGTTTCCTTAAAGGCATCAAAAGAGCCAAATTTTGCATCAATTGCTGCGGCAAGCTCGCCAGTCGGAGCACCTCCACCATTTGGAGAAAGGATCTGCCAGAAAAGGCTGTGATTCCAGTGTCCGCCACCATTGTTTCTTACAGCGGTGTTAGAACCAGCCACTTTCATCAGTTCTTCGAGAGATTTACCCTCTAGGTCAGTGCCGGCGATAGCATTGTTAAGATTAGTCACGTAGGCGTTGTGGTGCTTGCCATGATGGATCTCCATGGTACGAGCGTCAATATGAGGCTCAAGAGCGTCAAAAGCATACGGTAATGCAGGGAGTGTAAAAGCCATATAAATAAGGTTTTGGGTTGAACAATAATTTAGATTTGTGTAATCAAACTACGACTTGTCAACCAGACTTTTCCCGAAAAGGTTCTAAGCGGCGAAAATTGAGCTCTATTTTCTCAAATTTTTGAAAAAATCCTGGAGTAGCTTCTCCGCTTTGGCTTCGAGGATTCCGCTAATGACCTTGGTTTTGGGATGAAGCATGGCGGGATTACACTGATGATAGCCCCGCTTGGGATCTTTGGCTGCATAATATACCTCCGAAATCTGTGACCAGTACAAGGCACCCGCGCACATCGGGCAAGGCTCCAAAGTAATATACATTTTACAGTCGGTGAGGTATTTGGCACCCAGATAATTCTCAGCCGCAGTGATCGCCAATATCTCCGCATGGGCCGTGACATCAGTCAGACGTTCGGTCTGATTGTAGGCACGTGCAATGATTCTGTTTTTGGATACAACAACAGCACCGACGGGTATTTCTCCTTCCTCAAAGGCGAACTGAGCTTGTTTCAAAGCTTCGTTCATGAAATACTCGTCGGTGTATAGTTCCAAATGGAAATCTGGTTAGAAGGAAAGTAAATCGAAGATTTCCTGTCTTACTCCTTTATTGATGATAATAGCCAGGATCAGAGACACGATCAAACCAATCATGGCCTTGAAAATGTCCTTTCTACCCAATCTGAAAGCCCGAACGAGCCAAGCATTTTTCTTCTTGGAGTTGCCGTGCTTTCCGATCGCAATCGCCAGTTCGCGTCCTGCCAGCAAACCAATAAATACCCAGGTGGTACTCATCGGTACCTTGCTGTACATTTTGAAGTAGAAAAGAATGACCGCATAGACTAAGTCCACGATCGTCGCTGCGCGCACATCGGTCACATTAGACTTTTCATTGACAATGTCTTGAATTTTGTCGCCTTTGAGGAAAAACAAAAATCCCAATCCAATAAATACAAATCCGGCATACACGGAAAATTCCACACCGCTGAGCTGTCTGGGTAGAAACACTGCGATATTTGCTGCATCCTGCATGATCCACACTGACCATAGTATGCCCGAGGTAATCCACTGCAGCACCATCCAGTAAGGTCTGGGCTTGCCCTTGAGGTAATCTTTGAAAAATCGCTCTAACACAAACCAAACCACAATAGCCAAAACAAAAGCAAGGACGTAACCCACAAAGCTTTTGAACATTACGTCCAGAATAGTGCCTGCCTTATACGTAAACACATTGAGCAAAAGAAATGTAGTAGAAACCGGCATTCGCATGCGGGTCATTACCAGCAACACTATGGGAGCGGCCAGCTGAAGAAATACGAAGCTTTCGGGAGCTTGTTCGAGTCCCGGAGTAGAAAGCCGCTCGTAGCTCACATCCCCATTGAAAGTGAACCAGCTATAGGTGACCGTACCCACCCAAATCAAGCCCATAAACAACCACAGTAACCACCAAGGTCTTCGGCTATTGGAGGCGATAAAGGTTCCGATGGTCTGAATACTGTCATTGGCAATAGCCGAATAGGCCGCCAATGCAAATCCGAACCACATCGCCGCGTAGGTATATGGGGTGACCAATCCTGCCACAGCAGTCAAGATCAGAATGGTGATTAGGAAAGGACGTTCATTTTTGGAAAAATCAAAAATGGAGTAGGTCTTCTTGGAGAGCTTTTCCTGATTGATGTTTTGATCAATCGGCTTTTTACTTTTGGCCATAGCGAAGGCATAGGTGATGGAGTTGCAAAATTAATTAAGATATCCAGCTATTATGTTATCAAATTGTTAAGCGGCCATATTTCCGATGCCCAAGACTTGATTTTATCTTGGATTTCGCAAAAAAATTTCAACTTTTGCTTTAAAATTTAGTAAAGATTCTGGAACCGAACAATTTTCAGCAACCTATACTCCCTATAAAATTCTTATCTGAAAGCTCCTGAATGGAATCTCTGGAACAAGAAAAACCAACTACTGCCAACCGGTTTTTAAGCTTTTTCAAAGTTTTTCTTGCGCTTTTGCTCTTTATTTTTGCCATTGACCTGCTGACCGTAGCCATGGGCAGACTAAACAATGAGGTCGGCCTGGAAATCCTTCAAGTCACCAGCAATCCCTTTATCGGCCTATTTATCGGACTCCTGGTCACAGCCCTGATCCAAAGTAGCTCGACAGTAACAGCAAGCGTGGTGGCCATCGTGGCGTCAGGCAATATGACCTTACAGCAGGCAGTCCCGCTGGTCCTGGGAGCCAATATCGGGACGACCCTGACCTCGACTTTGGTTTCATTTTCGTTTATCATGAAGAAAAAAGAATTCCGAAGAGCGCTTACAGCAGGGATTGTTCATGATTTGTTTAATATTCTGACCGTGATCATACTTCTTCCCTTGGAGGTATATTTTGGCTTTTTATCCAATCTTTCTGAAAAAATTGCAGGCTGGTTTGCCGCAGACAATTCCTTTGAAGGTCCCGTGGTTTACAATCGGATGTTTACGAGATCTATGACTGAGTGGGTGGTAGAGGTAGTCAATATTCCGTTTTTGACCATGCTGATTTCGGTGGCCTTGGTATTCTTTGCGATCAAGGTACTTTCTACCTCGATGTATCGGGCGTTTATCAAAAATTCATTTGAGGATATCAATAAGATTATTTTCCAAAAAACCGGTCTGTCTTTTCTCTATGGAATTTTCTTCACCGCCGCGGTACAATCCAGCACGGTGACCACGTCCTTGGTGGTACCGCTCGTAGCCAGTAGAAAAGTAAGTGTGGCCAAGGCTTTTCCCTTTATCGTAGGGGCCAATATTGGTACCACGATTACTGCAGTGATCGCATCCATCTATAAGTCGGAGGCCGCCATTGCCCTGGCTATCGTACATATTTTATTTAACAGTATCGGGGCACTGATCTTTTTGCCATTTCCGGAAATCCGACAACTTCCCGTCCGACTTGCTGAATACATGGGAAAAGTTTCGCTAAAATATCGGGTGGTCGGTTTTGCCTACATTTTGCTGACTTTCTTTATCATCCCGTTTTTACTGATCTATTTCAGTAGAGACTAGGATTCTCTCGCTCTCCAAGCATCCAAAATTGCCTTAGCAGAGCTGGTCCCTATTCGATCAGCTCCGGCACGGATCAGTTCCTCGGCAAATTCCAGCGTTTTGATTCCTCCACTTGCTTTGATTCCAACTGATGAGGAAAGCGTCTGTCGCATCAGCTGGATATCCTCCACTTGCGCACCTGCAGGAGCATATCCGGTGGAGGTTTTGACAAAGTCCGCTCCGGCATCCTGGCAAATCAAACAGGCCTCACGAATCTGATCAGGAGACAGGTAAGCTGTCTCGATGATGACTTTGAGCACCCGCTCTTCGTCATGGCAGAGCTTGGCGATCTGGGCTATTTCGATTTTGGGCCAGGTCATGCCTGAGAGGTAGGAAGTAATCGACCACACCAAGTCCAGCTCATCGGCTCCCTGCCGAATGGCTTCCCGAGTCTCGGCCACTTTGGTAGCTGTATCTTCAAACCCAAAAGGGAACCCAATCACGGTCACCAAGCGAATATCTTCGTCTCCGAGCTCCCGCTTGGCTTTTTTCAGCCAAAACCCGGGAAGGCAGACCCCCATCATCTGCTCCTCGATGGCCTCACGGATCAGGTTATTCACATCCTGATCGGTCATCGTGGGCTTGAGAATGGTCGATTCCAGAAATCGGTTAAGATTTTTCATGCGTTATTGTCGCTAGCATTTACGTAATCCTGCAAATAAATATACTCCACCGTCAAGTCCCCATCCCGGGCGATGGTTGCCTTTTCCAGGATAGGTGCATCCTCCTCAAGTAGTGCCGGAATAACCCATTGGCTTAATTGGGCGCCAAAGTCCGCACTTGCCTCACGGGGAATTTCACAGGGAAGATTGTCAATGGCCATGACCGAAATACTGATCTGCTTGCCAAAGGCCGGTAAAATCTCTCCGCTTTCCCGATCTACATCATAGACAGGATCTGCAATAGTGGAAACTTTGAGTGTAGTGGGAATCGACCCATCCAGATCGCAAGTAATATCTGCAATCACCGAGATCGAAAAATCCGGAGAATCAATATCCTTCAGCTCAAATAAGCGGGGCGCACCGGGATTCCAATAAGCTGCCGCAATGAGAAGTTCGGCTTGCTCGGCGTATTTGAGAAAATGGCTTTCATACCGCTCCGGAAAGGCATAAAACTCCTCCCGATCAAATCCTCCATCGGACTTTCGTCTATTGATCGCCTCAGAAGAAAGGAGTGTAAAAACCGGTTCCTCGTAGTACAGATGCAGAAAGTCATGATTGTCGATTTGCCGGATTCCCAGTAGAGTCAGGATTTCCAGGGCACCTTTGCCTACTCTGCCCGAACCGGTAAGGGCGATTTTGATCGGAGGTAGCTGGACTTTCTTGAGTTCCTGGGCAAGTTCTTTTAGGTCTTGACATTCATGGGCTCTTTTGATATCAAAGAGCATGGTTTTTTGGCCATAGGTCCAGAAGGCATTGTAAGCGCCTACTACTCCAGCCCATCGACCAAATGCCACCACTCGATTACCTTCTCCATCCTTGAGTACCTCATAGTCGATCAGTCGGATATTTTTCTGCAAAATAGCCTGAAGGAGCTTTCGGTTTTTTGTCTGCTTTTTGATCGTATGCGAAAAAAACAAATAGGTCTTATCTGGCATCAACTGATCCACAGGCACCTCTTTTACACCAAAAAGCACATCTGCTTCTGTCATATCCCCCACCACTGATATCCCTGCATCCCGATATTCATCATCTGAATAGGATCGCACGGGACTCGCCTCGACCAGAAAATCAAGCTTCCCGGCATATTGCAGACTTAATTGCTGAAGTTGCTTTGGGGTAAAGGGAGTTCGGTGATCAGGTGGATTTTTACCTTCGCGGATAATTCCGATTTTCATGGGATCAATACTAAATTAAAGGATCAAAAGAATCCGTCACTGCCGGTAGCGAGCACCATTTTGCTCCGATCGATATCAGGATAGATTCTCACAAAAATTCAATGAAATGACTTGGGTATTATCTACAGCGGAATTAGGTCTGATAGGAAGCTGGGTGAGCTTTTATGCGTTACACAGCATACTTGCCAGTACTAAGGTAAAAAGAATTTTGCAGGAGAAATGGGGAATGAAGGATAAAAACTACCGCTTGGGATACAGTTTGTTTTCGACTTTTTTATTTGTCCCAATTCTGATTCAGATTTTGATTTTGCCTGCCAGACCTTTGTTCGAGCAGAGTGGATTATGGGAAAAAGCCGGCTATTTCCTGGCCACCTTGGGGGTGATTATCAGCCTAAAGTCTTTTCGGGGGATTTCGATTTCTTCTTTTTTGGGACTTAGCAGTCCGGCTGGGCAAGAAGAATTGCGACAGGATGGCTTATATGCCAAAACGAGACACCCCATGTATTTGGGAATCTGGCTGATTTTTCTGGGGTATTTCCTCACAGCAGGCACCTTAGGCTCCCTCATTCATTGGATTTGCCTGTCGGTTTACCTCCCTTTTGGGATTTATTGGGAGGAGCAAAAACTGATCAAAACCTTCGGTCAGACTTACTTGAACTATCAACACCAAATCCCGGCCTTTTTCCCAAATCCATTAAAAAAAGGGCCGAAGCCCTTATAATGTCAATCTGTACCCAGAAAATCAACTTCAAATGCCAACACAGAATTTGGTGGGATTCGGGGATTGTTTTCTTGACTTCGGTAGGCGTAAGGTGAAGGGATAATCATCACAAACTTTGACCCCGGACGCATTCTTCTTAAGACAATGTCCCAACCTGCTATCACAGAAGTGGATCCCAGTACAAAACTAAAGGGAACATATTTGCGGTTTTCATCAAAAATATCATTCTCCCTTGCTACCTGTTCTATTGAGGTATCGAATACTGAACCATCACTAATCAGATAACCGGTATAGTCTGAGTAAATAACCGAACTTGAAACAGGTCTAGATCCAGCGCCTTCTTCCTGCACAATTATAACAATTCCACTTGGGTCATGAATCCGCGAAATACTGTCGATACGGGCGGTATCCAAAAATGCATCAATTTTCAGACGGTCTTCTGCCAAAAACTTATCGAATTCATACTGTGGCTGGGGCTGAAAAGGCAGATTGGGATCGCAGGAAGCCAAGGCCAACAGTCCGACCAAAAACAAAAGGTAATTTTTCATTTTAATTATGGTTAGGGCCATTCTTGACATCCAGAAGTTCGATTTCAAAAATCATGGGAGAATTTGGCGGGATGGAGCCTTGGCCTTGAGTACCATAACCCAGCCTGGACGGAAAAATAGTAATAATTTTCTCTGAAGGCCGCATTAAGGAAACCGCAAATTCAAATCCGGCAATCGCTCCAAAGCCAGTGCCAAGGGTTAGTCGAAGTGGCTGATAATTCCGCTGTGGATCATAGACGCCGTTGTCTCTCGCCACCTGCTCGATAGAGCTATCAAATACGTCTCCGTTGAGCAGTCTGCCCGTATAGTTGACCCGAACGGTATCCAGTCTCAGGATATTTCCCAAATCCGGACTCGTAGATTCCAGCCAATAGACGTAAACGCCCTCCACCGGCTCCTCATACTTTTTGTCTGCTTCGATCGGGTTTTCCTCAAGGTATTTTTGGATCGCTTCCAGGTCTCTCTGGAAGATCACCTCTTGGGTTTCGTCAGGATTGATGCAGGATGTAGCTGCCAGTCCGATTAAAAATGCAAAAACAGCGTAAAGTCTGGTTTTCATAGGGTTTGGTTTAGTATCACGAAATTCAATTCGGTAAGTAGTGGCTAAGCCTACTGCTCACTTGAAGGCTCCCTTTTGGAACCCACAAGTGAGCAGTACTATTATGTTTCGGTTCAAATAAAAGCTGTACCTCAGCTTTTATTTTTGCACATCCATCACTTCCACGTCAAAGACGAGGATGGAGTTACCCGGAATCATTGCACCGGCACCGGCCTCACCATAAGCCAAAGGAGAAGGAATGAGAAACTTGGCTTTTGAACCTTTTTTCAACAAAAGCAACCCTTCATCCCATCCTGGGATTACCTGACCCATACCTACGTTTACCGATAGGGGTTCATAGGGTCTCTGTTCATTGAAGATATTGTTTGCCTTAGCGATCTCAGGCCAAGAAGTATCAAAGATGGTTCCGTCCAACAGGTAACCGGCATAATTGACATACATGGTAGTACCTGGAGTGGTCGTCTCCCCTGTACCTTCTTTTTCGATCACATAATAAAGTCCATTAGCCGTCTTTTGCACCGTGAGGCCCTTTTCGGCTGCATAGGCTTCGATTTTTTGACCTTCTTCTACGATGAGGGTTTTGGCGCGCTCAGCAGCTGCTGCTTGCTCCTTCATCATCACTTCCTCATAGAAGGCCTGCATGGCAGAGTCTGTTTTTACATCAAATGCACCCAAGCGAACTTTTACGATATCATCCTCTTTCAAGAAGGCAGGCACGTTGCCGTTGAAGACTAGCTTTGCCGCTGCTTCGATGTTGATGGAGTCTCCTTTTTTGAGTGAAAGGAAAATCTCATCCATGCCATTTTGGGGAGTGATGGTATCGTTGGCCTGAAGGTACCCCGGCATAGGCTGGGTCAGCGTGGTGATAAACACCGAATCGCTGGCTGTCATGACTTCGAGGTTGTAAAGTACAAAGTCTCCATTGGGAGCCTTTTCGGAGCCTTCCTTGATGTAGGTGTACTCGATTCCGTCCTTTTCAGTGACTTTGGTTTTGTTGCAAGAGGTAAGAAGACCGGCACCAGCCAGTAGGGCTACTAGAGCCAGATTACTCGAAACTTTTTTCATATTAGGGATTGAAGATTTTGAATTTGACACAGCCGGGGATTTTTATTCAGCCGATACGGGTGCTTGTTGAAACAACTCATCCTGACATTCTTCGACGAGTTTTTCGAATCGCTCTACCGTATCTTTTAGACTTTGGGTGGATTTTCCTCCGGCGGCATTCTTGTGTCCTCCTCCGTCAAAGTAGGACGCAGCAAATTTATTAACCGCTACTTCGCTGGAGGATCGGAAGGAAATTTTTATCCCATCTTCTCGCTCCGAAAACAAAGCGGCTAATTTGATACCGTCCAAAGATAGTGCATAATTGACCAAGCCCTCGGTGTCTCCGGTCTGGCTTTGATATTTTTTAAGATCTTTTTTGCTGATGACGAAATAGGCCATTTGCAGGTCTTCACGCACCACTAGTCGGCGGGTGATCGCAAAGCCGATAAATTTCAGTCGGTTGACCGAGTTGGAATCATAGATCAGATTGGCCACCTGAGAGGGATTGGCTCCCATTTCAATCAGTTCGGCCACGACCAGATGGACGTTTTTAGTCGTATTGGGATGTCTGAAGCCTCCCGTGTCCGTCATAATACCTGCATAGAGGCAGTCGGCGATATCTTTGTCGATCAGCTCTTTATCTCCCAGCTTCACGATCAGTTCATAGACGAGTTCGCAGGCAGCCGCGGCTTGGGTACTCCAGTATCGAAACTGGGCAAAATCCTCCGGGTCCTGATGATGGTCAATATTGACGACAAAAGCCTTGGATTTACGAATCAACTCGCCCAGTTCGTTGACCCGACTGAGCACGGAGAAATCCAGGCAAAAAATCACGTCTGCTTCAGCAAGCTTTTCGGTGGCGATTTTCTGGTCTTTGGGATTGGAGAAGTCCAACACTTCTTCGTTTCCTTTCATCCAAGCCAAAAATACCGGGTAATCTGTCGGGGTTACGACGGTAACCCGATGCCCTTTTTTGATCAGGTAGTTGGCCAAACCCAATGACGAACCCAATGCATCTGCATCCGGCTTGACATGGGTGGTGATGAATATATTCTTGGGTGAGGAAAGTTCTTTTTTAAACGAATCGAAAGCTTCCATTAGATCTGTTCAACAGCACAAAGGCTTCAGTAGCCTGCAAAGGTCATGATTTTTTCCAGAAATCCCAAAGTGCCAAATCCACTGATAATTAAGCCCGTAAAGGATAAAAATTAAAAGTAGGTAAAGACTTGAAGCGAAAATCCCTATTTTTGCGGCCAAATTAAACCAAAGATATCCCATGGCAGGAAACAGAACATTTACCATGATCAAGCCGGACGCGTTTGAAGCAGGCAACTCAGGCGCTATCCTCAAGATGATCGAAGAGGCAGGATTTAAGATCGTGGCCATGAAAGCTACCCGATTGACTTCAGAGCTGGCTGGCAAATTTTACGAAGTACACAAGGAAAGACCTTTTTACGCTGACCTTTGCAACTACATGTCTTCAGGACCGATTTTCGCCGCAATCTTGGAAAAAGAAAATGCTGTGGAAGATTTCAGAAACCTGATCGGTGCGACCAACCCGGCAAATGCTGCTGAGGGAACTATCCGTAAGATTTTTGCAAAATCTATCGAAGCCAACGCCGTACACGGTTCGGACTCTGACGAAAACGCCGCCATCGAAGGCAGCTTCTTCTTCAATCAGTACGAGCGGGTACTTTGATCAAGATCCTAATCATTCAAAAGCCACTCAGAAGCGATTTTGGGTGGCTTTTTTAGTATCAAGTAGCTGGTAGCTAGTATCAAGACATGAGATGAAAGCAGCTAGACTTTAGAAACAAGACAAAAGAGGAAAGAAAATCAGCTATTGACTTTTTTTTAAATTTTTCAGATTTCTAATTTTGATTATCCGCTTCTTTGCCAGTAGTTCAAAATGGCCTCGACACTTCGACAAGCTCAGTGACCGAGCTCGGCCACCGGATTTGGGAGGGGAGGAAAATGCGGCTGCGCCGCATTTTCCTCCCCTCCACAACAACCGAAAAAAACGGACACCGAGCGAAGTCGAGGTGAGACCTAATAAAAATTGGCTACTGGCAGAATTCCGTATATTCATATTTCTGATTTCATCTTTCTGCCTTAACCTGCTTACTGCGGTAAATCAGCTTCGACTCTATTCCTTTGGAAAAATAAGGCTCAAATGACCCGAAACTCAGACTGAATGCTGATCACTGAACACTATCTTCCAAGCCTCCATACTTCCTTACCTGCTAACTCCTACCTCCCCACAAACTCCGTCATAATTTTGGCAGAAAGCAAAGCGAGTGGAATGCCTCCTCCAGGATGGACACTCCCCCCGCAGAAAAACAGGTTTTCGATCGTAGAGGAATAGTTGGCATGGCGGAGAAAGGCCGCAAAGCGATTGTTGGAGCTGTTGCCATACAGCGCACCTTGGGCTGAGGAAGTTCGGGACTCGATGGTGCGCGGATCAAGAATAGCCTCTGCTTCAATCCATGGCTCCAGATCGGTACCCAAAATCCGATTGATCTTGTCCATAATATTTTTTCTGGCCTCGCGGATCATCGCATCCCAATCCTGTCCCTGATTGTTGGGCACATTGATCATGGTAAACCAGTTCATGCTACCCTCAGGTGCATCATCTGGTTTCAACACGGAAGTGATGTTGATGTAGACCGTGGGATCAGCGTAAATGCTTCCTTTTTTGAAAATATGCTCGAACTCCGTACGGTAATCGTCTGAAAATAGAATATTATGCAGGCCGAGTTCGGGAAAATTCTTCTTCACTCCCCAGTAAAAAATCAGGGCCGAACTGGATTTGGGTTGCTCGAGGAGTTTTTTGGGTTGCTTTTGCTTGCGCAAAATGGTCTTGTACGCATTGACCATATCCATATTATTGACCACCACATCTCCTAGAAGTTGATCCTTTCCTACCCGAATGCCAATGGCCCGATTATTTTCCACCAAAATCTCCTCCACCCGGGCATTCAGATGGAACTTCACTCCGATCCGCTCTGCCAACTTGACCAAGCTTAACGTGATGTCATGCATGCCTCGAGCCGGGAAGTAAGCACCCCGATTAAACTCCAAGTGAGGAATAATATTCAGAGTTGCGGGCGTCTGATAGGGATCAGAACCATTGTAGGTTGCATAGCGATTGAAGAGCTGTACGAGCTTGGGATGGCCAAAATGCTCCTCATTGGCTTGATTCATCGTAGAAAAAATGCCCAGCTTACCCATTTTCAGGTAGGATTTAAGTGCCTGAGGATTGGTCCATGTACTCCACTGATGCAGGGAGCGATGCATAAAGAGCGGCGCCAGATGATCGTAAATAAATTCCGATCGGGAGAGTGCTTTAGTTACTTTATGCGCAGGCACTTGGAGCTTTTCCTCTACCTCAGCGGCGAATTTCTGAATATCCGAGTGGGCCAATAGTCGGGTGCCATCTTCCCAGAAATAATGGCAGACGACGTCCAGCTTATGATAGGGAAAATGATCGGCTGGATTTTCACCCACCAAACGAAACAAGGCTTCCACTTCCTCCGGCAGGGTAAACAGGGAGGGTCCGGCATCAAATCGGTAATTACCCACAGTAAACTCGGATAGCTTACCACCCGGATAGGCATTGGCTTCGAAAACATCGACTTGGTAACCTCTGGCGGTGAGTCGTATGGCAGAGGCGATTCCGGCAATTCCGGAACCGACGATCAGGGCTCTTAAGGGCATTCGGTGGGGTTTTATGAGGAAACCAAGGCAAGCACCACTTGGTTTATTCGGGCTTTTCGTACTCTAATTTATAATTGCCCACGTGCGTTTTGGACAGTTCGATTTTCTTTTTGTGTCGGAGGTAGTTCCAAGTGCCAAAAACCAAAACACACACCGAAATCACGTAAAAAATTATCTGATACACCAGATGTCCGGGGACGTTGAGTAGATTTTTGACACCGAGCCCAGCCACTAAAAAGTACATGGAGGTGCGAAGAAAAGACAAAAAGGTACTCTGATTGGCAAGAGTCGTACGCTGCAAGGCCAGGTTTTCGCGTAGGATAAGGTCTTTGTTGATGGTTTTTTCGAGCTTATTCATATCAGCAAAACGGTATCGAGTCAAAATTAAGGAAAACTATCAAAGGGGTGAATAATGGGAAAAGATAGTTTGATTTTACTATGGGGCAAGTACTTGGTAGGTGAAGCATGTTCTCAACGGCAAATTCATAGTACACCAAAACCAATTAACAAATTAAGAGAAATCAACTGATTTGCAAAAAATGCAAATCTTTTAGTCTTTAAATTATATGAAATGCTTTTTTGTGTATTTAAATCGCTTTATAATTGGTTCTAATTTTAAACCAAACACGTATGAAGGCTTTTAAAACAAAACTTTTGGGATTAGCTCTGGTAGGGCTAACTCTCGGTGCATGTAGTCAATTGGCTACATATGAAACGGCAGACTTGATGAATGAGCAAGCCGTTAAAAAAGGCGGAGGATTTACCTTGACTCCTTTTGGAAATAATGGGGAGAATGTAAGAATCTATTCACCGACAGATTGTGTTAACTTTTGTATTGGTTCCGAAAATCCTGAATATTCCTTTCAAACTGCTACTATTAGTAATAATTCTGGGCCTCAGAACAGAATATTCTCCTATACTGTACACAATACTTTAGAAAGTTTCAACCTTGAATGGAGTTACACAGCAAACAACAATGCTGGTAGAAAGCTAAAAATAACGGTATCAGGCCCTGGCTTTACTTTACCTCAGAGTTATACCACTACACAGCTAAACGGATCCGGAGGAACAAATCAAAACCCTGGAACTATTAATGGATCTTTCAATTTTCCATTCACTACATCTTTTGCAGGCTGTGAAGAAGTGACAGTAGTCGCTGAAATACTTGATGGGGACAATCAATTAATATCTGGCCCCATCACAACAGCGTATAGGTTGATTGGTTCTTGTGTTTTAGACTGTGAAGAGTCATTCTCTTTTATAGAAACTGAAGAAACCAGTACTATTATCTTCTCCTACACTTCAGAAAAAGACATTGCTGGAGCAAATCTAGTATTTACATTTGCTCAGGCTGCAGAAGTTAGCATGGATGAATTTACAAAATCTGGAGCAACCATGCAGGCAATAATGGATTTAGAAGCATGCAAGCCATACACCTGGACGGCTACTGTAGAATCTCTAAGATGCACAGGACAAGGACAATCCCAAATCAATGTTTTGACAGACTTTAAAGTCAATGATGTCTCTAAGATGGGTAACAATTCAAAAATTGAGTGGAACTGTATTGATTAAATAGTAAAATTAAAATTTACATCCCCCGACAACCTCGGGGGATTTTTTTCCCTGAACTTTTATATTTTTCTCTCTTTTTCTAAAATCACAGGTGATTTGAAATCAACGGTAAGTAAATTCTAGTTAACTACTTTTCTAACAAGGCCCTCTATGAAACGCACCATTATTAACCCTCTTTACCAAGACCGAGTGACTTTTACCCAAACCAGCGAAGAAACAGGGGGAAAAATTACCGAACTCGATCTGGTCTTGAGTCCCAAAGGAGGGAATCCCATGCATCACCATACTTCCTTTGAGGAGACCTTTACCGCCGTAAAGGGCGAACTGGGATTGAAGCTAAAAGACAAAACACTTATCCTCAAACCAGGGGAAAGTTACACCGTCAAGAAGATGGAAGGGCACGGCTTTTTCAACCCCAGTGCTAGCGAGGAAATCGAGTTTAATATCAAAATCATACCGAGACATACCGGATTTGAAAACTCACTCCGCATCATGTATGGACTAGCACAGGATGGACTTACTGCCCAAAACGGTATTCCCAAGAATTTAGGAGTGGCATTTTGGCTTGGTGAGATAAATGACTCTAAAGTGCATGGGATCCTGTTCAAATTGCTGTCACCACTAGGTAGTTTTTTGGCAAAAGGGATTAAAAAGAAAGGAATTGATCAGGAGCTTTTGAAAAAGTATTGCCGATAAGGATTCCAGCAAAAAATCTTGAAAAAAAATCGGGTAGGAGAAACGGGATTAGTTCCCGTTTCGTCCTCCCACACCACCGTACGTACCGTTCGGTATACGGCGGTTCCTTGCTTTTACA
>FWPV01002966.1_pt1 | contig 39862 bp, 37 predicted proteins | sample 2228371 | NCBI WGS metagenome assembly FWPV01 (sample SAMEA103939776, study PRJEB20133) | metagenome
TTATCGCTTTTTTGCAGGAGTCTGATTCTTTTTTGATTAACCATTATTACTTTAATTTCTTTAGAAAATTCTCGGCTATCTTTAAGTGAATTTTAAGTTTAACCTTATCCATTTTGTTTAACTGAACAATCATCATACTCATACGTGGATTCTTTTCAAACTCTTTTTTGTGCTTATAAATAAATCTCCAGTAAAGTGCATCCCATATTTCTGTCCAATTGCCTTTTTCAAAATTACTCATTTTTCTTATGTAGTTTGAAGAGGAAATGTACGGTTTTGTGCAAATCAATCCTCCATCGGCATATTGACTCATACCATAAACATTAGGAACCATTACCCAATCGTAAGCATCGATATACATTTCCATAAACCATTTATAAACTTCGTCCGGATCAATTTCACAGAGCAGCATAAAGTTTCCAAGAATCATCAATCGCTCAATGTGATGAGTGTAAGATTTTTCTAAAACTCTTTGTATAACGTTATCAACGGGTTCAATTCCGGTTGATGCATTATAAAAAGCCATTGGCATTTTTTTGTTGAACTTAAAATAATTTTTCGTTCTCTGCTTTACACCTTCAATCAAGTAAACTGCGCGAATGTATTCCCGCCAACCAATAATCTGACGAACAAATCCCTCTAAAGAATTTATTGGGACTTTGTTTTCAGAAGCAAACTGGAATGTTTTATCAATAACTTGTTTTGGAGTAAGCAAGCCGGAGTTTAGCATTGGAGTAAGAACTGAATGGAAAAGATATGTTTCATCTTTATCTATTGCATCTTCATAATCACCAAATAACTTAAATCTGTTAGTTAAAAAATCATCAAGCCAATCTTCTGCCTGCTCAAAAGTTACAGGATAAATAAAATCAAATCCGTCCCCAGGATTATCCGGAAAATTCTTCTCAACATAATCAATTGCTTCAATTTCAAATTCCGTATCATCAGGAAAGTTTAATCGTGGTGTTTTAAAACCCTTTGGAAGTTTTTTTCTGTTCTCCTCGTCAAAACTCCATTTGCCGCCAACAGGTTTACCATTGTCTGTAAGTATGTTTAATTTTTTTCTTTGTTCGATATAAAAAGATGCCATCAGATAAGATTTTTGCTTTGAGAAGAATTCTTTCAGATAATTTTCTTCCGTTAAAAACATTGGTGAGGGATATTTTACGAAATTCTTCTGAAGCTGCTTTATCATTCTCTGAATTCTTTTTTCAAGAATAAAATCAGTTACATCTGCATAATGAAATACATTTATTTTCATTTTGTTAAAGAAAACATAAAGGTAGTTTGATCGTCTGTCTTCTTTAAAGCTTGAGTATTGGAGATAAACAACGTCATATCCCATATCTGTTAAATATTTTTCATAAGCTTTCATCGAGGCACGATGAAATATGAGTTTCTTCTTATGGAATTTGAACGGATACCGGATATCACCAAAGAAAAGGGGATCTTCAATCAGAAAAACTTTTCTGGATTTATCCAGTGCGGGATGATCTTTAAAAAGCTGGTGCGGAAATATTAGTACAGCTTCAATATTATTCATAATTGTAACACTTTTCTCGAAATTTTAAAATTAAGTGCATTTTTAAGTAATGCCCTTTGTAAACGTCATCATTAAATAATTAGTTCAAGAAGCTGTGAAAGTAATTTTTAGAATTCTGCACTAATACCGATAGAAGGCAAAATTCCAATTGAAGATGATTCATCGGTACGCATTTCACGCCGGTCCCATCTGATACCGCTTTGGTTTTTCTGATTATAAATATTTTGAATATCGATATAAGTGATTAAAGTCCAGCCGGCAAAGTACCATCTTTTATCTACTCTTATATCCAGACTGTGAGCGGATTTTAATCTTTTTGTATTATAGTCTGCAATATTTTGTGTTCCATCAAAATTAAAAGGCGTGTAGGGTCTTCCACTGGCAAACCTGAACCTGGTACTGAATTCCCAGAATTTATCAAGCTTATATCCGCCGCTAAGATTTATAATCCAATTCTGATCATAGCTACCCGGCCGCTCGATGCCGTCAAGCGCTGTGTAATCAGACTGGCTGTATGTTAAACTGAAAATTCCATAGTAAGGGATTTCCGATAACTTTTTCTGAAGAGATAATTCAACACCTCTTGCATTACCAAAACCATCATCCGTTAAAGGTTCTAAACCAAAAGATGAAAAGTTATCATCGCTTCCGGCAAATCCAGCGCCCGTGTTTGCTAATACAAGATATGGTCTTATAGTGCTTGTTGGATAATTATTATAGTCTTTATAAAATGCTTCAACTTTTAACAATGCATCTGCAGAGATTCTGTGATCAAATCCCAGCACAAACTGATTTACCTTTATCATTTCAAGATCTTTGTTGCTTTCAAAAGCTTCTAACCAAATGTAAGACGGAGATTGATGATAAATTCCTGTGCTAAAATTTAAGTTAGTAAGATTTGATAAAGCATAAGACAATGATAATCGCGGACTAAAATATACTTTCTTGTTAAGAGCTGTAAATATATCTGAACGTACGCCAACGTTTACTGTTAATCTGTTAAAGTAGATGGCATTGTAATTTGTATAAAGCCCAAACTTGGAATAAACATTTTCAGTTTTTAGTGAAGTTAATGGAAGCGAATCACCAAAAGAAGTTATGAAAGTAGGAAATAAAATATCATAATCGGCTTCAATAAGCTTTGCTGTTCCTCCAAAATTTAATTCTGATTTGTTAGATAACTTAAAAACCAGATCTGCTCTTAGTGAATTTTCTTCTTCTTTAGATTTATTTGTGAATATTGGATTTAGTAATGAGTCGCTCTGTCTGCTGTCAAAATCAACATAGTTACGACTAATGGCAAGATTAAAAAAGCCGATATCAAAAAGATGCCTGTAAGTAATCCCCGCAACATATTGTATCTGATCTGTACCCAGCACAGTGCTGTTATCGTATCTCTGATCTTCAGTGTCGTTAAAAAATTTAACGTTATCAAATGCACTTATAAATAAAAAGCTGAAAGAGTTTTTAGTGTGAGGTTCAAAATCGGCTTTTAGTAAAACATCATAGTACTCAGGAACGAAAGCAAAATCGGCAGCTTTGAATATAAAATCCAGATAACTTCTTCTTGCAGATAAAATAAAATTAGACTTCTGTGTAATTGGTCCTTCAAGATTAAATCCGAACTGAGATGCAGAAATGGTTCCTTTTCCACCAATCTTATCTTTCCTTCCATCTCTAAGATTTATGTTTAACACAGAAGAAAGTTTATCTCCGTATAAAGCAGAAAAACCACCTGTTGAAAATGAAGTTTCTCTGACAAAATCTAGATTGATGTAACTTAATGGTCCGCCGGAAGCACCCTGAGTACCAAAATGGTTAATATTTGGAACTTCAATTCCGTTTATCAGGTAAAGATTTTCTGAGGGTGCGCCACCTCTAACAATTAAATCGTTTCTTCCTGCATCTGCCTGGGCAACTCCGGGTAAAACTGATAATGCACGGATTACATCTTCAAAACCACCGGGACTTCTTCTTAGCTCTTCATAACTGAAATTTCTTATGCTGTTAACTTCAATCGGATTTTTTCTAAAGAAGTCACTTGTTACAGTTACGCTTTCCAACTCAATTGCCTGAGGGGTTAATTCAAAATTTATATCAGCGGGTTTACCTGTCTGAACGACCACATCTGTTTGGGTAAGTGAGTTATAGCCAATAACAGAGGCTCTTAACTGATAGGTGTTAATTGGTATGTTTTCAATTCTATAATAACCATTTATATCGGTTGCAGCCCCAAAGTTTGTACCCAATACAACAATATTAGCAAATGGAATTGGCTGTTTGCTTACAAAATCCAGCACTCTTCCATAAATACTGCCCGTCATTTCTTGCGGGTTAGCTTTTACAGTAAAGATAATTATTAAAAATATAAGATATTTTATACGCATTTTACCTTCATTCCTAAATTTTTAAACAAAAACACTAAAGACCGCTCAAAGTTCCATAGTGAGAAAAAGTATTTTATTATAAAGTTAAAATTATTGTATATTTAGACAAATGATTTTAACCCAATCATATGCCCAATAGAAAAAACTTAAAAAGAACTCAAACATCAGATGTTAATTTTTCGTCTTTGATGGCCAGCGGCTCATTAGAAAGAATTTTATTGACCTCGCCGCAGAGTACAATTCTTTGTGATATTGCATCAATATTTGAAGATCAATTTCATTACTCAATTTCAATCAGTAATAAACAAATAGAAGTCTTTTATTCACCAAGCGTGGAAAAAATAACCGGTTACATGCCCGAGGAATTGATAAAGTTTGATTCATTTGGTAGAGAATTGATATTGCAGGAAGACCTTCCGTCGGTTAAAAAGCAGCTTGCCCAAATTGAAAATGGCAGCATAAATAGTATTGAATTATTGTTCAGGATAAAACGTAAGGATGGCGAAATAGTTTGGTTAAAAGAACAAATAAAATCAGATAAAACAGATGGTGGTCAAAAAATTATTGGTTTAGTAATTGATGTAACTGAATTCCAAAAAAAGGAGGATCATTACATCAATAGCCTGAATGAGTTGAAAAATCAAATTACAGCCAGAGATAATTTTCTTTCAATTCTTTCTCACGATTTAAGAGCACCATTTTCAAGCATACTGGGTTTTACTGAAATTCTTTTAAGTGATGCAGTTTTAAGTGATGCAGAGCGTACTGAATATCTTAACTACATCAACGATTCCTCTAACAATCAGCTGCGGCTGGTTAACTACTTACTTGACTGGTCAAATCTTCAAACCGGAAGACTTAATATAAATAAACACAGAGTCCAGGCACAGGGGTTGGTTTTTAATTGCATATCTGCTTTAACAGGCACGGCAATAAGAAAAAACATAGAAATAAAAGTTAATGTGCCCCAGACAATCTTTATTGAAGTAGATGAAAAACTTATTACTCAGGTAATTACCAACTTAGTAAGCAATGCAATAAAATTCTCAGAAGATCATAAAACTGTTTACATCACCGCAGACAGATTTAATAATGAATATGTAGAGTTTATTATAAAAGATGAAGGAATCGGCATCCCGGAAAATTTTCAGCAACGGATTTTTAAGTTTGATAAGATGTTTTCAACAAGAGGCACAAGGGGTGAAAGAGGTACAGGGCTCGGGCTTTCGCTTGTAAAGGAAATAGTTGAACGACACAACGGGCAGATATGGTTTTATTCTAAAGAAAGAGCCGGAAGCGAATTTCACTTTACGGTTCCAAGTTCAGAAAACAGCATATTGGTTGTTGAGAATAATAAAGAAGATTTTCATCTGCTTCAAAAACTTATTTTAGAAAATTATCCCGAATTCAAATTCATCGGAACCGATAATGGTTTTGAAGCAATAAACATTGTTATTAAGCGTCATCCGTCGTTAATTATTTCTTCACACGATTTACCATTAATGAATGGTGTTCAATTCGTTAAATCTATTTTAAGAGGAGATAAAAAATTCTTTACCCCAATTATTGCTTTAGTGGATTCTGTGGATGATACTACAATAAAATCATATCAGGATCTGGGTATAAAAACAATACTACATAAACCCATTGACTCCAGAATTGCAAACAGAGAAATAACTCTGGCTTTAAATTAAACTAATCAGCACAGATGTTATTTGATATGGCTTTAATTATTTTACCAGACCAAAAATTATAAAACAGGAGGATTATTTTGAATCTTGCAGTTGTTGGAACCGGATATGTTGGATTGGTTTCCGGAACCTGTCTTGCAGAAGCAGGCAATAACGTTATTTGTGTTGACATTGACGAAAAAAAAGTTGAAAAGATGAGAGAGGGTCAGATTCCTATTTATGAACCCGGTTTGGAAGTATTATTCCTCAGAAACATAGTAAAGAAAAGATTATCATTTACAACTGACTTGCACGAGGCAGTTAGAAAATCTGATATCATTTTTCTGTGCTTACCAACACCACAGGGCGGTGATGGTGCCGCTGATTTAAAGTATGTTCTAAAAGTTGCTGATGATCTTGGAAAACAATTTCGCGATGAACCCGGACTTGGATTTAAAGTAATTGTGGATAAAAGCACTGTTCCGGTTGGTACAAGCGACAGAGTGCGAGCCGCAATTAAAAAACACGCCCCTGATTTTGATTTTGATGTCTGTTCCAATCCGGAATTCCTGCGAGAAGGAATTGCGGTCGAAGATTTTATGAAACCAGAAAGAGTGATTGTCGGAACCAGCAATGATAAAACAAAAAAAATATTGGAACAGCTTTATGAACCATTTGTCAGAACAGGAAATCCCATTTACTTTATGGATGAAAAATCCGCTGAAATGACAAAGTATGCTGCTAACTCTTTCATTGCAATGAAAATATCCTTTATGAACGAGATTGCGAGGCTTTGTGAATTAACCGGAGCGCAGGTGGATGCTGTAAGATTAGGCATAGGCTCTGATTCCAGGATTGGTAAAAGATATTTGTTTCCCGGCATCGGATATGGCGGCTCTTGTTTTCCTAAAGATGTTCACGCACTTGTTAATACAGCAAATGAAAATAAATATGATTTTAAAATTCTTAAGTCGGTTATAGATGTTAACAAAGAACAAGTCAAACATTTCTTTAACAAAATACTTAAACATTACAATGGCGATGTTAAGGGTAAGCGTTTTGCACTTTGGGGACTTGCATTCAAACCAAATACTGATGACGTAAGAGAAGCCCCGGCTCACTATCTGATTAAGCTATTACTTGATGCGGGAGCTTCAATAATTGCTTACGACCCTGAAGCTAATAAAACAACAAAGGAAGTTCTTGGTGATATAATCCAGTATGCAGAAACTTCTGACGAAACTCTTAATGGTTCCGATGCATTAATTGTAGTTACAGAGTGGAAAGAATTTCGCAATCCGGATTTTGATAAAATCAAAAAGAATCTAAAAGCACCAGTAATTTTTGATGGCAGAAATCTTTACGATCTGGATAAGATGAATGAATTAAAATTTACTTATTATTCTATCGGACGAAGTGACGTCATTAATTAAATAATTTAATATTCAGATTACCAAGCTATGCTTAATCAAATTGAGTTGAGTGGATTATCTAAAGGGGATTCTTTAGATCATTTTTTTCTTGTAAAGAAGTGCGAGTTAAGATTAACTAAAAACGGAAAAGAATTTTTAGCACTTGAATTGGGTGATAAATCAACAACTTCTCCTGCCAATCTTTGGGATGATATTCAGGGATTCAAATCACTTAAGGGCTCTTTAACTGTTGGCGACATTGTCAAAATTACAGGCACCATAGATGAATATCAGGGCAATCCTCAAATAAAAATTGAAACTATCAGATTATCCAAACAAAGTGATAATGTATCCACCCAGGATTTTCTCCCCGTCTCTTCCCGCAATCTTGATGAAATGAAAAAAGAGTTTAAATCAAGAATAGAAAAAATTACAGATAATAATCTGAAATCTTTGATTAAGAATATTTTTTCGGAAGAAAGATTTCTGAAATACACCTCTGTTCCTGCAGGCAAAATGTGGCATCATAGTTACATAGCAGGATTAATTGAACACACTTTAGAAATAATTAGAATCTGTGATTTGATGTCTGATATTCATCCGGAAATTAATCGTGATTTGCTTATTTGCGGTGCAATGCTTCACGATTTTGGTAAGATCGAAGAACTTATTTACCAACCCGTTTTTGAATATACCGACAAAGGAAAATTATTGGGTCATATAGTTATTGCTGCAATAATTGTAAATGATGAAATCAACAAGATGAATTCTTTTCCGGAGGAGCTAAAGAATAACTTATTGCATTTGATTTTAAGTCATCAGGGAAAACTTGAATATGCCTCTCCTGTTGTTCCAAAAACTCTTGAAGCAATCACCCTCTATCAGGCAGATGAGCTGAGCGCAAAAGTTAACGCTTATAAAAATATTCTGGCTAATGAAATTAAACCCGGTTCAAGCTGGTCAAAATTTATTTCTTTAGCCGGCACAGATATTCATTCACACGGATTAAGTAAAAACACCGAACAAGAAAAAAATACACTATTCGATTAATTAAATAATTCAAAGGGAAAAAAATGAAGAAGAACCACTTACCATTTTTAGCAATCGTTTTTGTAATAATGGGGTTCACAATTTCTTTTGCACAATCAGCTGACGAGCTTATTAAAGAGGGAGATCAGTTTGTTGCTGAGTTTCAGCATCAAAAAGCTTTGGATACTTATCTGAAAGCCGAGAAGCTGTCTCCGGATAATTGGGAAGTTTTATGGCGCATAAGCAGAGCTTATGTAGATTTAGGTGAGAAAATGCCTGATAAAACAGACCCTCAAAAGGATGAACAAGAAAAAATTTATAAGAAATCATTAGAGTATGCTGATAGAGCCGTTAAGCTAGCTCCTAATCAATCGATTACATACGTAAGAAGAGCAATTGCAAATGGAAGAATTGCTTTGTTTGAAGGAGTTTTTTCTGCTATCGGTACTGTTAAAGATGTTAAAGCTGATTGCGAGAAGGCAATACAAATTGGCAATGGTGGAAATTATGTTCAGGCGTTGGCTCATTATGTTTTAGGAAGAACTCACCTAAAAGTATGTGAGAAAGCATATCTTGTTCGTTTGCCATTAGGACTTGGCTGGGGCGATACAGAAGAAGCAGTAAGACTTTTGGAAATAGCAGTAAAACTTAAACCAAATTTCAGAATGTTTATGTTTGAACTTGCAAAAGCATACGTTGAAGAAGATGAGTATGAAAAAGCTAAGGATATTCTTAAGAAAATAGAAAAAGCTCCCGTTCAGGATGAAGATGATGATGTTGTTTTATCTGATGCCAAAAAACTTTATGAGGAAATTAAGAACGAATAATCAGCTCAGTATCTTTTAAAGAACTTAGTGCCCTGGTGGTAAAATAAATTATTCTAACTAACCAGGCACTAAGAACATTTCATCTCACAAAGAATAAAACAAGGAATTCAGATTATGAATTTCAGTCAATCATTTCTAAACAAACTTTCCGAAGCTAAAAAAATAGTATTCTTTACAGGAGCCGGGATATCAGCTGAATCCGGTATTCCTACTTTCCGCGGTAAAGATGGAATCTGGAATAAGCTTAAGCCCGAAGAACTTGCGAACTTTAATGCATTTATGCGTAACCCGCAGATGGTTTGGGAATGGTATAATCATAGAAAAAAAATTATTCATGAAGCAAAACCAAATGCAGGGCATCTTGCGATTGCTGAAATGCAAAATTTATTTGATGAAGTTACTGTTGTTACCCAAAACATAGATAACCTTCATCGGCGTGCCGGCAGTAAAAACATTTTTGAACTCCACGGCAACATTGAGAGAAATTATTGCATCAACTGCCACACATTTTATAATGAAGAATTAGATTTTTCTAGCGGGGTTCCAAAATGTAAATGCGGAGGTTTAATAAGACCTGATGTTGTGTGGTTTGGAGAATTTTTACCTCAGGATGAATTCGAAGGCGGAGAAAAAGCTGCCATATCTTCGGATATTTTTTTTGTTGTGGGTACATCGGCGGTAGTTTATCCTGCAGCCGGATTAGTAGTTGCAGCAAAACGCGCAGGATCATTTATAGTTGAGATAAATATTACAGAAACTGAAGTTTCGTCTATTTGCCATGAATCATTTTTTGGAGAGGCTGGTAAAGTTTTACCAGAAATTGTTAATGCAGTAAGACGGATGAAAGAAAAATAATTTTAGTGACTCTTCTTTGGTACAATTAAACTTAAAACAGCAGTAAAAACCGCCGCTCCGATAATAGACCAGATAATAGGATATTTTATTCCTCTTATTTCAAAAGAAAGTAAATCCGGAAAATTAAATTCGCGCGCAAGAATCGTTCCGATGTAAGCACCGATGAATCCAACAACAATAGAAATAATACATCCGCCTCTTTTAAAACCTACCAATGCGCGCCCGATGCCACCCGTAATGCCGGCAATGATAAGTAAAATTATTATTTCAAACATAAATGCCTCTATCTGATTTTATATATCCAAAAAATAGCTTTTATTCCTTTAAAATTCTTATCATATTTTAAAGAAACTATTTACTTTAATTTTAAGTTATCCATATAAAAAGGCTTTAGTTGAACAGAAGAAGATTTATAAGAAATATTTCACTTGCATCGGCAGGGTTTTTATTTATCAGCGAAAAGGTTCAGGCAAAGCAGCCACCGATTTCACCGAACTTTAAACCCGAGCCTGTAAAATGGAAGAATGACGAAATCAACATTGCATGGATTGGGCATGCTACTGTTTTAATTAGTTTTTATGACAAAATTATTCTAACCGATCCTGTGTTATTTGAAAGAGTTGGTGTTAGCTTATTAGGTATAACATTTGGTCCCAGCAGATTCACGCACCCTGCACTTACTATTGATGAAATTCCCAAACCAGATATAGTCTTGCTTTCTCACGCTCATATGGATCATATGGATTATGAAACACTTTCTGCGATTGTTGATAAATATCCAAATCAGATTGATTGTATTACTGCTTATAATACTGCGGATGTTATAGCTGAACTTGAATGGAAATCGCTTCAGGAAATTGATTGGAATGAGGAAACTGAGATAGCCGGTATTAAATTCAAAGCTTTAGAAGTCAAACATTTCGGGTGGCGTTATCCGTGGGAACGTGACCGCTCAAAAGGTTATATGAAAGATGGGAGAAGCTTTAATGCCGTGCTCATTGAATACCATCAAAAGAAAATATTATTCGGTGGGGATACTGCTTTTCATGAACTATTCAAACCTTTGAAGGATGAAAATATAGAAGTAGCGATCATGCCCATTGGTGCATATCAGCCATGGAGAAGAAATCATTGCAACCCAGAGGAGGCATTGATAATGGCAGATCAGCATATTGGCGCAAAATATTTTATTCCCATACATACAAAAACTTTTAAACAAGGATCAGAACCAATAGATGAACCATTGACCTGGATGAAAGAATCTGTTTCCAATTATACCATTAAGCTGGGTTTGGATGATATCGGAAAAACTTTTACGGTTAACAACATTTAAATAACAAATTGAGTTACTCTTGCAAAGTATTCAGCAGCTTAAGGATAAATTTGTTTCGGAGATAAGTTCTTTAATTGAGGACGTGAGCAAATTTAATTCATTATCGGATTACCAGATAAATTGGAAACCATCACCCGAAAACTGGAGTATAGCTGAATGTTTTGATCATCTTATTGTAACTAACAAACTTTACCTGAATGAGTTTGATAAACAATTTTCCCAAAAACAAATAATAACAAATTGTGCTATCACAAAAGTTAAACACAAAACACTTGCTAAGTTTATAATCAAATCAGTTGATCCCTCCAACGAAAAAAAAGTAAAGACATTTAAAGTTTTTAATCCTTCAAAAAGTAATCATACAAAAGAAGTAATTAGCAGATACACAGATCTTCAGAAAGAATTTATAAATGTTGTTTTACAATCAAATGACTTGAATCTTAATGAGTATATTATGTCATCGCCCGCAACAAAATTTATAAATGAAAATTTTTGCGATGTTCTTGAGATTATCCGTTTACATGACAGACGACATTTTAATCAGGCTAACAGAATTTTAAATCATTCAAATTTTCCCAAAAACTAAATGAGTAAATTAGATAAAGGATACATCCAGGTTTATACCGGCAACGGAAAAGGTAAATCTACTGCGGCAATTGGGCAAGCTGTTAGAGCAGCCGGCTTTGGACTTAAATCTTACATCGCGCAGTTTATGAAAGAATATCCCTACAATGAGTTGGTTAGTTTATCACAACTAAAAGAATGGATAACAATTGAACAATTCTGCGGAGATGATTTTGTTTACAGAAAAGAGCTACCGAACAAAGATGAAATGGATAAAGCAAGACGTGGACTTGAAAAAGCCAAGGCAAAGATGTTAAGCAATAAATATGATATTATAATTCTTGATGAAGTACTTGTATCAATTCATTTTGGTCTTTTTAATGATGAAGAAATTCTAACGTTTATGAAATTAAAACCGGAAAATGTTGAACTAATCCTAACCGGCAGATATTGCCCGGATAAAATTCTTGATGCTGCCGATCTTGTAACTGAAATGAAAGTAATTAAGCATTATTATCAACGCGGTATTTTAGCAAGAAAAGGTATAGAATCTTAAGTATTATAGTTTTTTGAGAAATTCTTAACATTAACAAATTTTTAGGTTTGGAACTTTTTTCTGCAAAATTGAATTATTACTTTACTATTAATCTTTAATTTTAGTTATGAAAGAAATCAAGCAATCACATTTTTTAGCATTTTACAATGCACTTGTTGATGGAGATAAGGAAAAATGCATTAGTCTTGTGCAGACTCTTCTTGAAGACGGAGTTGATCTGAAAGACATTTACGTTCAACTCTTCCAGGATTCGTTATACAGAATTGGAAAACTTTGGGATCATAATAAAATGTCCATTCCGGAAGAGCATATGGCTACCCAGATTGTTGAATCTCTCATCAGCCGTTTTGCCCCGGTTGGTAATCCGCACTCAGAGAAAAAAGTAGTTGTAACTTGTATAGACAAGGAATTCCATGAAATCGGAGCAAAAATGGTCTCAAATGTTTTTGAGATAGAAGGATGGAAAACTTATTATCTTGGAGCTTCTGTACCAACTAAAGAAATTGTAAAATTTGTTAAGCAGATAGATCCGGAGATAATTGCATTATCCTGGAGTCTTTATCTGAATCTCGGAAGATTCCTGGAAGTTGTCGATCACCTCACAAAATTCTTTCCAACAAAAAAAATATTAGTAGGCGGACAAGCGTTGGCAGAAAACTCTGATAATATTCTGAAGAAATACAGAAATGTAGAACATATTAAATCTATTCATTCATTAGAAAAATATTTAAAAGAGGAATTAGTATAATCAACATGGCAAAGTTTTTACTTTGCCTTTTATTTTATTTAATCTTATTTTTAAGCGTACTTAAAAATTTTATTAGTGATACTTAAATGGATAATGTTTCTCAGGAAAACTATTTAGCGGCAATTTTCAGAAACCTGGATGAATCAGGTGAAATACGACCAAATCTGCTAGCTGAAAAACTCGAAATATCAAGCGCTGCAGTTACAGATATGCTGCGAAAGTTATCAAGAGATGGTTTTATCAATTATAAAAAATATAAAAGCATAAAACTTACAAAAGAGGGCGAAATTTATGCTAAAAATATGCTTCGCAGGCACAGGATATGGGAAGTGTTTTTACATCAGACTTTAGGCATGCCCTGGGATAAGGTACACGATGAAGCTGAAAAACTTGAGCATTCTTCCTCAGATGAGTTGATAAATCTTTTAGAAGAATTTTTAGATTATCCTGAATTTGATCCTCACGGCTACCCAATTCCTGATAAAAACGGAAAGATTAAAAAATCCAGCGCTGTAATTGCTGTTGATCAGCTTGAAGAGAAAGATTCGGCCATTGTTGTACGCGCAAATGATGATGTTAAAAATCTCTTGTCATTTTTAACAAAAATCGGAATCACTTTAGGTAAAAAAATAACCGTTAAAGACAAATTGGATTTTGATGGATCCTTGCTTATTGAGGTTGAAGGGAAGGAGATTAACCTCAGCCCCAAAATTGCTTCAAACATTTTTGTAGAAAAGATTAAGTAGTTTGATATGAATAACCCGTTATTGCTTTTAATAATTGGAATAGCTGTAGTATTATTAGTCCTTGGACTTTTTTATCCCGGTAGTGGATTTATCGCCAGATGGAAAAAATCCAGATACTCAACTAAAAAAGTTCTTATCGAAGACGCATTAAAATATCTTTACAACTGTGAGTATAATAATACCGTTTGCTCTTTAAACGGAATTGCGGGTAATCTTTCTATTTCAGCTGATCTTGCCACTGAGATTATTTCAAAACTCGAGTCTTTGGGTTTGATTAAATCTTACAACGAGGAGTTAAGCCTGACTGATGACGGCAGGGCTTATGCAGTACGAATAATAAGAGTTCACCGTTTATGGGAAAAATATCTTGCCGATGAAACAAGTGTTAAGGAAATTGAATGGCATCAGAAAGCTGAGGAAGTAGAACATAATTTAACTCCGGAACAAGCAGATCAACTGGCAGCACAAATTGGTAATCCTGTTTTCGATCCCCACGGTGATCCAATTCCATCTTCATCAGGAGTCTTACCAATCAAAAAAGGTAAGCCTCTAACTGAAATGAAGGTGGGAGAGTTTGGAAATATTCTTCACATAGAGGATGAGCCATTTGCAATTTACAGTCAGATTTTAGCTGAAGGATTATATCCAGGAATGCAGATCAGAATGATTGAATCGTCTGATAAAAGAATAAAATTTATTGCAAATGGAGAGGAATGTGTTCTTTCTCCACTGATTGCAAAAAATATTACTGTGGGAATTAAAAAGTTAGAAAAACAAGTTGAGGGGAAATTTAAAACCTTATCATCATTAAAGGTGGGAGAAGAGGGAATAATTTTAGGGATAGCAAAATCACTGCGCGGACAACAAAGAAGAAGATTGATGGATCTTGGTATTGTGCCGGGCACAAAAATAGAAGCTGAGCTTGAAAGTTTGACCGGGGATCCTGTTGCATACAGGGTAAGGGGTACAACCGTTGCTTTACGGAAACAACAAACCGATAGAATCTATTTATATGATGAAGAGAATAGAAAATGATTGGCGATATTAACTCAAATAATTGTGCTAACTGCCCCGTTCATAATTTGGGTAATCTTAAAAAACTTGGCATCAATATGAGCAACTACGATTATGTTGTTGCTCTTGCCGGAAATCCAAATACAGGTAAAAGCACGGTGTTCAACTATTTAACAGGATTAAGACAACACACTGGCAACTGGCCAGGAAAAACTGTTACGCGAGCTGAGGGCGGTTTTGAGTACAACAATAAAAAATTTAAGCTTGTTGATTTGCCGGGTACTTACTCGCTTTTATCTACAAGCACTGATGAAGAAGTTGCAAGGGACTTTATCCTTTTCGGACAGCCTGATGTAACTGTAATTGTTGTTGATGCCACAAGAGTAGAAAGAAATTTAAATCTTGTTTTACAGATTTTAGAAATCACAGATCGGGCTGTGCTTTGTTTAAATCTTATGGATGAGGCCAAAAGAAATGGAATATCTGTGGATGACAGAACTTTGTCCAAAGAATTGGGTATCCCGGTCATCCCCGCTTCTGCCAGACAGGCTGATGGTATGAATGAGTTATTAAATATGATTTACGATGTTGCCTCTGGCAGATACATTTGTAAACCTTATCGTATAAAAACGAAGTCCAATGAATTAAATTTTGCAATAGATAAGTTAAGCAAAGAAATTGAATCTGAGTTCCCAGGTCTGCCAAATCTACGATGGGTAGCTTTAAGATTGCTCGAGGGTGATCAAAGTATAATTGATGCAATACGAAACGGCGATCTTGGTAATCTTAAAAAACAAGAACTTGTTGGCGTGGAAGATGAATAACGGTGATGAAAAAAAAGAAAAGATATTATTAACAGCAAATAACCTGCGCTGGGATGTTGGTGACAATTTGCACGACACATTAATGGAATCTATTTATGAAAATGCAACATCCATAGCAAATAAAGTTGTTAGTTATCCGGATAGAAAACCTGCATTCAGTCTTGATAGAACTCTTGACAGAATTCTTACCAGCAAGTACCTCGGCTTTCCTATTATGTTTTTGATTCTTGCAATTATATTCTGGATAACAATCGAGGGAGCAAATGTTCCATCAGGAATGATTTCATCTTTACTTGTTGATACACTTCATCCTTGGCTTAAAAACTTTACGGATAATTTTATGCCCTGGTGGTTAAGCGGAGTTCTGATAGATGGAGCTTATCTTGCTATGGCGTGGGTTGTCAGTGTAATGCTTCCACCAATGGCAATATTTTTTCCAATATATACTTTACTTGAAGATTTTGGATATTTACCACGTGTAGCGTTTAATATGGATCCGCTTTACAAAAAAGTTGGTGCACATGGTAAACAAGCCTTAACTATGGCAATGGGATTTGGTTGTAATGCAGCAGGTGTGGTTGCCACCCGGGTTATTGACTCACCCAGAGAAAGATTAATTGCAATCATTACAAATAATTATTCTTTGTGTAACGGAAGGTGGCCCACACAAATTCTGATTGCAACTATTTTTATCGGAGGAGCTGTACCTGCATATCTTGCCGGAATTGTTTCAGCAGCGGCTGTTGTATTTATTGCAGTACTTGGTATTGCTTTTAGCTTAATAGTTTCATGGACACTCTCCAAATCATTATTAAAGGGAGAAGCATCCGCTTTCAGCCTGGAGCTTCCTCCATACAGACCGCCCAGAATTTTGCGGACACTTTACACTTCTTTAATTGACAGAACGATTTTTGTTTTGTGGCGGGCAATAGTTTTTTCTGTACCTGCAGGTATGATTATCTGGTTGGTGGCAAATGTTACAATTGATGACGTATCGATTGCAAATCATTTTATTCGGTGGGTAAACCCTTTTGCATTTATATTCGGACTTAATGGTGTAATTCTGCTTGCATATATAATTGCAATTCCGGCAAACGAAATAGTAATTCCAACCATTCTGATGTTGACTGTTACAAATCTTGGCTTAGCCGGTATTGGATCAGGCAGCGGTGTAATGTTTGAACTTGATTCTGTTGCCGACACTGCACAGATACTTTATGCAGGTGGCTGGACTCTGTTGACTGGAATTAATTTAATGTTGTTCAGCTTGCTGCATAATCCCTGCTCAACAACTATCTACACAATTTACAAAGAAACTAAAAGCGTAAAATGGACTTTGATATCAACCCTTCTTCCAATAATAATGGGATTTACAGTTACGTTCTTTGTCACTCAAATCTGGCTTTTAATAGCTAAATAAAAAATCTGTTCTCTTAATATTATCTTAAATACATATCTTTGTATATTGATTTAACAGAAAAGGATAATGCACTCTCATTCTTACTCAAGCATCTGGGAAATATTATTAGGATCTTTTACAGATACCTATTTAATGATACCTATTCTTTTTATTCTTTACTATCTACTTGAATATTTTTCTCATACAAAACAGCTTGATTTAATTTCTTATCTTAAAATATCCGGTCCGATGGGTCCGCTTGCCGGTACATTACTTGGATTGTTACCCGAATGTGGAATGTCTGTTTTTGTTACTTCTTTATTTCTTAACCGCAAAGTATCAATTGGAACATTGATCGCAACCTATCTGGCAACATCTGATGAAGCAATACCTGTGTTGATTGCCAATCGTGAACAAATGATTTACATCGTATATATTCTTGGTGCAAAATTACTGATAGGCATTATTTCCGGATATCTAATTGATGCGGTTTTTCCCAAAAAATTTTATGAGGGGAAAATTCCTGAAGTCAAATCTTCCCACGCTGTTGAAATAGATGTTGAACTTCACAGAACAAAATATTTTGCAATATTTATCCATAGTTTGAAGAGAACGATTAGAATATACTTCTGGGTATTCGTAATTACTTTAGCAATTGCATTGTTGTTCACATTTACTCATTCTGAAGAAATTATAGAATCATTAAATGTTAATCCGGTAATTCAGATTTTTGCAACAGCGATTTTTGGATTAATTCCTAATTGTGCTGCATCCATTGCAATCGCAGAAGCTTTCTTACACACAGGATTATCGCTGGGTGCTACAATTGCGGGACTAAGTTCCGGTGCGGGATTTGGACCAATTGTGTTATTTAAAGATGGAGAATTACGAACATCATTAAAAGTAATACTCTTAACTCTGTTCTGTGCAATTTGCTGGGGCTTAATTGTTAATTTTATAGTGATGACTTAGTGAGGTAAATTTAAAATGAAAAAACTAAGATTATTATCCTGGAATGTTAATGGTATCCGCGCAGTATATAAAAAAGGATTTGTAGATTGGTTCTTGAAAGAAAATCCTGATATACTTTGTTTGCAGGAAACAAAAGCTTCTCCGGAACAATTATCAGAAGATTTATTAAATATTAATGGATACAAATCCTACTTCTCTTCTTCAAAAATAAAAAAAGGGTATAGTGGGGTTGCTATCTACACAAAACAGGAGCCGATAAAAGTAGAACACGGCTTTGGCATCCCAAAGTTTGATGAAGAAGGAAGAATTGTTATTGCTGAATTTAAAGAGTTTGTTTTAATTAATATTTATTATCCTAACGGCAAAGCAAGTGAGGAAAGATTAAAATATAAAATGGATTTTTATGATGCCTTTCTTCAGTATGCCGAAGCACTTAAATCAAAAGACAAAAAACTTGTTATTTGCGGTGATGTAAATACAGCACACAAAGAAATTGATCTTGCAAGACCTAAAGAAAATGAAAAAGTCTCGGGCTTTCTTCCAATAGAAAGAGAATGGATGGATAAATTTTTTGCACACGGTTATGTTGATACATTCAGAATGTTTAATGATCAGCCGGAGCAATACACTTGGTGGGATATGCAAACCCGGGCACGGGATAGGAATGTCGGCTGGAGAATTGATTACTTCTTTGTTTCAGACAACTTTAAGAAAAATGTTAAAGATGCTTTTATACTGCCTGATGTTATGGGCTCAGATCACTGTCCTGTTGGAATTGAGATTGAAGTGTAAATTGTTTGTTTCGTTAAATTGTTTTTACACCCTTCCTAAATAAACTTAATTAAGTGAAGTTTTAGAAGAGAAATAGTAAGCAGATTTTTTTGATTAATTATGATTTGGATTGATCATAAACCATCTTCATTAATCATAATGATCAGTGTACCATTGAATTTAAACCACAAACACTTTTGCAATATCAACAAGCAAGGAAGGATTATTCATTAACGCAGTTGTAAACACTTTACCAAGTGTTCTTTTTTCAACTGGAATTTTTAATACTGAATGTGCAATGCTGTTAAACTTTTCATCAGAAAAATTGTAAATACCTTCTTTAATTCTGTTAAAAGTTTCGTGGCGTTTACCGAGCCTGTCATTCCACGCTTTATCATAAGTTAATATATGATCAAGTTTATTTTGCTTGATTGCTTGACCTGCAATTGTTCCTGCAATCTTTCCACCAATCATCCCGCTTGCAATTCCGCCTCCGCTTAATGGATTAACCTGTCTTGCAGCATCACCAACAAGCATAATACCAGGCCCAGAAATTTTGTCAAGCGTAATTGAGCACGGAACTCCGCCTGCAATTTTTGTAAGCACAGGAGCGTTGGGATAATGCTTGTTCATAAAATCATCAAGAAAAGATTGTGCGGATTTTTTCTTTCCTATCAATCCGCTGACACCAAGTCCAATGTTTGCTTTTTTGTGTCCTTTTGGAAAAATCCAGAAATAGCCGTTTGGTGCAACATCTTTACCGAAATAAAAATAAAGTGTGTTTTGATCAACCGGAATATTTGCCGCAGTGATTTGTACTGCGCTTTCCATATCACGGAAATCAATGTGTGTTTTAAGTCCCGCCCATCTTCCAACACGAGATTCAACTCCATCTGCGGCAATTACAATTTTTGCTCTTACTTCCTTTTGTTCACCGTTGTGTTCATACTTTACACCATAAACTTTTCCATCATCAAACAATAAACCATTTACATAAGCACGAGTTAATATCTCTGCGCCTGCTTCTGCGGCTGTTCTTGCTAATTCATAATCAAAAATTCTGCGCTCAAGAACATAACCAGCATTGCCAAACTCAACAATTACTTCACTGCCATCAGGTGCATTAAAAGAAAACTTGCTGATCTTTGCAGCTATCCATTTATCATCGCTTGGAATAAACTCCTCTACCCCGGCTTTACTTATTGCTTCACCACATCTAACGGGATAACCAACATCACGATCCTTTTCCAGCATTAAAACAGAAACGCCTTGCTCAGCAGCAAATCGTGCAGCCATACTTCCGGCAGGACCTGCTCCTACTACTATTATGTCATATTCATTTTTCATATTTCTTATCAGTGAGTTTCTGTTTAATCTGTGTCATCTGCGTGCTATTGTAATCCAATGGCACACTGATGACGCTGATTGTGCTGATTAGCTCAGATCAAGACAAAACTCCATTTTTGTTAAACTTAATTACTTCAATCGGACAGGACCACACACACTTAGCGCAATTTGTGCATCGCTCGTCAATAATAAATATCTCAGCCTCCTTTAACTCAATTGCATCTTCGGGACAAACTCCGACACAGCATCCACAGAAATCACACTTATTCGGTAAGATTTCTATCATCAGTTTTCCGGTCTTTGCTTGTCGGTAATTCATGTCAATTAAGAATTTTATGATTTAATTTCTTTGTGGCTTTTTGTAACTGCTCCGAGCTTCTCGATTTAAGTAATTGAATTTATTTTAAAAAGAGTTTTATTCTTTTACTAATTCTTCCCTGATATTTTTCTTTCTTTTTTCAAGCTCTTGTTTTTCTTTCATCAATTTGATTGCTGTTATCTCATCGTCAGCACTTTCAATCGCCGATAGTAATTCTTCAATCTGAAAATCGATTAACATTTGTTTAAATTTTACTAAAGTGTCTTTGCAATATTTGCTGGTATTTTTATCCTGTTCGAAGGTTGGATCAATTTCTTCCCAGTTGCTGCTTAAAGTGTAATGTTCAATTGTAATCTCTCTTAAATATGTTTGGATATCTTCATCAAACATTGCAATCAGTGCTGCGGGATTGGTTTCGCCAAGATTTTCATATGCAACAGAAACTTTTTCAAATATTTTTTTATGTATGTGAACATTAAACTCATCTTCGCTGATGTTTTTTACCAGCATAGATATCAGATCTTCCTGCCCCTCAAAAAGTAATCTGATTAATTCTTTTTCAATATTAAATATCGGAGAAGCTAATTTTTGCTTTTCAGGTACAATCAAATTTTTCTGAATTATTTCTTCCTGTTTATAAATTCTTTGTGATTGCAATCTGTTTTGTTTTTTCTGAAACTCTAATGCTTTCTCCAGTTCTTTTTCAAGAAGTTTTTCTCTTAGATTAAACTTTTTTGAAATATTTTTCAAAAGCAGATTTCGTTTTAACTCATCATCAACCAGTGCAACAGGTTTTACTAAATCACGGATTGCCTCTGCAGTTGTGTTGGGATCATCAAACATTCCTTTGGTTTCAAAGTAGGCCGTCTGATATTCAAGAAAGTTTTCGGATCGTTTAATTATTTCCTCAAACTGCTCTTTGCCAAACTTATTTACAAACGAATCGGGATCTTCATTTTTTGGCAAAGTAGCTATCTTAACATCAAAATCACGTTTTAATAAAATTTCAATGCTCCTCATAGAAGCATTAATGCCCGCAGTATCAGCATCAAAAAGAAGCACAACATTTTTTGTGTATCGTGAAAGGAGTTGTACCTGATCATCGGTTAAAGCAGTGCCGGAAACAGCTACAACGTTTTTAACTCCCGCCTGATAAAGCGAAATTAAATCCATATAACCCTCAACAATAATCGCCTTATCAAGTTTTCTTATTTCATCCTTGCAGTGTGATAAACCATAAAGAACTTTTCCTTTAATGTAAATAAGTGTTTCAGGAGAGTTAATGTACTTACCGCCGCTATCATCTTCTTTTAATTTTCTTCCAGCAAATGCAACAACTCTTCCGTTCGGTGAAAATATTGGAAATATTATTCTGCCTGCAAGTTTATCATAAACTCTGCCGTCATTGTTTCTTCCTATCAGTCCAAGATGCAAAGCTTTTTCAAGATCAATATTTTTTTGTTTAAGGTAGTTAACCAGATTTTCCCATCCATTAAGTGCATAGCCCAAACCGAAAGATCGAAGTGTTTGTAATTTGATATTACGCTTCTGAAAATATTCTCTGGCAATTTCCCCTTCCGGATCATTAAGTAAATTGTTTGAAAAATATCTTGCTGCTTCAGTGTTGATATCAAAAAGTATTTCCTGCTCTGATTGTTTTTCGTTATAACCCTCATCATCATAACTAATTTCAATTCCCTGCTGTTCAGCCAATTCCTGTACTGCTTCAACAAATGATATTTTCTTATAGTCCATTAAGAATTTAAAAACATTACCACCGGCGTGGCATCCAAAACAATGGAATATTTGTTTTTCTTCCGTTACAGTAAAAGAAGGGGTTTTCTCAGAGTGAAAAGGGCACAAACCGATATAATTTTTACCTCTTTTTCTTAACTGTACATATTCAGAAATTACATCAACAATACTTACAGAATTACGTATTTCTTCTATTTTTGAATCCGGGATTCGCATAACCGAAATATAATAAGATTAGGAATGAGTAATTAAGCCTTTTAGTGTGGAATGAATTATTTTTATATTTGAAAAAAAGAGATTGAACTAAATTAGTGACATTTGGTGTTTTAAAGTTTTAGTGGCAAAAATATCTTTGCCGCAATAATACCCGGACACAAAGTTACACAAAGAAGAAAATGCTAAAATCAATAAATCAAATAAAAAAATACTGTAACAGTTTAACAAAGTACTCACGCTACAAAACGAGAGAAGTTTTTATTGGAGATGTTCCACTTGGTGGCAACAATCCCATCCGCATACAATCTATGACAACAACTGATACTATGAATACTGTTGCAACAGTTGAGCAAACCATAAGAATGGTTGAAGCAGGCTGCGAGTATGTTAGAATAACAGCCCCAAGCATAAAGGAAGCAAAAAATCTTGAAATAATAAAAAAGGAATTAAGAGCCCGTGGATATAACGTACCGTTAATTGCAGATATTCACTTCACACCAAATGCTGCAGAATTAGCAGCACGAATTGTTGAAAAAGTTCGTGTTAACCCAGGTAATTATGTAGATAAGAAAAAATTTGATTTGATCGAATACACTGATGCAGAATATCAGGAAGAGATTGACAGAATACGGGAAAAGTTTACTCCGCTTGTAAGGATTTGTAAAGAATACGGTACAGCAATGCGTATCGGTACAAATCACGGCTCTCTTTCAGATAGAATTATGAGTCGTTATGGTGATACTCCCCTTGGAATGGTTGAATCCGCATTAGAGTTTTTAAGAATTTGTGAAGATGAAAATTATCACAATATCGTTTTGTCTATGAAAGCCAGCAATCCGCAAGTTATGGTTCAGGCTTACAGATTGCTGATAAACAAAATGGAAGCGGAAGGAATGAACTATCCACTTCATCTTGGAGTAACAGAAGCCGGCGGCGGTGAAGATGGAAGAATAAAATCTGCACTTGGTATTGGAGCATTGCTTGAAGATGGAATTGGAGATACAATTCGTGTTTCGTTAACAGAAGATCCTGAGTTTGAGGCTCCTGTTGCTATTGCCATTGCTAATCGATATAAAGAAAGAGCAAATCACAAACCGATAAAAGAAATTGATATATCCCCAATTGATCCCTTCAATTATAATAAAAGAAAAACATTTGAAGTTTTATCAATTGGTGGGAGTAATGTACCGCGTGTTGTTGCTGATTACAGCGGAAGAAAAATTAATTCTCAAAAAGATTTGATTGATATCGGTTACTCATACGATGAACCAAGCGATAAATGGAATCTTTCAGACACAGCCGCGGATTTGATTTATCTTGGAAAAAATACCTTACCATTCGATTGCCCAAATGGTTTAACCGCTGTTTATAATTACGAAGTCTGGAAAGAATTAACTAATTATTACAATAGTTATCCAATCTTTTCAGCAAAAGAGTTTGTCGGGATAAATAAAAAATCTGATAAGCTCAATTTTGTAAAACTAAGCATTGATGATTTATCAGAATCATTTTTAAGTAAAATCAAAAATGATAAAACCGTTGTTCTTGTTCTGGAAACAGATAACCTTGCGGGAATGGCAGAACAGCGAAGAGCATTTTTTGATTTACTAATTTCAGAAGTTCAAAATCCTCTAATAATAAAAAGAGATTACTCAAGCATATCTTTTGAAAATCTACAACTTTATTCCTCAACAGATTTAGGATCATTGTTAATAGATGGCTTTGGAGATGGGGTTTGGCTTTCTGTTGATGAAATCAAATCCGAAACCTCCGGTACTTATGTAAAAAGCTTTATCAAAAAAACTGAGACAAAAGAAAAAATTATCAACAGACTTTTATTCAATATTTTACAAGCCTCCCGGCAAAGAATATCAAAAACAGAGTACATCGCCTGCCCATCCTGCGGCAGAACTCTGTTTGATTTGCAGGAAACTACCGAAATGATCCGCAAACGAACCGAACATCTCAAAGGAGTTAAAATTGCAATTATGGGCTGTATTGTTAATGGTCCCGGCGAAATGGCTGATGCAGATTATGGTTATGTTGGCTCCGGAGTAGATAAAATAACCCTTTACAGAGAAAAGAATATAGTTAGGCGCAATATTCCCACAGAAAATGCTGTGGATGAGCTGATAAGCCTCATAAAAGAGGATGGTAATTGGGTAGAGCCTTGATATGGGACAAAGGGTTTTTGCTTATTTTATGATATAGAATTATATTTATTTTCCAAATATGAGAAGATTAAAACCTAAAGAATTAAAAATACTTGCAAAGGATGACATAACGGGTCAGCAAGCAGAGACCTGAAAGTTTAGAAAAGTGCACCTCAAATAATTAGAGGTGCATTTTTTTTGTAATTATGAGATGTGAAAAAATAATCAAGTTAATCGAAGACTGGGCACCAAAGCCAATAGCCTGGGAAAGAGACAACGTAGGTCTGCAAGTTGGGTCTTTACAGAGGCAGGTCAAGAATGTCTTGCTCTGCCTTGAAGTAAATGAAAAGGTTGCAAGTGAGGCAATCAAGAAAAAGTGCAACCTTATAATCAGTCATCATCCCCTTCTTTTTAACCCTCTCAAAAAATTAGACACAGATTCAAACAGAACTTCAAAAATTTTAGAACTACTTATTAAAAATAATATTACCCTTTTCTCAGCCCACACCAATCTGGATTTTACAAAAGAAGGAGTCAGTTTTCAATTAGCAAAAAGACTCGGACTATCAAATATTAATTTTCTTGCTAATCTATCAGATAATCAAAGTAAAATTGTTGTTTTTGTACCAGAAAGTTATGTTGAGATTGTTGCTTTTGCGATGCACAATGCTGGCGCTGGTTTAATAGGAGAATATTCAAACTGCAGTTTTAGAACAAGCGGTACAGGAACTTTTAAGGGATCCGAAAAATCTAACCCCAAAGTTGGGCAAAAGCATAAACTTGAAAAAGTTAATGAAATAAAATTAGAAATGATTGTTGATTCTTTTAAAGTTACGAAAGTCTTATCTGCACTACGTAAGGTTCATCCTTATGAAGAGATAGCATATGATGTTTATCCACTATCTAATGAAAACATTAATTATGGTATGGGTGCAATTGGAGAGTTAAAATCTGAAATGAGTGAAAACCAATTTTTAAAATTTGTATCTAAATCATTACATATTAGAAATTTAAGATTTACAAGAGGTAAATCAACTAAAATTAAAAAAGTTGCTGTCTGTGGAGGATCGGGTAGCGATCTTCTGGGAAAAGCAATCTCAATAGATACTGATGCATTTATAACAGCGGATATTAAATATCACACTTTTCAGGATGCGGAAAATAGAATTCTATTAATTGATGCCGGACACTACGAAACAGAAATTCCAATTCTTGATGAAATAAAGAAAAGATTAAAAAAAACATTTAATAAAGAAATAAGAGTTTTTAAGTATTCGGGCTCAACCAACCCGATAGTATTTTTTAACAACTAAGGAGCAATAAAAATTGTATAACAGATTGAAAGTATTGTATCAATTACAACTTGTTGATGATCAGCTTGATGAACTTGAAGAATTAAGGGGCGATCTTCCCAATATGGTCAGATCATTGGAAAATAAGATTTCGGAATTAAAAGCTGATATAAAAAACAAAGAAAATGAGCAAAAAGAATCGCTTGAAAAAAGAACGGCCAATGAAGAAGAAATTGAAAAACTAAAAGAAAGTCAGAAAAAATTTAAAGCCCAGCTCTATCAGGTCAGAAACAATAAAGAGTACGATGCCCTTACCAAAGAGATCGATCACTCTGAAGAGCAGATTTCCAAACTTGAAGCAGAAAATGATGCACTTGCAGATTTAAGTAAAACCTTATCTGCACAGATTGAGGAAATTACACCACAGCTTCAGGAATTAGAGGCAGAACTTAAAGAAAAGGAAGCTGATTTAAGAGAAATTATTAAGGCTAATGAAGTAGAAGAGAATAAACTTCAGGTAGAGCGTAAAAAGATTGAAGAACAAGTTAGAAAACAGGATCTTTCAATTTATTCCAGAATCAGAAAAGCAAAAAAAGGTAAAGCAGTTGCAACCATCAAACGCTCGGCTTGTTCAGGTTGCCATAACATAGTGCCTTCACAAAGACAGCTTGAAATCAGAAGAAATAACAGACTTTTTACCTGCGAGTACTGCGGTAGAATATTGGTCTCTCAGGAAATTGCAGATGAGGTTAAATCCTCCTGAACAAATTTTAAAATTCTACTGACTTACAGAACTAATTTTATTATATTCTGTATTGTAATAATGCTTATTGTTTTCAGGAATAATAAGCATTTTTTGAATTGTAATTGGCAGAGTTGATTACCGAATCAACTCATTTAAAAGAATAAACTAATAACTCAAACCGGGCAATTGCCCCGATAAAATCGGGGAGGAAAGTCCGAACTTCACAGAACAAGGTGCCGGGTAACACCCGGGCATCAGTAATTTTTAAATTATTGATGACTGAAAGTGCCACAGAAAACAAACCGCCCCGACCTGTCGGGGTAAGGGTGAAAAGGCGAGGTAAAAGCTCACCGCTCCGATAGTAATATCGGTGGCACGGCAAACCACACCTGAAGCAAGGTCAAGTAAAAAGATCTCCCCTGTTTTTAGGGGCAGAGTTGTTCGCTCTGAATTAATGCTTAATTGCAGATTGGATCTTTGGGTAGACCGCTGGAATGCATTGGTAACAATGCATCAAGATAAATAATTGCCATCCCGATTATTTCGGGATACAGAATTCGGCTTACAGGTTTGAGTTATTAGATTCGTTCTTACAAAACTTAATTAACCTTTTTATGTTACCAAAGCGCTGGAAAATTAGAGAAGTTGAAGACGAATACTCAATAAAATTTCTTGCCGAATCACTGAACATTTCCGAAGTTTTAGCTAAGCTTCTTGTACTAAGAGGCATCAAAACTTTTGCACAGGCAAAATCTTTTTTTAGACCCACACTCGATACTTTGCACGATCCTTTTTTAATGAACGGGATGGAAGTTGCAACCAAACGAGTAATAAAAGCCATTACTGAAAATCAACCAATATGTATCTATGGTGATTATGATGTTGACGGAACCTGTGCCACTGCATTGCTTTACCTGTTTCTTAAAGAACTTGGTGCTAATGTTGATTTTTACATCCCCAAAAGATTGACTGAAGGATATGGTTTATCAAAAGAAAGTGTTGATGCAATTAAAGCAGCACAAAATTCCTCCCTGCTTATAACCGTTGATTGCGGAATTACTGCTATTGAAGAAACTGATTATGCAAATAGCCTTGGGATGGATGTAATTATATGCGATCATCATCAGCCAAAAGATGAGTTGCCAAGGGCATTAGCTGTTTTAGACCCGTTAAAGCCGGATTGTAATTATCCTTTTAACTACCTTTCGGGAGCCGGAGTGGCATTCAAACTAGCACAAGGTGTCTCTGAAAAAATCGGAAGAAGGGAAATGCCATTTAAGTATCTGGATTTGGTTGCGCTTGCCGGTGCTGCGGATATTGTTCCTCTAATTGATGAGAACAGAGTTTTGGTTAAAGAGGGATTAGATAGAATTAACTCTGACCCCCGACCCGGAATTTTAGCTTTAATTGAAAGCAGCAGTTTACAACCAGGTAATCTTAACTCCGGACAGGTGGTTTTTACTATTGCTCCAAGAATTAATGCAGTAGGGAGATTAGGAGATGCCGGAAGAGCTGTTGAATTGTTAATCACTGATGATAAGGCAAAAGCTTTAGACCTTGCAAAAGTTCTGGAAAATGAAAACTATGCCCGCAGAAAAATTGATGGAAATACTTTTGATGATGCATTGCAACTTGTTGAAAATTCAATCGACCTTGAGAATGAACTTGCTATTGTTTTACATCAGGAAGAATGGCACCCGGGAGTAATTGGGATTGTTGCATCAAGACTTGTAGAAAAATATTACAGACCAACAATTATGCTTACAACAATTGATGGTATTGCAAAAGGATCTGCAAGGAGTATTTCAAATTTTAACATTTACGAGGCTCTGCAAAAATGTGAAGACATGCTTATTCATTTTGGAGGACATCAGGCGGCTGCTGGTTTGGCTGTGGAATTGGATAAGGTGAAAGAGTTCAAAGAAAAATTCAATCAGATTGTCAGAGAGTCGATTTCAGAAGAAGATCTTTTCCCGGAAATAATTATTGATGCAAAAATAAAATTCACAGAAATTACACCTAAGTTTTTAAGAATACTCGATCAATTTGCCCCATTCGGTCCGCTGAATATGCGTCCTGTTTTTCTAACTGAGAATGTTGAGGTTTCTAACTTACCAAGATTAGTTGGAAATAATCATTTGCTGGCCTGTTTTAAACAAGGCAGTAACGGAAAAATATTAGACAGTATCGGTTTTAATATGCGGGAATACATTGATATTTTTGCAGATAAAAATAAAAAAGTTGATATCGTTTATACAATTGACAAAACTATTCGTGAAGGAAGATCATATCCTCAACTAAGATTAAAGGATATTAAACCATCTGCCGTTAATTCAAACGAAACAGAAAACAAGGAGAATTTATAATGTCAGGTCATTCAAAATGGGCTACGATAAAAAGAAAAAAAGCTGTTCTTGATGCAAAAAAAGGAAAGATTTTTACAAAGCTGATTAAAGAACTTACCATTGCAGCTAGAGAAGGCGGCGGTGATCCTGCCGGTAATCCGAGGTTGCGACTTGCAATTGATAACGCTAAATCTCAGAATATGCCCCAGGATAATATTGACAGAGCAATAAAAAAAGCAACAGGTGAGCTGGAAGGTGTTACTTACCACGAACTGACCTATGAAGGTTATGCTCCAGCGGGAGTTGCAATTTTAGTTGAAGTTGCTACCGATAACAAGAATCGAACAGTAGCTGAAGTTCGACACATTTTTAGTAAAAATGGCGGTAGTCTTGGTGAAAACGGTTCTGTTGCCTGGATGTTCGACAGAAAAGGAATTATCACCATCCCCAAACAGGGCAAAAAAGAAGATGATATAATGGAAATTATCTTAGATGCCGGGGCTGATGATCTTACTACCGAAGAAGAGTTTTACGAAATTCAGACATCTGTAGAGTCATTTGAAACTGTAAGGCGCGCACTGATTGAAAAGAAATTAACCATCGAAAATGCTTCACTGCAATGGATTGCTAAAAATACAATCGAAGTGAAAGGTGAAGACGCAGAAAAAGTAATGAAGCTTATCGAGGCGCTTGAAGACAACGATGATGTGCAGAATGTTTATTCTAATGCTGATATTGTTGAGTAAATTTAAATATAGAAATGATCATATTAGGAATTGATCCGGGAACAAGAGTAACGGGTTTTGGAATTGTTAAGTATAACAATAATAATTTCATAAAAATTGCTCACGGATCAATTAATCTTTCCGCAAAAAAAACTATCCCTGAACGCCTTCAGATTATTTATCAGGAAATAAACAAAATCATTAAAAAATATAAACCAGATGAGTTTGCTATTGAAACTGCTTTTTACGGAAAGAATGTACAGTCCGCGATGAAAATTGGATATGCAAGAGGAGTCTCAATCCTGTGCGCTCTTCATAACAATCTCTCAGCAAATGAGTATTCACCAAGAGAAGTAAAAAAATCGGTTGTGGGAAAGGGAGCAGCAAGTAAAGAGCAGGTTGCATTTATGATTAAAACTTTGCTTAATATTAAATCAGAAAAAATAAAAGTTGATGAAAGTGACGCTCTTGCAATAGCACTTTGCCATGCACTACGAATGAAGAGTCCGCCTAAAAAAACAAAGGATTGGAAATCTTTTATTGAGGCATATCCGGAAAGGGTTATTAATAATTAGGATTGTCATTCCGAACTTGTTTCGGAATCTTTGGACACCACATTTAATATATAAACCAGAAGCTGAAACTAGTTCAGCTTGACAAGAAGAGTTACAATGATTGGGTTTCTAACAGGAAAAATAATTTCATCCAAACCAACACAAATTTTACTTGATGTAAATGGTGTTGGATACTCAGTAAACATATCTATAAATACTTTTGAAAAGATAGCTGAAAAAGATTCCGCTTCACTTTACATTCACACAAGTGTTAAGGAAGATTCAATTACTTTGTTTGGATTTTTTACCCAATCTGAAAAGGAAATGTTTGAATTATTAATTTCTATAAGTGGAATTGGGCCCAAGCTTGCATTAAGTATTTTATCCGGAATTGTGGTAGATGATTTGAAACACGCAATCAGTACAGGAAATGTTTCCCGGTTAGTTGCAATTCCCGGTATCGGTAGAAAAACTGCAGAGCGTGTCGTACTCGAATTGAAAAATAAAGTTGATGCGATTAAAGACGATGGAATGTTAAAACAGATTTCAATTAAGGATGAAGCGGTTGCTGCATTAGCAACTTTGGGATATCAAAAACAAATTGCAGATAAAGTTGTAAGGGATTTGCTTGGTGAAAATTCTAATATCGCGTTAGAAGATCTGATAAGAAAATCATTATCAGTTTTAAATAGCTAATTACCTTACGCCGCAGTGCAGTTTTAAAAGTCCCTCCAGTTCTGCTTCTAATCTATCTCCGCTTTCAACTTTACCAACACCTTTTGGTGTACCTGTAAATATTAAATCACCTTTCTCTAAAGTCATTAAAGAAGAAATGTAATGAACTATTTCTGCGGGTTTGTGAATCATTTTATTGAGTTGATCGTGTTGCTTCTGAACACCATTAACTTTTAATGAAATGTATTCGTTCAGAGTTAATTGATGATTAAACTTTAATATAAATTCGGATAAAACTGTTGATGTATCAAAGCACTTAGCAATTGTCCACGGATGACCTTTTTTCTTTAAATCAGCCTGAACATCTCGTAACGTCATATCAAGCCCGATCCCATAACCAGCTATTGCTCTTTCAGCTGTTACCATATCAGCATTTTTAACCTTTTCTCCGACTAGTAATACAAGCTCAGTTTCATAATGCATATCGGAAGAATACTGAGGATAAATTATGGTATCTCCTGAATATATTACCGAAGAAACCGTTTTAAGAAAAACAACAGGCTTCTCGTGCATTTCATTTCCTAATTCCTGAATATGCTCAACATAGTTTCTGCCAACGCAAATGATTTTACCAATTGGTATTTCCTGATTTGTGTTTTTGATTTTAATTGATTTCATAAATTTCCTTTGTGTTTTTACTACAGATTACTAACTGCCAACAACAAACTGACTAAGTTTTCTGCTTTTTCTTGGTGGCTGCCGGAAATAAAATATTGTTTAGTATTAGCCGATAACCGGGTGAATTTTTATGCAAACTTAAATCTGTAGGCGGATCTCCAACAGCATGCTGATAATCTTCGGGATCGTGACCGCCATAAAAAGTAAATGTGCCCCGTCCAAAGTTGCCGTGTATATATTTAACCTGATCCGTTCCTTGTCTTTCTGCTAAAATTATAACAGAATTTTTTATAAGATTTTTTCTGAACATAGTGGTTTGCCCCATAAATCCTGCAATAACATTAGCGTGATTTTGTGTAAGCATTGTTGGCACAGGGTCATACTTTGCAGAAAATTCAAACAATGTAAAATAATCATTCTGTTGTAATCCTATTTCGAAAGGTTGAATATCAATATCGCTGTATTCATAAACATATGGGTTCATATCAACTTTAAAATTCCGGAATGCAAAAGTTTTAGAGAAATTTAATTTGTTCTGTGCATCAGGATCAGCAGCATCTCCATCAAAAACTGGGGCGCATATATCTACCTCTTCAGCAGCAAGTGCAATGTCGTAAGAATCGGTTGCGCTGCACATCGCAAATAAAAATCCACCCTGCCCTACAAAATTTTTTATTGTAAGTGCCACGGCTTTCATCATATCAGAAACCTTATTAAAGCCGTTCTTCTTAGCATTGTTTTCATACATAATTTGCTGATCAATGTACCATTGTGCATTGCTGAAGCTTGCATAAAATTTTCCGTACTGTCCTGTAAAATCTTCATGATGTAAATGAAGCCAGTCATATTTAGCTAAATCGCCGCGTAAAATTTCGTCATTCCAGATTTTTTCATACTTCACATCTGCATATTCCAATGCCAGAGTAACTGCATCATCCCAGGGTTGAAATCCTGGGGGAACATATACAGCAATTCTTGGTGCTTTTTCCAATCTTATCACATCCATATTGTTATCTTCGCTTTGCACTTCAGAGTATATTTGCGCTGCTTGTCCAAGACTTATCTGTTCAAAATAAACTTCTTCAAGTAAACACTCGGAAACAATTTTATCCGAGTAATCAATAAGAAAAGAGCCGCCGCGATAATTCAGTAACCAATCTGCTTTTAATCCACTTTCTAAAGCTCTGAAAGTTACTCCATATGATTTGAGATGATCGGTTTGTGAGAGATCCATTGGAATCAGGATTTTGTTTTGGGCAAAAGCATAAAATGCTGATAAAGCAAGCAGTAAAAATATTTTTGCTAAAATTCTTATCATAAAAATAGATGCCGGATCAAGTCCGGCGTGACAAAATCAATACCATTCAAGGTTCTGCTTAAGCAGATTTAATATCTGATTTAATAAATATCGGTTCTGAATTTTTCTCAACAACATCTTTGGTGATGATGCACTTATCAATATCTTTTTTGTTTGGAAGCTCAAACATTATATCAAGCATAAAGTTTTCTACAATCGATCTGAGTGCACGGGCACCTGTTTTTCTCTCCATTGCTTTTTTAACAATCGCATCCAGTGCAAAGGGATCAAACTCAAGCTCAACACCTTCCATCAGGAAAAGCTTTTTATACTGCTTAATGATTGCGTTCTTTGGCTCTGTTAAGATATTTCTCATTGCCTCTTCAGTTAATTGATGAAGAGGGGCAGCCACCGGTAATCTTCCGATCAGCTCCGGAATGAGTCCGAATTTTAATAAATCTTCTGGTTGAATCTGAGAAAGTAAATCCTCCTCGCTTTCAGTTTTCTTAATCTCTGATGCGAAGCCCATTTTATTTTTATTAATTCTTCTTGCAATGATCTTATCAATTCCGTCAAAAGCTCCGCCAACTATAAACAAAATATTTTTAGTGTTAAGATTAATCAGGCTTTGTTCCGGATGTTTTCTTCCTCCCTTTGGTGGAATGCCGGCAATCGTTCCCTCTAAAATCTTTAGTAGTGCCTGCTGTACACCTTCACCGGATACATCACGAGTGATTGATGGGCTTTCACTTTTACGGGCTATTTTATCAATCTCATCAATATAAACAATTCCCTTTTGTGCACGATCAAGATTATAATCAGCAGCTTGTAACAGATGAACCAAAACAGATTCAACATCATCGCCAACGTAACCTGCTTCAGTTAAAGTTGTTGCATCTGCAATTGCAAAAGGAACATCCAGAGTTCTGGCAAGTGTTTGTGCAAGCAATGTTTTACCAACGCCGGTTGGACCTATCAGCAGAATATTACTTTTTTCAATTTCAACATCATCAAGTTCAAAAAATGTGGTGCGTGAGTTGATTCTTTTATAGTGATTATAAACTGCAACTGATAATACTTTTTTAGCTCTCTCCTGTCCTATCACATATTCATCCAAAGCTTTTTTAATTGTTTCAGGAGTGTGTTGATTCCATTTACCTTGTTTCTGGTTACTGTAAGCAGCCATGTTATTTTTCAAAATCTCTACGCTGCTGCTTATACAAATATCACAAATGTAAACATCCGGACCGGCAATCATACTGCCGACTTCACTGCCGTCTCTTCCACAAAAAGAGCATTTAACAATTTTCTGTCCTTGTTTTTTCGACATCATTTTATCCTAACTGATTTTTTTTCTTAATTCCAAAATGTTTTGCCTGGCTTCATCCAGATATAAGGATTTAGGAAACTTTGCAAGTAGGCTCTCAAAAACCTCAACTGCTTTTGTATTATCTTTTAATCCATAGCGATAAATTTGGCCCTGTAAATATAGGGCTTTATCTGAATAAATGTTTTTCTCTCCTTCTTCTGCCATAAGTTCTAGAGCGGGAATTGCATCGGTGTATTTATCTTCTGCAATCAGCATTTCTGCAAAGCGCAGTTTTGCAATAGAACTAAAAATAAAGGCCTGAGGATTTTGAGCCAGCTGCAAATACAATTCTTTTGCATCTTCAAATCGTTTTTGCTCAGCTAATAATTCAGCTTTACAAAACAACGATAAATTAGATGAATCATTTTTTGCGGTGTTCAGCAAGATAGAAAGCTCAATAGCATCATTAGCAATATTATCTTTAAGATTTCCCATAACCTGGGCGAGATGTTTGCGGGCATCATCAAATTTATTCTTAAATGAATTTATTCTGGCTAACTGATATTTAGCTAAACTTTTATCTTCAACATTTGCACGAATTAAATTACCCACATCATTAAAATATCTTTCTGCGTTATCCAGATTTCCTCTTTGCAATTCGATATTGCCAAGTTCAACCAAAGCTGCAGATGCAAACTTCGAAGTTGGGTAAGTCTCGGCAATTATTTTGAGAAACTTTTCTGCTGATTGTAAATCAGTCTGCAAATGAAAATAAATCAAGCCAATGCGCAAAAGTGATTCAACGGAAACCTCTGAATGTTTATAAACCTTAATCAATTCCTCATAAGCCTGTATTACTGTTTGAATTTGGCTGTTATCAATTTTTACCGGTTTATAAAATGTTTTCCATTCGGGATTTATAGATTTAAACATTTCAATCAGCAATGCTTCCTGTGTTTTAGCATAACCCAGTTTAGCAGAAGAAATATTTGGCTGGTCTGAATAATTATCTATTAAGTATTTATAAACTTTTGCTGCCGATGAGAAAGCTTCTTCACGGAAAAGAAATTCGCCGAATGAATAAAGTTCCAGCCCATTAGAATTTTGCTTTTTATCAACATCTTTATAGATATCAAAAGCATCATCAAACTGTTTTTTTTCTACAAGCAATCTTGCTAGCAAATAATTAAAGCTTACATTTTTTTTCTGATATTTTTTTACAACTTCAATGGTTTCATCCAGCGCATTGGGCTTACTTGTGTAAGAAAGAATTTTGCTTTCAATTTGCGGATATTGGGCAGGGCTTGATTTAATTAAAGCACAATATTCTTCCGCTGCCTCACGATATCGCATTGTTAAATTGTAAAGTTCACCAAGCTCATAAGAAAATAACTGAGGTTCTTTTGAAAATTGCTTACCTCGATTCAGCAGTTCAATTGCTTTTTCAAAATCTCTTTTCTCTATAGCATAATTTGCCATAATACGAAAAGTCATATTATTGGATTTAAATTTTTCGGTTGCATCATCCCAGATTTGATAAGCTTTTGTCCGATCTCCGGTTGTATAATATGTTGAGCCCAGCATGCCATACAAACTAATATCATGCGGAGTGATATTTATTCGCGATTGAATAATTGATAAAGATTCATCATACCTTTTAAGTTGCAGGTAGAGTGAATTAAGTTTGTTAAAATACTGGATATTTGCAGGATCTTTTTTGTAAAGTGCCTCAAGAATTTCAACTGCTTTAATAAGATTGCCTTGCTGCTCATAATTTTCCGCAAGCATAAACTGGTTCTGATCCATTTGATTCTGCTGCGCAAGAGCTGTAAAAGCAAATAGAAATATTATAAGAATTTTCTTTATCATAGCTTAAAAATAGTAATTAATAGCGGGCATTCAAGGGGAGAATTTTACAACACACCCCCTTTAATTCCCCTTCCCGATAAACCGGAACAGGCTCGAGAGGGGAAAAGAAGGGGTGTGTAAATTTTAAGACAACTTAAACATAACCGGAATTGTTACTTCTGCTTTTACCGGCTTGTTTTCTTTAATTCCGGGAGTAAATTTTGTTTTCTTAATTGCATCCATTGCAGCTTTGTCGCAATCTGCATTAACACTTTTTAATATGGATGTTTCTGTAACATTTCCCTTTTCATCGATAATCACTTTTACAAAAACTTTACCCTGAATGCCTTGATCTTTTGCTGTTTTAGGATAAACTAAGTTTTTAACCATTGCTTCTATTCCTCCAACTGGTTCGGGATATTTATCAAGTTTTTCTTCCTGTGCAAATCCGCTTACACCAAATAAGAGAAAGAAAAATAAAAGTGAATAAATTGTGTTTTTCATATTGCCTCCTTTTTGATTTATGTTTATTGAAGTTTAAATATTATTGGAATTGTTACCTGCACTTTAACTGGTTTACTTTCTTGTTTACCTGGAGTAAATTTCGTTTGTTTAACTGCCTCTAAAGCGGCTTCATCCAATCCATGCCCTACACCCTTTATTATTTTCGCTTCAACAACGTTGCCTGTTTCATCAATAAACGCCTGAATAAAGACTTTTCCTTCTACCCCGTTTCGTTTTGCTTCTTCAGGATATTTTATTTTACTCTGTATTGCATACAATCCACCAATTGGCTCGGGCATTTCATCAACAGCGACATAATATGTTCCTTCAGTATCTTCTTTCATAGGAATCTTTCCAACATGATCTTTCGGATCAAATCCCCAGGGAAGAGAAAATTTAACTTTTTTTCCGTCTTTCACGCCCGGTTCAAATTTCCATTCTTTGATTGTATTGGCTATTTTTTTGTCAATCTCCGGAAATCCGCTTTTGATAATTTCAATTTTATCAATTCTACCTTCTTCGTTAACAAGAAAATTATATTTAAGAATAAAATCTTTCTGTTTGTCTTCAGGTAATTCCTGATAGAGATTATTAATCATAAAAATGAGGTCCACTATTTCTTTATTCTGCTGTAATGGATCTTTTGAAATTAGTTTAGGATGTGAATCCAGCTCGGTGTGAGGAAAGTATATTTCACTTGCGGGTATAAACTTTATTTCCTTGTCTGTGTTACAGCCAATTAACGTAAAAAGAAGTATACCCATTATGAATAATTCCGTTTTCATTTTAGCCTCAGCTATTTGGTTTAATAATAATTTCGTTATCGTAAGTTGCGCGCACTTCTACTCCGGGTAAACTGTTATACAACATTTGAATTGTTTTTGTTTGCATCATCATTTGCTCAGAAAGGTTATCAACCCGTTCCTGGTAGTTAGAAACTTTAAAGATAAGATATCCGCTTAAAAACAGCAGTATTAACGCAGCAGCATAAGAAATTGCAGAAAAGATTTTTACTTTAGAAAATGTTCCAGTTTTTTCAGACGCTTTCGATCCAACAGATCTTAAAATTCTTTCTTCAAGTTCTGCAGGAAACTCTTCCGCATCATTATCAACAGCATTACGTATTAAGCTAAGCTGTTTAAAATAATCTCTCGCAGATTGATCACTTGCCAGCAATGAGAAAAGAGTAGCTTCTTCGCTCTTGGCAAGCTCGCCATCAAAGTAGAGGTTAATCATTTCTAATATTTTGTTTTCGCTCATAACTTTCCTTTTTTTTCGTCATTGCGAACGAGTCTTCGAGTGAAGCAATCTCATAAATTCTACTTGTGTGATTGCTTCACCCCGATGAATCGGGGTTCGCAATGACTATTGTAAAACCTTTGATATTTTATTTATCAATTTCTGCCGTGCCTTGTACAGTCTGCTTTTTACAAGGTCTTCACCAATATCTATCAAAGAAGCAATTTCTTTATAGCTTAACCCGGAGTATTCTTTCAGCACAAACACTTCTCTAAAATCTTCGTTCATATTTTCAAGTTCACTAAGTATAAGTTTGCTTAGTTCTTTATTTTCAATTTCATCTTCAAGCGATACATCGGAACCAATTTCAATCTCATCAATATCAGCAGCTTCAGAAATAAGCTTTTTAGTTTTAGTGCTTCGCAAAAATCCCATCATTTGATTGCGGGCAGCTTTAAACAGCCAGAACTGTATGCTTTGTTTATTGTGTATGTTATCCAGATTTTCAAATAACTTAATAAAAACATCCTGCACAACATCATCTGCAAGCATTTTGTCTTTCAACATTTTAAATGCGTAATTGTAAATCCTTTTTTTATACCGGTTAAAAAGGATTGTAAATTCTACTATTTGATTCTCAGATTGCTTCAAGCTTTTACTATCTCTCATCTAAAAGATGCTAAAAACACATAAATGTTTCCATAAATACAAAATTATTTAACAATAAACTTTAAAGACCCTCTAATTGTTTATTGATTCAGCACAATAAAGCTAATTAACATTGATAAACATATCATTCTTTGGTACTTTTAGCCGTCAAATTCTAAGAAAATGAAGAAAATTTTAATTTTAGGCTCTTCCGGGTCAATCGGCGTTAATGCACTAGAGGTTATTAGAAATTTCCCGAAAAAATTTAGTGTTGCAGGACTAACTGTTAACTCTAACATTGATTTATTGGAACAACAAATAAAGGAATTCAAACCTGCATTTGTTGTCGTAACTGATGAATCCAAAGCTAAACAATTAAAATCTAACATTGGTAACATTTGCGAAGTTCTTAGCGGTTATGATCAGTTACTAAATGTTGCCGCAGAAAGAGAATATGATATTTTGCTCGGTGCAATGGTTGGTTTTGCAGGATTGGCTCCGACGTTGCAGGCAGTTAAGCGCGGAAAAAGAATTGCTCTTGCAAATAAAGAAACTCTTGTTGTTGCAGGAGAAATAGTAACAAAACTCGTACTTGAAAATAGTGCAGAAATTATTCCGGTTGATTCTGAACACTCTGCAATTTATCAGTGTTTGGTTGGTGAAAATCTAAACGAAGTTGAAAAGTTAATCTTAACTGCTTCTGGCGGACCTTTTCTGAATAAAGAAAAATCTTTTTTTGAAAATGCCTCGGTTGATGAAGCACTTAATCATCCCAATTGGAAAATGGGAAGTAAGATTACTATTGATTCAGCTACGATGATGAATAAAGGACTTGAAGTTATTGAAGCAAGATGGTTATTTGGGTTGCCTGTTGAAAAAATTAATGTTGTAATTCATCCTCAATCAATTATTCATTCAATGGTTCAGTTTGTGGATGGATCAATTAAGGCACAACTTGGTTTGCCGGATATGAAATTGCCGATACAATATGCTCTTTCATTTCCGGAAAGATTGGAAAACAACTTTAAACGCACCGATTTACCGTTAATCAATAATCTTACATTTTTTGATCCGGATTTTGATAAGTTTGAATGTTTAAAGTTAGCGTTCAATGCCTTAAAGACTGGCGGAACTGCACCTTGTATCTTAAACGCTGCAAATGAAATTGCAGTTGATAAATTTTTAAACAGACAAATTAAGTTTTCTCAGATTGCTGATTTGATTAGTAAGGCATTGGATAAAATTGAAAATCATTCTGACCCCGATATTGATATGATTTTTGAGTGTGATAAGAAAACAAGAGAGTTCGTAAATTTATTGTAAAAAGTTAAAAGTCATTTCGAAGGATGGCGTCGTCAGACTGAGAAATCTTGAACATTTTAAGATTTAGATTTCTCCCTTCGGTCGAAATTACATATTAAGAAATTTTATAAGATAAAAATAGAAGTATTAGAATAAGGAGCCTCAGTTTACATGGATTACATAATTTATTTTGCAATTACAATTGGCATTTTAGTCTTTATACACGAGTTTGGACATTTTGCCGCAGCAAAACTTACAGGA